>Ga0209656_10001037_pt1 | contig 17935 bp, 17 predicted proteins | sample BogFormECP12_OM2_FD_188239 | JGI IMG/M metagenome (GOLD analysis project Ga0209656, IMG submission 188239) | Bog forest soil microbial communities from Calvert Island, British Columbia, Canada - ECP12_OM2 (SPAdes) (version 2) | ecosystem: Environmental > Aquatic > Freshwater > Wetlands > Bog ... | reverse complement strand
CGCGTCGGTGGGTAAAATGTCCGACCGAGACAAAGCACGCGCGGAACATCCTTGATTATGGAAAATGCGGCCATTAGACCCCATAAATCACATATGGCGAGCGCCGGACGCCTACCTGCGCGTTCGTTCCCGGTCGGCGGGAGGAGGAACTGCACGCCCGTGTCCGCGGACGGAGCTTACGACATCGTGACGGCGGTACGTCATGGCATCCCTGCTGCGTGTATGGTTATCGCGTCGGCACGGCGGGAGGCGGGCGCGTGGCGCGTCTGGCACGTGACGGCGGGGATGACAGCCGGCCCGGCGCTGGCGGTCAGTCGTCAGGCGCGGCCGGCCGCTCGGCGGGCGGCGGACACGGCGCGCGGCCGGACGGCCGTGGCGGCCATCCGGCGGACGCCGTCGGCTCGCGAGGACGGAGTTCCGCTCTCGGCACGGGGACATCAGCACGGGGCGCGCGGCGGCACTGGCTCGGCGCGGTGCCGTGTAATCGGAAAGGGACAAGAGGCGTACTTTGCGGCAGACGGGACAGGATCTCACCGAATATCGGGAACCCCGTGGCTATCACCACACGAGAGCCTGTTGAGCGCGCCGGACCTGCTATCGGCTACTCTAAGTAATGAATTGTGTGTGCAGAGTAATATATCTGAATTTGTGATGACATAAACGGAGGTTCGCGTTGCCGAAAGGGTGCTTGACTCGCTAGTTTCCCCTCCCGTCCAACCTTTTTTACGACGAAACCCGAGGTGACCCCGAGTGGCTCTTCCTCCCCTCACTCCCCAACAGCGCGCCGACGCCTTGCAGAAGGCGGCGATAGCGCGTAAGGAACGCGCCGAGGTTAAGAATCGCCTCAAGCGCGGCGCGGTGACCCTGTCAGAGGTCATCAAGGACGGATCAACCGACGACGTCATTGGCAAGATGAAGGTCTCCGCCCTTCTCGAGTCGCTGCCGGGCGTTGGCAAGGTCCGCGCCAAGCAGATCATGGAGCGCCTCGGCATCGCCGAGTCCCGCCGGGTGCGCGGTCTGGGCGCCAACCAGCGTGCCGCGCTTGAGCAGGAGTTCGGTGCCGACATCTGAGGCACTGAGCTGGCTCCGCGGGCGCCCGGCGCGGGCGCGAAGGCATGACTGTCTCGCGCGGCGGTAAGGCACGCGAGACGGTAGCCGCGAGGGGAGCTGCGCCTGATAGCGCCGGCGCGCCCGCGGCGCGGAGAAATTCGCGACTGACTGTGCTCTCCGGGCCCTCAGGGGTCGGGAAGAGCACGGTCGTCGCGGAACTCCGCCGCTTCAGTCCGGAGATCTGGATTTCCGTTTCCGTCACTACTCGAAGGCCACGGCCGGGAGAAGTGAACGGGCGGGAATATTATTTTGTGGATGACCGCGAGTTCGACCGTATGGTCCGCGCCGGAGAACTTCTGGAGTGGGCCGAGTTCGCGGGGAACAAATACGGAACGCCGGAGGAACCGGTTCGGCAAAGACTTGAACAGGGTTTGCCCACCTTGCTCGAGATCGACCTATCCGGTGCCCGGCAGGTCCGTCAGGCAATGGGTGACGACGCCCTGTTCGTGTTTCTCGAGCCGCCATCCTGGGAGGAACTGGTGCGCCGGCTCACAAGCCGGGCCACCGAGCCTCCCGAGGTCGTGCGGCGCCGCCTCGAGGTGGCGCAAGAAGAACTCGCCGCCGCAGGCGAGTTCGATGTGACGCTGGTGAACACATCCGTCGAGGACGTTTGCCGGCAGATGGTAATGTTGATTAACAGCTATCAATGAGGAAGGCGATACGTGGCAGGGACCCCGGCCGCTGAAGGCATCATCAACCCGCCGATCGACGAGCTCCTGGATGTCGTTGACAGCAAGTACCAGCTAGTGATCATGGCGGCGAAGCGCGCTCGCCAGATCAACGCCTACTACTCCCAGCTCGGCGAGGGCCTGCTGGAGTACGTCGGGCCGCTGGTTGAGACGCGCGTTCAGGAGAAGCCGCTGTCGATCGCGCTGCGTGAGACCCGCGAGCGGCTCCTGAAGGTGGAGGCCACCGAGGGCTAAGTGCCCCGGCGATGTCGCGAGTCATCCTCGGCGTCGGTGCCGGGATCGCCGCCTACAAGGCGTGTGAGCTGCTGCGCCTGCTCAAGGAAGCGGGACACCGGGTCCGCGTGATCCCGACCCCTGACGCGCTGCGCTTCGTCGGCGAGCCGACCTGGGCGGCGCTGTCAGGCGAGCCAGTGGCCACCAACGTCTGGAGCGACGTTCCCGAAGTGCCGCACGTGCGGCTCGGCCAGACCGCGGACCTGGTGCTGGTCGCTCCGGCGACCGCGGACGTCCTGGCCCGCGCCGCCGCCGGGATGGCTCAGGACCTGCTCACCGCCACGCTGCTGACCGCCCGCTGCCCCGTGATCTACGCCCCCGCGATGCACACGGAGATGTGGGAGCACCCGGCCACCCAGCAGAATGTGGCGACCCTGCGTGCGCGCGGCGCGATCGTCGTGGAGCCCGCGGTGGGCCGCCTGACGGGGGCGGACAGCGGGAAGGGCCGGCTCCCCGAGCCAAGCGAGCTGTTCGCACTCGCGGAATCTCTCCTTTTTTCATCCGGAACGGACGGTGGCGCCTCCCCGTCCGCCACCCTCCTCCCCGCGGGCCGGCCGACCCTCGCGGGCCGTCGCGTACTCATCTCCGCGGGCGGGACCCGCGAGGAACTCGACCCGGTCCGGTTCCTCGGCAACTGGTCGACAGGCAGGCAGGGCTACGCGTTCGCCAGGTCCGCGGTCGCCCGCGGCGCCGACGTGACCCTGGTCGCGGCGAACGTCGAGCTTCCCGATCCCGCCGGCGCGAAGGTCGTCCGGGTGGTGTCGGCGCGGGACATGCACGCCGCGATGTTCGCCGAGGCCGGGACGGCGGACGTAATCGTGATGACGGCCGCCGTCGCCGACTTCCGTCCCGTGGCGCGCAGCGGGGAGAAAATAAAGAAGGACGGCCGCCTGCCGGAACCGATCGTGCTCGCGGAGAACCCGGACATCCTCGCCGACCTCGCGGCCCGGCGGGCGACCCAGGGCCCGGCGGGCCAGGTGGTCGTCGGCTTCGCCGCGGAGACCGACCCCGACCTGGACGCGGCGCGGGCCAAGCTGGCGCGCAAGGGCTGTGACCTGCTCGTCGTCAACCCGGTCGGGTACGGGCGAGGTTTCGGCGCCGCGGACAACGAGGCCGTCGTGCTGGGCGCGGACGGGACCCAGACGCCCATCCCGCTCCGGTCCAAGGACGGGCTCGCGAGCGCGGTCTGGGATCTGGTGGCCGCCCGGCTGGCGTAACTGAGCTGCGGTGCCGCCCGCTCCTTTCCGGCTAAACTCTGCCAAGTCAGTTGGCTTAAGGACGGAGAAATAACGTGGCCCGTCGGCTTTTCACCTCGGAGTCGGTTACGGAAGGTCATCCCGACAAGATGGCTGACCAGATCAGCGACGCCATCCTGGACGCGATGATCAAGGACGATCCTGGCAGCCGCGTCGCGGTTGAGACGCTCATCACGACCGGCCAGGTCCACGTGGCCGGCGAGGTGACCACGAAGACCTACGTTGACATACCGGGGATCATCCGCGAGAAGATCCTCCAGATCGGCTATGACTCGTCCGCCAAGGGCTACGACGGGGCGTCCTGCGGTGTGTCGGTCTCCATTGGCTCGCAGTCGCCGGACATCGCCCAGGGCGTGACGGACGCGTTCGAGTACCGCGAGGGCGAGGGCACCGAGGAGTACGACCGGCAGGGCGCGGGTGACCAGGGGCTGATGTTCGGCTACGCCTGCCGGGAGACGCCGGAACTGATGCCGCTGCCGATCATGATGGCCCACAAGCTGGCGCGGCAGCTGTCCGAGGTGCGCCGCGCCGGCACCGTTCCGTACCTGCGGCCCGACGGCAAGACCCAGGTGACGGTGGAGTACGCGGGGGACCGGGCGGTCCGCCTCGACACCGTGGTCGTGTCCACGCAGCACGCGCCGGATATCAACCTGAAGGAGCTGCTCGCGCCGGACATCAAGGACTACGTCGTCGAGCCGGTGATCTCCGGCTTCGAGATCGACACGACCGGGTACCGGCTCCTGGTCAACCCGACCGGGCGGTTCGAGGTCGGCGGCCCGATGGGCGACGCGGGCCTCACCGGCCGCAAGATCATCATCGACACCTACGGCGGCATGGCCAGGCACGGCGGCGGCGCCTTTTCCGGGAAGGACCCGTCGAAGGTCGACAGGAGCGCCGCCTACGCGATGCGCTGGGTGGCCAAGAACGTGGTGGCGGCGGGGCTGGCTGACCGGTGCGAGGCGCAGGTCGCCTACGCGATCGGCAAGGCGAAGCCGGTGGGTCTCTTCGTCGAGTGCTTCGGCACCGAGCGGGTTCCGGTGGAGCGGATCCAGGACGCCATCACGGACGTCTTCGACCTGCGGCCCCGGGCGATCATCGCGAGCCTCGACCTGCTGCGCCCGATCTACTCGCAGACGGCGGCCTACGGCCACTTCGGCCGCACCGAGCCGGACTTCTCCTGGGAGCGCACCGACCGCGCCGCCCAGCTGCGCGACGCGGCCGGCCTCTAACCGGCCCGGCCGCCCAGACCGCGTTTCGGCGCTCCGCGCGGCGGCCTGTGGAACTACGGAACGATCTGATTCGTTCACTGGGCGACGATCATGGTTTACACGGGGCCGTTTCCGTCGCTGGGGCCTGCGATGATTACTGAGCGTTTACGATAGGCGGCCCAGGGGGTACGTCAAAAACGGCTGTGCAGATGCGTATGCGTATGAGTGTGCGTATGAGTGTGCGAAATACCATGCGGATGCACGTGCATGCGATAAGCTCCTTGTTGTAAGCCCGGGGGGACCTTAGGGATCGGGATCGACAGGGGTCAGCCGTGATTGGCGCGGACTGACACCAGTGCGCTGGGGCCGTGGCAGCAGGTGCTGGTCAACGGACCAAGTCAATGCGTCAGGAGACGAAAACGATGCAGGACATTTACAACGGGATTTCTGCCGCGCAGCTTGAAGGCGCGGCTTGGCGGAAGAGCCAGCGCAGCAACTCGCAGGGGGCCTGCGTGGAACTCGCCCGCCTCGACTCCACCACGGTCGCGATGCGGAACTCGCGCGACCCCAAGGGCACGGCGCTGATCTACCCGGCCGACGCGGTCCGGGCGATGGTCGGCGCGCTGCGGGCCGGTGCTTTTGACGACCTGATCAGCTAGCACCGACTGATCGCGTAACGAAGCCCGCGCCCGGCTCGGCCGGCCGGGCCCGCTGAAGTGGGCTCGGCTGGCAAGTCCGCGAGCGGCCGGGCACGGGTATTGCGGCTCCCCGTGCCCGGCCGCCCGTGCGCCTGAGCGCGCGGCCGCCACAGTCCAGAGACCGCACGCCCGAATCAGCCAGCCGCCCTCGCGGAGTTCGTGCGAGGGGAGCGCATCTGGTAGGACGGGACGGTGGCGGATACGCGGAACGACGGGGCGGGGACGCCCCTGCCGGACGCGCGACCGCCGAAGACCGCCCGCGCCGCCAAGGCCGGCCGGGCCGGCACGGCTGAGAAGGCCGCGAAGGCGGCCAGGCAGGCGAAAGGCCCGAAGAGGCTGGCCCCTGCCGCGGACAATCCGGTCGCCCGGATCGCGGTGGACATTCCGCTCGCCCACCTGGACCGGCCATTCGACTACCTGGTGCCGGACCGGCTCGCGACGCAGGCCTGTCCGGGTGCGCGCGTGCGGGTGCGGTTCGCCGGGCAGCTGACCGACGGTTTCGTGCTGGACCGGGTGATCTCGAGCGACCATCAGGGGCGGCTCGCCTATCTCGAGCGGGTCGTGTCGGCGGAGCCGGTGCTCACCGCCGAGATCGCGGGGCTGGCGCGTGCCGTCGCCGACCGGTACGCGGGCACGCTCGCCGACGTCCTGCGGCTGGCGGTCCCGCCGCGGCACGCCGCGACCGAATCGGCTCCGCCCGCAGGCCGGCTGGACACGCCCGGGCGCCCAGAGCCCGGCCCCTGGGACAGGTACCCGGCGGGCCGGGCGTTCCTGGACGCCATCGCCGGCGGCCGTCCCGCGCGCGCGGCGTGGACCGTCCTGCCGGGCGGCGCCTGGCCGGAAGAGGTGGCGCGCGCGGCCGCTACCTGCGCGAGCACGGGCCGCGGCGCGGTCATCGTGGTACCGGACGCGCGTGATCTGGCTCGCCTCGACGGGGCGCTGGCGGAAATCGGGGCCGGGCACGTCACGCTCAGCGCGGACCTCGGCCCTGCCGAGCGATACCGGCGGTGGCTGGCCGCGCTGCGCGGGGAGGCGCTGATCGTGGCGGGCACCCGCGCGGCGATGTTCACGCCGGTCCGGGCGCTAGGCCTGGTAGTGCTCTGGGACGACGGCGACGACCTGCACGCCGAGCCGCGCGCGCCCTACCCGAACGCCAGGGAAGTGCTCGCCCTGCGCGCGCACCGGGCCGGGGCCGCCGCCTTGATCGGCGGGTTCGCCCGCACGGCCGAGCTAGCCCAGCTCGTGGAGTCCGGCTGGGCCCGCTCGCTGGAACCCGACCGGGTGAGCCTGCGTGCCGCCGCCCCGCTCGTACGCCCGGCCGCCGACGACGCCGAACTGGCCAGGGACGGTGCCGCGGTCACCGCGCGGCTGCCCAGCCTGGCGCTGCGGACCGCGCGCGCCGCTCTCGCGCACGGACCGGTCCTGGTCCAGGTGCCGCGCCGGGGATACCTCGCCGCGATCGCGTGCGAGCGGTGCCGCGCCCAGGCGCGCTGTACCCGGTGCGGCGGTCCCTTGCGGCTGGCCGGTGCGCACGAGGTGCCGGACTGCCGCTGGTGCGGCGCGCTGGCCGCCGGCTGGAACTGCCCTCGCTGCGGCCATGACAAGATCCGCGCGATCGTGACCGGCACGGCGCGCACCGCCGAGGAACTCGGCCGGGCGTTTCCCGGCGTGCAGGTGCGCACCTCCGGCGGCGAGGCGGTGATCGCGTCGGTCGCCGACCAGCCCGCCCTGGTGATCGCGACACCAGGCGCGGAGCCCTCCGGCCGGTATGCCGCCGCACTGCTGCTCGACGGCTGGGCGCTGCTCAGCCGGCCGAGCCTGCGCGCGGGGGAGGAGGCGCTGCGCCGCTGGCTTGCCGCCGCGGCCATGGTGCGGGCGGGCGGGACGGTGCTGGTGCACGCCGACGCGGCGCTGCCCGTCACCCAGGCGCTGATCCGCTGGGATCCGGTCGGCTTCGCCGAGCGTGAGCTCGCCGACCGCGCCGAGCTGGGCTTCCCGCCAGCGGTACGGATGGCGGCGGTGACCGGATCGGCGGCCGCGGTGGCGAGTCTGCTGTCTGGCGTCGAGCCCGGCTTCGAGGTGCTCGGCCCGATCCCCGACGACCGCGGTGCGCCCGTCCAGGCCGATGAGACCGAACAGGTGCGGGCGCTGATCCGGGCCCCCCGGTCGCGGGGAGCCGCCATGGCCCGCGCCCTGCAGGCGGCGCAGGCCGCCCGCAGCGCGCGCAAGGAGGGCGGCGGTGTCCGGGTACAACTTGACCCGGCTGAGGTGATCTAGGCCGCCGATAGACTTTAGGTGAACTCGCGCTTGCCGTTTAGGGAGGGCGCGCGGGGATCTCGACTCGGGAGGATTGTCCGTTGCTCAGGCCTATCCGGCTGTTCGGTGATCCGGTGCTGTGCACCCCGGCCGAGCTGGTGGTCGACTTCGACCTTGAGCTGCGCAACCTCGTCCGGGATCTCACCGAGACGATGCTCGACGCGCCAGGCGTCGGCCTTGCCGCGCCGCAGATCGGCGTCGGCCTGCGCGTGTTCACCTACCACGTAGACGATGAGCCCGGTCACCTCGTCAATCCGGTGCTCGCCCTGTCCGGTGCGGAGGAGACCGACGACGAGGGCTGCCTGTCGCTGCCCGGCCTGCAGTTCCCGACGCCGCGCGCGCCCCGCGTCGTCGCCACCGGGTTCAACATGTACGGCGACCCGGTCACGATCGAGGGCACCGAGCTCCTCGCCCGCTGCGTGCAGCACGAGACCGACCACCTGGACGGCATCTTGTTCATCGACCGGCTGGACAAGAAGCAGCGCAAGCTCGCGATGAAGGCCATCAGGGAAGCCGAGTGGTTCGGCGAGCTGGTCCCGGAGGTCAAGGTCTCACCGCACCCGACGCAGCGGATCTCCTGAGGGGCGGGTCTCAAAGTGCGGCTCGTCTTCGCCGGGACCCCGACGGTCGCGGTCACCGCGCTGCGCGCGGTCCTGGCATCCCGGCACACCGTCGAGGCGGTCGTCACCAGGCCCGACGCGCCCGCCGGGCGCGGCCGCCACGTGGAGCCGTCCCCGGTCACGGCGCTCGCCCGCGCGGCGGGGATCGAGGTGCTCACGCCGCAGCGGCCGCGCGAGCCGTGGTTCCTCGACCGGCTCCGGGAGATCGCGCCGGACTGCTGCCCGGTCACCGCCTACGGTGCCCTGCTGCCGCAGGCCGCCCTGGACATTCCGCGGCACGGCTGGGTGAACCTGCACTTCTCGGTGCTCCCGGCCTGGCGGGGCGCCGCGCCGGTGCAGCACGCGATCCTGCACGGGGACGACATCACCGGCGCCACCACCTTCAGGATCATCGCCGAGCTCGACGCCGGCCCGGTGTTCGGCACGGTGACCGAGGCGGTGCGCCCGGCCGACACCTCGGGGGACCTCCTGGAGCGGCTCGCCTCGTCCGGCGCCGCACTCCTCGTCGCCACCCTGGACGGGATCGAGGACGGGACGCTGCGTGCGGTGCCGCAGCCCGCCGAGGGGGTCAGCTTCGCGCCCAAGCTCACCCCCGCGGACGCGCGGGTGGACTGGAAGCTGCCCGCCCATCTCATCGACCGGGTAATCCGCGGCTGCACGCCGGACCCGGGCGCGTGGACCGAGTTCGCGGGGGACCGGATGAAGCTGTGGCCGGTAACGCCGGCCGCGGCGGGCCGGCCCGCCGCGGCCAGTGCCCCTGCCGGGCTCGCGCCCGGTGAGCTGCGCGTCGAGCGCGACGCGGTATACGCGGGCACCGGCTCACAGCCGGTCCGCCTCGGCGACGTCCAGCCGCCGGGCAAGCGGCGGATGCCCGCCGCCGCCTGGGCGCGGGGCCTGCGCTCGGGGACGGCCGACCACCCCGGCTTCGGCTGATCATGGCATCGCAGCGACGTGCCCGCCAAGGCCGCGAGACGGCGAGCCGCCGGGCCGGATCCGCCCGCCGTCCCCAGCCGGGCCGCCCCGCCGACCTGCCGCGCCGCACCGCCTACGACGTGCTGGCGGCCGTGCACGAACGCGAAGCGTACGCCAACCTGCTGCTGCCGAGGCTGCTGGCCGAACGGTCGGTTACCGGCCGGGACGCGGCCCTGGCCACGGAGCTGACCTACGGCACGCTGCGCGGCCTGGGCACTTACGACGCGGTGCTCGCCGCGTGCAGTGACCGCCCGCTCGACAAGCTCGACCCGCCTGTGCTGACCGTGCTCAGGCTCGGCGCCCACCAGCTGCTCGCCACCCGCGTCGGCGCCCACGCCGCCGTCGCTACCTCGGTGGACCTGGTGAAGGCCGTGGCCGGCCCGCGCGCGTCGGGGTACGTCAACGCCGTCCTGCGCCGGGTCGCCACCCGGGATCTCGACGAATGGCTCGCCATCGTCGCCCCGGCCCCCGAGTCCGACCCGGACGGCTACCTGGCCGTGCGGTACAGCTACCCGCGCTGGATCGTCCGCGCCTACCGGGACGCCCTCGGGGATGCCGCCGAGGCCGAACTCGCCGCCGCGCTCGCCGCGGGCAGCGAGCGCCCTCGCGTCACGATGGCCGCGTTCCCCGCCGGCCCCGGCCGGGACGCGGTACTGCCCGATGGCGCGGAGCCGTGCCGCTGGTCTCCGTTCGGCTTCACGCTGCCCGGCGGCGACCCGTCCGTCCTGATCGCCGACGGGCGAGCCGCCGTCCAGGACGAGGGCAGCCAGCTCGCCGCGATCGCCCTCGCGGCCGTGCCCGTCGACGGCGCGCCCGCTGATAGCGGCGCCGGCGCCTGGCTCGACATGTGCGCCGGCCCGGGCGGCAAGGCCCGGCTGCTCTACGGCCTAGCCTCGGTCGAGAGCCCCGGCCGGCCGCCCCGCCTGATCGCCGCCGACATCCACCCGCACCGGGCAGCGCTGGTGGCGGCCGCGCTAGCCCGCTCCGGCGAGCCCGACGTCACCCGGCCACCGCACTCCCGCGCCGGGCAGGCCGGATACGCGGTGATCGTCGCCGACGGCCAGCGCCCGCCATGGCGCGACGGCGGATTCGACCGGGTGCTCGTGGACGTGCCGTGCACGGGTCTTGGCGCGCTCCGCCGCCGTCCCGAAGCCCGGTGGCGCAAGTCCGAGTCCGACCTGCCCAGTCTCGCCCAGGTGCAGCGCGGCCTGCTGCGCTCCGCCATAGCGGCCTGCCGTCCCGGCGGCGTGGTCGCCTACGTAACCTGCTCACCCCTGCCGGCCGAAACCAGCGATGTCGTCACCGACGTGGTGCGCACCGCGGGTGACGTCGAGGTTCTCGACGCGCCGGCGGTGCTGTCAGACGTGCCGGCCGTGCGTGCCGCCAGCCCGCGCTTCGCGCAACTGTGGCCGCACCGGCATGGAACTGACGCGATATTCGTCGCGCTGCTACGCCGTGGTACACAATGAGTCCACCTCCCCTTCGTGGGCCTGACCCTCCGGGAAAGATATACATGCATGCCACGTCGCGGTCGCGCCGCGCGACTGCCGAGCGCCGGGTTAACGACGTCAACCGGACGTCCAGACGGCGTTCCCGGCTCATCGGCCTTGCCCTGATCGCCGCCGTGCTGGCTATCGCTGTCACGTTCGTGACGACAGGTGCCATCTCGCGCTCCCACAAGTCGGTGACCGTGCCGCCGGCCGGGCCCAAGGCGGACGTCACCGTCGACTTCGGTGCCGGGGTGCGCACCATCGACCCCGCCGCGATCGGCGTGGACGAGAGCACCTACGGGACGCCGTCCGATATCACCGACAAGAAGGCGCAGCACCTGCTCAAGGTCCTGGGTGTCGGCTATTCGCGGCTCTGGGTGACGCTCGCCGACCCGGGCAACTCCGCCAGCCGGGTCGTCTGCGGCGCGGCCGGCTGCGATCCCGATATCGACGTCGCCAAGTGGATCAAGACGATGCAGGGCCTCGGCGAGGTGCCGGTGATCGGCTTCCCCGATACCCTGAGCGCCGCCGACGCCGCCGCGATCGTCACCCGCTTGGCCGCGACCGCCGCGAACCCGGTCAGGTACTGGGTGATCGGCAATGAGCCCGACGTGGCGAACCAGGAAACCGCGACCACCTACAGCCAGCACTTCAACACGCTGTACGACGCGATGAAGCGCGCCGACCCGTCGATCCTGATCGGCGGGCCGGCGACCCTCGGCTTCGACCAGCCGTTCATCCAGACCTTCCTCGACAACAGCGCGTCCCGCGTCGACTTCGTGGACTTCCACTTCTACCCGGGACGCGAGACCGCGGCGCAGCTCCTTAACGAGCTGCCGCAGATGTCCGCGGACCTGGCCACGCTCCGCGACATGATCAACCACGCGGCGCCCAGCCGGGCGCCGGACATCGCCATCCACGTCGGCGAGTGGAACTTCAGCGCCGACCCCGTGACGCTCGGCCAGTTCGCCTACTCTGGCTTCGCCTCGATGCTCGACGCCGACCTGCTCGGCCGGATCCTGTCCGGCGGCGCGGACAGCCTCGCCTGGGGAAGCAAGAACGGCCCGATGAGCCTCGTGTACGGAGACGGCACCGGCGCGCCGGCCGGCTACACCTCGGACACGCCCATGCCGCTGTACGAGGCGATCGGGATGTTCACCGGCGCCGGGCGGTTCCCGCACTTCGGCACCACCATGGTGGCCGCCACGTCGGTGCTGCCCGACGTCGACGCGTTCGCCTCGTCCTCGCCCGACGAGGTGGTGCTCGTCAACAAGGGAACCGGCACCCTGCGCGTGGTGGTGCACGTGCAGAGCGATAACCCGCAGGGTGCGACGGTATGGCAGCTCCACCAGACGAAACCGACGCCGGTCCCGCCGGTCAACGTGGGCACGGTCTCCAGCCTGGACGGCACCTTCAAGGTAACGCTCCCCGGCGACTCGGTGACCACGCTCATCATGACCAACCAGGTCAGCAACCGCAGGTAATCCGGCGGGTATCAGCGGGGGGCGTCTCCCATCCGGTACTCGTGCGTGACCTCGTCCAGCTGCCCCTTCAGGTCCGGGTCGAGCGCGTACTCAGCGGCGGCCAGGCTGGCGTCGAGCTGCTCGGGGCGGCTGGCCCCGATGATGGGCGCGGTAATCGCCTTGTTGGCGAGCACCCAGGCCACCGACAGCGTGACCAGGCTGACGCCGGCCTGGTCGGCGAGCTTGCGCAGCGCCTCGACCGTGTCGAACGCGCGCTCGTTCCAGTACCGCTCCTGGTACGTGGTCCCCGCCCAGCCGAGGGTGAACCGCCCCCCCTCGGGCGGGGGAGCGCTCCGGGAGTGCTTTCCGGACAGCAGCCCGCCCGCGATCGGGTTGTACGAGATCACGCCCACGCCGTCTTCCGCGCAGTAGGGCAGCATCTCCCGCTCGATCTGGCGGAACAGCAGGTTGTACCGCGGCTGCACGGAGTCGAACCTGGCCAGTCCCAGGGTCTCGCTGCGGCCGACCGCCCGCACCAGCTGGTAGGTCAGGAAGTTGGAGCAGCCGGTGTAGCGGACCTTGCCCTGATGCACCAGGTCGTCGAGGGCGCCGAGGGTCTCGTCGATCGGCGTGTTCGGGTCGTACCCGTGCAGCTGATACAGGTCGATGTAGTCCGTTCGCAGGCGGCGCAGCGAGTCCTCCACCGCCGACATGATGTGCTTGCGCGAGTTGCCGGCGTCGAAGGGAGCGGGCCCGACCGGCGCGAAGCACTTGGTCGCGATGATGAAACGGTCGCGCTTGCCCTGCAGCCACCGGCCGATGATCTCCTCGGTGCGCCCCCGGCTGGCCAGGTCCCCGCCGAGCGGATAGGCGTCAGAGGAGTCGAGAAAGTCGACCCCGGCCTCGGCGGCCCGGTCCATGACGGCGATCGCGGTCGCCTCGTCGCTCTGCAGCCCGAAGGTCATCGTTCCCAGGCACAGCCCTGACACCTGCAGGCCGCTCCGGCCCAGTCTGACGTGTTCCATGATCCGCACGCTATCCCGCCGGCACGCCGTGCGGCCATCGGCCGCCACCCGATCTTCACGCCGGATTTTCGGGGAAACTAATAACCGTGACCGCCACGTCACCATCGCGGACAGTCCTGGTGACCGTCACCCCGGGACAAGCGGCTGACGGCAGGAGCTCACCGTCGTGCACGGACCGCACACTGCCAGCGAGGCGGACCGGACCGCCAGGGCCGAGCGAGGGCTGGGAGTACTTCCTGCCCAGGCTCGCCGCGCTGCTGGCCCTGCCCGAGGTCAGCCAGACAGCGCGGTAGCGGAGCGGCCCTTTACCTTCGCCCCGCCGATGTCGGCTTTCTGCCCTTCGCGGTAGCCGGCCTGGTAGCCGTTGCCTGAGTAGGTGACGCGGGTCCTGCGCGTGCGGGGATAGGCCTGCTCGGCATGGCGGCGGACGGTCATGGCGCGATCGGCGAGCACCAGCGCGGCCGACGGTCCCGTGCCCGGCCCGGCTGGCGAGGTCTCGGCCGCCGTGGCCGCCGCTTCCTCCGCCGCGCGCACCCGGGCGATCACCGCCGAACAGTAGCCGAGCATCCACGACCGCCGCCACGCCTTCGCCCCGCCGCCGAAGGTCGGGACAGGCTGCATGGCCAGCGCCCGGGCCATCTGGACGAGCAGCGAGGTGAACAAGATGTCAGTGCGCTCAAGGTCGGACAGGTAGCCGAACACGTGCACCCGGCTGCCTGGCTCGCGCCTGTTCAGCAGGATGCACTGGCAGCGCAAGGCGGACGCAAGGCCGGCGAGCAAGTGTGACTTGACCGCGGCCCACGGGTTGTCCAGGTCGAAAACGCGGTCGGAAGGCCGGTCGGTCTCCGGCCGCAGCGCCCCGAGCAGCGCCCGGTCGATGCCGTAGCGGGCCATCAGTTCGGCGGCCTTGGCGGTCAGCGCCTCCGCCTCGTGCGGCGTGCACCCCTCGTCCTCGGCCTTGGAGAGCAGCTTGCGCACCCGGTCAAGCAGTCCGGTTTCCACTGGGGAACCTCCACGATAGAAGAATTCGAACTCAGTGGTGAATCCTAACGACGGGGTGTGACATTCCGGGCCGCCGGACGCGGCCGGCGAACCGCACTCTACACTCGGTACCGTCATGGCCGTTCAGATATCGCCCAGCATCCTGTCCGCGGACTTCGCCCGCCTCGCAGACGAGGCGAAGGCCGTCGAGACCACCGCCGACTGGCTGCACGTCGACGTGATGGACAACCACTTCGTGCCCAACCTCACCCTGGGCCTTCCGGTCGTGGAGGCGCTGCTCAAGCACGCGGCGCTGCCGATCGACTGCCATCTCATGATCGAGAACCCGGACCAGTACGCGCCGGCCTACGCCGAGGCGGGCGCCCGGAACGTCACGATCCACGCCGAGGCGGCCAAGGCGCCGGTCCGCACGCTGCGCGCGATCCGCGCCGCGGGGGCGCGCGCCGGGCTCGCGGTCAACCCGGGCACGCCGGTCGAGCTCTGCGCTGACCTGCTTCCCGAGCTGGACATGCTGCTGCTGATGACGGTCGAGCCCGGATTCGGCGGGCAGAAGTTCCTCGACCTCGTGCTGCCGAAGCTCCGCCGCGCGCGCGCCATGCTCAGCGCCCGCGGCGCCGAGGTCTGGCTGCAGGTCGACGGCGGCGTGAGCGACGAAACCATCGAACGCTGCGCGGAAGCGGGCGCCGACGTGTTCGTGGCGGGCTCGGCGGTCTACGGCGCCGACGACCCGGCGCAGGCCGTGCGCGCGCTGCGCGACCAGGCCGAGCGGGCCACGCGGCACGCCGCCTGGGCCCGCTGACCCGCCCCAGGGACCGCCGGAACGCTCAGCTGGCGAACGGGTGGTGGCCCCGGTTGACCGTGATCGTGTAGACGATGCCGCCGGGGTAGAGCGTCACCTGGCGGCCGCCGGCCGACTGGCTGGCGGTGATCGTCACCGTCCCCCGCCCGCCCGCCGCGATCGTCCCGCCGGACGGGCTCACGGTCACGGAGCCGCTCCCGGGGGACACCGTCGCCGACCAGGTGACGGGACCGCCTCGGGCGCCGAGGAAGATCGTGGTGCCCCACGGCGGGACCAGCAGCGAGCCGCCCGGCGGGAACACCTCCAGCGTGCCCGCGGGCGGCGGCGGGGTCGGCTTGGACGGCGGGCCCGCCGTGGTCGGCGCCGGCGTGGGGGACCGGGGCGAGGCCGGAGTCGTCGGGTCCGCCGTGGTCGGCGCGAGCGTAGGCGGCGGATCCGACGCCGCGGCTGAGTCAGCTGTCGCCGGTGCTGTCGTGGGTGCTGCGGCCGTCCGCGACGCCGGGTGCTTCGGCGTCGCGGTGGCCGTACCCGGCGCCGCCACGGCCGATACCGAAGTCCCGGGCGAGGGCGCGGCCCCGGGCACCCTCCCGTCGGCCAGCCTCGCCTGCCCGCTGTTCCCGCTCAGCGCGAACGCGAGCGCGCCAGCCACGACGGCGAGCACCACCCCCGCACCCGCGGCGACCCGTCCTTCCCGGCCGCGGACGACGTTCCGTACGCCAGCCCCGCCAACCGCCCCGCGTCTGCCCGTCGCGCCACTCCCACCCCTAGGGCGATTTCCACCCCTCCAACCACTTACGCCCCCCACGCCAACGTGGTGGGCCAGCGCCCCCGCCGAACCGTGTGCGGGCTTGGGGAAGCCGTGGCCGTCGAAGGACCCCGCCCGGCCGAGCACGGCGGCGCGGTGCGCGACGGCGCCCGGGTCCTGGCCCGCGGCCAGCGCGAGCGTGTGCGCCTTGAGCGCGGCGGGCGGGCCGGCCGCGGCCCGCAGGCTCTCCGCCGCCGCGGCGGCCATCGCCGCCCCGGGCGACAGGCCCAGCAGCATGGCCGGGCGCAGCTCGGCGGCGCGCCGCGCCCCGCAGGTCGGGCAGCGGTCGATGTGCCGGTGGACCTGCTTGCGCAGCGGCACCGTGAGCCGCCCGTCCCGGCCGTCGAGCATGCTGGCCAGCACGGCGCAATCCGCCTGCCCGGCGCGGCCGACCAGCAGCACGGCGAGGCAGGCCTCAAGCTGGTCCCGGGCCCGGGACAGCAGCGAGTGGACGTGGTTGCGGGACACGCCGAGCACCGTCGCGACCTCGGCGGGCTCGAGCCCCTGCCGCAGCTGAAGCTCGATGACCTCGCGCTCGCCGGGGTTCAGCCCCGCGGCCGCGTCATCGAGCAGCTCGCGCAGTTCAGCGCGCTCGGCCTTGGCGCCGACATCGGCGCCGTCGGCTGTCACGTCCAGGGCCTGCGCCGGCGGCGGTGTGGCGTTCCTGGCCCGCAGGATCCGCAAGGCCTCGTTGCGTGCCACGGCGAACAGCCAGGCCCGCAGCCGGCCGGGCTCGCGCAGCCCGGCCAGCCTGGCGGCGGCGATGACGAACGTGTCCTGCACCGCGTCGGCCGCGTCGGCCGGCTCGCTGAGCATGGACCGGCAGTACTTGTAGAGATGGTCGGCGTACCTGTCGTAGGCCTCGGCGAGCCCGCCCGCGTCGCCGGCCACGATGGACGCGACGACCTCGCTGTCGTGCATGGAGATACGGTAGCGGTGTTTTTGTCGCAAAGATGCTGAAGAGACGGCATTGTCGTGATCCCTGGCCCTGGGTTGTGCCCGGCCTGGCGACACCGGGCCCGGGGCAGACGCGTGCCCCTGTCAACGCGTCCGCCCCCCGCCGGGCGCCCCTGGCCGATGCGGTGCCGCCCGGCGGCGGGATGAAGACCCGCCTCCGCGCCTTCATCCCGCCGCCGCCGTCTCGTGTCCGCGTCCCCGGCCGGTGCCTCGAAGGCGCCGGCCGCGGCAGCGGCTCCTGCCGTGCGGTCCCGGCCCGCCGCCACCCCGGCGCGCCCGGTACCGGTCGGCGGGGTCCCGGGCCGTTCCCCCTCCGGTGTCAGCCCGGGACCCGGCCGGCCCCCGCTTGTATGAGGCGCGGACCCGCCCGGTGCCAACAACTTTCTAGGATTTTTTGAGAAATTTACGGTGAGGCCGTTTTCGCAGGCAGATGAGGAGAAGCACACGATGTTGAGCAAGCAGGAGGCCGCCGCGGAGATCCGGGCGGCGAAGGTCCGGCTGGGCCTGAGCTGGGCGCAGCTCGCCGAAGCGGTGGGGAGCCGGTGGCGTGGACGGTGTCCGCGTTGCTCGGCCAGCAGCCGATGACGCGGGAGCATGCCGGGAAGGCCGTCGCGGCGCTGCAACTCGGCGAGGACGTGCGGACCGCGCTGCAACTGCAGCCGACTCGCGGCGCGCTGGACGCGGCCGTGCCGGCAGACCCGACGATCTACCGGTTCTACGAGATCGTTCAGGTCTACGGGCCGACGATCAAGGAGCTCATCCACGAGGAGTTCGGCGACGGCATCATGAGCGCCATCAACTTCGGCTTCGACGTCAAGCGCGTGCAAGACCCAGGCGGTGACCGCGTAGTGGTGACCCTGGACGGCAAGTTCCTGCCCTACCAGTGGCCGCAACACCCTTGAGCGAAGAGTGCGCGACGCTTGCCGCCTCGCGGATGGGCCAGAGCCGCATAAGGCGCATGTGCCGCTCCCGCCCCAGCCCGGCCAGATTCCCTGGTGGTCGCCGGACGCCCGGCCCGGTGCCGTATCTGGCGAGCCGGTGTCCACGCCACCTCCAGGCTAGGGTATCAAATCAGGAAATTTCAGGATTTAGACCCTATATCGTCCCAGTCATAACACGATGATGACGAAAACTTTTTTTACGGCGAAAGATTTTCATCCTATGGGCCGTGTCTGTTATCTAGTTGGCCATCTCGCGCGTGTCGCGGGTTGCGCCGATGCCCGGATTATACCGATTTACACCCTTAATGCGG
>Ga0209656_10001036_pt1 | contig 17938 bp, 14 predicted proteins | sample BogFormECP12_OM2_FD_188239 | JGI IMG/M metagenome (GOLD analysis project Ga0209656, IMG submission 188239) | Bog forest soil microbial communities from Calvert Island, British Columbia, Canada - ECP12_OM2 (SPAdes) (version 2) | ecosystem: Environmental > Aquatic > Freshwater > Wetlands > Bog ... | reverse complement strand
CATCAAGGGCTTCGGCCTCACCACGGTGGCCGAATGCGTCGAGAACGCCGAGGACGCAGCGCTGTTGCGCGCAGAAGGTGTCGCCTATCTCCAGGGTCACCATTTCGGGCGGCCAACAATCGGGCGCATATATCGCTCAGGACGGCCGGTCCGACGAGCGCATGACCCCCCCACCTCGGGCGACGCAAGCTAAGGTTCGCCGCGAGCCCGTCCGAGAGCCTTTAGCTGTTGCGTGAGGGCGTCGATTTGCGCCTCGAGCCGTTTTAGGCGCGGATCCTCCTCGTTCGCCCCAGACGCTCCGGTATCAGGGGAGGGAGGCTTTTCCTCCCGGCGATAGGGCGCAAGCATCCGCAGGGCACGCTCGAACAGCGCGATATTCTGCTTTCCCATCTCTTCGAACTGACCGAACGGAAAGATACCCAACGTGGCCTGCAGGTTTCTGCGCATTTGCTCCTGATTTTGAGCAAATGCGAGCATCGCCTGTTCGAGATATCCAGGCACCAAAAACTGCATGCTGTCGCCATAGAGGCTAATCAATTGGCGCAAGAAACTGATTGGCAGAAGGTTTTGCCCCTTCTGCTCCTGCTCGACGATAATCTGGGTTAGCACGGAGCGTGTGATGTCTTCGCTCGTTTTCGCGTCATACGCGACAAAGTCACCACCGTTCTTGATCATCCTTGCGAGATCATCGAGGGTTACGTAACTGCTCGTCGCCGTGTTGTAGAGGCGGCGATTGGCGTACTTCTTGACGACGACCGGTCTGCCGTCGCTCGGCTTATCGCTGTTCGGGGTGCTCATGTGCACGGTGTCTTGCTTCGGAGAAGGTCACCTCCGACCACATTACAATGTTTCGGTGAGATCGCCTCACCAAAGAAGCGACCTCATCGCTCCGCGCGCTTCCGTCACCGGTGCTCGGGTATATATTGGGTGCGATGACCGATGCCGAAGATCTTGCCCGCCGCTACCTGAATTTGTGGCAGGACTATCTGGCTGCTCTGATGGCCGATCTCGGAGAGCCGGGGCTGCTACAGCTCTGGACCGCTGCCTGCTCGGCGCTTGCGAGAAATCCCCCGCCGCGTGAACCCGCCGTGTGCGAGCAAGCCCGGTCTCCCGGACCGCCGGCTTGCACCGCGCCCGTTACCGGCGCATCTCGCGAGCGCGACGATGTTATGGCTGACCTCGCGAGCCGCCTTGCCCTTGTTGAAGACCGATTTGTTGCCCTCGAGCGTCTCGAGCAGGCAGCTGCGCGACCTCGCGGCCGAGATCGACGCGCTCGGAATTGAACCAGTCGAAAGAGCCGTCGAGGCCGCGATTGCACATCGCACCGAGCGCTACCTAGCTGGACTTGAAGCCTATCGCCACCATCGGTTCCGCCGTCATAGCGCCTCACGGCCGATAGTGTGGCACGAGGGCACCACACGGCTGCTCGATTATGGCCGCGATGCCAAGGGCCCGACCGTTCTGGTCATTCCTTCACTGATCAACCGTTACTATGTCCTCGATCTCCTGCCTGAGCGCAGCTTTCTGCAGCACCTCGCGAACTCTGGTCTCCGGGTGCTCGTCATCGATTGGCAAGCCCCCGGGGGTCAGGAGCGCCATTTCGATTTGGGCGACTACATCGCCGGTCGGCTCGAAGCCGCTTTCGCGGCAGCAAGACGGATCGCCGACTGCCCGATCGGGGTTGTCGGTTATTGCATGGGGGGCTTGCTCGCGCTCGCGTTGGCGTTGCGTCGCCAGCGTCAGGTCGCCTGTCTTGCGCTGCTCGCGACCCCCTGGGATTTTCATGCCCAAAGTAGGCAGACTCAGCCCCTAGTCTTCGCTGCCGATTACCTCGCTAACCTCTGCAGCCCAGCCGGGAGTGTACCGGTCGAGGCAATTCAAACTCTGTTCTTTATCCTCGATCCCTTCACGGCAGAACGCAAATTCATCCGGTTCGCAACTCTCGATCCCGAAGGCAGCGACGCACGCAGCTTTGTCGCCCTCGAGGACTGGATCAACGACGGAGTGCCGTTGGCTATCAAGGTGGCGCGCAGTTGCGCGCGTTCCTGGTACCGCGACAACGAACCCGGCCGAGGCTTGTGGCGGGTCGCCGGCCGGCTGGTGCGTGCCCAGGCTCTCCGCCGACCTGCCCTCGTCGTGGTACCGGGTCGAGACCGGATCGTCCCTCCGGGCTCGGCCGAACCGCTTGCGGCGGCACTCGCCACGACGACAGTCTTGCGACCACCACTCGGCCATGTCGGTATGATGTCGGCCGCAGGCGCACCCGATGTGCTGTGGACGCCCATCGCGGACTGGTTGCGATCTCGGTTGGGTGAGCGATGAGGAAGGGGCTGGCTGGACTCCTGGCATTCCCACCCCTACATTCGCGACCACTTGTTTCTATGGGTGTCAATCCAGCGAGGAGATCTCCTGATGACCGATGTCGTGATTGCGAGCGCTGCGCGCACCCCGGTTGGGGCCTTCAACGGCGGGCTCAGCAGCCTGCCCGCGCACAAGCTCGGCGAGGTCGCAATCATTGAGGCGCTGCGCCGCGCCCAGGTCGAGCCGAAAGACGTTTCCGAGGTAATCATGGGCCAGATCCTCGCTGCCGGTGAAGGCCAGAACCCGGCCCGCCAAGCCGCGATCGCCGCCGGCATCCCCTACGAGGTGACGGCCTATGGGGTCAACCAGCTCTGCGGCTCGGGACTGCGCACCGTGGCGCTCGGCTATCAGGCGATCCGCAACGGCGATTCGGAGATCGTCGTCGCCGGCGGGCAGGAGAGCATGAGCCAGGCGCCGCACTGCATTCATCTGCGCAACGGCGTCAAGATGGGCGATGCCGAGCTTGTCGACACGATGATTCGCGACGGGTTGTGGGACGCCTTCAACGGCTATCACATGGGCAACACCGCCGAGAACGTCGCCCAGCGCTGGCAGATCACCCGCGATCAGCAGGACGCCTTTGCCGCCGCCTCGCAGGCCAAGGCCGAAGCGGCGCAGAAGGCCGGCCGCTTCAAGGACGAGATCGTCCCGGTCAAGATCGCGACCCGCCGCGGCGAGACGGTCGTTGACACAGACGAGTATCCGAAGCACGGCACGACCGTCGAGGCCTTGGCCAAGCTGCGTCCCGCCTTCGACAAAAATGGAACGGTCACCGCCGGCAACGCCTCCGGCATCAATGACGGCGGCGCCGCTGTCGTGCTGATGACCGCGGCGGAGGCCGAGAAGCGCGGCATTCGTCCGCTCGCCCGCATCGTCTCGTGGGCGACGGCCGGCGTCGACCCTGCGATCATGGGTACGGGACCGATCCCGGCGAGCCGCATGGCGTTGAAAAAGGCCAGCTGGTCGGCCGACAACCTCGAGTTGATCGAGGCCAACGAGGCCTTTGCCGCCCAGGCATGCGCCGTCAACAAGGATCTCGGCTGGGATGTCGCGAAGGTGAACGTGAACGGCGGCGCCATCGCCCTCGGTCATCCGATCGGCGCCTCCGGAGCACGCGTGCTGGTCACCCTGCTGCACGAGATGCAGCGGCGCAATGTGCACAAGGGGCTAGCGACATTGTGCATCGGCGGCGGGATGGGCATCGCGATGTGCGTGGAGCGCGATTAGCCGCGGCCCGGAAGAGAAGGGAGGAGCGGATGCCCAGGGTAGCGGTGGTCACCGGTGGGACGCGCGGTATCGGCCGCGCGATCTCGGTGGCGCTCAAGGATGCCGGCTATCGCGTCGCCGCGGTCTACGGTGGCGACGACAAGGCCGCGCAGCAGTTCAAGGACGATACCGGCCTTCCGGTCTTCAAATTCGACGTCGGCGATTTCGCCGCTTGCGCGGACGGCGTGAAGGCGATCGAGGCGGCGCTCGGGCCGGTCGAAATCCTGATCAACAATGCCGGCATCACGCGCGACACGACGATGCACCGCATGAGCTCCGAGCATTGGAACGCGGTGATCCAGACCAACCTGACCTCGTGCTTCAATATGGCGCGGCAGGTCATCGAGGGGATGCGCACGCGCGGTTTCGGGCGGATCGTCAATATCGGCTCGATCAACGCCCAGGCGGGCCAGTTCGGGCAGGCAAACTACGCCGCGGCGAAGGCAGGAATGCAGGGCTTCACCAAAGCCCTGGCGCAGGAAGGGGCGGCGAGGGGTGTGACCGTCAACGTCATCGCTCCGGGGTACGTCGAGACCGATATGGTGCGCGCGGTGCCGGCGGACGTGCTCGAAAAGATTATTGCTCGCATCCCGGCCGGCCGGCTCGGCAAGCCCGAGGAGATTGCCCGCGCGGTGTTGTTCCTGGTCGCCGACGAGGCCGGCTTCATCACCGGGTCGACACTGTCGATCAATGGTGGTCAGCACATGTATTGACCCCGCCTCAGTGGAGACGCAGCGTGGATTAACCGAAGAGGCCTACACTCGCTCCCAACGCAATTGATCGCGGCGGGCCTTGCAGAAACCGCGCATCCGGCATTGCAAAACCTCGAATACCGTGTCGGTCAGCTCGGATGGTCGGGCGGAACCGCGGTGGCTGCCGTCGGCCGAGAAGGGGTCCGAGCAAACAAGCGAGAAGGGGCAGCGCAACCCCGCACGCACGGTTCGGAGGGCGGGGAGGGCTAACCTCTTCCCGACCCCTATCGATGATCCGCGGCGTCAGTGCAGTCTCGGTTGTACCTTCTCGCACAGCAATTGCATCGAGCGCATAACCCGTTCGTGCGGGATCCGCCCGCCGGTGTTGAGTTCCGCGAGGATGCCGGCGAGGCCGAGCTGCTCCCTTACGCTCGCGAGATTGTCGGCGACGATCTCCGGCGTGCCGACGATCGCGCGGCCGCGCCGCGCCTCATCCCAGGTTAGAGTCTGCAGCCGCTGGGCGCCCTCGATCCGCCGCTCGGTGTCAAAGATGCCGGCCCGGTTCGCCGATTCCTCGAGCCGCGCGCCGAGATAGCGGTAGAATTGCATCAGGCTCTCTTCGGGGTCGGAAAGCGCCTGTTCGAGGGTGTCGCCAACATAGACCGGGGCGCGCAGATAGACTTCGCCTTCACCCGGGTGGCCGGCGCCTTTCCACGCGTCACGGTAGGTACGCAAATTCGGCAGTACCTCGTCGAACGTGCCGCGCCGCGCGCCAACAAAGATGGCATAGCCCTGCCGGCCGGCGGAGATGAACGTGTCTTCGCGGTTTGCCGCGATTCGGATCGGTGGATGCGGCTTGCGGTACGGTTTCGGCACGATGCTGACGTTTTCGTAATTGTAGTATTTGCCGGCGAACGAGAAGGTCTTCTCGGTCCAGCCCCGCTTGACGACTTCGAGCACTTCGCCAAACCGCTCGGGGCTCTCGCCATAGGGGATGCCGTAGGCCTCGTAGGCGCGCGGAAAGCCACTGCGACCCACGCCAAAGATCAGCCGGCCATGGCTGATATGGTCGACCGTAGCGGTCTCTTCGGCCAGCCGCAGCGGCTGACATAACGGCAGAACCTGGACGCCGAGACCGATCTTGATGTTTTTGGTGCAGGCGGCGATCGCGCTCGCGATCGTCAGCGGTGCGGCACACACTGAACGCTCGGGCGCCATGTGGATCTCGGCCAACCAGATGGCGTCGAGACCCCAGCGCTCGGCGGCGTCGACCTGCTCGAAAGCCGTCGCGAAGGCCTCGGCCTCGCTCTGGCCCGGGCGCCGCTGAAACTCGTGGAACACGCCGAATTCGAAACCCATCGAAGGTCCTCCTGCTACTTTGCCGCCAAGACTTGCATCTGCGGCTCGCCGGCGAAGGCCGGCATAATGTCACGCGCAAAACGTCGGATCTGCTCGCGCGACCCGCCAAAATTGATGATGACGTATTCGACGCCGCCCTTCTGCAATTTTTCGAGCTTGCGCATGATCTCGTCGGGGGAGCCGAAGAGGGCGCTTTCGGCGCTCTCGTGCCGCGCTTCTTTTTCGTCGTCCAGGGTATAGCGAGCCCGGGTCTCACCCTCCGGCCGGCGCGCCAGCGCGTTGATCCGCATGTGCCCTTGGTAGCGCCGCTCGGTCGCGGCCTCCTTGTCCGCCGCGTCCTTGGCGATGTGCACCGCGCGGGCGACACCCACCTGCATCGGGTCAAAGGGCCGCCCCAGCGCCTCGACCTCGCGGCGGAATTGCGCGACTTGCTCTAGGGTTTCCTCGGCGAGCGCGTGCTGCCCCAGCAGCATGTTATAACCACGGCGGACCACCTCTCGGACCGAGTTCGCACTGCCGGCCCCCATCCAGAACGGCGGGTGCGGCTTCTGCGCCGTCGGCGGCTCGACGAGGATATTGTCGAACTGCCAGTACTTGCCCTGATGCGAGAACGGTGTCTCCGAGGTGAAGGCCTTGGTGATGACCTCGAGCGACTCCTCGAAACGCGCGTCAGCCTCCTCCAGGGGGATGCAGAACCCGGCGAATTCGTTGTGGCGATAGCCCTTGCCGATCCCGAAATCGAGCCGGCCGCCGGACAAGAGATCGAGCGTCGCCGCCTGCTCGGCCAGCAGCACCGGGTTGTGCCAGGGCAATACCAGCACCGCCGTGCCGAGGCGCAGATGCCGCGTGCGGGCGCCGAGCCAAGTCAACAGATTGAGGCTCGCCGAAACCTGGCCAAAGCCGGTGAAATGGTGCTCGACGAGAAACGTGCTGTAGAAACCGAGCGCCTCGGCTTCGACATTGTTCTCGATGAAATCGCGGAAGCCCTGGCTGCTGTCGGTGTCGGGGCCGCTGCGCCTGGCTTGCGCGCTGCCAAAGAGTCCAAATCGCATTGGTTCGATCTCCTGGGTCCGGGCTCAGGTGTGGGTTACGTCCAAAACTCGCGCGAGGCGAGGCGCGCGCCTTCGGCCAGGCTCGCGAGCTTCGCCCATACGATGCGCGGATCGACCGCGGCCTGGCCCACCCAGGTACCGTAGCCGCAATCGCTTCCGGCGATGACGTTCTCGCGGCCGACGAGCCGGGCATGCCGGCCGATGCGCTGTGCGATTAGCTCCGGGTGCTCGATAAAATTGGTCTTCGACTCGATCACGCCGGGGATCAGCACCTTGCCGTCGGGCAATTTTACATCTTCGAAAACCGCCCATTCATGCGCATGGCGCGGGTTGGCCGCCTCGAAGGAGAGACCGCACGGCTTGGCCAGAAAGACGGTCTCGATGATGTCTCTGAGCGGCACGTCGCAATGGTGCGGACCTTCGTAGTTACCCCAGCAGAGATGCAGGCGCAGCTGCTCTGTCGGGATGTTTTGCAGCGCGTGATTGAGCGCCTCGACGTGGAGCCGCGCCTTTTTGCGGAACTCGGCGAGGCTCAATTGGGCGTATTGGATGTGGCGGCCCATCGCGAGGTCGGGACAATCGATCTGCAGGATCAAGCCGGCCTCGGCAACGGTCTCGTATTCCTGCCGCATCGCCTCGGCGATCGCGTAGAGATAGGCCTCCGCGCTCGGATAATGCCCGTTGTGAAAGAACAATGAGACGACACCCGGCGAGGCGGCGCTGAGGAACGCTTCCTCTGCATTCACTCGAGCAAGCGCGGTGCTCAGATTAGCGACGTCTATTTCGGCAGCCGCGGCGTCGCGCACACTGATCGGACCGTTGCAGCCGGGTGTCCTGCGCCGCGAGCGGCCGGGATCGCCGAAGACCCGTCTGGCGAATTCCGGAAACCCGACGAGGTCTTGGTAGACGAGCGGCTGGCTCTCGCCGCCAAACCCATGCAGCCGGTCCTTGATGTAGGTGGCGTAGCTCGGCTTGCTCATCTCGCCGTCATTGACGATGTCGATGCCGGCCTCGACCTGCTTTTCGACAACCGCCGCCACCGCCGATCGGATGCGCGCCTTGAGCGCCGTCGCATCGACCGGCACACCCTCTTCCTTGGCGAACATCGCGCGCACGAGGTCTTCCGGACGCGGCAGGCTGCCGGTATGCGTCGTCAGGAAGCGCTCGGTGCTGCGTTTCATGGTCGGCCCCACCTCAATGGAGGCGGGGCATGACCTTCTCGCACAACAGCTGCAGCGACCGCGTCATCGGCTCGGGCGGGATTAGCGCGCCGAAGTTCAGCTCCGCGAGGATCCCGTTCAACCCGAGCTCCTCGTGCAGCTGCTGCAGGCGGTCGGCGACATATTCCGGCCCGCCGATGATCACCTTGTCGCGCCTGACCTCCTCGTAGGAGATGGTCTTGACGGCCTGCGCCTCCGCCGCGCGCCGCCGATTGGGCGAATTCTCGAGGCGAGTGCTCAAGGTCCGATAGCCGGACATGATGCTCGTCTCGGCTTCTTCGAGGGCCTGCCGATCGGTATCCGCGATGTGCAGGGTCAGCCGCAGATAGACCTCGCCCTCGCCCGGATGCCCAGCCGCTTTGTAAGCCTTGCGATAGGCTTTGAGATCGGGTGCCAGGCCCGACAGCGAGCCGCTGCGCACGGCGACAAAGATCGGATAACCAGCCTCGCCGAGCGACGGGAAAGTCTCCTCGCTGGCGGCCGCAACACGGATCGGCGGGCATGGCTTCTGATAAGGCTGCGGAACGGCTGAGGCATTGTTGAAGCTGTAATACTTGCCTTCGTAGGAGAAACTCGGCTGTGTCCAGGCGCGCTTGACGATCTCCAGCGTCTCGAGAAAACGCTCGCGGCTTTCCGAATAGGGCACGCCATAGGCGACGTAGGACCGGGGGTTGCCGCTGCGCCCGACACCGAAGAGCAGCCTTCCCTCGCTGATCTGATCGATGGTGGCGGTCTCCTCGGCAAGCCGCAGAGGATGGCAGAGCGGCAGGACCTGAACCCCGGTGCCGATCTTGATGCGGCGCGTGCGCGCGGCAATCGCGCTGGCGACGGTCAGCGGTGCCGTCAGCACCGAGCGGCGCGCCTGCTGGTGGATTTCGGCGAGCCAGATCGCGTCGAGCCCCCAGCGGTCCGCCGCCTCGACCTGGGCCAGCGCCTCCGCGAACGCCGCCGCCGGGGTCTGATCCGGCCGGCAGTGGAATTCATGGTAGACGCCGACCTCCATCGCCCGATCCTCTCTCTCCTATGCCTTGGCGACGGTAATTTCGATCTCTTCATAGAGCAAATGCCGATTTCCGATCACCGTAATGCCGTGCCGGCATGGCCGTGGTCGGCCAAGTTCCTCCCCCTACCACGCGTCCGGTCACCTCGCCCCGCGTGCGGGGAGAGGTCGGAATCTGCGCGCCTGCGCGCGGATTCCGGGTGAGGGGCAAGGGCCCTACCGTAACGGCGGATATTTGTACAATCGCCAAGAGGCCCCTCGCCCCAACCCTCTCCCCAGACGCGGCCAGACGCGGGGCGAGGGAGTGGCGCGGATCCGAGCCGATACCTGCAATCATGAATTGAGTGGATTGTTACCGATGGCTGCACCTGCAGCAAATCTGCAGCAAAAGCTCTCGTATCGGTTGAAGCACGAACCGGGCGCGGCGGACGGTGTCTACCGTATCAGAGCCAGCGGCCCCCGGCGTCCCCGCTTGCTACGAATTGCAATCATCGGTTTCTTCGTATTCACAAGTTTTGTCATAATCGTCCCCGTCGCCATCATCATCGGAATTATCTTCATCATAATTGTCCGCCGTCAAAATCTGCAGCAGATTGAGATCAGAGCCCGCCTTTTTGGTTGTTTCGATCGCCCGCACGAAGGTGTCGACCACCCCCGCGATCCTCTCCGCTTCGCCCGGCGTGATCTCGCCGCGGGCGAGCGCCGCGGTGACCGCGTTCATCGCTAGAGAGACGTCGTGGGCCGACGGTCCGCGGATCTCCCCGGTGAGGGCGCCGTCGATCGATGGAAGACTGAATTTGACGGTTCGCTCGCGGCACGGTGGCAGCACGCGTTCCATGCAGAGCCGCATCGCGGTCGGGTCGCCGGCGAGCGCCATCTCGACGGCCTTGCGCGTCAACGCCTCGGACTCGCCCGCAAGCAGTGCCGCGGCGGCAAGTGTCGCCTTGTTGCGGGAATCCCGTCGCCGGCCGCCGGGGTTGCCCGATCGGCCCTTTTCGAACGGCCGCCCGCGCAACCGGCCCGGTGGCTTTGGTGAAATGTCATTGCTCATCCTCAACTCCTTTGTTCCATCGGCAGCGCGCTTCAGGCTGCGCGAGGTAACGCATGGAATGCATTATAAGCAATTTATTTTATTGTGTCAACAGCAACGGGACTGTCGAAATCTCCGGACACCGGTTGATCGCACGCGCAGACCGCGATGATCGAGAACAGCTTTGTCCACCTGCCGAGGAGGCGGCATAGCTCCCCGAGTACCTGCACGAGATGACGGTTTTTCTCAAGCGCAAGCACGGCGACCAGGTCGACTCGACGGCACAGATGCTCGATTGGTTCAAGCAGGCCGGCCGCGAGCCGCAGGACGGGATGTGGCAATTGTATAAACAGCAGTATGAAGCCGAACAGGCGGGCGCATCGCAGATGCCACGGCGGGAACCGTTATCGTTGATGGCGAAGAGGTTAGGTGTTCTCAGACGGTTGTGACCAACGCATTGGGACGCGGCCTGGGTCGAGGCATCCAAGGGGCTTGAACACGGCTGCGAAACATCGGCTCTCCATCCTTTAGCGGACTGTCGGAGCCCCAAGTCAACCGGCGGAGGTGTGCCATAAGCCGACATTCACCCTTTTGTCGGAGACTGCCATTTGTCGACCCCGGGGATGCTCGCTCCGTCTTTGTGGAAATCAAGCATTCTGCTAGCCATCGGCGGCTCGCGGCCCCGCGCGGGGTAACTTGCCGGAAACCACTGACGAGTGGCTGGGTGGGTAGCTTTCCTAATGTTTACGCCAGGCCCGCCATTCTCTAATCGGGCGGAGATAGCCCTCGACTCCGAAACCCAAGCTATATCAAAGCCAACCATGGTTTGAGTTGATGCGACGCATCTTGAGAATCGGCGGAACCGGCGCATTCGTCGTTTTCCTTTTTCTTTCTGCGGGTTGGGCAAATCTCGCGATCGCGTATCAATTGCCTGGATCCGCTGCGGTGCGCATCGGGGTATGCCTCATCCTGAATTTGATCGCGCTTGCTGCATTGGTGGCGGTCATTCGGCGCAGGCACTGGCGAGCCGTGCTCATTTACGCTGTCGCGTTAGCCCTCCTTCTTGCCTGGTCGGGTTCCATCAGTGCCTCGAACGATAAGAATTGGGCTGCCGACGTCGTGCATGGCATCACCGGCATCGTCGATGGGGACCGACTTTCCGTTCGCAATGTTCGCCATTTCAGTTGGCGCACCGAGGTGGATTACAGCGAGCGGTGGGAACAGCGGACATACGATCTTTCTAAACTTCGCTCACTCGATCTATTCCTTGTTTATTGGATGGGACCGTCCATTGCTCACACGATTATGAGCTTCGGTTTCGATGACGGGCGGTATCTCGATTTCTCCATCGAACTGCGACGGACGCAGAATGACCAGTACTCGGCCCTTGCGGGCTTTTTCAAGACCCACGAATTGGTATTCATCGGAGGCGACGAGCGCGACCTGATGACATTACGCAAGGTCCGTAACGAGCAAATCCTGCTTTATCGGCTCAGGGCTCCGCCAGAGCGCGCGCGTGCGCTACTCGTCGAATACATCAAACAAGCAAACGATCTTGCTGTAAACCCGAGATTCTACAACACACTCACGACGAACTGCACTACGGCAATCTTCGACATGATGCATGCGGTAACATCGTCGATCCCCTTCGACTGGCGCATCATCCTGACCGGGCATCTGCCTGGCTATCTCTATGAGCATGAGGCTGTCGATACCCGCATTCCGCTCGAAGAACTGCGGAAACGAGCAGATGTTACCGGCCGAGTTGACGGAAGCTTGAGCGAGGTAGAGTTCTCGTCGCGAATTCGCGAGGGAGTACCTGCGCCACGTTGATTGTTTTGTTCCGGCCCTTTCTGGTATCCAATCTCCGTCAGGCGTCTGAACATCCTAAAGATTTATTGTCTGACCACGTTATCTACCGACATCGTCCTTGCCACCCAAGGGTGAATACCGCATCATCGGCCTGGGGGAGAGCCGGATGACAGGTCTTTGCCAATCCGCTGGTCTCGACTACGCTGATCGGTGCGTCGCCAGCGACCCGGCCGACACCAATGAGGGCGCACCAACGCTTCTGCCCGGTCCGGATCCTGATCGGTCGCTGGTTGAGGGCGGGATATGACAAAGCGCCCGCCAGCACGGCGCATCGGTTCCGCTTTGTGCTGCATCATCTGGCTACTCCTCGCCGCCGGGTGCGAGACGCCGGTCCGCGTGGACCGCCTCGATGCTGTCACGGCCCAACGCCAGCTCACCGCAAATGTACTCACCACCGACGAGCTCAGTCCGCAGGCCCGCAACGTCTTGCGCCGCTGGGTTCTCTCGGAGCGTTACGACGACGATCCTGCGGGCGCAATCGCCGCGTTGCACACGATCGCCGAAGATGGCCGCGGCGACGAGGATGAGGTGATCACATTGGCAGAAATGGCCTACCTGTATGGGGAGAGGACCCATCAGCGGCCATACTTCCTCGCCGCCGCAATCTATAGCTTCGCATTCCTCTTTCCCGAGAAGGGGTTTGAGCCGCCGAGCCCTTACGACCCGCGGCTCCGGTTGGCCGCCGACCTTTACGGCCTCGGCATTATCCATGCCTTTGCGTCCGCTGACGATGCCACGGTGGATTTCAAGAGCGGCAGTTACGAGCTGCCCTTTGGGAGGGTCCACGTCGCGGTCAACCCATCGGGGTTCGAATGGCACAACCGTCGGGTCGTGGCACTGACGCCGGTGCAGGAGGTGGCGATCCGCGGGCTCGCCAACCGGTATCGCCATCCCGGCATCGGTGCGCCACTCGCTGCGGCGACCCAGCCGATTATTGCCGAGAGCGGTATGCAGGTGGCACCACGCATGAAGCTGCCGATGACGGCAGTGCTGCGCCTCGGTGCACCGCGACGACAGCTTGCCCAGCGGGAGCTGCGCGCCACGCTGGATCTATATAATACGCACGACGTCGCCACGATGACGATTGCCGGCAGAACCGTGCCGCTCGAGGCCGACGAGACAGCGGTGCTCGCCTATGTCCTCGCTTCACCGGAGATCTGGGAACGTGAGCTCAAAGCGTTCTTTTCCGGGGTGTTCTCGGAATCGGCGCCGACCCAGCTCGCCTCGATCGACGCCTACCGACCCGGGCGCATCCCGGTGATTTTCGTCCACGGCACCGCCTCGAGCGCCGGCCGCTGGGGTGATATGGTCAATGATTTGCTGGATGACCCGCGGATCCGCGATCGGTACCAATTCTGGTTCTTCACCTACGACACCGGCAACCCTGTCCTCTATTCGGCGGCGCTGCTGCGCGAGGCGCTTCAGGATGCCGTCCGTAAGCTCGACCCGGCGGGTATCGACCCCGCACTGTCGGAGATGGTGGTTATCGGGCATAGCCAGGGCGGCCTACTCGCCAAAGCAATGGTTGTCGACACCGGCGACCGGGTCTGGAACGCTATCGCCTATAAGCCGATCGAGGAGATCGACCTGTCGCCGGAACGGCGCGATCTGTTGCGTCACGCCGTTTTCATCAAACCAGTGCCAAATGTGCGCCGCGTCGTCTTCATCGCGACACCGCACCGCGGCAGTTATCTAACCGAATACCCGGTCGCCGAGCTCCTGGGGCGATTTCTTACTCTCCCGGTGCGCATCGTCCAGATCGGTGCCGAGCTCGCGCGGAATGCCGACGACTTTAAGGTAAACCCGCGCAGGCTAGGATCCGGCAGCCTATTCGGCATGACGCCGAACAACCCGGTCCTGCAAACGATGGCCGCAACGCCTATTGCCCCCGGTGTCCACGCGCATTCGATCATTGCGGCTAGCGGCAATGGGCCGGTCGAGGACAGCAACGACGGTGTCGTCGAATATTCGAGCTCGCATCTCGACGGTGTCGATTCCGAATACATCGTGCGCTCCACTCATTCGACGCAGTCGAATCCTTACACGATCGAGGAGGTGCGCCGCATCTTGCTGCTTCACGCTGCCGAGGTCTGCGCTCGGATTACCTGCGGCAGCCCGCCATCACCATCTCGCACCGGGATGCAGGCGTTGACATTGCGCTAGCGGAAGATCGCTCTTGGATGGTCGAGATAACTGTTTCTGGCTGCGGGGAGGTATCGACCGACATTGTCATGTTGCCGGGCAGGTTTCTAGAGGCCGAGGTCGCGGTGCCGCGACAGATGTTCCAGGAAATCCTGATCTTGATCGCCCAACTGCGAGCGCCGCCCGCACCAGCGTGACCGGGAGATGAGGTCAGATGCAACAGCCGACGACGGCAGAGGTACGCCTTGATGAACACAAAGCAGCGAGTTCGGCCCAGCGGAGCCGAGCATTTTGCCGTTTTGGCTGTCAACGAGTCGGCTGCGATCGAATTTCGTTGCGGCGCGCCTCGCTGAGACGGAAGATCGCGACCAACAACTTCGGTATCCAGGAAATGTCGGTTTGGATGAATACCGTTGACGATTATGTGTGGGCGGTCATAGTCGCCCCCGCTGGGCACGCCGAAGTTTTTGGTGGTTTTGGCAAGCTCGACGAGCAGCTATGCTGGACAAAAGAAGAAGCCCTGTCCGAAGCGGAGAAGAAAGCTCATGACATGCTGGGGGAAACAGGTATCGAATGGAGTGTTGTTGACGAAGATATTGTGATCGGACGTTTTCCTACTCTTCCCGATCACGTGGTAGTGGTGCGTGGTGTGAGGCTGCCCGACAAAGATCCGCCGCCGCTGCTCAAGCAACGCTACAAATACTTTCGCTAGCCAACGGGGCAGAGGAGACCCCAGGCTCGCCCCTGCCGCGTTGCCATTTCGCCCGCGGCACGGCTGTTGCGCGGCGCTGGCCGGCAGCCGGCAAGGGTTTGTGCGATTACGGCTCGGCATGGGAAGAGAGGCGGGAGGAAAGATGATATAAATGCCCATCAATGCCGCCGTCTGCGCCCTTCTTCATCCCGCCAAACGGCACGGCGTTGACAAGCGACACGGCCCACCACTGAAATTGATATTTGTTCTGTGCCGCGAGCGCCTGCGCGCCCTCAAGGTCTTTCGGGGTGGCATGCACATCGAACGCGATGCCGGGAAGGCGTCCCGCAGGCGCTTCTCGATGAGCGATATCGCAAGGTGCGTGATGTCGATCCCGGCTAGAACAATCTTCCGGCCTATCAGATGTCAAACGCCGCGACCCGCCCGCGCTCGGGAAAGGTCCGGGCATCGAGGAGCCCGAAGATCTCGATCAGCGGCGCCACCAGCCCGGTCCACCCGGTTTGATGACTGGCGCCGATGCCGGCACCGTTGTCGCCGTGAAAATACTCGTAAAACAATAAATGATCCCGCCAATAGGGATCGCTCTGAAACTTGTCGGTGCCGCCGAATACCGGCCGCCGACCGGCTTGATCGCGCAGAAAAATGCGGGTTAGCCGGTTGGCAATCTCGTGGGCGACCTCGAACAGGTTCATCGAGTTGCCCGAGCCGGTCGGACACTCGATCTTGAAGTTGTCGCCATAATACAAATAGTATTGAAGCAGAGCGCGGATCAACAAAATATTGACCGGCATCCAAATCGGCCCGCGCCAGTTCGAGTTTCCGCCGAACATGCCGGTGTCCGATTCCGCCGGAAGATAACGCACCTGGTATTCCTGGCCCTGCACCGAAAAGACATAGGGATGGTCGACGTGATAGCGGGACAGTGATCGGATCCCGTAGGGGCTCAGAAACTTGTTCTCGTCGAGCATTCGGGAGAGTATTCGGCGCAGCCGATCCTCGTTCGCGAGCGCCAGGATACCGCGTCCGGAGACGCCGTGGTGGTCGGGGCCGGTTGCATGGACGGACGCGAACAGTTCAGGCATGCTTTGCAGGCGCCGAAACATGTGCTCTGTCAGTCTGGAAACCCGTTCTCGCTGCCACTGTTCTATGACCGTTACGGCGCAGAGCGGTAACAGACCCACCATCGAGTGGACCTTGAGCCGGGCTGTGACTCCATCGGGATGGCGAAGGACGTCGTAGTAGAAGCCGTCTTCCTCATCCCACATGCCGTCCGGGCCGATCTCGTTCATAGCACGGGCGATCAATACAAATTGGATCACGAAATTGGCGGCCAGATCCTGATAGGCCGGGTCGTGCGCCGCCAGCTCGATGGCAATCTCGAGCATGGTTTGGGCATAGAGGGCCATCCACGCCGTGCCGTCGGCCTGCTCCAGATAGCCTCCTGTGGGCAGTGGTGCGCTGCGGTCGAAGACGCCGATGTTGTCGAGCCCAAGAAACCCGCCTTCGTAGAGGTTGTTGCCAGAGCTATCCTTGCGGTTCGCCCACCATCCGAAGTTCGTCGTCAGCTTGCTGAAGACCCGCTTCAGGAATTCGAGATCGGTCTTCCCACGCAGTGCCTGTTCCATCCGGTAAAGAAAGATCGCGGCCCAAGCATGCACCGGCGGATTGACGTCACTGAAGTTCCACTCATAGGCCGGCATCTGGCCGTTCGGGTGCTGGTAAGCCCCGACAAGCAGAAGGTCGAGCTGCTGCTTGGCGAAATCGATGTCGACGGTGGAGAGAGCGACGGTGTGAAAGGCAAGGTCCCACGCGGCAAACCACGGGTATTCCCACTTGTCCGGCATCGAGATGACATGGTCGGCGATCATGTGGAACCACTCGCGGTTCCGTGCCTGGCCGGTTTCCGCTAATAGCGGATCGGCGCGATGTTCCTCGAGCCATTTGTCGACATCGTAGAAGAAATGCTGCTTGCTCCACAGCATCCCGGCCAGCGCCTGCCGCATCACATTGGCCGCATCTTCGCCGACACCGGGAGGCGTTATCGACCGGTAGAACTCGTTGGCCTCGCGCCGGCGCGCTTCGAGGATTTGCGGAAACCGCGTGCCGAACGGCTCCTCACTACCAGCTGCGACATTGGTAAGCCGCAGTCGGATGACGGCAGTCGCTCTCGCACCCACTCGTAGCTGGTAATGCGCGGCCGCTTTGGTTCCCGTGTTGTTGGGGTTGACCGCGTTCTGCCGGTCCGCCACCACACAGTCGTTGATCCCGTCCTTGACATAGGGCGTTGGATTGGCGGTACCAAAGAGACGCTGGTTGTTGGTTTCGTTTTCGGTGAACAGCAGGAGTGGCTGTCCCTCGCAATAGAGGAAATAGTCACCGAGTGACGCATCTGCCGCGGCTATGGCGACGGCGTTTTTACGGGACGCATCCCTCATCGAGGGTTTCGGCTCCTCCGGCCACCATGTCCAGAGATTGCGGAACCAGAGGGTCGGCAACACGTGGATCACGCTCTCCTCGGGCCCCCGGTTGCATACGCTGATCTCTATCAGCAAATCCGTCGGTGCGGCCTTCGCGTATTCGACAAAGACATCGAAATAGCGGTCTTCATTGAATATGCCGGTGTCGAGCAGTTCGTATTCGGGATCCGTCTTACTGCGGCCTCGGTTGGTATTGATCAGATCTAGGTAGGGGAATTCACTCTGAGGATATTTATACAGATACTTCATATACGAGTGAGTGGGGGTGCTATCCAGGTAGAAATAATATTCCTTGACGTCCTCACCGTGATTGGCCTCGCTGTTGGTCAGCCCGAACGCCCGCTCCTTGATTATCGGGTCCTTGCCGTTCCACAGCGCCAGCGCGAAACACAGCCGTTGGTGATCGTCGCTGACACCGGCGAGGCCGTCCTCACCCCAGTGATAGGCGCGCGAGCGAGCTTGATCGTGGCTGAAATAGTCCCACGCGTTCCCATCCGCGCTGTAGTCCTCCCGGACAGTTCCCCACTGGCGTTCGCTGAGGTAGGGCCCCCATTGCCGCCATGGCACTCCTTGCTCCCGTGCTTCATCCAGCCGCTGCGCCTCGGCCGTCTTGGTCGGTGCGGTGGTGGGCGTCTTGGCCATGATTTGCTCCCTACTGGACCATTCAGTGTTAGTTTGTCGCGTCGAGCACGATCTGATCGTACTCCCAGAGCTGCTGGATAAACCTCCGAGCCTGCTGATCACCAATTGCTCCC
>Ga0209656_10001033_pt1 | contig 17973 bp, 13 predicted proteins | sample BogFormECP12_OM2_FD_188239 | JGI IMG/M metagenome (GOLD analysis project Ga0209656, IMG submission 188239) | Bog forest soil microbial communities from Calvert Island, British Columbia, Canada - ECP12_OM2 (SPAdes) (version 2) | ecosystem: Environmental > Aquatic > Freshwater > Wetlands > Bog ... | reverse complement strand
GACCAGGACGGCCCCTTCGGGGAGGACGGCCCCGACCGCCTCGGCCAGCGACGCCATGGTCAAGGGTCCGCTCGGGCGGCCAGGCCGGTCGGCCGGCGACGTGACGACGTCGTCGGGCCCGGCGCCGACCGACGACATCAGGGCCTCGAGGGCCGACGCCGCGTCCTCGTGGGGGGCGCACAGGACGTGGACCGTGCACCCCGGCGGCACGAAGTCGCCGGGCTGGCCGCGGTACGCGAAGAACGACACCGGCCGGTGGGCGTCGACCAGGACCAGATGGCGGGTGGTCGGGGCCAGGCCGGGCTCGCCCCAGAAGCCGAAGCGCTCGGGGGCCGGGCGCCCGGCCCCCCGCTCGAGGCGGGCCGGGAACGTCTCGCTCATGAGGCGGGCACCGGTCACCGCGGCCACGGCGGACGCCGCCCGAAGCGGCCGCTCACGCAGGGCGCCCCCTCCGAGCAGGAGCACCGACGGCTCCCCCGAGCCCAGGGCCCGGGCGACCTCCTCGATGGTGCCCGCCGGGACCCCGCTCGGCCGCCCCGGGCCCGAGGGCGCGGCCGGGCCGTCGGGGGCCTCGTCCCACGTGGCGTCGGACGGGACCACGAGGGTCGCCACCTGGCCGGGTGGACCGGCGGCGGCGGCGACGGCGTCGGCGGTGTCAGCGGCCAGGACCGACGGGCCGGCCGAGACCCGGACCCACCCCGAGACGGTCCGGGCCAGCCCGACCACGTCGGACTCGAGCGGGGCGTCGAGCCGGTGGTGGGTGGAGGCGTGGTCGCCCACCAGGTTGACGACGGGCGTCCGGGCCCGCCGGGCGTTGTGGAGGTTGGCCAGCCCGTTGGCCAGCCCCGGCCCGAGGTGCAGCAGGGTGGCGGCCGGGCGCCCGGCCATCCGGGCGTACCCGTCGGCCGCACCGGTGGCCACCCCCTCGAAGAGGGTCAGGACGCCGTGCATCTGGGGCACGGCGTCGAGGGCGGCCACGGCGTAGAGCTCGGAGGTCCCCGGGTTGGTGAAGCAGACGTCCACCCCGGCCGCCACCAGCGTCTCGAGCATCGCCTCGGCGCCGTTCACCGGACCCCTCCGGCGGCGGCACCCGATGGGGGGCCGGGGATCCGCCCGGGACCGAGGATCCCGGTCGGGTCGAAGGCCGCCTTGAGGCGCGCCATGAGCTCGACCTTGACCGGGTCCTCGAGGGCCAGGAAGTACCCGAGCTTGGCGGTGCCGATGCCGTGCTCGCCGGAGATGGCCCCGCCGGCGGCGACCCCGGCGGCCAGGATCGCCCCCTCGAGGCGCTCCCGGCGGACCCTGTCGGGCTGGAAGACCGAGACGTGGACGTTGCCGTCGCCGACGTGCCCGCACACGGCCAGCAGCGCGCCGTCCCGTTCGGCCAGGGCGGTCACCGTTGAGAGGAAGGGCTCCATCTCGGCCCGGGGCACGACCACGTCCAAGATGTCGTCGGCCCCCGACGTCCGGGCCACGTAGAAGGCCTTCTCCCGGGCCGAGATCAGGTCCGCCCCGGCCCCGGGCGAGAGCACGTAGACGTCGAGCGCGCCGAGCCGGTCCAAGAGGCCCGCCGTCTCCTCGACGTCCTCGTCGAGGCGGTCGTGGCGGCGGCTCTCGAGGACCACCACCAGGTAGGCCAGGGCGGCGTCGCGCACGGCGTCGGGGATCGCCAGGTCGACCCCGGCGCTCGCCGTCACGGCGCCCATCGTGAGCGAGTCGAGGTACTCCAAGATGAGCGGGGTGGCCGGCCCGGCCAGCAGCGGGGGCACGGCGCGGGTCACCGTCGCCAGGTCGGCGAACGGGGCCAGCAGGGTGGCCGAGCAGGCCGGTCGGGTCGACAGCTTCACGGTGACCTCGGTGATGAGGGCGAGCGTGCCTTCCGAGCCGATCAGCAGCTGGGTCAGGTCGTAGCCGGCCGAGGACTTCACGAATTTGCCGCCGGTCCGGATGACCGCCCCGCCGGCCAGGACGGCCTCGAGACCGAGGACGTTGTGACGGGTCACGCCGTAGCGGATGGCCCGCATGCCCCCGGCGTTGGTCGCCACGTTGCCGCCGAGCGACGCGCTGTTCTCCCCGGGCGCCACCGGGTAGAAGAGCCCGGCCGGGGCCACGGCGGCGTCGAGCTCGGCCAGGGTCACCCCGGGCTCGACCACCGCCACCTGGTTGGCCGGGTCGACCTCGACGATGCGCTTCATGGCGTCGAAGGCGACCACGATGCCGCCGGGCGCCGGGATGCACGCCCCCGACAGGCCCGTGCCGCTGCCCCGGGCCACCACGCCCAGCCGCCAGTCGGTGGCCAGGGCCATGATGGCCGAGACGGCGGCCGTCGTCGTCGGACGGACCACGGCCAGCGGGACGACCCCCGGCTCGGTCAGCGACTCGTCGTGGGTGTCGTCGGGGGCGATCTGGTCGCCGGCGCGCACGGCGTCGGGCCCGGCGATCTCGGTCAGCGCCGCCACCACCTCGTGCACCGGGTCCACCGTGGCGTGCCGTCAGGTGGTCGCCAGGCGGGCCCGCAGCTCGGCCAGGCGGGTCCGGCTGGTGGTCGTGTCGGGGACGGCGGCGCGCCGCCTCAGCTCGACGGTCGTCTCGACCACGGCGTCGAGCCACGGCGAGGGGCGCCGCCCGCCGGCCCGGGCCCGTCCGGGCGTCGGCGCCGAGCGGGCCCACGAGCAGGAGAGCTCGCGCTCAGCCCTGGTGAGGGCCACGTAGAGGAGCCGGCGCTCCTCGTCGCGGGTCGCCGGGGTGCGGGCCGAGGCGATCGGGACCAGCCCGTCGGACAGTCCGATGACGAAGACGGCGCTCCACTGGAGGCCCTTGGCCCGGTGGAAGGTGGCGAGGACGACGCCGTCGACCGGGCCGGCCGGCGTCTCGAGGGCGTCGTCGGGGTCGACCGGCCGCTCGGCGCGGCGGTCCCCGGCCAGGTCGTCGACCGGGCCGCCGGGACGCAGGTCGCTGGCCGGCCCGAGGTCGGCCCCGGCCATGGTGACCGGGATGCCGGCCTCCTCGAGGGCGACCGCCACCACCGACAGCTGGGCGTTGGTCCGGGCCAGCACGGCGATCTGGCCCCAGCGCCGGCCGGGCCGGTGCGAGCGCCAGACCTGGCGGGCCACCCACCGGGCCTCCTCGGCGTCGGTCTCGTGCTCGACCACCGTCGGCACCGGCCCGTCGCCGCGCCCGCTCGTCGGGGCGGCCGTCTGGCCGAGACCGAGCCCGAGGGCCGCCGCGGCGACCGCCACCACCTGGGGCGAGCAGCGGTGGTTCTCGTCGAGGCGCAGGCACCGGCACCCCGGCAGCTCGGTCTCGAGCGAGTCGAGGAGCGTCGGGTCGGCGCCGTTCCAGCCGTAGACCGACTGGTTGGGGTCGCCGACCACGAAGAGATCGGGGTCGTCGCCGCAGAGCAGTCGCAGGAGCCGGAACTGCGCCGGGTTGACGTCCTGCATCTCGTCGACGTAGAGGTGGCGGAAGCGCCAGCGCACGGCGTCGGCGAAGCGCGGGTCGCCCTCCAGCACGTCGGCGCACGACCAGAGGAGGTCGTCGAAGTCGAGCATCCGCTGCCGGCGCTTGCGCTCCTCGTAGCGCAGGTAGAGCTCGGCCACGGTGCTGGTCGGGACGGTCGTCCGGCGGCGGTGCGCCGCCGCCTCGGCCTCGTAGTCACCCGGGACGACCAGGCGCGCCTTGGCCCACCCGATCTCGACGTCGAGCTGGGCCGGGGTCAGGCGCGGCCCGCGTCGGGCCCGGTCGGCCCCCGGTGCCCCGAAGCCGGCGTCCTCGAGCACCCGGTCCAGGGTCCGCCGTCGGTCGCTCAGCACCGCCGGCGGGGCCGCCCCGCGGTCGAGGCGGTGCTGGCCGACGAGGGCCAGCGCGCTGCGGTGGAAGGTGCCGGCCACGACGCCCTCGACCCCGAGCGACCACAGGCGGCGGCGCAGCTCGTCGGCCGCTTTGCGGCTGAACGTGGTCACGAGCGTGTGGTGGGCCGGGGCGCTGTCATCGGCCACCCGGCGGGCCACCCGCAGGGTCAGGACCCGGGTCTTGCCGGTCCCGGCCCCGGCCAGGACGCTCAGCACCCGGTCGGGCGCGACCACCGCCTCGTGCTGGGCCGGGGTCAGCCCGGCCGGGAGCCCGGTCTCGGCGAGCTCGTCGGCCGGGGTTCGCATCGGCCCCACCGTACCGAGTCGTCGTCACTCCGGGGGTCGACGCTGCGCCCACCAGGGCGCCCGCCTTCGCTTGACAGCGACCTCGCCCGACGCTTCGATGAGGTGGCGTTCCCGCCCACCGTCGGACCCGTGGCGTGGCGCGCCCGGGGTGGGCGAGCCCGCGTGGGCGCGGCGGAGGCGGGCGTCGAGGAGGAGGGGCGGAGATGCGTCGACTGGTGGTGGGCCTCGTCATGGGGCTCGTGACGGCCGTGCCGATCGGGGTCGTCGGGGTGACCGTCCCGGCCGGGGGGACGGCGGTCCGGGCCGGGGCGCACCCGGTGACGTTCCCCGAGCGGATCCGAGCGGGCCACCCCGGGGCGCGGGTGCACCCGGCGGGACGCAGCCAGTTCCCCGGCCTGGGGCCCTGCGACACGGTCGGCTTCTGCTACACCCCGGGCGAGCCGACGGTGGCCGCCGGGCCGACCGACATCCTCGAGACGGCCAACACGCAGCTGGCCGTCTACAACAAGGCGACCGGCGCCCAGCTCGCCGTCTACCCGCTCGAGACGTTCTGGCCGGGCACCTCGAGCGCCGACTGTGTCGACGTGCGCGGCATCTACCTGCCCGGCGACAACCGGTTCGCCGTGTCGTGCGTGGACATCAGCGCGGCCCAGACGATGCGCTTCGCCGTCTCGCAGTCCGGCGACCCGACAGCCGGCTGGTACAAGTACTCGGTCGGTCCGGCCGACGACCAGCCGAAGATCGAGGCCACGTCGGACAAGTTGATCGTGGCCGGCAACACGTCGACCACCGAGGACATCTACGTCTACAACAAGAGCGACGTGCTGGCCGGCATGGCCAGCCCGCCAGTGGTGCACCTGTCGGCCGTCCAGTCCAACGTCTACGAGTCCGTCGTGGAGCAGACCTACACCTCGGCCGCCTACATGATCGACACGTTCCAGTGCACCGGGTGCACGGAGTGGCTGGCCACCATCACCGGCAGCCCGGCCGCCCACAACGTGGCCCTGACCGAGACGTCGCTCGGCGCCACCAGCGATGCCGCACCGCACGAGCCGACGGTGCCCGGCGGGAACCTGGGCGGCGGCGACCTCGACGGCCGCACCTACGCCGCCGTCTACGAGACCGAGACCTCCGACGCCAAGCCGGTCATCCAGTACTCGACCGCCGACACCTGCGGGAGCTGGGACTGCGTGGTCAGCGGGCGGGTCGACCTGTCCGGCTCGTCGCCGGTCCGCCTCTACGAGAGCTCGATCGGCCAGTCGGGCTTCGACTACACCTACGGTGCCGTTGGCCTCGACGCGGCGGGCGACGTCTTCATGACCTACACCCGCTCGAGCCCGGCGATGCCGGCCAGCGCGGCGGTCCTCGGGCCCGGCTTCGACCTGGTCTTCCAGCCCGGGACGCCGGGAACGACCCCGTGCGCCTCGGGGCAGACCCCGCCCTGCGACGAGCGTTGGGGCGACTACCTGGCCACCTCGATCGACCCGAGCGACCCGTCGTCGGTGTGGGTCAGCGGGCTCTACCAGAACCAGAGCGGGGGCTTCAGCTGGGGGTCGGCCATCGCCAAGGTCAACCTGGCCACCACGACCCTGCCGACGGTCACCTCGGTGTCGCCGCCCAACGGCCCGTCGGGGGGCGCGACGACCGTCACGGTCGACGGCTCGGGTTTCGAGCACGCCGGGGTGCCCGACGTGAGCGAGGTCAGCTTCACCCCCATCGGCGGCGGTCCGATCCTGAGCGCCACCAACGTGACCGTGACGAGCAACACCCAGCTGACGGCGGTCACGCCCGACGCGTCGTCGATCACCGGGTCGGGCGACGCCGTGACCGACGTCCAGGTGACCGCCGACGGGTTGGAGAGCCTGACCGGCGCCGGCGACGAGTTCACCTTCGACGTGCCGACGCCGGTCATCACCGCGGTGGCGTTCAAGGGCAAGCCGACCTCGCCGACGATCACCGTCACCGGTTCGGGGTTCCTGCCCGAACCGGCCTCTGACGGGCCCCCGTGCGGGCAGAAGCACGCCAGCGCCGGCGCCGACTACGCCAACAACCTCTACCTGAACGACACGACGGCCGGATTCGGGGCCGGCCAGGATGGCGACTGCGTCGGGCTCGTCGTCAAGTCGTACTCGGGCACCCAGGTCGTCCTCAAGCTGGGCAGCTTCTACAAGAAGGGCCACTACAGCGCGTTCGCCGCTGGTGACGCCATCACCTTCGACCTGAAGGGCACCCAGTTCTCGGGCACGGTGGCGTACAAGAAGTAGGCCGGCCGAACGTCGCCGGGGGGTCCCCCCACCGGCCCGGGGTCCCGGGACGCCCCGGCACGCCGATTATCGTGGACCGATTGTCCAGTGACGGTCGGAGGCCGAGCGTGCAGGGGTCGAGCGGGCAGAGGCGCCATCGGTGGCGGCGGGTGGCCCCGGCGTGACGGCGCCGGCGGCACACTGAGCCGGTGCTCCAGACCTTCGCCCAGGGCCGGCTCTTCGGCGTCCGGACTGGGTCGTCGACCCCGAGGGTGCTGGCCCTGCACGGCTGGCGGCGGACCCACCGGGACTTCGACACCGTCCTCGGGACGGGTCCGAGCGGCGGGGAGGGCCAGCCCCTCGACGCGCTGGCCCCGGACCTGCCCGGCTTCGGGGCCACGCCCCCACCGCCGGGTGTCTGGGGGACCGACGACTACGCCGAGCTGGTGGCCGAGCTGCTCGACGAGATGGAGGCCCCGGTGGTGCTCCTCGGCCACTCGTTCGGGGGGCGGGTGGCCGTACGCCTGGCGGCCGAGCACCCCGAACGGGTGGCCGGCGCCGTGCTGACCGGGGTGCCGCTGGTCCGTCTGTCGGCCCGCCGTCGCCCGCCGGCCCGCTACCGGGTGACCCGTCAGCTGCACGCCCTCGGTCTGGTCGGTGACGCGACGATGGAGGCGGCCCGCCGCCGCCACGGCTCGGCCGACTACCGGGCGGCCGAGGGGATCATGCGCCAGGTGCTGGTGCGCACGCTGGCCGAGTCGTACGACGATGAGCTCGACGCCATCACCTGTCCGGTGACCCTGGTCTGGGGGGACGACGACGCCGAGGTCCCCCTGGCGGTCGGGGAACGGACGGCGGCCCGACTGGCCCACGGCGAGCTCGTCGTGTGCCCGGGTGCCGGCCACCTGACGCCGCTCACCGTGCCCGGCGTCCTGCGCCGGGCGGTCCTCGGGCTCCTGGCGTGACCGACCGGCCGGGGGCGCCGTGACCTGGGTGGCCGTGGCGGCCTGCGTGGCGGCGCTCGTCCCGGGCGGGCTGCGCTGGCTCCGGGTGGCCCAGCGCGAGCACTACCTGCCCGAGACGACCCGCTTCGCGCTGCGCTGGTGGGGGAGCGAGCCGGTCAACGTGCTGCTGGGCGTGGTGGCGGTGGCCGGCGTGGCGCTGGCCGTCGTCTGGCCGGTCGCCGCCCTGGCCAGCGCGATCGTCGTGGTCGTCGGGCCTCGGCACCTCTCGGTGCGCGGCCGGACGTCGCCCCTCGCCTGGACGCGGCGGCTGCGCACGCTGGCCGCCGTGTGGGCCCTCTTCCAGGTGGCGGTCGTCGTGGTCGGCGTGGCGGCCGGGGAGGCCGCCCCGCTGGCGGCGGCCGGGGCGGTCCTGGTGCCGGTGGTGGTCGACGCGGCGTGCCTGGTGACCGCGCCGTTCGAGCGCCGCCTGGCGGGGCGGTACGTCGACCGGGCGGCCGACCGCCTGCGCCGGGTCCACCCGGTGGTGGTGGCGATCACCGGGTCCTACGGCAAGACCTCGACCAAGAACCACCTCGTCCACCTGGTGGCGGGGACCCGCGCCATCCTGGCCACTCCGGCGTCGTTCAACAACCGGGCCGGGTTGGCCCGGGCCGTGAACGAGCACCTGGCCGACGGGGTCGAGGTCTTCGTGGCCGAGATGGGCACCTACGGACGCGGCGAGATCGCCGAGCTGTGCCGGTGGTGCCCGCCCGACATCGCCGTCATCACCGCCATCGGGCCCGTGCACCTCGAGCGGTTCGGGTCCGAGGACGAGATCCTGGCGGCCAAGGCCGAGATCGCCGAGGGCGTCGGGGTGGTCGTGCTCAACACCGACGACCCCCGGCTGGCCGCCCTGGCCGACCGTCTGGCCGGGCCGGGGACGACGGTGGTCCGCGTCTCGGCCACCGACGAAGGCGCCGACGTCTGTGTCCGTCGGGACGACGGAACGGTCTCGGTGCTGGTGGGCGGGCAGGTGGTGGCGGCCGCCGTCGCCCTCGCCCCGGGTGTCCAGCCGACCAACCTGGCCGCCGCGGTGGCGGTCGCCCTGCGCCTCGGGGTGGCGCCGGCCGACGTGGCGGCGCGCATCGCCGGCGACCCGGCCGGCCGGGCGACGGCGGTGTCCCCGCCGGCCAACCGGCTGACGCGGGCGGTGGCGCCGAGCGGGGTGGTCGTCATCGACGACACCTTCAATTCCAATCCGGCCGGCGTCCGGGCCGCCCTCGACGTGCTGGCTGGGTCGTCGGAAAAGCGCCGGGCGGTGGTCACCCCGGGGATGGTCGAGCTCGGGGCGCGCCAGGCCGCCGAGAACCGGGCCTTCGGCGAAGCTGCCGGCGCGGTGGCGACCGACGTGGTGGTGGTCGGGCGGACCAACCGCCGGGCCCTGTTGGCCGGGGCGGCCGGGGCCAGCCCGAGGTGGGTCCGCACCCGGGAGGAGGCGGTCGCCTGGGTCCGGGCCAACCTCGGACCGGGCGACGCCGTCCTCTACGAGAACGACCTGCCGGACCATTACCCTTGAGCCCTTCGCCCACCGCCACCCCGGCGGTCCGGGCGCCGACCAGGAGCCGACCAGCGTTGCCCGACGTCGCCGTCATCTTCGGGGGCCCCTCGCCCGAGCACGACGTCAGCGTGCTCACCGGGCTGCAGGCTGCCCGCGAGCTCCTGCGTTCGGGGCGGGCCGTGCACGCCCTCTACTGGTCCAAGGCCGGCGACTTCTCCGAGGTGGCGGCGGGCCTCGAGGCCGAGGCGTTCCTCGAGGGCGTCCCCCGGGGTTCGACGCCGCTGCGCCTGGTGACCGGGTCTGACGGGGGCTTCGTCGGAGAGGGCGGGCGCTTCGGCCGGGCCCGTCCGCTCGAGCTCGAGGCGGCCGTCGTCTGCTGCCACGGCGGTCCCGGGGAGGACGGCACCCTCCAGGCCGCCCTCGACCTGGCCGGGGTGGCCTACGCCGGGCCCACGGTGGCCGGGGCGGCCCTCGGCATGGACAAGCTGGCCTTCGGGGCGGTCATGGAGGGCGCTGGGCTCCCGACGCTGCCCCGGGTCCTCCTCGGTCACGACACGGCCGACGTCGGGTTCGCCCCGCCCTACATCGTCAAGCCCCGCTTCGGCGGGTCGTCGATCGGCATCCAGGTGGTCGCCGACCTGGCGACGGCGCTGGCACAGCTGTCGGCCAACCGCCACCTGGCGGCCGGGGCGGTCCTCGAGCCCTACCGCGACGACCTGGCCGACATCCAGCTGGCCGTGCGCAGCTGGCCGTCGCTCGAGCTGTCGGCGATCGAGCGCCCGCTGCGCTCGGACCCGGGGGCCGGCTCCGAGATCCTCGGGTACGCCGACAAGTACGTGGGCGGGGAAGGCATGGCCGGGGCGCCCCGCGAGCTGCCGGCCCGGATCGACGCCCCCCTCGAGCAACGGATCCGCCAGGTGGCCGGGGAGGTGGCTCGTCTCTGCGGGGTCCGGGGGGTGGCCCGGATCGACTTCCTCTCCGACGGCGCCGACCTGGTGGTCAACGAGATCAACACGGTGCCCGGGTCGCTGGCCCGCTACCTGTGGATCGACCCGCCGGTGCCGTTCGCCCAGCTGCTAGACGACCTGCTGGCCGAGGCGACGGCCCGCCCCACCCACGCCTACTCGGCGGCCGGGGCGGACGGCACGGTGCTGCGCCGCGCCGGGTCGATCGCCACCAAGCTGGCCTGAGGCGGACTCGCTCCTCAGGCGGGCGGGTCGGGGGCCGAGGTGACCCGGTCGGCGCGCCGGAGCGAGTCGTAGAGGCGCTCGGTGGTGACCGAGGGAACGCCGCCCGGGTCGAGCTCGTCCACCCGTCGCCGGCACTCGAGCCACTCCCGGCGGAGCTGGTCGGCGTCGCCGCACCGGGCGGCCGCCTCCATCGCCGCCTGCGAGAGCGTCTCGCTGTAGGGGTCGACCAGCCGGGCCCGCTCGACCGCCCAGCGGGCCAGGCGGTGGAGCCCGCCCTCGGCCGCCCGGGTGGCCAGGAAGGCGGCCGCCTCGACGAGAGCGGCGGCCACCCGGCCCTCGTGGCCCTCGGCCCGCCACCACCCGTAGCCCGAGAGGAGACCGCCCAACGGCTCGCCGTCGACCAGCTCGAGGGCGGCCCGGGCGAGGGCCATGGCGGTGTCGCCGTCGGCCGCCTCCTCGGCCGCGGTGGCCAGCGCGACCGCCCGGAGGGCGTCGACGGTGACGAGCGGGGAGATGCGGTAATGGCCCGACCTCGAGGCGGGGGGCAGGTACGGCTGTCCGTCGGCGTCCTCGCCCAGGGCCCGCCGAGCGGCCCCGGCCGTGTTGAAGAGGGTCTTGGCGGCGGCGTCGGCGTCGGCCGACCCGAGCACCCGGGTCCGGAGGCGCTCGCTCGTCACCTGGTCGGGGCGGTGCAGCGCCAGGTACGCCACCACCTCGGTGGCCCGTCGGGCCCGTTTGGGGTCGAGCGGCTCGGCCAGTCCCTCGATGGAGGGCACCGCGGTCAGCAGCCGCACCTCGACCGGACCCGGCCCGAGGTCGGAACCTGTGCCGACGCCCGGGTGCTCGGCCCGGCCGTGCGGGTGGTGGTCACGGCGCGCCGGGTGGTGGCCGCTGGGCGGAGGACCGGTGGCGGCCGGGGGGGCCGGGGCCAAGAGCTCGTCGAGGGCGGCCCGACGGGCCGGCTCGAGGCGGTTCGGTCGGACGGTGACGCCGAGCGGGTGAATGGTGGCCGCCGCCGGATCGACGGCGATGGTCAGATCGGTCGGCGGCAGGGGCAGGGTGGTGATCACGGCGCACCGCTCCCGAGCGCCGGGCGCCAAGAGGGCCGGGTCGCCGACGAAGACGGTGGCCAGCGGGGCCCGCCCGTTCAGGTCGAGCCCGGGCACGAGGGCCGGGTCGGTCGTGACGAGGACCCGGTGGCCCCAGGCCCAGCTGGTCACGGCCACCTGAGCGGCCGCCACCACGGCGTCGGCCCCGGCCCCGAGGACCGGCAGGCAGGCCCCGGGGGGGAGCGGCACGAGCCACGTGCCGGCATCGTCGTCGCCGACCGGGACGATCGCCGCCATCCACGGCGGGCGGTCGCCGGCCAGCGCCCGCAGCTCGTCGGGCCCGACCGCCGCCGCCAGCCTCCACGTGGCCCCGTCGGCCACGAAGGGCGCCGGGGCCCACCCGACGTCGTCGGCCAGGTGGACGACCACGCCGTCGTGGCCCACGCACACCGCCCGGACCGACGGCGCCCGGCCGCCTGACCGGTTGCGCTCGAGCGCCGCCGCCAGGGCTCGGTTGGCCAGCTCGGCCAGGTCGAGGAGCGGCGATCCGGCGAAGGGCTCGAGGAGCGTCGCCACCTCGACGGCTTCGTCGCCGCCGTCGCCGGGAGCCCGCCCGGCCCCGAGCCGGGCCCGTCCGAGCCGCCGGGTCAGGGCGGCGGCCACCAGCACCCCGAGTCCGAGGGCGCTCAGCTCGGGAAGGGGCGCCCGCCGCGGCGCCGGGCGCCCGCCCGGTCGACGGTGCGTCCCGGACCGCCCGGGGGCGTGGTGGGCCGACGAGCGGTCCCTCGGCGGGGCGGGCGTCCTGGCGTTGCTCGACCGGGGCGGCCCGTCGGGCGCGGCCGCGTCGACGGCGTCCACCGCCGGCGCCGGCGTCGCCGGGAGCCCGGGGAGGACGAGCACCCACCCCGGGCGGATGAGGCTCGGATCGACGAATCGCTGGCCGCCGGGCATCAGGTGCCCGAGGTTTGCGGCGGCCACGGCCTGCCACTCGCCGCCGTCGCCGTAGTAGCGCTCGGCGATCGACCACAGTGAGTCGCCCGGCGACACGGTGCAGGTGGCGATAGCCCCAGCCGGCGCGGCGGCCACGATCGTCGCCGGTGCGACCGTCGGGGCCGGCGCCGGTGCCACCACGGCGGGCACGCCGGACGCGCCGAGCGGCTCGGCGCCGGCCGCCCCGGCCAACAGCGGCCCGGCCGGCAGGAGGACGATCACCCCCGCCGCGATGCGCGCCGCCAGGCGTTCCCCGAGCTTGGCGCCCGCACCCGGGACGGCGTCGCGCTGGCGGACCCGGACCACCACCGCTCGGACCAGGGGCAGGCAGCAGGCGATCCACGCCATCGCGGCCACCAGGGCGAACAGGTCGAAGAGGCCCCGTGCCGAGACGACGTCGGCCCGAGTCCACCGGGTGGGCGACACGAAGGCCACCGAGACCACGAGGACGGCCGGGACGGCGACGAAGACGAGCACGGACGTCGCCACCGCGCTGAGGAGGTCGGTCATGGTTCGGCGCACCGCTCGGTCGTCCGTTCCGTCAGGACCCGGTGAACGTCGCCGTCAGCTCGTAGGAGACCGGGCCCGGCGCCGGCTCGGCCTCGGCCAGGACGATCGTGCACCCGCCGGCCGGCTCGGCCGCGGTCATCGCCAGGCCCGACGGTCCGGACGACTCCTGGCGCGGTTGGTGGTCGCACTTCGCGGTGAGGATGAGATCCACCGACGCGTTCCAGGTGGCGGTGACCGACAGTGTCCCCGGACCGTCGAGGAACGGGTAACTGGCCGAGACGTTGTCGGGCGACTCGAGGTACCCCGGCATCACCCGGGGCGTTGCCGCCGGGGCGGTGGCCGCCGGGGCGGTGGCCGCCGGGGCGGTGGCCGCCGTCGACGGGACGGGTGGCGACGAGCCGCTCGGGCCGTTGAGCGTCCCCGTCGTCACCCCGACCGGTCCGGTGGTCGTGGTCGTGGAGGGCTCGGGCCCCGGGGCGCCCGACCCCGCCGAGGCTTGGGTCACCGGCGACCCGGTCGTCGCCGTGACCGGCGGGCCGGCGGTCGTCGGCTCGGATGTGGCCGGCGTCGTGAGCTGGCGGGCGGCGACGGCGTGGGGACGCGACGGCCCATGCAGCCGGGTGAAGGCCGACACCGCGGCGACCAGCGCCATCAGTGACAGCGAGACGGCCAGGACCGCCCACCAGTGCGGTCGGGCCGCCGCCGGTGGGGGTGAGGGGCCCGGTGGGTCCCCGATACCGTCCGCCACGGCGACAAGATAGGTCCGATCAGGCACACAGTTCCTGCTCGGCCCGCTGCCGCCGACCGTCGAGGTGCCGGCGGGTCTGGCCGCTGATCCGGGCCAGCTCGGCCATCGACAGCCCGAGCACCCGGTGCCCGTAGAGGACCGCCGCGTCGGCCCGGTCGAGGCCGCGCCCGGCCAGGTCCTCGATGGCCCGGGCCAGGTCGTCGAGGGCGGTGACGCCACCCGGGGTCCCGACGCTGTCGACCTCGTCGGGGTCGAGGCCCAGGCTCACCTTGGTGCGGGCCGACCGCTGGGCCACCAGCTGGCGGCGCAGGCGGCACCGGACGGCGGAGAGCAGGTCGAGCACGGCGTAGGGCCGGTCCTGGCCCGACCAGCTGACGATCACCTCCCAGGTGGTGGCGATCAGGTCGCTGAAGAAGGCCCCGCCGTCGGTCCAGTCGCCGCCCGAGCCCCACGACAACCGGCGGGCCACGGTGACCAGCCCCGGCAGGAGGGCCTGGAGGGTGGCCCGGGCCACCAGCGGGTGGACGCCCTGTGAGCGGAGCATGGCCCGGATGACCAGCGCCGCGTGCTCGCGTTCGGCGGTCCGCCGGGCCAGGCGCAGCAGGGCGACGAGCTCGCCCAGGTCGGCCATTCCGAGCCGGGCGATCTCGGGCTCGGCAGCGCCGAGCCGGCCGAGGGCCTCGCGCGACGACCGGGTGCGCCCGGTCGCCTCCCACTCGGCGGTCAACTGGTCGATCGGGCCGGATCCGTGGACGTGCATGGCCCGGATGCTCGGGGCGGAGCCTCCCACCGGTGCTCCCCCCGCCGCCGGCGGCGGCGAAAATCTCGGACCGGGCCACGCCCGTCGCTCGGGGCCCTCATCGGCCGGACCACTACAGTCGGGCCCGACGACCCCGGGGAGCAGGCATGGACATCGAGGAGTTCTACGACGCCGACCCGCGCCGGCGCCGTTCGGCCGAGGTCGAGCTCGGCACCGAGTGGACCGACAAGCACGGCCTTCGCTACGAGGTCGTCTGGGTGGAGGACACCGGTGAGCTGTACACGATGCGCGAGCCGGCCGGCCCCCAGTACGAGGACCCCTTCGGCGGGATCCACGTCGACATCAAGAGCGACGCCGAGGTCCCGGGGATGACCGTCGGGGTGGTGGCCGAGATCGCCACCCGCGACGAGCTCGACCGGATCCTCGACGGCTGGGAGGCGGCCGAGCCCGAGCCCGACAGCACGGCCTGGCTCATCGAGCGCCTGCACCAGACCGGCGTGTCCACCTTCAGCGAGAACGCCCCGGACTGAGCGGCCGAGGACTGGGCGGCCGGGGACTGGGCGTCAGTCCCAGCTGGCCGGGGGGTCGAGGTCGAGCATCTGGGCCAGGCACTGGGTCGCCAGGTTGTTCGTGGCCATGTCGCTCTCCTCGGGGAGGAGCCCGCTCCCCTTGATCAGGTCGGTGAGCCGCACGAAGATGACGGCGAAGCGGAACCCGGCGAACACCTCGTACCAGCCGAGATCGGCCATCGGCCGCCCGACCAGCTCGGCGTACGCCTCAATGGTGGCCTCGGGGGTGGGGAAGCCCGACGGCCGGGCCCGGGGCGCGTCCATCAACCCGGTCGAGAACTGCCGGTCGAAGTACAGCCACCAGCCGAGGTCGAGCTCGGGCGGCCCGAGGGTCGCCATCTCCCAGTCGATGACGGCGCCGGGCCGGAAGTCCTGCCAGATGATGTTGCCGATCCGGCTGTCGCCCCAGCACAGCCCGAGCGCGCCCCGATCGGCCGGACGGTGCGCCAGCAACCAGTCCCAGACCGCCTCGATGAAGGGGTGCGTCGGCCCCTTGGCCGCCCAGTCCAGGTAGTCGCGGTAGTAGGCGAGCTGCTGGGCGACCCCGGGCGCGCCCCGGGCCGGGTCCGCCAGCCACCCGAGGTCGAGGGCCCGCCAGTCGGTGCGGTGCACGGCGGCCATCGCCTCGAGCCCGCTCCACCAGAGCCGCTCCTGGCACTCGGCCGAGGCCTCGGTCAACCAGGCGTTGTCGTAGGTCGGCTCCCCGGCGACCGTCCCCTCGACGTGGTCCATCAAGAAGAACGGCGCCCCGAGCCACGAGTCGTCGGGCTCGTACCAGCGCAGCGGGGGGAGCGGGACGTCGGACCCCCCGTCGCTGAGGGCGCGCATCACCTTGTACTGGACGGCGAAGTCGGCGTCCAAGAAGAGCAGGTGCTTGGTCGGGGCCACCCGCACCACGATGCGGTGCTCGGCCCGCTCGTGGTCCGCTGACCACGTGGCCCGGCACAAGATGGTCTCGTTCGAGAACCCGGTGGACAGCGGAGCCTCGACCTCGGCCACCTTGGGGTCGGCCCCAGGCGACAGACGCGTCGAGAGCCAGCGGGCCAGGGCGTCGGCGACCTCGGTGGCGTCGCGCTGGATGATCTCGGGCACCCCGTGATGGTAGGCGGGGCCCGGTATCGTCGCTCTGCGTGGTGATCGTGGTCGACCTGACGAACGGGATCGTCACGCTCGTCGCGCCGGACGACACCGACCACTTCGCCGTCCGGGTGTCGGCGCCGGCCGGGGCCACGGGGTCCTCCTCGGCCGGGGGGCTCGCCCGGATCCTGGCGGCCACCGGGGTGGGCCGGCTCGACGCCGGCGGCGACGCCTTCGTCGATCCCGAGGCCGTCCGCTTCCGGGCCGCCGGGCAGGTGGACGACCGATGGGACGACCGCTTCGCCGCCATGTGCCGGTTCGCCACCACCAAGGGGTGGACCGCCGACGACGGGGCGATCCGGGCGCACGTCGAGTGGCCGGCCGGCGCCTGAGCCCATGGGCGTCCGGCGGCGCGATCCCCGCCTGCTGACTACCATCCCCGCAGAACCAGAACGCGTTCTTGTCGGGTACTACGTGAAGGGGGCCACCATGGCCATCAAGTCCTACGACCGGCTGTTCATCGGGGGCGACTGGGTCGCCCCCGACGGCACCGACGTCATCGAGGTCGTCTCCCCGGCCACCGAGGAGGTCGTCGCCCGGGTGCCCGAGGCGACCGAGGCGGACATCGACAAGGCGGTGGCGGCCGCCCGTGAGGCGTTCGACCGGGGCCCGTGGCCCCAGATGGCGGCGGCCGAGCGGGGCGCCGTCCTGGCCAAGGTGTCCGAGGCGATCACCGCCGAGATGGGCGAGCTCGCCGAGCTGATCACGACCGAGATGGGGTCGCCGATCACCTTCTCCCAGCTCGGTCAGGTGATGGCCCCCATGATGATCTTCAACTACTACGCCGGGCTGGCCCAGAACTACCAGTTCGAGGAGCTCCGCACCGGCGTTCTCAACGCCGAGGTGCTCGTGCGCAAGGAGCCGGTCGGCGTGGTCGGGGCGATCGCGCCGTGGAACGTGCCGCTCTTCCTGGCGGCGTCGAAGCTGGCCCCGTCGCTCGTCGCCGGGTGCACCGTCGTGTTCAAGACGGCCCCCGAGACGCCGCTCGACGCCTTCCGGCTGGCGGAGATCTTCACCGAGGCCGGGCTCCCCCCCGGCGTCCTCTCGGTCATCCCGGCCGGTCGCGAGGTCAGCGAGCACCTGGTGACCCATCCGGGCGTCGACAAGATCTCGTTCACCGGGTCGTCGGCGGCCGGCAAGCGCATCGGGGGGCTGTGCGGCGAGCGACTGAAGCGCTGCACCCTCGAGCTCGGGGGGAAGTCGGCGGCCATCCTCCTCGACGACGTCGACCTGGGGCACGCGCTCCCGGTCCTCATGCCCAACACGATGATGAACAACGGGCAGGCGTGCGTCGCCCAGACCCGGATCCTCGCCCCCGAGGGCCGCTACCAGGAGGTCGTCGACGCCCTGGTCGAGCACGTCCGGGCCTGGCCGGTGGGGGATCCCCTCGACCCGTCGAACGAGATCGGTCCGCTGGTGGCTGACCGCCAGCGCCAGCGGGTCGAGGGCTACATCCGCAGCGGGCGCGAGGAAGGGGCCACGGTGGCGCTCGGCGGCGGCCGGCCGGCCGGGCTCGACCGCGGCTACTACGTCGAACCGACCATCTTCGTCGACGTCGACAACAAGATGAAGATCGCCCAGGAGGAGATCTTCGGCCCGGTGATCAGCGTGATCCCCTATACGGGCGACGACGACGCGCTGGCCATCGCCAACGACTCGGACTACGGCCTCTGCGGGTCGGTGTGGACGACGGACAACGCCCGCGGCCTCGACGTCGCCCGGCGGGTCCGCACGGGGACCTACATGCTGAACAGCCCGGTACCCATGGACTTCGCCACGCCCTTCGGCGGGTTCAAAGAGTCGGGGCTCGGCCGGGAGTTCGGCCACGAGGGCCTCGAGAGCTTCCTCGAGCTCAAGTCGATCGGCATGCCGGCCGGGTACACCCCGACCTTGGACTGAGCCCGGGCCGCCCGCCTGCTCAGGTCGTCGACGTGGCGGCCGCCGCCGGGGTCGGCGACACGTACCCCGACAGCCGGCCGCTGCCCTGGGCCACGTGGACCCGCCGCTGGTCGTTCGCCGCCTCGACCACGCTGAACCCGGTGCGGTCGCCGTCGCCGTTCACGACGTCGGGTCCGTGGGCCCCGGGGCCGGCGACCACGGCCACGTGCACGGCGACCA
>Ga0209656_10001032_pt1 | contig 17982 bp, 27 predicted proteins | sample BogFormECP12_OM2_FD_188239 | JGI IMG/M metagenome (GOLD analysis project Ga0209656, IMG submission 188239) | Bog forest soil microbial communities from Calvert Island, British Columbia, Canada - ECP12_OM2 (SPAdes) (version 2) | ecosystem: Environmental > Aquatic > Freshwater > Wetlands > Bog ... | reverse complement strand
TGGCGCCGGTGACGAGAGCGATCGAATGTTCCATGGGCATCTCCGTGGTGAAGGGTGAAGGCCGAGTCGTGAGGCCCCGCGAGGCCAGAGCCGGCTTGCTAATTTCGAACTATTCGGTTATATATTGGTGGGATGGAAATTGTCAAGGAATTTTGAACTAAATGATTCAAAAGACCGCTAGGCCGCGGGGTCGACCGCGCAGCTTCGACGAGACGGTTGCGCTGGAGAAGGCGACTCAGGTGTTCTGGTCGAAAGGCTACGACGGAGTGACGATTGACGATCTCGTCGCCGGGATGGGTGTAGGACGGCCGAGCCTGTATGCCGTCTTTGGGGACAAGCGGGCGATATTCTTGCGCGTCCTTAGGGCGTACGCAGAACGGAAGGGCGCATCAGCCGCGAAAGCACTCCTCTCGCCACAGAGTCTTCGCGACTCGATCGCGGACTTTTTGAGGTACGCCGTCGAAAGTGCGACCGAGAAAGGGTCCGCCCGGGGCTGCCTTATGATGTGCGTCGCGCCGCTTGTGAACGACGCTGAGGTTCAGCGGTTCCTGCAGAGCGCCGTCGCGGGCGGCGCGGCGCTGGTGGAGCGCCGTTTCCGGGACGGGATCAGCGCGGGAGACATCCCGCCTGACTTTCCGGTAGCCGTGCGCGCGATACAAGTCACGGATTTTGCTCGTGGCCTGACCATGCGTGCGCGGATAGGCACGCCGCGCAAGACGCTCCTCAAAGATGCTGAGGAAGCCGCCGAATTGGTGCTCCTGCCGCGGCGTAGGGCGTCAATGAGATCTCAGCACCGCAGAGGCACCCAATTCATGGAGATCTCTCGTCTCGCCCCCTAGAGTCTGATAACGGCCTTTATAACAATCTAAGAAGCCAAGATGGAACTCCCGCTTACGGAAAACAGCACCCCGGTGCCCAGCCTCGACCAGTCCGATCCGGTTTACGCGGCGCTCATGGGCTTCGCCAGGAGGATAACGAAGCTTCTGACCGCCCCCGCCGTCCGGACAAACCCCGACGCCGCAGGCTCCATCCATCGGTGGATGGGGAACACGGGGCGGCGGAAGTCAGCGCACAGAAGATCCGCTCCCGCGAGCGCCGCAGCTAAAGCGCGCGTAAAAACCTGCCGCGTTGCGAAATCACGGAGTCACTTCGGGCCCTGGGTGCTTGTGAATCCGACCGTCAACCAATAGCCAATTGACCGGGCGCTCTCGACCGAAGTTCAGTACCATGAACGGGCCCCGGTGCCCCCTGCGGTTCTTCTCGCGTTGATCCGGATAGGCACGTCGCTAAGAAATCGTGCATAACTCCGTACCGTAGAGGACTGGCCGTGAAGTGCTTTGAACTTCGCGTAGTCGACATTGACCCATGCACGGGTTGAATCGCTGTGAGGCGAGGAGGCTTTGACAATGACAGCCAATCACCTGCGGCGTTGAGCTCGCGCGCTCTGAAAGCTCTTGAGCACTGCCTCGGCGGGCGAGAGAATCGGAATCACCTTCGAATTCCCATAGAGCATTCGAATGGAGAAGGCGCCATCGATGACGCCAAGTATCGCCGCTGCCGCCGCCCGTTTGTCGATTGCGAAGGGCTTTAGCAGATCGGTTAGATAGTGAAGAATCTTGTTTTGGTGTTCGATCGCCAAACGATGGTACGGGTGGGCAGTGTCCGGGTATTCGGATGCGATACGAAGGAACGGGCAGCCGATTATTTCGGGCCAGTTCGCCATTTGTTCGAATTTGGTCAGAGCCTCACGCAGATCCTTTGGGGGAGTGGGCTGAGAGAGGTAGTCCCAAAGAGCTCGATCGCGGTTTTCGAGGTATGCGAGCACGAGGGCATCTTTGCTTTCGAAATGCCGGTAGAAGGTCGCCTTTGCGACCTCGGCGATGGACATGATCTTCTCGGTGCCGGTCGCGCGGACCCCCTCTGCGTAGAAGAGGCGGTCGGCGACCTCCAGGATCCTTGTGCGCGGATCAGTTTTCTGGCTCGCTTTCATAAATTCATCTTGACACAAGACAGAGAGGTCTGTCTATAATGAACCTTCTAAGACAGACGTGTCTGTCTCTGTCTAATTCCGTTAAAGGGGAAGCCTTACGACTATGAGTACGCAAATCGCCCTCTTCACTCCCGTCGGCGTGGAAACTGCCCCGGAGAAGTCTCGTCCACTTCTAGAAAAGGTCCAAAAGTCGTTTAAGTTCGTTCCAAACCTCTTCGGCGTCTTCGCAAATTCCCCCGTTTTGCTTGAGGGCTATCTTGGACTTGAAGGAGTATTCGAGAAGGGGAGCCTGAGTGCGGTGGAGCGCCAGATCGTCCTCCTCTCCGCCAGCGTCGAGAACCGTTGCAGGTACTGCACGGCAGCGCACAGCACACTGCTGAAGGCTTTCCTGCATGTACCGGCCGACGTTGTTTCGGCAGTGAGGTCCAACCAACCTGTATCCGATCCGAAGCTAAATGCACTTGTCGCCCTCACGAAAGAGATCGTTTCTGAGCGTGGACATGTGCGCACGGAAGTCATGGAGAACTTTCTTGCTGCCGGGTACCGGAAGGATCAGGTGCTTGAGGTTCTGATCGGCGTCGCTCTCAAGACGATGAGCAACTATTTGGATCACATTTCCCCGAATGAATTGGATCAGGCGTTTCAATCCGAGGGTTAAACCCTAGATCAGAGCCAGTTCCGAAAGATGGCCCGTGGGCTGGCTCTGGGAAGTCGAAGAATTTCGAAAGTGGAGAAAGACAATGTCTCGTCGCCTAACCAATGCTTTATCGCTGTTCCTGGGAATTCTGATGTTCATGTTCGGATTCCTGAAATTCTTCCAGCCATTCCGTGGATGGTTTGATATCCAGATTCAACGGAGTCATCTACCCCACGAGGCGATTCTCGCGGGCAAACTGGGGGAAATGGTCATCGGGTGCCTGTTCTTACTGCCATGGCTTCGAAGATCGTTGACCGCAAAAAGCAAAGATCAACTCCTCCTGATCGCGTGTTCGATCCTCGTTGTTCAGATGGGCGTGGCAATCTATGTCCACCTGCAGCCTCAGGTGCCTGCTAGCGTTCTTCCTCTGGGTATCAAGCCACCTGTGATTCCCGTTGTCGTTCTCCTCCTCGGATTGCTCACTGCTTTTGCTGTTTGGAAGGAGCGCCGAGCAGAGAAGGCTAGCGATATGCCGACTCAATGACAGAGTTCGAACCCAGATGAACACAGGTACGCCAATTACAGGAGCCCCAGCATGACGAGCCTTTACGACCCCATAGTTCTCGGCGACATGAGACTCAGCAATCGTGTCTTCATGGCGCCATTGACCCGAAATCGCGCTACGCCGAACGGCGTGCCCGGCCGATGGGCATCCACGTACTACAGCCAGCGTGCATCGGCGGGCCTGATTGTCTCAGAGGCAACGCAAATCTCGGCCATGGGGAAGGGCTATATCAACACCCCGGGCATTCATTCGGAGGAGCAGATCGCCGGCTGGAAGCCGGTCGTCGATGCAGTACACCAGTCAGGCGGGCGAATCTTTCTTCAGCTCTGGCACGTGGGCCGAATCTCTCACAGCAGCCTGTTGCCGGGAAACGCATCCCCGGTGGCGCCTTCCGCGATTAGGGCTCGCGCGCAGACAGTCGTTGAGACAGGGTTTGTCGATGTTTCGGAGCCCCGAGCACTTAGCCTGACGGAGATCCGGCGCACGATCGAGGACTATGGTCGCGCTGCTTCCAATGCCAAGGCCGCTGGCTTCGATGGCGTGGAGATTCACGCTGCCAACGGCTACCTGATTGACCAGTTCCTTCGGTCGAAATCGAACGTCCGCACCGACACCTACGGCGGCAGCGCCGCGAACCGGGCGCGCTTTCTCGGCGAAGTGGTGGGTGCTGTGCTCGGGGTATGGGAGCGGACGCGCGTTGGAGTGCGCATTTCCCCCCTCGGCACCTTCAACGATATGGGCGATGCAAATCCAGAGGAAACATTCGCGTGCGTTGTGGATGTGCTCAACGGGCATCGGCCCGGATACCTGCACGTCGTAGAAGACATTATCGATGAAGCGTCCCCGGTCGGTCACAAGCCGGACTTTTTCCGACGTTTGCGCTCGGCATGGAAGGGGATCTATGTCGCCAACGGAGCATACGATGCTGAGCGGGGCGAGCGCGCGGTCTCGGACGGATCTGCCGATGCCGTGGCCTATGGCCGGCTCTTCCTCGCGAACCCCGATCTGCCCACGCGTTTAAGTCGCCGCGGACCGTTGAACGTGCCCGATACAGGGAGCTTTTACGGAGGCGGCGAACGTGGCTATATCGACTATCCTGAGTGGGCCGCGAGCGGAACCTGAATTAGGACTACGCGACCTGCACGGCTGAACAAACTGCGGTGCGAGCATTAGCCGCCGCGGAATTCTAAGGCAGGTTCCCGCTGGATACACACCCATTTCATCCTCCAAGGTCCCTTTGAACACCAAGATCTCTATGCCTCCATCAGTAGGGTGCGCACCACACTCGACGCCGGCCGCCCAGCGGTAGAGCTACACCTCTTCGGTCGCGAAGTGTAACTACGCAAAGGTTTCAGCCTAATTCAAATCCATAAAGCCTTGGGAATTCGAGAAGGCACTAGGTCCTCCGGAAGGGCAATACCGAAGTTCCCGCCGAGTTGGACCTTGTCACTGAATGCCGGCGCGAATCAGCCTTCTGGTTTCAGCGTCCTTTCAGAAATCCGTCCAGCTTACTAGACGGAAAACGGCTCGGCGTGCAGGCGGCGGGGAGTGTTTCCCCATTGACGACAAATCCGAATGGCAGTTTTATGACAATCACAGCTTTTTCTCGAACCGGAACAGATCGGGCCGCGCATAGTGACCCGAAACATCGAAGGTCATCAGTTCCCGGTCAATTTGCGCCAGATCCAAAACCGAAACCAGAAGCTCCTCGCGGTCGAACACTGGATTAAGCACATATTGAGCGTCAGGTCCAATGATTGCGCTGCCTCCACGTTCGATCCATTGGCCGCTAGCGGCCCGAAATGTCGCGCCATCATGAAGTTCGCGCGGCAAGTCCTCGGTTGGCATCATCAAACCGACCGCCAAAACGAAACACCGGGCTTCGAAGGCGTAGTGTCGGCTAGCCAATTGATGCAATTCATGAACCGTTGGCCATACCGCGACATGAATATGTTCTCCGGAATCGTGCATGGCCATTCGCGCAAGGGGCATCCAATGTTCCCAGCAAATCAATCCTCCCACACGCCCAACGGATGTGGGTACGGCTTCCAGTCCGCGGCCATCTCCATTTCCCCAGACCAGGCGTTCGGTGTAGGTGGGAACGAGCTTTCGGTGGTGGTTTTTGAGTTGGCCATCGTCTGAAATTGTGAGCAGGGAGTTGTAGAGCGTCCCGCTTCCCGGTCCGGAATCGACTCGCTCATTGACTCCGATTACTATCGCAATTTTGAGGTCGCGCGCGGCTTCGTTAAGAAGATTCACTTCTTCGCCGGGCACGGTGATGCTGTTATTTCTGAGCCTGGCGAAGACGTCTTTCGTCGATGAGTCTTGCCACAGTGCCGCACCCGGACACACATCCAGCCATGCGGGGTAGCCAGGCAGCCAAGTCTCGCCAAACGCTACGAGCCGTGCACCCTGCTTGGCTGCCCGCTGGATAAGATCGAGAGCCTTTGCGAGGCTGGCTCGTTTGTCCAGGTACACGGGAGCAGATTGAGCGATGGCGACGGTCACATGCTTTGAATCGGTTCTCGGCCGTCCGCTTTGCTCCGTCATGTACGTCTTGCCTCCATGAACGGCTCACTTCGCTGGGGCCTTGAGCTAACCTTGAGTGCACTGGCAGCCTTCAGAACGGCAATGCGTGGACGCTTCCGATCCCCATATTCGTCGGCCGCGGAGAGCTTTGTCGCTGTGAAGCGCGCAGTGCGTATGTCTCTGACCATCACAGTAAGAACTTTGCTGAATTCCCTTGTTCGAACGGCGTCAACGCCAAGGCAGTCCTCACCCTCGCGAAGTACGGGCAGCCACCAGCCACCTTCTTCCACTGGCAACAGATGGAACATGTTGATAGGCAATCCCGCAAGCAGCGACATGATTTCCAATAGGCGATGGTGCGTATTCAGGCTAAGTACGATGTCCAGCTTAATGTGGCCCAGAAGATTTCTCAATTCCTGGTTGGACTCGGCGAAATGACATTGACAACCTATCTTCTCTAGAAATACAACCGATGAAAACAGACCGGGGTGCTCGCCCACCAGCAGAACACTGACTCGGACTCCGTCCACTGCCTGGGCTGCAGACATGATTCTCCTTCTTCCTGACTTTGAACAGGGCGACTACCTTGGCCAAAAATCGACGACTTGAATGTCTAGTAGGCTCCGCGCGCTTCCGCGGCGGTCCAGACTGCTGCACCCAGGAGAACGAGATCCTTAATGAGGAATTGACCCGTGTCCCCGAGGAGCGGGAGCCCGTGTGAGAATTGAAACGCTCCCGGCGTGGAGAAGAGAAAACTTACGGTGAGAAGGAATGTGATGACGGCTCCAAGGCTGCCCACGAAAGAAAAGCGGGCGGAGACCGGCCGCAGGGCGATGAGCGCCGCGACAACAATCTCGGTCACTCCAATCAAGTTCGAAACGGTCTGCACACTGAAGACGTGATAAAGCCAGGACATCAACGGACTGCCGGCCACCAAGGGCTGGATACCCTGCGCCTCGGCGCCTGTGAACTTGAGAATCCCAATCAAAAGAAGCGTCACGACCAGGCCGTAGCGCGAAATGTGTATGCCTAGTTTTTCCAAGTAGGCCGAGGCCGCTATGCGATCCTGCGCCTCCACCTGCATTCTTTCCGTACTCGTCTCTACGATTTGACCAACTTTATCCATTCTCTGGCTCGCTTTCCGGGATCGTCCGCTTGATTTCTTAGACCCTATAACGTGAAGTTTTGTCGAACCAAAAACAGAATTTCGGTTTTTCGGAATGATTCCCCAAAAATGTTCTTCCTATCTTGCTAAAAGGCAATTCCGCAGGATCGCGCTCCGTGCGATGCAAAGCTCAGCGGGCGATGAGAGAGTCCAGGTACAGATAGGCATGACGGCTTTCTGTCTGAGCTCTCCCTCGAAATCTCCTCCGAAGAAAGTCTCTAGTTGCCTCCGGATGTTCCTGCAGTAGAGTTTTGGCGCAGTTGCCTCGCTGCGGCCTCCATGATCGCCGCCCGGGGCACCGGAATGCTGTAAACGTCGGACGCTGTTCGAATGCCGCTGAGGAAGCGCTGTTCCCCCACGCGCTCGAAACTCAGCTGGGGCTTGTCGCTGGAAGCGCTTCCGACCGTGATGGGGTATACAAATACGCTGGTATGATCATTACTGAGCAGCAGTCCTTCCAATTTATCATCGAAAATCCGGCTCACTTTATAAGTGCCCGCGGGGAGCGTCTTACCGCTGACCACAAACTCGAAGGGCAGCGTTACGACAATTTCGTTCCGAATCGTTGCCCGGGCAGCGACGCCCAACCCCAGAACGCAAGTGAGTGTGAGTAGAATGCTTGCGAATTTCTTCTTCATGATTTTCTCCTTTTATAGCGTCAAGGTTTGCAATGCTGATCCGCGAGGCACCCGACCTCTCAATGTCAGGACTGACTTTTATGCTCGTTTCAACAATCATCCTCAAAACGTCTACGGGGAGTGAGATGAACTTGTCGTAATAAGGTTTCAGTAGCTTCACAGAGACAGTTGTCGGGCGGGCTGAGGAATCGGATAGCGCGGGGCGCAAGAGGGAACTTGAACTGTGTGCGCGTATTTGAAACCTTTGGCCCGATTGGATATCTAACTTGGCGTTGACGATTTTAGTTGCGAGAAAAGACTGTGCTCGGCGATCCCTTCACGTACCGCCGTAGCCGTTGTCCCGCAAACCTTGCCCTGACAGGAGCATCGCGCATGGCCGACGTAAAGCTTATAGTCCTCTATCCTCCTCCGAAAAATGTGGAGGCTTTCGAGAAGATATATCAGAGCGAACACGTGCCCTTGGCGGTCGCGAAACTTGGCGGGAAAAGTAAAATCGTGGCAACCAGAGTATTAGGCTCTCCCCAGGGTGCCCATCCTTTCTACCGCATTGCAGAGGTCTATTTTCCATCGATGCAAGCCCTACAGGCGTGCGCCGCGTCGGACGGCGGCAAAGAAGTCTTGGCACACGCGGCGAGGATTTCTTCCGGGGGCCCTCCAATCTTCTTGGTCGCCGAGGAAGAGACTTTCACGTTCTGGCAACCAGCGAATGCCTAGGAACGATAACGAATCGTTCCTCCGATTTGCGCGACTGCACGCAGAGGATCGGAAACACGCGAGGAAAACGAACGCGGAAATCATTTATGAGATCGTCACCGCGTTAAGGAAAGAAGGGATTTCGCAAGAAGCGGCCCTCATGATCGCCGATGATGTGCTGTGCTACATGGAGGAGCAAATATGAAAATTGCGGTTTCCATTCTCTTATTTGTGGGGTTCTTGGCTGGTCCAAGCGGGCAAGAAAACACTTCTGGTAGTCACGTCGACACTCCTCCGGTCGGCCTGGAGGTTGCCCAGGCCGCGCCGGCATTTGTTCTACCCGATCAGTTCGGGCATGAGCAGTCCAACGAGACGCTTAAAGGAACGAACGGCACTGTTCTTCTTTTCTTCCGTTCTGCCGACTGGTGACCCTTCTGCAAAGCGCAGCTCGTGCAGCTGCAAAGCGCAAAACAAAGGTTCGCAGCGCAAGGTTTGAAGCTGGCGGCGATCAGCTACGATAGTCCAGCCATTCTGAAGGATTTCGCGGACCGCCACGGAATCGACTTTCCCCTATTGGCAGACCCTAATTCCGAAATCATTCGCAAGTTCAACGTCCTCAACCCCCAAGCCAAGGGCATGACCAAAGGGATGGCCTACCCGGGATTCTTCTACATCGACGCCAGCGGAGTCATTCGGGAAAAGTATTTCACTGCGAAATACACCGATCGATTGACGGCCAACAATCTCATCGCCAAGCTCTTTCCGGAGTTGAGTGCGGAAGTGAGCCAGAGTGTCGAAGCGCCGCATCTGCGGCTTACCCTGGCACAATCAGATCGCAGCGTCATACCTGGCGGCCGCGTCAGCCTCATTGCCGATATTGAGCTTCCGCCGGATGTACACGTTTACTCTCCGGGGGTCCAGGGTTACAAACCGATTCAACTGGCCTTGCAGGACCCTCCAGGAATCGAATTGCAGCCTGTGGCTTATCCCAGCGCAAAAGTGCTGTACTTGGCAGCCATTCAAGAAAATGTCCCGGTTTTCGAGGGAAAGTTCCGCATCACGCAGGATGTTACCGTAACTCCCTCCAAGCCGGCAGATGCCGTGCGCTCCCTGGTTTCCGCAGAAAGGACAATTTCGATTGCTGGGGAGCTGAAGTACCAGGCCTGTGACAAGACGGTTTGCTACCCTCCAACCTCAGTTCCCGTGAGTTGGCAGTTGCAGATTCTTCCCCTAGACCTCAAGCGTTCCCCGGGGGCTATCCAGCACAAGTAGCACCTCGCATGGTGGAGTCAAGCCGATCCGTCTTCTGAAACCTTTCGACGCCCGGCGAATCGCACTACGTGGAAGGCGTGGGGTCTGTTTGCGATCGACCTGAGCAATGTGTTTAGGATTGCAAGCTGGCCCGCTATCCGTTGATGAAAATGAGCACTCCGCAATCGCAACTGCAAACGAACGAAGCGCAACTCATCAGGAGAGTCTGCGACGGAGAGCGAGAGGTTTTCTATGAGTTGGTGCGTCCTTATGAACGAATGGTTTACGCAACCGCGATTTCGGTCTTGAAAAATCCGGCCGACGCGGAAGAGGTTGCGCAAGAGGCGGTTTTGAAAGCCTTTTCGAATCTTTCAAGCTTTCGAGGTGAGGCCAAATTCAGTACTTGGCTCGTACAAATCACCTACAACGAAGCAAAAATGAAACTGCGAAGGGCCCGGGGCCACCTTTATGAGTCCATTGACGAGCAGCAACAAAATGACGACGGGGACTATATCCCCAATGACTTTGCGGATTGGCGGCCCATACCATCGGAGGCACTCGAATCCGATGAGATAAGTAAAATGGTCCAGGATGCGATCAATTTGCTCGGCTCTATCTATCGAGAGATATTAATCCTGAGGGACGTGCAACTCTTAACCGTGAAAGAGACGATGATGGTTCTGGGTATTTCGGAAGCTGCCGTGAAAACTCGACTTCATCGAGCGCGGCTGCTGCTGAGAGACAGCCTGGCGCCTGGATTCGACGGTTGCTGGATCCGAAGTCAAGCGTATCGGAAGGTTCGATCGTGGTGAATCGAGAAGGCACGATGAGTACAATTGAAATCAGTTGCACCGAAGTGTGGCGGGAAATCTCCAACTATATCGATGCGGATATCTCGCCCGAGCTGCGTAAACGAATGGAAGCGCATCTCGCACACTGCGCTCACTGTTCCGCGGTGATGGGGGGAACGCAGAATGTCGTGGGACTGGTCGCCGATGGAAGGTTGTTCCAGATGCCCGAGGGGTTCAACAAGCGGCTCTACAGCAAGATTCGGGGTCTTCCATAGCGTTATTCTCCGGGCGGCAGAGCCTGTTCGGGCCGGAACGGATCTGCGACATCTCGGTTGTCCATATACATCCACAACTTCCATTCTCCTTCCTTATTTCTCCGCCAAATATCGACGTAGCGATCCCTCCGGCGAGTGGGTTGACCGTGGGCCTTGGGAGTTAGCGTTAGGTCGTGCCAACCGTAGTCGTAGGCGACATCTCCTTGGATACGAATCTCCATAACCATCACTTCCAGTTGCGCGGTGAAGCCTTCGAATAGGCATTCCATGCGAGTTTTCAAGGTCTCCAATCCGCCTACGCCAAATTCACAAGGTTGCCCGTCGGAGAAATTGACCAGATCGGGATCAGCGATGGCCAGCAGCTTGGATACATCCGAAAAATTAAAGCAATTCCGAAATTCGCTCTTGGCCACATTGATCGCATACAAATCATCCATTCCCTGTCTCCGTTGACGAATCGCGGCAATTCATATAGTTTTTACCGCGTTCCAGTCTACCCTTAGGACGGCTAATACCGCTATTCCGATGGTATTCGAGGGGTACTCGCACATCTCGCAATAGGCTCGTGCTTTTCACCGCGGGCATCCCTGTAACCTTCTGGCCCGCTCCGAATCACAAAGCTGTGAGAACCTTCTGGGCGTTATGTGGCCGCTCAGAATTCTTGCGACTATGCGTCTACGCCCCGTGCGATAGCCCAAACACCGTGCTGGAGCTTGGACATCCCGCGCCCGCGATTCCTGGACTCAATCCGGGAAGTGGCGCCGCGCTCGTTGTTTTTTTCGAAACCGACTGTCCGACGTGCCGGCTTGCCGTTCCCTACCTGAACAAACTGGCCCAAGGGGCGCGTGTGATCGGCATTTCCCAGGATGACGACGCAGCGACAAACGCGTTCGTACAGCAATTGGCCACAGCTTTCACTGTGCAGCGCGATCCCGGCTTCGTGCTCTCCCGTGCCTTCGATCTAACGTTCGTCCCCTCGCTGTTTTTGCTGGGTTCCGACGGCCGCGTCCTGCGCTCGCATTTCGGCTTTGACAAATCCGTGCTGAATGAGATGGCCGCTCGGCTGCAGTGCTCACCCGTCGCTGAGGAATTCGACGGCGTGCCGAACAGCAAACCTGGCTGCATGTCGCGGCATCTGGAACCGCAGGTCGATGGGGAATCCGGGCCCGCGCCGGTGACCGCCTCCGCCCGCGGAGTTCCCGCTTCCATCATGGAAATTCCTGACGGCGAAGACCCATTTGAGTATTGTTTCCGAACGTTCGGCGACGGACTGCCGGTGATTCCTCCTACGACCGAGCGCATCGCGCGCATGCTCAGCGGCGTGTCGGCGGAGCGGAGCAACGTGATTGCCCGCGTGCCGCCGTGCTATGGGGAAGCCACGGTGGAGAAGATCGCTGCCAACGCCGTGATGGCGGGCTGCGTTCCGGATATGATGCGCGTCTTGCTCCCGCTAGTTCGGGCGGTTTGCGATGAACACCTCAACCTCCACGGCGTACAAGCGACCACGCACTTCGCGGCGCCGCTAATCATCATTAATGGCCCGATTCGCAATGAGCTGCGTTTCGCGTACCGCCAGAACGCTTTCAGCAATGTGGCCCGAGCCAACAGCACCTTGGGACGAGCGCTGCAATTGATCTTGCTAAATATCGGGGGCGCACGCCCCGATGGCATCGATATGTCCACACTCGGGAATCCCGGCAAGTTTAGCTACTGCATCGCCGAACACGAGGAGGCCAATCCGTGGGAGCCGTTCCACGTTGAGCGTGGCTTTAACCGCCAGCAGAGCGCCTTGACGCTTTTTGCCGCGGAAGCGCCACACGGCATCAGCGAGCACACCGCGCGAACCCCCGAGCAAGTCTTGAAGTCCATTTCCTACGCGCTTGCCACCGTCTGGACCTATCGCTTGTGTCTGGGCTCGGATGCTCTGGTGGTTCTTAGCCCAGAGCATGCGCAAACCATTCATCGCGCCGGCTGGTCCAAGCAGCAAGCTCGCGAGTTTCTGTTCGAGAACACTGGCGTGCCGCTGCGAGCCTATGAGGGTGCCCCCGATGCCGAAGGCAGCCAGATGGTGACAAAATTCCAGGAGATCCTGATCGATGGCGACCGTTGTTATCAGAAGTTCCGTTCGCCGGAGTCCATTCGCATCATCGTGGCGGGCGGGACTGCTGGGAAATTTTCCGCCGTGATCGGTGGTTGGGTCGCCGGGCCGCGCGGCAGCGAAATGGTCACCTATCCTATTTGAGCATGCAGATAGGAATTCCAATGCGGGAGAAAATAGCTCGACGAAGGTTTTTTTTTGGCCGCCTGAGTTCACTGAAAGGAATGAAAATGTCCGTCAAATTGATCAATCCGATGAACGAAACGCCAGTGAGAGTATCGGTGCCGCCAGCACGGCTGCGCAGCTTAGAGGGCAAGACCGTCGGCTTGCTGGATATCAGCAAGACCGGTGGCAACCTCTTCCTCGATCGCCTGGAACAGTTGCTCCGCGAGCAATTTCATGTCGCGAGTGTTGTGCGTACGATGAAGCCCACCTTCGCGAAACCTGCTCCCCAAGTCGTTATCGAACAGCTTCGTGGCGCGGACGCCGTCATCGAAGCCCTCGCCGATTGAGGGTCGTGCACAACGTGCAGTTTGCACGACACGATCAATTTAGAGAATTTGGGAATTCCCGCAGTGCCCATCGCCACCGGCGAATTCCAAACGGCCGCGCGGGCCCAAGCGGCGGCGCTGAATCGGCCGGACTTTGACGCGATATACGTGCCGCATCCCATACAAGATCAAACCAAGCAGGAGATTGAGGCTCGCGCGGACGCTGCTCTCCTCGAGATCGTCGCTCGGCTCACGCAAATTTAAGGCCGCGCGGACAAATCAGCTGCTCGGCTGCGCCCAGGAAAAATTCCGATTGCGAGGGGACAGAAATGGAAATCCTGAGGACGCCGGAAGAGCGCTTTGCCAGCTTGCCGGGATTTGCCTTTGCTCCGCATTACGTTGCGCATTTGCCAGGATACGAAGGAATCCGCATTCATTATCTGGACGAAGGGCCGCAGGCCGCCAAGCAGGTATTTCTTTGCCTGCACGGCGAACCCACGTGGAGCTATCTTTATCGGAAAATGATTCCGGTATTTTCTGCGGCGGGCCATCGCTCCGTGGCGCCAGATTTTATCGGCTTCGGGCGATCGGACAAGCCAGTGGATGACGCCGTTTACACTTTCACATTTCACCGTGACATGCTGCGCCGGTTCATTGAACGCCTGGACCTGCGCAATATCACCTTGGTCTGCCAGGACTGGGGCGGCTTGCTCGGCATGACGCTGCCGATGGACATGCCGGGGCGATTCTCACGCCTGCTGGTGATGAATACGGCGCTAGCTACCGGAGACCTTCCGCTGGGCGCGGGATTCCTGGCCTGGCGCGAATTCGTGGCGATGAATCCCGATCTGGATATAGCCAAGCTGATGGCGCGGGCGTGCGACAAATTGTCCCCCGAGGAATGCGCCGCCTATGCCGCTCCGTTTCCGGATAAACGATACAAGGCGGGAGTGCGACGTTTTCCCCAGATGGTGGCCGATAATCCCGATGCCGAAGGTGCGGGGCTCTCGCGGCGCGCGCGGCATTGGTGGAACACCGAATGGGATGGAGAGACGTTTATGGCCATGGGCATGCAAGACCCAGTGTTGGGACCTCCCGCGATGAAATATTTGCGCGAGCAGATTCGCCATTGTCCGCCGCCGCTGGAAGTGGCCGAAGGCGGGCATTTCGTGCAGGAATGGGGAGAGAAAATAGCGGAGAGAGCGCTTGAGGCGTTTCGCTGAGTGCTTTCAAGCGGCGCAAAGGCTTTGCGAAACTGTGACTCCTCGATACGCGCCACATCGGTCATCCCGATCATTCAAGAACAAGTTTGTGGGAACTCCATCGAAATACGTTCGCTATGGGCTCCGGGTCATCGAAGTCCTGCTGCTCGACAAATACTCCCTTTGTGTCAGCAGCCACTGAGCACGCAGGCTAGAGTTTCCGTCCTTGCTCCGTCAGCGTTTGGGCCTCCCGGCGAACGTCAGCCCACTTGATTGGCAGATCGAATATTGTCCCCGGCTCATTGCTCGTCTCTAGCAAACTGAGCGCGGCAAGGACCACGCGGCGCTGCAGATCACGGTGAAAAGGCGCCCCGAAGTGATGCCCCATGGGCCAGGGCAGAAACACCGCGCGTGGAACTTTGATTACCTCCGTAACGTCCCGCGCCACCGTCACGGAAACCGTCGGCACACCGCGCGCTTCAATGGCTCTCTGGATCAGTCCCACGGACTGATGGCAGATCGGTCAAGCTGGCGCCAGCAACGCGCAATCGGCTTGCTCTTCTTCCACCACCGCTTCCGCAATTCCCGCCGCCAGGGTGCGTTCAAATTTCTCCGGGTCCATGTTGTAGCCGATAAAACTGAAAAAATTTGCAGTCAGCCCGCCCAGTCGTCCTTCCTGAGACAATTCCTGCAGCCGCTCGATAGGGAAAATCACGTTAATGTCCAGGTCTGCGTCGTCGTGAGGGTACTTCAACTGATGAATGATCAGCTCCTCGTGCTTTGCCCCGGAAGGCACGCGCATAAATCGGAAATCCCCGAACGGATGGCACACATCCAGAGGCTTCTCGGTTTTCAAATGTACCCCGCAGGAGCTCACCAGCGTCAGCCGGCATTCGGTCAGCGGCTTTGCCAATCGCGCTTGCCGGACATAGCTCTCTTTCCGAATCATCGACCCGGGATAGCGCTCGTTGATGGTTTGCCATAGGCCAGCTCGCAGCTGCGTTCCAGCGTCGCGCGGATCGGCCGCGGGCAACGCGTGCTTATCGGCTGCCGTCATGAATCCACCTCCCAGACCGACGGATGAAATGAAAATGCAAGTGGTAGAACAGCAAGGCCAGAGTCCCTTCGTCCTTCTCCAGAACCTGCGCAATAAACTCGCGATCCACGGGCTGATCTCGCAGCAGGATCTTTATTGTTTCGGCCCACGACCGGTCGATTTCTTCTTTACCCACGGTTTCGTTACCATCACCCAGGTGCAAGCGCACGAAGCGCACCAGTTTCTCTACGTCGTGCTGAGCATCCGCCTCGCGCAGATATGGAACAGACACGCAGTCCTCCTCCTTGTCGCAAAAACAACTCGCAGTACAAGCCATTATAGATGTGCATGCGGAGGAAGATTTTCCACCCCCTCACGGATATCACTCGACAAAAATAGCTGATTCGCTGAGGGGTTTCTTGGTGATATCGGGAACCTGGGCATCTTCAGCGGGATATCCCACGGGAAGCAGTAGAAATGGTTTTTCGTTGGCCTGCCGCCCCAGCACTTGGCTTAGAAATCCCATGGGACTCGGCGTGTGCGTTAAAGTGGCCAGCCCCATATTGTGCAGCGCGGCAATAAGAAAGCCGCACGCAATGCCCACAGATTCCTGCACGTAATAATGCTTGATCTTTCGTTCCTTCCCCTCCGCGTCCCGCGCGATCCCATAATCGATACGGAACACCGCGATCAGCCACGGCGCAATTTCCAGAAACTCTTTATGCCAGTCTGTCTCCAAAGCCGCCAAGGCATCCAGCCACTCTTGGGGGAATCTCCGTTCGTAGTTCTCCTTCTCTTCCGCTTCCGCTGCCAGCCGGATCTTCCGCTTGATTTCGCCAGCGGACACCGCCACAAATCGCCACGGCTGCTGATTGGCCCCGGAAGGAGCACGGGAAGCCACGCGCAGCGCCCCTTCGATCAGGTCGCGAGGCACCGCGCGCGAGGAAAATTGCCGTACCGAGCGCCGCGTCTGCATGCGCGATTCAAATTCTTGCGCTCTCGCCCGTTGCTCTTCCACGGGCAAACTCGCAAATTGCAGCGGAATAAAAGTATGGCCGTTTCGCTTCGACATCTTTCATCTCCAAACTCTGTGTCAATCGCGAACCCTGCAAGAACGCCGCTGGTTCCTTCCGGATATTTCGGAATTCTAGATAAGGCTGTCGGCCGCCCCCGGAGTTCCGTCCCGCCGGAAATCGCTATCCCAGCAAAATGGACAGCAAAATACCGAGACATCCTTCCGCGCTCCAGGCAGGCGCTTGTCCCGCGAATATGGGCAATGCAACCACGCTGATCAGACTGCATAAGGGTATGCCTAGTGCAGCCCCGGCCATCAAATTGTCCGCATAAGCGCGGCTCGCCGGTCGCAGGCTCGCAGCGTATATCCCTCCTAAAGCGATTCCAAATAGCAATCCCAGCTTCCACGGCCCAATAGTAAACGCCAGCGCCGGGCTCGCCAGTGCACCAGCGAGAATACCAATCGAGGCCCGTCGAACAGGTCGTGTCATTTGATTAGCGCTTCGCTGTACCAACCCGTTTTATCTCGCTCTCACGTAAAGGCCCACCTTGCTCCCGTTCCTAGTCATGGTAATGCGCCGTGTGGATCAAATTCTTTGCCAGTGGAGGAACTGGGCTCATTTCAGTTAGGAATCGCTGCTGCCTCGAATCCGCACAGGCATCGTAAGCTTTCAGGTCCCAGCCCGGTCCTCGTACGTCCAAATTTCACTTTTTAGGGACTGCGATGCGTACGATGCCTGGTTGTCCATCGTTTGTTGTAACACCACCATGCTTTCATCATCGAGAGCCGGAGAGCAGCCTCGAAAATCTTTCACCGCCGAAAGAAGGGCTTGACCCATCGCGCTACATGTTGTTCCGCTTTGTAACAGCAGACTCTCTGCTAGACCCAGCATTCCGTGGTATCCGAGTTCTGAGCCGGCGTCGTTGGTTGATTCGCTGAGTCCGTCCGTATAGAGAACCAAAAAATCCCCGGGCCCGAGTCGCACCGCGCTCTGTAAATAATCGGTACCTGGAAGGAGTCCAAGGGGTACGCCCTCTATCCTGGTCTCACTGTATGGCGTTTCGTCGCTAAGCCAATGCCAAGTTTTCTCCCTGGCGTGATACCACAATGGAGGGGGGTGTCCAGCGTTCGTAAAGATCAATTCGCCGGTCGCACAACAATAGCCGAGGACCGCAGCGGTGGCGTATTGAACTTCTTTTGGATCATCCTCACGGCGGAAAGCCTCGTTCATTTCTTGCATAAGAACGGACTGATCTGCCGCATCCATATGCTTTCGCAACAAATTGCGGAGGGTCAGGGCGGCGGCGCTGACAACCTGTCCGTGACCGGCAACGTCTGCCAGAACGATCCTCGAAAGCAAACCCTGGGAACAGACTCCTAAGTAGTAGACGTCGCCTCCGGTCGCTGCAGGATATAGCGGTCTAGAATGAACCCAGCCCAATAATCCTGGAACTTCAACCGTCACGTCCGCGATGTTGTTCCCACCCCAGACCTGGGCACACGCCAATCTATGAGCAGGAAGTAATATAGCGTCCGTCATATAAGTCTACTCTTAGATCCCGCTCGCATGACTCGATCGATAAGATTCCCCACTGCATAGGGTCGA
>Ga0209656_10001031_pt1 | contig 17982 bp, 24 predicted proteins | sample BogFormECP12_OM2_FD_188239 | JGI IMG/M metagenome (GOLD analysis project Ga0209656, IMG submission 188239) | Bog forest soil microbial communities from Calvert Island, British Columbia, Canada - ECP12_OM2 (SPAdes) (version 2) | ecosystem: Environmental > Aquatic > Freshwater > Wetlands > Bog ... | reverse complement strand
CGCTAGCACGGGTCAGCGGGAGGCGGGCTTCCTCGCAGCAATCAAGAAATTTCCCGAGATTCAGGTTATTGTCGACAATCGCTACTCCGGCACGACCATCAGCGAAGCACATTCGGCCGCGTTGAACATGCTGGACAAGCTCAAAGAGGCGGACGGAATTTTCTGTCCAAACGAACCGAGCACGTTGGGCATGGTGCTTGCGCTCAAGCAGAATAACCTGGCGGGCAGCAAGAAGCTCGTCGGCTTCGACACGTCGCCCGGACTCGTGGAAGGCTTGAAAAGTGGTGAGATTAAGGCGCTCGTCGCCCAAAATCCCAAGAAGATGGGCCGTGAAGCTGTGCAGGCGCTGATTGCCATAATGAAGGGAGAAACGGTGCCTGCGGTTATCGATACCGGTGCAGCCGTTGTGACTAAGGAAAATCTGGCGACTTCGGAAATTCAAGCGCTCTTATTCCAATCAAAAGATATACAGTGGTCTTGGGTTAGCGACACGGTTGCATTGAAGGAACTAGACTCCTGGTCGAATCTGTAAATTCTGTCTCGAACGGACCTTGAGATTCATCTCCGCTCTCGTGTTAAAGGGTCAGTGTTTAGAAGGCACTGTAATGGTTGAATCCGGGTCTCCGAAAATTCGGCAAATTCCCTTCTGAAGATGACTTACACCCGACCAACGAGCGTGCCGGGAAAATGGGTGCCCAAGAGTCAGTCAGTCTGCTCTTCTGTCGCCGAGCGCGACCACCCAGGGGCAATTCAGTCGCAACCCGAGCCGAAAGCAACACCACGCTCCACCGAGTGGTGCGAAATCGGCCAGCACGTCCCCTGGCAAACTGTTGTTCCATTGCACGAGCAATCGCATGTTCCCTTACACTAGCGCCTTAAATCAAGTTTCAGAACAAATTCCTTTTGTAGTTCTCCTGCGATGCGACGTCTTGATAATGACCTTCGGGCATTGGGCGGTTCGGGAATTAACGCCGTGAACGGGCGACTTTCAATGCCGCCGGAAACCGTTTGGTTAGTCAGAGCAGAGGGGAAGGACCCTCTCGATAAGCTGGTGACCACCGTGCTGATGAAGGATCATTATTAGAATACGCCTGGCTGGCAGCTCGTGCCCGTTGTGATGGAAGAGATGCACATGATTTACGATTATGACCGCTAAAAGGCTCTGCGGGCTCTCCAGGATTGGATATAGGCGCTCCTGATGAGCTGGAGTGTATAATCGAATTCCAAGTGAGATTTCGCGCAAGGAGCTTCATTCCACGAGCATAAGCCGATGAGCGTGAGCAGCGCAGACCCGCTCTGGCAGCGGCACGGCGGGCGTTTACCGAATGACTCAGGCTTGCAACAGGCTCTTGTCTGAACGGCCCCAGGAGCGTTCTGGAGCGCCGGGAGGTACAAAGGCACCGGCGAAGCATCAGGCGCGCCCCGGGGCAAGCCGTGCGCCCGGGGCCGGGCGGATAAAAACGTGCGGCGCGGCTGCTCGCGATAGCCGCGCCGGGCTTCACCAAACCCAGAAGGGAGGGCTGTGGATTCGACGGTTGATGCTGCTCGCGTTCTTTTGCTGGTTTCTGCGATGCTCTTTCCAGCTTCTTTGATACCGGAGGGGGAGATCATTATAGGCGTTGGGCAACATATGCCATTTTCGTTTTTGCCGGAGCTTGAGGGCGGCGCCACAAGATTGGAGGATTTCTTCCGTCGCGTTGTTGCTGAAGTGAGCTCTCCGCTCGTTCGTTGTTCTCGGGCGCCGGAATATTCTGCCATGCTTCACCCGGGTAATCCACGGAACCGGCTCCTGACGATGTCGGTAAAATTGCAGAAGCCCAATTTCGGCGCTCTCGTGTAAGTGGAGTAAGGTGGAATCGCCGTAAAGTTTACGGTACTTCGGGACTACGAGCAGTTCTCCCGGCTTAAGAAGGTTGCTGTCTTTGAGTTTTTCGAAGCGCATCGTGTAAAGAAAAGACCGACTATTTGATGCTTGAGGCGCTTAAGTCTCTCGAGATCGACAACACATGTCACTTCATCGGCACTGAACATCCGATCCACCGCCGCTTCCAGGAACTCAACGGTGACGTCTCCAGTAATCTTTCGCCAGAGTAAGTTTCCACAGAATTTCTCAACCCTCTCCGGATAGTCTTTCGGGTAAGCATCCGGGAATTGCTCAGATATTTTCCCCGTGATGGGATCGACTTTCACTAGTATGGAGAGTACCTCCGGCCCGCGGCAAACCGGGATCTCGGAACAGGATTGTGCTTCTTCTAAATTGAAACCCATGGTAGTTCAGCAGGTAAAAGGTGTTGACCGTCCGTTCGCCTGCGGCGCTTGCGTTCGGACCGGTCGCCCTTCGAAGTCACCGAGGTGATGCCAAAGACCTACGTAGCCTTGTCGTACTCAAATCGGTCTAGGCGTACTGGGTGACGATTCTCAGTTCCTTTTCGCAGACGATGGCAACTGGTTCGGTATAATGTTGTAGGCTCCGGGATAGCGGGATTCAACCTGAGCTTTTGCGCCGGCGGAATTCAGTGCCTCAACTTGGACAGTTTCAGGACCGGTGCCTTTGGAAACGAAGTAAACGTTGTATAAGTTCATATTCCCTTACTACATTTCGCGAGTAATTCTATGCCGTGAGCAGCGCGGATGAGAAATGAAGGACGGGCCTGCGAATGAACCCAGAATATTGCGTCTCCGTCAATCGAACGATCTCCTTGACTCATAGCAACGGCCTCCCAATCATGCCGTTTGATGCTCAAAGCCAGCAGAAACCCACGCACGGGATTTCGCGCAGATTTTACGTACCAGGTGACGGATTCGGGAGATGAAATCGCAACGATCAACGAAACGAGATTAACGTTCGATCTCGGCGGACGCAGCTACACGGTCCATCGCAAAGGAATTCTCGGCCCGGAATATCAATTGAAATCCGGTGACACAATTATCGCCGCTGCGTCCCAAAAGCCATTTTTCAACAACTACAACCTCGTGCATTACGGAAAGGAATGGACGTTCAAGGCCGTGGGAATCCTTGCACAGAAGTTCGGCCTTTTTCAGGGCGACAGCCAAATCGGAACAATTTCATCGGGACCGATCACCAAGCGGCTGAAGGACATTACCGTAGACCTCCCGGATGAACTGCCGCATGAGTTGCAGGTGTTTCTATTGCTGCTCCTTGTCCGAAAGTGGTCGGACACGTCCTACACTTAGCCTTTTAAATTAGCTTTTAGAGGGCAAAACATCGGGCTTCCTTAGGGCTCACTTTTTGCAAAAGAAATGGAAAGTGCCGCCCGGATCAATCTGAAATGGAAGGGACATCATGATATTTCAGACTTTGACTTTGATCACCTCGGTGAGGTGATAGGCTGCGGAATGGAAACCGAAAATGCAGGATGGGTGATCGTCCAGTTTTCACAGGATTTGCATGGTTCCAACTTGCCGCCAGAATCGCAATTTGCTCCTATGATCCTCCAATCGCACGATCATGTTTTCGCCGGAGACTTAATCCACTTGCGGCGATCCTCTAGGCATCGAATGGCTTCAGGCAATAATCGTGGGCCAAGCTGATCTTTTTCGCCGTCATTTGGCATTCGTCGTAGCGGATTGCTTTGGTTGCCCTAGAGGATTCTTCTGCGGAGGCGAGATATACCAAATAATTCCGAAAAACTTGTGGTAATAAAATTGGGAAAAGACAATGTGATCCTATGCCACCCCCCACACTCTACGAGCGCCTCGGAGGCGTCTACCCCATCGCCACCGTCGTCGATGACTTTATTGACCGTATAATGACCGACGCGAGATTGAACGCAAATCCCCGCGTGGATGAAGCGCACCATCGCGTCCCCCCGGCGGGATTCAAATACCTAGTCACGGAAATGGTTTGCTGGGCCACCGGCGGTCCGCAAAAATACACGGGGCGCTCCATGTACGACTCGCACAAAGACATGAAAATCACCGCTGGCGAATGGGAAGCGTTCATGAATGATTTTCAGCAGACGCTGGACAAGTTCGGAGTCCCAGCGCAAGAGCAGTCCGAGCTAAAGGCAATCGTAGAGAGCACGCGTGTCGACATCGTCGTAAAGCCCGAATCGACCGCAAGTTCATAGCGCATTAACTCTATCCCGCAGCACGGAAGGATTGCAATGTTCCAGCGTCAGATAAACTGTTGGACATGGATTTCTTGACGGCCCGTGGCCTGTGCAAGCAACTGCCAGTGTCCCGCCCTCATTAAGGGTGGCGGGACCGACCTGGAACCGCTGATGACTGAACGGTTACGTCGAATGTGTCACCTGGCGTCAGCTTCGGGTCGGGAAGAATCGGTTTGGGTTGCTGTGCGAAAACGGCCTGAGTAAGGAACAACAAGGCGAAGGCTCGTAGAATGTACATCATCGAGTCCTTTTAGGGCTTGCTGAACGCCCGGGCAAGCAACAATTCGAACGGTTTTGTGGCGGATTCTTGTGGATCCTCGCGCCTCAAATCTTGTGGGTAGAGAACGTTTGCGATTTCCCTCAAAAGGTGGTGAAGTTCCTCCCAATAGTACTGGCGGCTCTTCTTGTTTGTGTTCCCGCCGCTCGCGCCCAAGAGGCTCCAACTTCGACTCGGCCCCTTATGGCTCATGCAGCCGAGAACCGGCTCGTCTGGGTTATACCACTACTCCGGCACGCGGTGGTACGGAAGGACTAAGCAAGGCAAATTTATGAGCGAGGCGGAGGCGCGCGCCCAAGGATACCGACCAGCTCTAAACGGGCAGTGACGGCTAGAACGGTTGCATCAGCGCCTTCTTTAACCGAAGTCAACGAGACTATGTGCGGACGCTATCGACGAACGACGGCTGAAGAGGAACTGGCTCGGCGCTACCAGATTCCGATACCGCCACAGCGAGATTTGCCTATCAGTTGGAACATCGCTCCGAGCCAAGACGTCCTCACTGTTCGGTACAATCCTAAAACCAAACAACGAAGCCTGGATGCGCTGCGATGGGGCTTAATCCCATACTGGGCAAAGGACGAGAAGATCGCGTACAAGACGATTAACGCGAGAGTCGAAACTGTTGATACAGCGCCGTCCTACCGCGAGGCGTTCAAGAAGCGAAGATGTCTAATTCCGGCGGATACCTTTTACGAGTGGAAAAAGGTGGTTGGCGGAAAGATACCGTACGCAATCGGGATGAAGGACGATTCTCCTTTCGTGTTCGCTGGCCCTTGGGAAGGTTGGAAAGATCCTGCCACCGACGAATGGTTGCGCACGTGTACGATAATTACGGGCGAACCCAACGACCTCGTCGCTCAGATTCATACCCGGATGCCAGTTATATTGCCGGATGAGCAACACGATGCTTGGCTATGCGATGAAGCTGGAAAAGAGATCCTGATTCCCTTCCCGTCAGACCGAATGAAAGCATGGCCGATCAGTCCTCGTGTGAACAAGCCCGAAAACAACGATCCTGAGATCATCGCGCCGGTAGGTGCTGGAGAGGCGATGACGGTTCCCATCGACTTGCCGCGTTTAACCTGATAGGAGGGGGAGGGAAGCGCGAAAGGAACAGGGTAAGGAGCGCGAAACTCGCCAGGAGCCGTAAATACTGAGCCCAGTCGCGCCTGGCGGGCTGAATCCTCTCCTCGACCAAATGGCCGGAAGCAGACAATCAACATCCACAGGGACTGATTAAACGCCGTGGAACACTTCAATGAGGATTGCGAAGAGGGAATGAAACCGTGAGCGATTCTCTTTGAAATGGTGCCATTCCGCTGCCATAAGCAACGGCTAGACATGACCAAGACTGAACTTCAAGTCGCACTCGCTGCTGCCACCGAGACCAACAAAAGAACCGCTGGAGTATTCCTCGAAACGCTCGGCGCGCTCGCATACAAAGAGATTAAAAAGAACGGCGAATTCGTCCTGCCTGGTTTTGGCAAGCTGGTAAAGCAGAAAAGGAAGGCACGTACAGGCTTCAATCCCAAGACGCAACAAAAGATCAGGATTCCAGCCAAGACTGTCGTCAAATTCCGAGTCGCCAAGGCGGCAAAGGATGCGGTTCTCGGGGCAAAGAAGTAGTTCAGATTCTGCTCCCGTTCGTTCTTTTCGGTGAGTGGAACTTTTCGATTGCGGTGCGCGTTCATGCCTGCCGGAAGTCCGCATCTTGCCAATCATGACACCGATTCTTGCAAAGGTTACAGCGATTGAGAAACGACGCGATCAGTATCAAGTGATCGTTCAAATCAGTCCTAAGCGCCAGCTTCGTCGCGATGCGGAAAAAAGGGATGGAAGTTGTCCCGGGCACACCCTCTCATTCGTTGTATAGTTGAACCGAAACAAAATCATCACCAGAAAAGCAATATGAGCACGCAGACAACAACATCCGAATACATGCTGTTATTCCGGGGCGCGCACTGGGATAAAAATCTATCCCCGGAAGAGATCCAGAAGATCATGGGCCAATGGAATGCCTGGTTCGAACGGCTAACCCTGCAGGGGAAGGTCAAAAGTGCCCACCCGCTCGAACGGGAGGGAAAGTTAGTTTCCGGGAAGGGACGGACGATCGCAGATGGTCCTTTTGCGGAGTCCAAGGAAGCCATCGGCGGCTATTTCCTCCTGGAATTGGATGATTTCAATGAAGCGCTGGAAATCGCCAAAGAGTGTCCAACACTGGAATACGGTGTGACTGTCGAAGTCCGACCTGTAGCTGAGCAGTGCCGACACATGCAACGCGTAAACGAACAGCTCGCCCACGCGACGGCTTGAGTTCGTGAGTATGTTTCAAGATAGGGCTCCTGCGCCGACTGGGGATATTTCCCGCTTGCGAAATATCGAGGCTCATTTAATACCCTTGCCTTTGGAGGGATCAAACCGCACAGCGGTTCCCTTAAGGATAGCCGGCTTGACCTGGTCTACTATCAAACCCAGGCATTAACATAGGAGATCCGTTTCAGCTTTGGACTCTTCATTAATAAAGAGGATGGAACGTATCTCGCTTGTTGGCTTACCAGTGCAGCCGACGAGGACCTGTCAGCGCAATTCTCTCCTCGTTCAAGGTCTGGTGTCTTTGTGAAATTTTTCTCCTTGCCCTCTTGACATAGCATAGCTAAGAGACGCAATGCGTAAGCCGTCAAAGAATGAGGGGAATTGTTTTACCCCCAGTTTTGGGTTCGTCGGCTTGGCCTTGCACAATGGACGGCGGTAGTTGATCGAGATGGGCCCCACATTACTGTGCTAGGCGGCATTCGCCATGGGGCGATCCTTGATGTGTCGGCGCATGCAGAAAGAGGATGGCTTTGGTCGCGCGTTGTCATCGAGGGTATGGATGTGCCAGTGCTGCGCGGATTCTCTCACAAAGATGCTGAGAGATTTGTCGCGGCTCTAGCGCGCGAGAAATCGGTGGCCGTGGCTGAAGCCGCGGCCACGGCCGCCGCTGTTAGGCGACTGGAAGTTGAGCTTAAAGACGACCACGACACTCTGGTTCCGTTGGTAAATGAACTGAAAGAGGAAATATGTTCGCCGGAACGTTATCTTGCGGCACGTGATCGTGAGCGTATTATCGCCCGGGTGCATGTTATGCGAGAGCGGATCGACGCGACGCATAGCAGGACGCAAAGTCCGCACGCGGCACGTCTTCAGATCACCCAGGAGCTAATCAACTTGCTTGCCTTTTTTAGTCAGCTTCGAGCGCTGTCTAAGCGGAATGAGGATTTCGTCAACGATGAATTGCAACGCTGGCGCAGCTTCTTTGACTACTGCGAAGAACAATTACTTACTGATGAACAGGCGCGAGCGGTGATCACCTTCGAGGAAAACACCTTACTCGTCGCCGCAGCAGGCTCTGGCAAGACGTCCACGGTCGTGGGAAAGGTGCTCTATGCACTAGCCAAGGGAATCGCGAAACCTAATGAGATTCTGTGCCTAGCATTTAACAAAAAAGCCGCCGAAGAGATCGGCAAGCGGATTAAAAAGCGACTAAAGGCAATAACCGACCCTGAGAGCCTAATCGATGTCCATATTAAGGAACATCTGAAAACCTTGGGCAAGATAGAGATTGAGTCGCGCACGTTCCATTCGCTGGGAGTGAAGATCATCAAGGCGACGGGGAACAACTACAACCCGGTGCTCTCAAAAGACACGGAAAACGCGGATCGAGTATCCCGAGCCATTGAGCTCTGCCAAGAGCAATCTCCCCAGTTTAAAGCCAACTGGTTGCTGCTCCAGACGGTGGCGCGCTTCCCCCGGCCGGATGAGACCCAGTTTCATTCCGAAAAGGAGTATCAAGACTATCTGCGTAAAATGTGGTCAAAGCAAGCGCGGCAAGGCGGCATCCGCACGCTGGGCTGCAGAAAACTCGTCAAGTCGTTCGATGAGGTTGCCATCTCTAACTGGCTCTACGTAAAAGGGGTAGAGTTTGAGTATGAAGCACCATATAAGCTCGGCGCGGAATTGCTCCGCCCCGACGGCGGTATGTGGACCCCCGACTTCACATACCGAGTGGGTGAAAGAGTTGTGATCCACGAACATTTTGGGCTCTGCAAGGACGGCAAGGCCCCCGTGTGGTTTAGGAATCCACAAAAATATGCCGTAGAAGCACAGCGCAAGCAAGAGGTCCTGCGCCAGATTAATCCTCTTAACTTCTGGACAACCAGTGCCGAATATTATGACGGGACACTTTTCGACGAACTCGAGAAACATCTAGTTGAGGCGGGTATCCCTATCTCTCCTCGCAAACGGGAAGAGGTGCTGGATAAGCTCAAAACGATCGAGTTGGACCCTAACAACAAGCTGATCGAAGATGCGGTTAAGCAGATTCGTCAAAACGGCTGGACCTTTGAAACTTTGGACTCGCGCCTATCTGAACAACCTGAGCGTGAGCGAGCCCGATTGTTTCGGGACGTCATCTGGGCGGTCGCAGGGGCGGTGAATGACTTACTAATTAAGGATAGGCGGATGGACTTTGCCGAACAGATGCGGCTCGCACTGGAATACCTGCGCGAGAAGCCCGGCCTAATGCCCTTCAGGTTCATTTTGGCAGACGAGTTCCAGGACATGGCCCCGGGGCGCGGGGAAATGATCAAAATCATGTTGCACGCCCGCGAGGGAAGCTTCTTTTTTGCTGTGGGTGACGACTGGCAAGCCATCAACCGGTACGCCGGGTCCGACCTGCAGTTTTTTACTAAGTTTGGTATCAACTTTAGGCGTCGAGAGGGAGATGACGCACGGTGCGATCTCACACGCACATTCCGCAGTAACCAGGGGATTGCCGACGTCGCGCGGGCATTCGTACTGTGCCGCTATGGCATCAAGCGCGCACAAGGCGCACAAGGGCTAAGCGAGGACGATATCAGGGACTTGAGTACCCGTTGGGCTGATCGCATTGAGATGCACAAGTATGAGGAGGAAGAGGATGAGGAGGAGGCTAAAAAGGATGAGAACCAACCACTGACGCTCTATATGACGATGCACAAGTCCAAGGGACTCCAGGCCGACTATGTATTGATTCTCGGGATGTTCAGTGGGCTCCACCATTGGTTTTGTTTTCCGAGCGAGCGCGTGGACGATCCGTTGATGCAACTCGTCTTATCGCCAAAGGAAGCTCTGCCGGACGCGGAGGAGCGACGGGCTGTTCTATGTGGCGCTCACGCGTGCCAAACACCAAGTAATACTGCTCACTCACGCGGAGCACCCCTCTAAATATGTGACGGAGTTGTTGCGTGACCACCGCTGCGACGGCGCAGTTGTGAAGATCCCCTAGGCTCCTGATTACGTAGCAAGAAGGCGATATTGTTGCTTATGCGTTGCCGATCGAGGAAGCCCGTAACATCCAGGAAGAGATCTCGTACTGGGCGGCAAAAGCGCTGCTGGACCGTAACCCGGCCGGATTCGATGCGTCCGAAACTTTGGATTGTGTATTTGGCAAAGACGCATTGGAACGAAAGAGTTCCAATAATAACAGGCAAACGCGGGGCCTTGGGACTAAGCACCTTGATCGTTTTGGCGTCTTTGTTTTATGACGTAACCGCCTTACAAGTACACCGGTGACTGCGGCGGGGATTTGCCGCGATTATTTTCTGCGAGTTGCGCGCCCCACGTCCCTCTCACCAAAAGAACTTCAGGATCTGCTCGACGAACTAGAGGCATCCAGAGCTTCCCGCAGACGCGCCTGGTAAAAGCTTCAGGAAATCAGATGGGTTCTCAAGGATGTGGCTGGGGTTGAACTGCCAGCTCCAGCCAGAAAGACGATCGATCTGGAAGGCCGCATCGTGAAAGACGGAGTCCGCCGCGTCGTCAAAGACCGGCAGCTTGCGCTCGGTGAGTTGTTGAAAGCAATTCGGGAGTTCCGAAAGTTTAACGATCAACCTTTGACGCTGCGGGGTGGAAACTACGCGCAGGCGGTTCACGCGTTGAATAAGGCGATCGATCGGGCGGACGGCCTATTGCAATCTTGAAAGCATCTGCAGACGCTGCGGCCCGGGCAGTGTCCGGACCGATAAAGAGGCAAAAGAAGTTCTTCGGAAGTAGCGATTTAAGCGTAAGCCTTCTAATCAAAACAGACAACAGAAACGAATGCTGTATTCCTCAGCAAGGATGCCAGTTAAATCGGTCGTGATTAGAGTGGCGCCCTAGTCAGCAGACAAATAGGGCCTCGCGACCTCCCAAAATCTCTCATACGCATTAACAGAAACCTCCCACGTATCGGGGAACCGGTCGAACCTCAGTTCGTCCGGGTCTCCGATCTCTGGCCACTCGACAATTAAAACTAAGCCGACATCGGGGTATGCCTGGATGAGCAGCGAGCCATCGGGGAGCGTGAAATCGAAATGAAAAGTCTCTGGATCTTCCGATAAATCTTGGCGGATAAAGTATCCATTGGCGCTCAGAGCGGCACGCAATGCGAAGTAATCAATTTGACGGAGGGATTTCACAGTTGGGTAGGAATTGTACCTGTCGCTGGAGCTGATGGACTATCTTTTAGGGCGGCGAAAACAGGCGTTCGACCTCCCACTCGCCGAGCTTCGGGCACGAGAGGCCGGTCATCACTGAGCCCAAGAGCATATAGATCGGCAGAATCGCTTACCACGCAGTAATCGAGCGAGAAGCAAGGCTCGCTAGCTCGACCGCGAACGCGGACATCGAAACGCATCGCCATCAGACCGACCTTCCAACAGCCGCTGGGCGGCGACCGGAATTTCAAGCAGCGGAAAGTTTTCGTCGGTCATCGGTTTGGGCTGGTCAAGCGCAAGGAGAAAACGGGCACCTACTGGGCATTTCGGCCATAATTTTGAAATCAAAACTCCGGGGCTGGCTGTCATCTTGCCCGGCTTCGAGCACGATCCTCACGCGAACCACTAGCATCGGCTTTTGCCCTGTGGGACGCTCAGGCGGCCGGCCCGTGGATCTTAATGGAGCGAGACGCAAGAGGTATCTTCGGATCGACGCAAAACTCTTGATGCGTCTGAAAATATTTGGATATTGCGCTAGTTTTGCCTAAATCATTGTATCTGCTTTATACCGACGAGGTTAACGTAAACCCTGATAATACGGAATTCTTCGTTTATGCGGGGATTGCCATTCCAGGGGATCGAGCCGGACAGCTTTCCGCTGACATCGAGAAACTGAGGGCAAAATTTGGTTACCGACCGAAGGACATCTTGAAATTTAACACCGTCGAACGACCACGGCACATTGGCTCCAAGGTGCATCGAGAAATAAAGCGCGAGGTAATGAAGTTAACCGCGGAGTATGAAACGCAAGCGTCACACCCGCTTACCATCAAACAATAAATTAAGGCCATTCATCGACCCTGTTTGTGATCCCAAAGGCAAATGGCGGTGTTCCGAGCGCAGGGTCAAAGCGACCGACGGTGAAGATCACTGGAACGATGCTTCGTTCAACTGCCAGGTCTTTGCCTTGTGCGGCGCAGCCCGAGCAAGGAAGCGTTTTTAACACGCGCTGAGCGGGCTCAAGGGGAGAGGCTGGGAGTGCTCGAAGCGATTGCAAACGCCACAAAAGAACAAGGGGGAGAAATGCTTCAAGAACCTGGACGACGAGGAGTACCGCCGCCGCATGGGCCGGGAGCTCAACAAGGGTGAGGCCTCCCACGAACTCTCCCGCTTCTTATGCTTCGGCAAGGAAGGGGCGCCGCGGACTATTCTACCGAACTATTATAGTTATCCTCCTTCTGAGTGACGGCGCTGTCCCTCTGAAATAGCTCGGCGAGTCCCAGCCATTCGATTTCTCTGCCCGGCCTGATGTGAGGATCAAGCAGTGAGCAGGCCCGCAAAAGCCAAGGGAGGAATTCAAAAACTGTCGCTCGTAAAAAATCGCAAAACTTCTCGAACTCAGTATCCCATTTTGTCACTTCATCGATACCGTTGATCCAATCCTCGAAAGGCGGCCTAACTTTGGATTTCAATACCGAGGGGAGTGAAGCAAAGATTTCAATTGGCTCCACTCCCGCCAGCCAGTGTGCGAGGATTTGGGAGAGATGCTCGATCCGAACGAACGTCTTTGTTGGCAGACCCTTTTTCTTCTTATTTTTTGGGTCGGCGTTGCTTTTATATCGTATCACGAGCTTGGTAAACCTGCTATCACCCTGTTCTGGAAGATCGCCGAGACATGACAAGAGGTGGAATGCGATCTCAAGAGCGGTCGCGTCATTGAGTTCCCCAAGCTCTTCCATAATTCTCCTGCAACTTGCAGGGCAAAATCCCGTCCGATTGACAGCCATGCCAAGTTCGGTCAGCTCCAATGGACTGTTCCGCGAAGCGAAAGGGTTTTCTGGCCTCAGCAAATCATCTGTTACGTAATTGATAAACGGCAGAATTTCGTCTTTTATGCTAGATCGGGTGGCAAATAGACTGCTGGAGAAATCAGCTTCGATCTTTTCTGTCTTTGGATTTTCCGCAATAGCCGCCAAGAACTGCGAAGCTACGGTTGCTTTAATTGCTGGATCGTCGAAGTCCTTTTGCAAAGCGCTCTCAATGCCAGTGTCCCCTTTAGAAAAGAAAACTTCTTGCTGCCACTCTTCTTTGAATCCTGGCGCTTTATATTTGCGCTCGCCCAAGGGATTATCATAAATGACGATATCTCCCTCTGTGAAATACCCGACTCTCCCACACCGCCCTGAGATATTGCGGATAAGCAAGGGAGAATATGGCACTTGAGTCTCACCTTTATATCGAACCCAATCAGCGATGACCGTGATTCGAAAAGGCAAATCGATTCCTTCCGCAAGCGTAGTTGTGGATGCTACACATCTGAGTTCCTTTTTCCGTGCGGCATCCTCGATTGCCGCCCTCAAATCGTGAGGCAAACTCGCGTTGTGGTACGCGATGCCCCTTATTAAGGCCTTTTGGAGATGAGTATAGTAAGGGTACTTTGTTGCGATGAGATCAATGGCCTTTTGTATCTCTTCGGGAATTGGCTCCAATAATTCAAATCGATTTGTCAGAATTACGGCCGTTTGTCGGCTTGTATCTCGTGTGGAACAAACGCACAGAAGAGGCTCCCGTTCGCGTCGCCACATAAACTCGCAGAGATAAGCGATATTTTCATAGTTCTTATCCCTGTAGATTACCTGTTCAGCGTAATTCCATCTGTAAGGATTAATCCGTTGAGGCCACGGCAGGTTGATGACAGTTAAAGGCTGGTCGGGTTGGGCGCTCGGGGGTGAAACTGGGTCTCCGCTGTGATACCAGGCAAGTCGGCCGTCAGAGTGCCAGACCGCAATTCGGCGACAACTTGGTGACCAGCGATGACTGATATTGTTGTCGGGAGGTGCACCAATCCATGCCGCCACCTCGGACGCATTTGGCACCACGGCGGAAACAAATAACAGACGTCCGCTTCCGGCGTTCCTTTGCGCAAGAAGCACTCGTGCGACAAGTCCTTCCACCCGGACTCCGCGCTGGCCGTTTTCGATTACATGAGCCTCGTCAAATACAATACAGTCGATTCCTGAAAAGGCATTCGGCGTGTACCGGAGAAACGCGTCCAAACGCTCTGGAGTCGCGACAATGAAAAGCTTTCGACCTTGCCCCCTTTCTAGGCCGGGTTCTTTGAAGCCACCGAAAAGCCTAACGACTTTCCATTCGTCGGGCAAATGGGACGAAACCCGGTCTGCGATTTGGCGCCCGAGAGCTACATAAGGGACAACAAAAATTCCCATTCGCCCAGCTGCTTTAACTGATGCGATTATACAAATCTCAGATAACAGGGTCTTGCCGGTGCTTGTAGGAAGCGAGATTACCGCATTGTCAGTGCCAGTAATTAAACCGCTGTTTCTCAATGCAAGAAACTGGGGAGGTAAAAGAGCCTTGATTCCTGCTTTCGCTAGTAACGGAATACAGCTAACGGCAGATCCATGGAGAATCTCAGGGAGCATTTTTGCGACAGAAAGTGTGAGCAGCTGTTCAAAGCAAATCTCGCAGCTCATCCAAACTGCGTGATCGAACGCACTCTCAAGCAAATCGCGCAATCTGTAGAAGGCGAGTCTGACGTCACTCTCGCGTTGTTCGTCTCCGCTTCGAAGGAAGGATTCTAGCGATTCCAAGAAGACTCTCGCCCTTTCATTTTCTTTGAGCGAAGAGAAAAGCTCGGCCACTAAGCAAGGGGCGGCACAACACAAGGCGCAAAGTTGGAAAACTGAAAGGCGCTCCTTAAAACCTAGGAAGCGTCTGGCTATTGTTTCGGAAGCAGGAAAATTCCCATAAAAAGCATGCGCTAAAGCGGCGATAAGACCTGTGGCAATTGCGCTCGCGGAATCATCATCATCCCCTGTTTGATTCGCGATCCGAAAAAGTTCGGCCGAAGAGGCATCGAGGATTCGTCCGGCAGCAATGAGCGGGGTAGCCACGTCCGGCAAGTAGAGTTGCTCTCGGGAATCGGCCGAGATGTTTTGGAAATATCCTAATACGACTTGAGCAGCGTTGGAGTAGTCTCCTAGCTGGCTATTGAGACCCAAGCCGCTTCGCTTATGGCTAAAAACCGCGTTTTCAATGGTTGTGATGCGAAGCTTCTCTGGAAGTTCCGGAATCATCAAGCATCCTCTGCCATGCTCTTAAGGTGATTTTCCAATCCGTTGAATGCGATAGACCAGGTTTTGATTTTTTGCCAGCCAGAGGCGGTGAGTTCCATTTCAATGGCAGTGAGTTTAAGAACCGGGTCTTCGCTATTCGCGTCGTGAACTAGGGTTGGAAAAATGAGCAAACGATCCGCCTGCTTTGGTGTGGGCGCTTGTAAAGCATTGACGCGATCAACAAGATCAGGGCGCCTCCATTCATATTTCAGCTTTGATTTAAAAGCCTGAAGATGAGTATTGAGCGTGACATTGGGATCGCTTCCGAATGACTTCCGATAGTCAGTGAGCAGCGCTGAGGCATAAGCGAGGCTCAAATCTGTTGTGGTTTTTACTTCTTGTTGAATCATGAAGTCATCCGAGGGATCGGGAGCAAATCCAATCCACAAGAGGTCGATTCCAGGCCGTGAAATATTGCTCAAGGTTTTAAGCGCGTTCGCTGCCAGGCAATGTGGCAACCGGCCGAAGGCAAACTCCATGCAGCAAAAAGCAATGCATTCTCCAAGATTTCCCTTAAGCCTCGCATTATCAGGACCCCAGACAACCGGATAAATGGGGGAATTAGCCCGGAGCCAATTGCGCACAAATTTCTGAGCGGCGTGGCAATTGGGGTTGCCTCGCCAAAGAAAAACCGTACCGCTCTTTGTACACTGAAATGCCACGAGTAAGAACGCTTGTTATCAGAAAGTCTATAAAATGCACGCTCTGCGTACGCCCCTTGCCTCACCAAGGGAACCATGTTCCATCGTTTTCAACCAAGCGGGAAGAGCATCCGTCAGAGTTGTCACGCTTCGGTCTTAAACCGGATAGGTACGGGTTAAAAACAATACAAATCAGCTCATGGGCTCGGAGCTGGGGATCGGCTACGATACCCGGCAGCACGCCGGCTATGTAGATCATTGGGTGACGATCCTGACGGATACACCGAAGAGATCTTATATGCAGCCGCAGACGCGGAAAAAATCAGCGAATACATCCTAACGCTCGAACAAAAGAGGGAAGTCAGCCAAACTCAGGAGGCAATAACAGTGAGAGAAGAAATTCCACCCGCAGAGCGAATTACCTGGCCGTGCCATACGAGGAACGACAGGAAGCCAAAGCGCTCGGCGCCAGGTGGGACGCGGTAAGAAAGGCGTGGTATGTGGGACCAGGCGTTGAGCCTGAAAAGATCGCAAAGTGGGAGCTACGGCATCAGGAAACGGCGACGCTCGATCCGCGCGCGGAATTTGCGGAAGTCTTGAAGTCTTGCGCAGTCTTGGAGGGATCGTCGAAGGCGAGCACCCAATCATGGACGGGAAAGCGCACCGTCTGCGGACAGAAAAGGATAAACGTGGAGAAGCGGCGGTCTTTTACCGCGCAGCCCAAGGCTCACGATCTCTGGCACAGTATCATGACCGAGGTGCTTCGCCATGCGTGTCCTGAAGCATTCGACGCCATGGCATGATAAGTATCGCCCTGTACTTAAATCGTAGACTGTGCTCCCAGGCAATCCACGATTTAAAGTGCTAGTTGCTTCTGAGCGTGTCGATGAAGAGCGCATAGTCTGATTTCGGCACTTGGTTTAAGCTCATCGCATCGTAAAGTGATTGGCCAAGTCGATCGAGTTCGAGGTTTTGCAAGGGCAGCGCACGAGCGTCGGTTGGTGGACGAGTTATATGGCCCATTGTTCCCTGAAACATCACTAAGCCGTGATACAGATCGAATAAATCGCTGAGGATCACCAAGAGCAGTGGTCCGGACCCGCTTCCGCGAGGATATCCCGGCAGGTTAAGATTTGGACGCGTCGGATTGTTGCCTAAAGCCAAAATGTAAATTTGCTGGTAGCTCAGCGATCCAGCGAGCCGGGTGAGCTGGTTAGCCGTCGCCCGATCGATCCCTGGTGTGAACGCGACATACGCCAAGATGTTCGAAACGTATCGAAGCATTCGTTCTTCGTATTCTCTTTGCGCGACGATCAAGACCGCCTCAGTGACTTCGTCCGCAGAAGAACGCCCAGTGATGTCTGGCGCGAAAAAACCGTCGCTTCGCAGTGTTTCTCCATTGTCGAGTCGTTCCTTGATCTTATGAGCTGCCAAGCCGAAGACAAATCCCACGCGCGCCTTTCAAGCGCAAGGTAGCTGAAACGCTGGCCGGAGCGTATGTCCCGGTGCCGACCTTCTCTAGGTGTTCTTTGACTGTAGTCTGGAAAAACTCGGTCATCACATCCCACTCTTTTTGTTGGGCAGGTTTCGCCATGTCGAGATGCCGCTCCGCCCAGAGCCGGCGGTGAAAACCATCGCAGTACAAGCCGCGAGCGGACAATGCTAACTCGTATAAAGAAAGGGGCTGATCCATTTTAAGACTCTTGTAACGATGAAACTCTGGCCTTGTCCAACCTGCGGTTACGCCGTATGCGTCTTACTAACCCCACCTATCATTTCGCTGCGGAATTTGCTGAAGTGGGCGGATGACGGAACCCGAAGAAGTTAAACCGCGCCGGCAGCGCACGCGGCAGGAGGTGCAGCGGCTTGTCGGTGAGTTTGGAACCAGTGGCCTGTCACGAGGCGAGTTCTGCCGAATCCACGGAATGACGCTGAGCACGTTGCAGCGAGGACTTAAGCGAGAACGAACCGGGCCTAGCGATATCCAAAGCGATGGCAAAAGGCTGGTGCGAGTCAAAGTAATTGGTGGGAGCGGCACAGCGGATCGTGAAGGTCCATGCGCAATGGCGTTGGTATTGGCCTGGTTTACGTCGCTCTACCTGCAACCCTGCGCATCACTGGCGACCCGGCCCGCAGAGTAACCTGACGAACAGTCTTGATAAACGTGGTCATGCGCTCCAGGATAGTGCCATGGCATCGATGCTCGACGCCTGGTTCACCCCACTTACGCCCCTGGCATTCCTGGAACGCTCGGCGCAAGTCTACCCGGAAAAGACCGCCATCGCGTACGGCGACCTC
>Ga0209656_10001030_pt1 | contig 17987 bp, 16 predicted proteins | sample BogFormECP12_OM2_FD_188239 | JGI IMG/M metagenome (GOLD analysis project Ga0209656, IMG submission 188239) | Bog forest soil microbial communities from Calvert Island, British Columbia, Canada - ECP12_OM2 (SPAdes) (version 2) | ecosystem: Environmental > Aquatic > Freshwater > Wetlands > Bog ... | reverse complement strand
TGAGCGGCTCGGGGTGAAACTCCCCGGGCCGACTCGGCAAATCCGCACGTCCGGGTCTGTGAGGGGTGGGGGCGGCAACGTCCCCACCTACTCGGCAGCACGATGAAGGCCACGATCGAGATGCCGAGGAAGCCCCAGGAGCCGCCGGGAACGTGGGCCATGGCGGTGGTCAGGCCCTGCGAGAAGCCGGACTGCGTCAGCGCCCAGGCCATGCAGTTCGCGGCACCGATGATGAACAGGATCGCACCCGACAGCGACGCGGTATCGATCAGCATCGGATAGACGCGGCGCCAGTCGAAGCGGCGGTAGATCAGGATGCCGGCAAGCACAGTGTAGACGATGCCGATCGTCGAGACTTCGGTTGCCGTCGCGATGCCGCCGATCACGGCGTACCGGATCAGCACCGGCAACGCGAGCGCCGGCAGCGCGATGACGAACGTGCGCACCACCGTCCGCCCCGACGCACGCTTCACACCCCGCAGGTCCTCGGCACCGGTGCGCTGGCGGGCGAGGATCGCCAGCCCGATCGCCAGCACGACGCCCGGCAGCAAGCCGCCGGTGAACAGGGCAGCGATCGACACGCCCGTCACCGAGCCGATGGCGATCAGCACGAGCGACGGCGGGATCGTCTCCGCCATCGCGCCGGCCGAGGCGAGCAGCGAGACCATCTCGCCGTCCTTCAGCCCGCGCTTCCTCATTTCGGGAAACAGCACCGGAGCGACGGCGGCCATGTCGGCCGTCTTCGAACCCGAGATGCCGGACACCAGCAGCATCGCGCCCAGCAACACGTATTGCAGGCCGCCGCGCACGTGGCCGACGAGGGCGGCGAGGAATTCCACCATCGCCTTGGCCATTTCGGTCATCTCGATCAGCGCGCCGAGCATGACGAACAGCGGCACCGCGAGCAGGATGAGCGAGCTCATGCCCTCGTCCATACGGCCGGGCAGTACCTGCAGCGGCGTGGTGGTCGTGCAGAGCAGGTAGGCGACCGTCGCCAGGCCGAAGGCGAATGCGATCGGCACGCCGATCAGCACGCCCGCACCCAGCAGCAGCACGAAGAAGATCACCAGGCTCCAGTTGCCGATTGCGGCCAACGCCGGCATCGCAAACCACAGCACGACCCCGATAAACGTCAGCAGCGCGGCGACGCTGACCACCTCGCGCAGCCTGAACTGAAGCAGGCGCAAGGCGGCGATCGCGATCATCAGCGCGAAGCCGACCGGCACCGCGCCGGCGCGCAGCGAGTCCGACCAACCCAGCGCGGGTGTTTCGATGAACGACTGGTCGTCGACGTAGTCGAGCGCCGGATGGATGAGCAGCGCCAGCAGCAGCAACGGAGTCATGGTCGCCAGGGTCGCGGCGTAGGGCTGCCAGCGCGGGGGCAGCCGTGTGGCCACCGTGGTCAAGCGCATGTGCTCGCCGTACCAGAACGCCAGCACCGAGCCGAGCATGGCGAGCCACAGGAACACGATCGAGGCCAGCTCGTCGCTCCACACAAGCGGCTGGTTCAGGCCGAAGCGGAAGAACACTCCGATCAGCAGGATGCCGACCTCGGCCACCACGGCGATCGCCGCGAATACGCCGACGACATGCGCGAGCCAGCGCCCGATCCCGGCGACGGCGGGATGTTGCGCGGCGGCGGGGGGACCGAGGCCGACCCCCGCAACCAAATCCCCCGCGTTCATGTCAGTGTGCCGGACGTCGCTTCGAGCAGCGACCAGGCCTCGTCACCGAACTTCGCGCGCCAGTCCTTGTAGAAGCTGGTCTGGCGCAGGACGTTTCGGAAGCTGTCCCGGTCGACGTCGTTGAACTGCAGGCCCTTCCCCGACAGGTCCTGGCGCAGCGACATGCTGAGCTTGGCGACGTCGTCGCGCTCCTCGAGCACCGACTTGTTGAATTCATCGGTGACGACCTTCTGGATGTCCGGCGGCAGGTTCGCCCACGCCCGGCGGTTGCCCAGGATCCAGTAGCCGTCCCACACGTGCCCGGTCATGCTGCAGTATTTCTGCCCCTCGTACAGCCGCGTGGTGGCGATGATGGCGAGCGGATTCTCTTGCCCTTCGACGATCTTGGTCTGCAACGCGGAATAGAGTTCGCTGAAGTTGATCGGCGTCGGGCCGGCGCCGAGTGCGGAGAACAGGGAGGTCAGGATCGGCGCGGGCGGGACGCGGATTTTGAATCCGTGAAGGTCGTCCGGCTTGGTGATCGGATGGGTGGACGTGGTGATCTGGCGGAATCCGTTGTCCTGCATCTTGGCGACCGGGACGATGCCGCTTTTCGTGATCTGTCCGCGGATGTAGTCGCCGAGCTTGCCGTCCATCGACTGCCAGACGGCGTCGTAGTCCTTGAACGCGAAGCCGACGTTGGGAATGCCGCAGGCCGGCACCAGCGTCGCCAGGATCGATGTCGACAGGTTGAAGAACTCGACGCCGCCGCTGCGCACCTGCGAAAGCAGGTCGGTGTCGGAGCCGAGCTGGTTGGCGGGGAACAGCTTCATGTCGAGCCGGCCGTTCGTCGCCTCGCGAATCCGGTCGATCGCCTGCTGCCCGCGGACGTTCAGCGGGTGGGTCGGATCCTGGCCCGTGGCGAACTTGTACGTGAACTCGGCGGCGGATGCGCGCCGGCTCAGGATACCGACCAGCGGCAGTGCCGCGCCCGCAGCAAGCACGCCGCGGCGGGTGACGTTGTTTCTTGGCATTGCTTCTCTCCCTGTCGTTGAGCGCGGCTGTCAGTCCCGCCTCGGTCCTGCATTCATGGCGTAGTACGTCCGGATGACCTGGCTGTCGTCGGCAGCACCCTCGCCGCGGCCGGAGGTGGCGAGGAACAGCTGGTGCGCGAGGGCGGCAAGCGGCAGCGCCGCCTTCGCCTCGCGCCCGGCATCAAGCACGATGCCGAGATCCTTGACGAAGATGTCGACCGCGCTGGTGACCTCGGGGTCGTGCTGCAGCATGCGCGGCCCGCGATTCTTCAGCATCCAGCTCGATGCGGCGGACTCGCTCATGATCTGCAGGATCACGTTCAGGTCGACGCCGAGCTTGGCCGCGAGCGAGAAGGCTTCGGCCACGACGGCGATGTGCACGCCGCACAGCAGCTGGTTCACGGTCTTGACGACCGCGCCCTGGCCCGGGCGCTCGCCGACGTGGAAGACCTTGTCGCCGACCGCGTCCAGCGCCGGCTTCGCGGCGGCGAAGGTGTCCTGCGGCCCGGCCGCCATGACGCTCAGCGTGGCATTCGTCGCGCCGGCGACGCCGCCGGAGACGGGCGCGTCCAGGAAGCCCCTGCCGGTCGCCGTCACGCGCGCCGCGAGCGCCGCGACGGCGCCGGGCGGGCACGTCGCCATGAGCACGACGATGCCGCTCGGTGCGAGCGCGTCCAGCGCGCCGCCGGCGAAAAGCACCTGTTCCGCCTGCGCGGCGTTGACCACCATCAGCAGCAGCACGTCGGCGCCCCGTGCGGCCTCCGCCGACGACGCGGCGGCGACGCCGCCGGACTCCGCCAGCGCCGCGACCGCGTTCGCCCGCATGTCGAAGCCGCGGACCTGCATGCCGCGTTGGACGAGGTTGCGCGCCATGGGCAGCCCCATGGCGCCAAGCCCGACGAACCCGACCGTCGTCACGACGCCAGCCACCCTTTGATGCTCCGCGCCATCGCGGGCGTGGAGATGCCGTAGCGGTCGTGCAAGGTCGGCAACGCGCCCGCATCGAGGAACTCGTCCGGCAGCGCGATCTGCCGGAACGCGGGGGCCACGCCGTTGCGCAGCAGCAGGCCGGCGACCGCTTCTCCGAGTCCGCCCATGATGGTGTGGTTCTCGGCGACGACGACCATGCGGCCGGAGCGGGAAGCCTCGCGAATGATCGTCGCGGCATCGAGCGGCTTGATCGTCGGCACGTGCAGCACGCCGACATCGATCCGGTCGGCCTGGAGTTTTTCTGCTGTTTCGAGTGCGCGCATCGTCATCAGGCCAGACGAAACGATGAGGACGTCGTTGCCGTCCCGCAGCAGCTTCGCCTTTCCGAGCTCGAACTTGTAGTCGTATTCGTCGAGCACCAGCGGCACGTTGCCGCGCAGCAGCCGCATGTAGACCGGCCCGTCATGCGCGGCGATGGCGGGAACGGCCTGCTCGATGTCCAGGGCGTCGCACGGGTCGACGATCGTCAGGTTCGGCGTGCCGCGGAAGATCGCGATGTCCTCGGTCGCCTGGTGGCTGGGGCCGTAGCCGGTGGTCAGGCCGGGCTGCGCGCAGACGATCTTGACGTTCAGATTCTCCTCGGCGATCGCGAGGCAGATGAAGTCGTAGGCCCGGCGCGCGGCGAACACGGCATAGGTCGTCGCGAACGGCATGAAGCCCTCGCGCGCCATCCCGGCCGCGGTGCACATCAGCAGCTGCTCCGACATGCCCATCTGGTAGAAGCGGTCGGGATGCGCCTTGGCGAAGATGTGCAGGTCCGTGTACTTGCCGAGGTCGGCGGTGAGCCCGACGATCTCGGGCCTGGTTTCGGCGAGCGCCGACAGCGCGGCGCCGAACGGCGCCGGCTTGGTGCGCTGACCGGGTGCGGCCAGCGAGGCGATCATCGCCGAGGTCGTCAGTCGCGAGGCGCCGCCCTGCCCGCCTTCGCCCTGCTCGCGCAGGCGCACCGGCTTCGCATACTTGTTGTGTCTCATGACACCCTCCCCGCATCCAGTACCGCCAAGGCTTTCTGCCACTCGTCCGGCTCGACGCGGAGGAAGTGGTTGCGCTCGCGTTCCTCGAGGAACGGCACGCCTTTGGCCATCTTGGTATCACAGATGATTACGCGAGGCTTCTGCTCGTGCGAGTTGCGCGCCGCATCGAAGGCGCGGACCACGGCATCGATGTCGTTGCCGTCGACGCGCTGGGTGAACCAGCCGAACGCGGTGAAGCGGTCGGCCAGCGCCTCCAGCCCCGTCACCTCCGATGACGGCCCGTCCGCCTGCTGGTTGTTGTAGTCGACGATGCCGATCAGATTGTCGAGCTTCCAGTGTCCGGCGCCCGACGCGCCTTCCCAGACCGCGCCCTCCCCGCACTCGCCGTCCGAGAACAGGCAGTACACGAACGCGTCCGACTTCTTGCGCTTGAGCGCGAGCGCGTAGCCGACGGAGAGCGCCAGGCCCTGGCCCAGTGAGCCGCCGCTGATCTCCATGCCGGGCGTGTAGCTCGCCATGCCCGACATCGGCAGGCGGCTGTCGTCGGAACCGTAGGTTTCGAGCTCGTCCTCGGGGACGATGCCGGCCTCGATCAGCGCGGCGTACAGCGCGATCGCATAGTGGCCGATCGAGAGCAGGAAGCGGTCGCGGCCTTCCCACTCCGGGTCCTCCGGCCGGTAGCGCATCGCGTGGAAATAGGCGACGGCCAGCACGTCGGCGATGCCGAGCGCCTGCGCGATGTAGCCCTGGCCCTGCACCTCGCCCATCCGCAGCGCGTGGCGGCGGATGCGGTACGCACGCTCTGCCAGGCTGGGTTCGTTGGAAAGCTGTGTCATCGGTCTGCCTCAGCCGTGGATCAGCATGCCGCCGTTCACGTCGATCACCGCGCCGGTGATGTACGACGAGAGCTCGGAAGCGAGGAACAGATACGCGCGGGCCACGTCGATCGCGTCGCCCAGGCGGTTGAGCGGGATGCCCTTCTTGATCTCGACGCGCATCTCGTCGGTCAGCTTGCCGCCGGTGATGTCCGTCTGGATCAGGCCTGGTGTCACGCAGTTAACGCGGATGCCGTCGGCGCCGAGTTCGCGCGCCATCGCCTTCGCCAGTCCCAGCACGCCGGCCTTCGCCGCCGAGTAGTGCGGGCCGCCGAAGATGCCGCCGCCGCGCTGCGCGGAGACCGACGACATGCATGCGATCGAGCCCTGCTTGCGCTCGCGCATGTGCGGGATGAAGGCCTGGCTGAGATACAGCACGCCGCGCAGGTTCACACCCAGCACGGCGTCCCAGTTCTCCGGCTTGATCTCCATCAGCTTCAGCGGCTGCGAGATGCCGGCGTTGTTGACCAGGATATCCACGTGGCCGAACGCGCCCAGCACCGTCTCGGCTGCGTACCGGCAGCTCGCGAGGTCGGTGACGTTGCAGACGACGCCGATATGGCCCTTGCCGATGCTGTCGGCGGCTTCCTGGGCGGCGCCCTTGTCGAGGTCGAGGATCGCGACCCTCGCACCGTACTCGGCGAACAGCCGCGCCGTCGCCAGACCGATGCCGCGCTTGCTCGCCGCGCCCGAAATCACCGCTGTCTTTCCGCTCAGCAGCATGACGTTTCCCCCTACTCGCTGGTATGCCCATTGTCTCGGCCGCGGCACGCTGTTGCACAAGCGAGAAATTTGCACGGATCGGTGAGCCGGGTTCATCATCGGCGGCATGCCGCGCCAGCTTCCCCTCTCGGCGCTCCGCGCGTTCGAGGCTGCCAGCCGCACCGGCTCGTTCCGTGCCGCCGCGGACGATCTCGGCCTGACGCCAAGCGCGATCAGTCACGCGTTGCGCGGGTTCGAGAAGCAGCTCGGTGCGGCGCTGTTCGTGCGCGAAGGCCGTGCTATTCGCCTGACGCCCGAAGGCGAGACGCTGATGCGGCATGTCGAGCGCGGCTTCGGCGAGCTGCAGCTCGGCATCGGCAGCATCGTCGCCCGCGGCCCGCAACTGCTGCGTCTGCACTGCGCGCCGAGCTTCGCGACGCAATGGCTGGTGCCGCGGTTGAAGCGCCTGCTGACGGAGGTGCGCGGACTGGAGGTGCGCATCGCCGCCGGCACCGACTACACGCGCTTCGCCAACGAGGAGTTCGACGCCGACATCGTCTATGGCGCACCGGCGCCGGGCGCGTACGGGCTCGCCGCGAACCAGGCCGTCTTCATCCTGCCGCTCGGCAGCGAGACCGTCACACCGCTTTGTGCGCCTTCGGTCGCCAAGCAGATCCGCTCGCCACGCGCGCTGCTGCGGCAGACGCTGATCGAGAGCGACAACAAGAAGGTCCGCTGGACCGACTGGTTTGCGGCGAACGGCATGATCGCTCCTGCGCCGCGCGGGCCGCGCTTCGACAGAAGCTTTCTTTCGATCAGCGCGGCCGCCGACGGACTAGGCGTGGCGCTGGAATCGACGCTGCTGGCCGAGCGCGAACTGGCGTCGGGGCGGCTCGTCCGGCCGCTCGAAGGCGCGTGCCGGGACGTGGTCTATACCGGGCACTGGCTCGTGTTTCCGCGCGCGCGGCGCTACTCGCGTCCGATCGTGCTGTTCGCGGGCTGGCTCGGCAAGGAACTCGGCCTCGCACTCGATCTCGAGTCACCCGACACGCCAGCCTTGGCGCCCGTTCGGTGACTGCTGCTCACCGATCGACGCGGATTTCTCTCTTGTTGCGCTGACCGCTTCGGTCGCACAGACGCGGCGGGATCAGCGCGTTCAGCGTGGCGCGCGGGGAGGAAGCATGAGTGTCGATCCGCGCCGCAAGGCGCACGCCATCCGTTTTCTGTCGATGGACGCGATCGAGCGCGCCGGTGAAGGCCATCCGGGCACGCCGCTGGGTGCGGCCGACATCACGACCGCGCTGTTCACCCGCCACCTGAAGTTCAATCCGCGCGACCCGAAGTGGTTCGACCGCGACCGCTTCGTGCAGTCGAACGGCCACGGTTCGATGCTGATCTATTCGCTGCTGCATCTGACCGGCTACGAGCGCATGAGCATCGACGAGATCCGGAACTTCCGCATGCTCGGCTCGCGCGCCGAGGGCCACCCCGAATACCACCCCGATACCGGCATCGAGATCACCACCGGCCCGCTCGGCCAGGGTATCGCCAACGCCGCCGGGATGGCGCTGGCGGAGGCCTTCCTGAACGCCTGGCTCGGCCCTGACATCGTCGACCACCGCACCTACGCACTGGTCGGCGACGGCTGCCTGCAGGAGGGCATCGCGCAGGAGGCGATCCAGCTCGCCGGCCATCTGCGGCTGGGCAAGCTGACGTTCCTGTGGGACGACAACCGCATGACCGACGACGGGGCGATCGAGATCGCCTCGACCGAGGACATGCAGGCGCGCTTCGCCGCGTGCAACTGGCACGTGCAGACGGTGGACGGTCACGACATCGACGCGGTGTCCGCGGCACTCACGGCGGCGGCGGCCGACCCGCGCCCGTCGATGATCGCCTGCACCACGGTGATCGGCCGCGGCCTGCCGGGCCGCGAAGGCACCCGGGCCGCGCACAGCGCGAAGCTCACGCCTGAAATCACCGGCGCCGCTCGTCGCGCGCTGGAATGGCCGGACGCGCCGTTCGTTATCCCCACCGACATCGCGGAGGCGTGGCGCGACGCAGGCCGCCGCAGCGAGCCCGACTATGCCGCCTGGCAGAAGCGCATCGCGGCCCTGCCGGCGGACCGACGCGCGCTGTTCGAGCGGCTGCGGTCCGGCGCGCTGCCGGACGGCTGGCGCGATGCGCTGCACGCCTATGCCGAGCATTCTGTGGGTGAAGCGAAGTCCGGCATCATGATCTCCGGCGAGATCGTCGATCTGCTCACCGACGCCATCCCCGAGCTGCTGTCGGGCGCGCCTGACCTGGAAGGCGCCACGCAGCACAAGCGCAGCCTGCGCGCCTTCACACCCGACGACCGCGCCGGCCGCTACATCCACTACGGCATCCGCGAGCACGCGATGGGCGCGATGCTCAACGGCATGGCCGCGCACGGCGGGGTGGTGCCCGTGGGCGTCACCTATCTGGTGTTCGCCGACTACATGCGCCCGACCTTGCGGCTGGCCGCGATGATGCGGCTGCCGGTGCTGTTCGTGTTCAGCCACGACTCGATCGGCGTTGGCACCAACGGCCCGACGCATCAGCCGGTCGAGTTCCTTGCCGCACTTCGCGCCATCCCGAACATGCTCGTGCTGCGTCCGGCCGACGCGGTGGAAGCGGCGGAGGCGTGGGAGGTGGCGCTCGCCCGCCGCGACGGGCCGAGCTGCCTGATCTTCGCGCGCCAGGCCTTGCAGCCCGTGCGCCAGAACGTTGGCGACGGCGGGACCGCCCGCGGCGCCTACGTGGTCGCGGAAACCGACGGCGAGCGCCAGGCCACCCTGCTGGCGACCGGCTCGGAAGTCGCGGTCGCGCTGCAAGCCCGCGCGGCCCTGCAACGCGCGGGCGTGCCGACGGCGGTGGTCTCGATGCCGAGCTGGGAGCTGTTCGAGCAGCAAACCGACGACTATCGCCGAGCCGTGCTCGGGTCAGGCGTGCGCGTCGCCGTCGAGGCGGCGGTGCGTCTCGGCTGGGACCGCTACATCGGACCGGACGGCGGCTTCGTCGGCATGAGCACGTTCGGCGCCTCGGGCCCGGACGCCGAACTCTACCGTCATTTCGGCATAACTGCCGAGAACGTCGTCGCGGAGATCCGTCGCAGGCGGGATGTCGGCCGAACCCCGCGCCGGTAGGCGCCGCTAGTCCTGGTGCACGTCGGCGACTTGTCCGCCGGTGATCCGCGCCAGCTCGGCGGGGCTGGTCTGGAACACGTGCATCGGCGAGCCTGCCGCCGCCCAGATCGCGTCGAGCGCCATCAGGTGCTGATCGATTAGCACCAGCGGTGGCGTCAGGTGCCCCACCGGCGCGACGCCGCCGATCGCGAACCCCGTCCGCTCGCGCACCCAGTCCGCGTCTGCACGCTTCAGCGTCAGGCCCAGCACCGCCCCCGCCTTTGCCGGGTCCACGCGGTTGGCGCCCGACGTCACCACCAGCACCGTCCGCTCGCCGCCGCGGAAGATCATCGACTTGGCGATCTGCGCGACATCGCAGTCCACCGCCGCCGCGGCATCGGCGCTGGTGCGCGTGCCGGCGGGAAACTCCGTAATCGTGTCCGCATGCCCGAGTGCCGCCAGCGCCGCGCGCACCCGCTCCACCGATCCCTCTGCCATGCGCCGCGCCATAGCCCGCACGCGGGCCGAACGCCACACACGGCATCCCGCCACCCCATATGCCGGGACGCATGGACACGCTCGCGCTCTACATCCACTGGCCGTTCTGCCTGTCGAAGTGCCCGTACTGCGACTTCAACTCGCATGTCCGCGAGGTGCTGCCGCAGGCGCGTTTCGCCGCCGCCCTGCGCGCCGAACTGGCATGGGAAGCGGCGCGACTTGGCCGCCGCCAGCTGGCCTCGATCTTTTTGGGCGGCGGCACGCCCAGCCTGATGGCGCCGGAGACCGTCGCCGCGCTGATCGCCGACGCCACGCGGCTGTTCGACCCCGCGCCCGACCTGGAGATCACGCTGGAAGCCAATCCGACCAGCGTGGAGCGCGCGCGCCTCGCTGCCTTCCGCGACGCCGGCGTCAACCGCGTCTCGCTCGGCGTGCAGAGCCTCGACGGGGCGGCGCTTCGCCTGCTCGGCCGCCAGCACGATGCGCCGCAAGCCGTTGCCGCGCTGGAGACGGCCCGCGCCCTGTTCCCGCGCATCTCGTTCGACCTGATCTATGCCCGCCCCGGTCAGACGGTCGCAGCGTGGCGCACCGAACTGCGCGACGCCCTGTCGCTCGCCGCCGATCATCTGTCGCTGTACCAGCTCACCATTGAGCCCGGCACCGCGTTCGAAGCGCTGCACCGTCGCGGCGAGATCGTGCTGCCCGACGACGACACCGGCGCCGAGCTCTACGACGCGACAGCCGAGGAAGCCGCGGGCTTCGGCCTGCTGCCCTACGAGGTGTCGAACTACGCCCGCCCGGGCAGCGAGAGCCGGCACAACCTCGCCTACTGGCGCTACGCGGACTACGCGGGCATCGGCCCCGGTGCGCATGGCCGGCTGACACTGCCGGACGGGGCGGTCGCCACCCGCCGCCATCGTGCGCCGGAGGCCTGGGCCGAGCGTGTCGAACGCGACGGCCACGGCACTCGCCAGCAGGATCCGCTGGACCCGCCGACGCGCGCCCGCGAGATGCTGCTGATGGGCCTGCGTCTGTCCGAGGGCGTGTCGCTCGACCGGCTCGCCGCTCGCACCGGCGTGACGCTTGACGACGCAACCGATGCCGGCGTGCTCGATCACGCCATCGGCGAAGGCTACCTGACGCTGGCGCACGGCGTGCTGCGCGCAACGCCCGAGGGCCGCAAGCGGCTCGACGCGCTGCTCGCCGCTTTGCTGACATGGCACGCGAGCCGCTCTACCGTGTCGGCCTTCGCGGGAGGTGGCCCATGACCGACAATATCTACAAGCTGGTCGAGCTGGTCGGTTCGTCCGAAGCCGGCATCGAGGACGCGATCGAGCGTGCCATCAAGAAGGCGTCCGAATCGCTGCGTCACCTGCGCTGGTTCGAGGTGACCAACGTCCGCGGCCACCTGGAGAACGGCAAGGTCGCTCATTACCAGGTCACGATCAAAGCCGGCTTCACGATCGAGGACGGCCAGAAGCTGGCGCCCTGATCCGTCAGTGCGCCACGGCGCCGCCGAGCACCACGACGATCGTGATGACGATGCCCGCGAGCGCGAACAGCGCGGCGAACAGCCATAGCTCGCGTCCGCCCGCGGACGCGGTCTCGAACGTCGCCGCCACGGGCGGCCGCGCCACGCGCGCCGGCGCCGGCCGCGGACGCGCGACCTTGCGGCGCGCGGGCGCGACCGGATGCGCTTCGACCGCTTGCTGCGGCACCCCGCCGCCGAGCGCGTAGACGTACACGGCCGCCAGGATCGGCAGCACCACCGGCAGGGCCGGCGACTGCACGCCGACCCAGCCGGCGATCAGGCTGTCCGAAACCATCATGCTCGCCGCAACCCAGCCCAGCAGCGCCGCACCCAACCGTGCCAGCTCGGGCTCGCGTTGCAGCAGCCGGGCGACGAAGGCGCTCGCGAACATCAGGATCGCGATGCTCACGGACAGGCCCAGCGCCAGGTAAAGCACGCTGTCGCCGGCCACCGCCGCCACCGCCACCACGTTGTCGAGGCTCATCAGGACGTCGACGAGCACCACCACCACGGACGCGGCGATGACGCCGCCGCGCTCGGCCTCCCGCGACAAGCCCTTGACCGGCTTGCGTTCGGCGCGCACCAGGTTGACGGCCAGCACCGACAGCAGCGCGCCGCCGACCAGCTTCAGCCCCGGCACGTCCAGCATCCCGCCGACGATGCCCGCCAGCGCCACGCGCAGCACCACCGCTCCCGCCGTGCCGAACACCAGCACCCAGCGCAGGCTCCGTGGCGGCAGGCTCAGGCACACCAGCGCGATCACCACCGCGTTGTCGCCCGCGAGCAGCAGGTCGATCAGCACCACCCCGAGCGGCTTGCCGAGGAAGTCGGGCAGGCCGGCGAAGCTCATTTCGCGGACCCCGGCGGCGGCCCCTCGGGCGCGCCCGCATTGAAGAACCGCATCAGCTCCGATTGCGGCGACAGCACCACCGTCGGCGCCGAGTCCGCCAGCGCGTGCCGGTAGCTCTGCATGGCGCGGTAGAAGGCGAAGAACTTCGGATCGCGCCCGAACGCCGCGGCGAACAGGCGGCTCGCCTCGGCGTCGCCTTCGTTGCGGGTGATACGGCCCTTCAGGTCCGCGTCGGCCAGGGTCACCGCGCGCTCGCGGTCGGCCTTGGACTTGATCTCCTGCGCCCACTCGAAGCCTTGTGCGCGCAGCTCCTTCGCTTCGCGCTGACGCTCGGACGTCATCCGGTCGTAGATTGCCTGACTGGTCTCGGTCGGCAGCTCGGCGCGGCGGATGCCCACATCCACCACCTCGATCCCGAGCGCCTTCGCCTGATCGGCGACCAGCTGCCGGACCTTGCCGATGATCGCATCGCGCTGCGGCGACAAAAGGTCGGGCAGGCTCACCTGTCCCAGTACGCGGTGCATCGACGCGCCGACGATCTGGCTGAGCTGCGAGCGCGCCTGTTCCAGCGTGCGCACCGACTGGTCGAAACGCAGCGGATCGGCGATGCGGAACTGCGTGTAGCTGTCCACCACGATGCGCTTCTGGTCGCCCAGCGTGACCGGCTCGGTCGGCGGCTCCAGCGCCAGCAGCCGCATGTCGAACAGCGTCACGGTGTCGACGAACGGCAGCTTCATCCAGAGCCCGGGCTCGGTCTGCACCGACACCGGACGCCCGAACCGGACGACCAGCGCCTCCTGCGCCTCCGGCACCTCGTAGAAGCTGGAGAACCCTGCCGCCAACCCGAGCACTGCGACGATTGCGACTGCAACTCGCACGGACCGTCTCATGGCCGCGCCGCCGGCTGCGTGGCCTGCGTAGGTGGAGCGGGCGTTGCTGCGGCGGGCGCTTCGGCGGTGTGCCGCGCGGGCGGCTCGCCGAGCGGCATGTAGGGCACCACGCCCGTCATGTCCTTGCCCGATGCATCGACGACGACGCGGCTCGCGCGCCGCAGCAGGTCGTCCATGCTGTCCAGATACGTCCGCCAGGAAAACACCTCGGGCGCCTGCAGGTAGGCCTGATAGGCCGCGAGGAAGGCGTCCACCTCGCCCTTGGCCTGGTCGATCGCCTGCGCCTTGTACGCTTCCGCCTGCTGCACGATGTCGTCGGCCGCACCGCGCGCGCGCGGCAGGATGTCGTTGCGGTAGGCCTCGGCCTCGTTGCGTGCGCGCACCTGGTCGGCGCGGGCGCGCTGCACGTCGTTGAACGCGTCGATCACTGCGGCCGGCGGATCGACCCGCTGCAACTGCACCTGGATCACCTGGATGCCGGCGCCATACGAATCGAGCAGACGTTGCAGCTCCTCGCGCGCCTCGTCGGCGATCTGCTGGCGCCGGTCGGACAGCGCGGCAAGGATCGGGTTGCGCCCTATCACCTCGCGCACCGCCGTCTCGGCCGCCATGCGCGTGACGTCCTCCGGGTCCTGCACTCCGAACAGGAACGCGCGCGCGTCATTGATCTTCCAGCTGACGGAGTAGTCCGCCTCGACGATGTTCTCGTCGCCGGTCAGCATCCGGTTGGTGCCGCCGCGCGTCGTCGCGCCGTTGCTGCGGAACTCGTTGACCGCCGTCATCTTCGGCAGCAGCACCGCGCCGATCGGGTACGGCAGGTGGTAGTGCAGCCCGGGCTCGTCGGTCCCGACCCACCGCCCGAAGCGCAGCACGATGCCGCGTTCGTCGGGGCCGACCTTGTAGATGCCCGACGCCGCCCAGGCGAGCAGCGCGAACGCGCCGAGCAACAGCACGCCCCGCCGTCCCACCCTCGGCAGCCGCAGCACCGACCCCGCATGCCGCGCCGCGGCCGCCAGGATGCCGTCCGCCGGTTCCGTGTCTGTCGTCTCGACGTGGCCGTCGGGCACCGCTGATGTCCTTGTCAGTGGAACGAAGCGGCAGGCCCGCTCGTGCGCCTGATGAACATGTATCCCGGCGCGACCGTCCCGCCACATTGATGCAGGTCAACGCGGACCCTGTCGGGATGCGTAGCTTGCCGTATCGCCCTGGTCGGCAGCCGGCGCCGCGTTCAGCTCCCGCCGAGCTCGAGAGCCCTGGCGTACACCAGCTTGCGCGGGAGCCCCGTCGCTTCCGCCACCAGCGCCGCCGCGTCGCGCACGGACTGGGTGCGCAGCGCGTTGCGCAACGCCTCATCCAGCCCGGTCGCGTCCGCCGCTTCCTCCGGCGCCGGCCCCACCACCACCGTGACCTCGCCGCGTGCGTCGTTGGCGGCATAGTGCGCGGCCAGCTCTACCAGCCCGCCGCGACGTACCTCCTCGAACCGCTTCGTCAGCTCGCGCGCGACCGCCGCCGGACGATCGCCGAACACTTCGGCCATGCCGCGCAGAGTCTCCGCCAAGCGGTGTGGCGCCTCGTGCCAGACGAGCGTGGCCGACAGCCCCGCCCGCTCCGCCGCGCGCAGCCGCGCGAACGCAGCGCGTCGTGCTGCGGCCCGGGGCGGCGGGAAGCCCAGCATCAGGCAAGGCAGCGGCGGGAGCCCCGACACAGTCACCGCCATCACCGCCGCGTTCGCGCCGGGCACCGCCGACACCGCCGCGCCCTCGGCGATGGCGGCGCGCGCCAGCCGGAAGCCGGGGTCGGACATCAGCGGCGTGCCCGCGTCGGACACCAGCGCCACGCGCCCGCCTGCCCGCAGCCGCGCCAGCACGCCTGGGATCGCCGCGTCCTCGTTGTGCTCGTGGAGCGCTTGCAGTTTCGCCTCGATCGCGAGCGCGGCCAGCAGCCGGCGGGTCGTCCTTGTGTCCTCGCACAGCACCACGTCCGCCCGCGCCAGCGCTTCGCGTGCGCGTACTGTCATGTCGCCGAGGTTGCCGATCGGCGTCGAAACCAGCACAAGTCGGCCGACCGTTGCGCCCGATTCGTGCGCCGCGGGATCGTCGCCGGGCGGAGGAACGTCTGTCATGCTGCGTTTCGCGTGGGCATCGGTCTGCCTGAGCCTAGCACTCGCTGCCTGCGTTGCCGCGCCCTACCCGCCGCCGGTCGCCGGCGGACCCGCGCCCCCGCCGGTCGCGGCACCGGTCAGGCACGTCGCCATCCTCGCCCCGCTCACCGGCCCGCGCAGCGACCTCGGCGCCGCCCTGGTCAACGGCGCGCAGCTTGCGCTCGACGTGCCCGGCGCGCCGGTTCTCGACGTGCGCGACACGTTCGGCACGCCCGAGGGCGCGGCCGGCGCCGCCCGCGCCGCGGTCGCCGCGGGCGATATTCTGATCCTTGGCCCCCTTACCGCCGCCGAAACCGCCGCCGTCGCGCCGATCGCCCAGCCCGCCGGCATCCCCGTCCTCGCCTTCACCAACGATAGCGCGCAGTCGCGGCCGGGGGTGTGGACGATGGGCGTCACACCCGGCCAGCAGGTCCGCCGCCTGGTGCGGCTGCTGGCCGACCGCGGCAAGGTTCACATCGCCGGCCTGCTGCCGCACAGCGATTTCGGCCACGCGATGGAAACCGGGCTGAGTGACGCCACCATCGAATACCGCCTGCCGCCGCCGTCGCTGCGCGAATACGCACCGGACCCCGGCAGCATCGCCGCCGCGCTCGCCGAGCTTGCCTCGCACACCGCGCCGCCGGTGCCGGCCGCCGGGGCGGCCGCGACCGTCCAGCCGCCGCCACCGCCGGCGCCTCCCTCGGCCCCTGGAGCGCCGGCCGTCTTTGCCTACGATGCGCTGTTGCTCGCCGACACGGGCCCGGGCCTCGCGATGGTCGCCGACGCGCTGCCGGCGGCCGGCGTGCAGGCATCCACGCAGATCGTCGGTCCAGCGCTGTGGGGCTCGCCCAGCTCGGGTGCATCCCGCCTTGCGGGCGCATGGTATGCCGCCGGCGATCCCAGCCTGCGCGCCGCCTACGAGGCCCGCTACCAGCAGAAATACGGCAGCCCGGCGCCGGCGATCTCGGATCTCGCCTACGATTCGGCGGGCATCGCCCGCGCAGCGGCCGCCAGCGGGCCGCGCGCCATCACCACGCAGTCCTACGCCGGCGCCGACGGGGCCTTGCAGCTGCTGCCGGACGGGCACGTGCGCCGCGGCCTTGCCGTGTTCGAGGTGCAGTCCAGCGGCCCCGCACGCCTGATCGCGCCGCCGTCCGCGCCGGGTGCCTGAGGCGCGGTCCGGGACCACGATGCGGCCGGGCGACATCCTGCTGATCGTCGCCGTCACCGCCGGCCCGTTTACTCTGTGTCTCGTCATTCTCGGGGCCATCGGCTCCGTCTCGGCCGGTCCCGCCGCCGCCGCGGCGATCGCCATTTTCATCCTCGCACTCGGCGTTGCCCTGTTCGTCGCCCACGACCTGTCTCTGCTGTCCGGCGCCGTCCGCCGCGCGGCCGAGGAAGACACCAGCCCGGCCGAGCTGCCGCTGCTCGCCCCGCTGCAGGAAGTCGCGCGCGAGGTCGACCGCCTCGGCCGCGCGCTCGGCGCGCGGGGCGCGATGCTGGCGCAGGTGCGCGACGCCGACCTGGCGATCGCCGAACGTCTGCCCGATCCGCTGATCCTGCTCGGCGCCGACCGCTCGGTCCGCCGCGCCAACGCCGCGGCCCGCGCCGCGTACGGCGCCGACCTGCCCGCGGTGCTGCGCCACCCGCAACTGCGCGCTGCACTCGATCGCGCGCTCGCCAAGCCGGGCGGCAGCGCGAGCGCCGAGGTGACGCTGCGCGTCCCGGTGCTGCGCGACGTGCAGGCCGCCGTCGTCGCACTGAGCCGCCCGTTGCCCGACGGCAGCCTGCTGATGCTCACGCTGTCCGACCGTTCGCGCGAACGCGCCATCGAACGGACCCGCGCCGATTTCGTCGCCAATGCGAGCCACGAACTGCGCACGCCGCTCGCCAGCCTGATGGGATTCATCGAGACGCTGCGCGGCCCCGCCGCCGACGATCCGCCGGCGCAACAACGCTTCCTCGGCATTATGGCCGAGCAGGCCGAGCGCATGAACCGGCTGATCGATGACCTGCTCAGCCTGTCGCGCATCGAGCTGACCGAGCACCAGCTGCCGTCCGAGCCGGTGGCGCTCGCCGAGCTGTTGCCACGCATCGCCGCCGCCTTCGAGCCGCACGTCGCCGCGCGTCAGGTCACGCTGCGCGTCGAAGTCGCACCCGATCTGCCGCCGGTGACCGGCGACGAAGACCAGCTCGCGCAAGTGCTGCAGAACCTGCTGGACAACGCCGTCAAGTACGGCCGCGACAAAGGCACGGTCCTGCTGTCGGCCACGCGCTCGCAGGCGGGCGGCAACTGGCCGGCGCGGCCCGGCGTGCTGGTGATGGTGCGCGATGACGGGCCGGGTGTCGCGCGCGAGCACCTGCCGCGCCTGACGGAACGCTTTTACCGCGTCGACAAGGGACGCAGCCGCAGTGTCGGCGGCACCGGGCTCGGGCTCGCGATCGTCAAGCACATCGTCAACCGCCATCGCGGGCAGATGCTGATCGAAAGCGAAGAGGGGCGGGGCACCACGATCACGCTCTGGCTGCCCGCCCAACCCGAAGCGGCGCGCCTGCCCGCGCCCGCGGAAGCGCGGAGCGCCTGATCCTCTAGTACATCTCGCCGAAAGTGGCGACTCGGTTCGCGGCTGGGGCGAGTCGAAAATGCAACATACTGCCGAAATCGGCTCTCCTCCGGCCGTGGCAGGGGAGTC
>Ga0209656_10001029_pt1 | contig 17992 bp, 18 predicted proteins | sample BogFormECP12_OM2_FD_188239 | JGI IMG/M metagenome (GOLD analysis project Ga0209656, IMG submission 188239) | Bog forest soil microbial communities from Calvert Island, British Columbia, Canada - ECP12_OM2 (SPAdes) (version 2) | ecosystem: Environmental > Aquatic > Freshwater > Wetlands > Bog ... | reverse complement strand
TGTATGTGAGCTGCGGGCTCGAGTCCTTCCTCGACGACGCGGCGCGCCTCACCTCACTCGGCAGGCTGCGCCTCGGTGCGCTTACCGCATTCAACCTCATGCCGTTCACGGGGCACGTCGAAACCGTGGCTCGATTCGAGCGCGTCTGACGCCCAAAATATAGGGCCTACTCGAAACCGCGGAAGCTCGCGAAGTCCTCCACCGGCGCGCGCTCCGAGCGCAGCGAGTTCACGGCGGCGGTTTCGTCGGCATAGCCGAGCGCCATGCCGCAATACACGAAATCGTTCTCAGCCAGCGCAAAGTGGCTCTTCAAGCTCGAGCGCAGCGTCGCCCAGGCTTCCTGCATGCAGGAACTCACGCCGCGCTCCAGCGCCGCAAGTGCGATCGACTGCATGAACATGCCAAGATGCGCCCACTGCGCATGTCCCATGCGTTCGTCTATGACGAAGAACAGTTCGACCGGAGCGCCGAACATTGCGTAGTTGCGCTCGAATCGGGCGAGCCGTGCGGCGCGGTCGGAGCGGGGAATGCCGAGGAGGGCGTACATGTCCTCGCCCAGTTTGTGGCGGCGCGTGCGATAGGGCTCCCAGAGATTCGGCGGATAGACGGGACGTTCGGCGCTCTCGTCGCGAGCTCCCGCCGCGTGGATTCTTCGTGCGAGCTCGACGACGGCCGTACGTTCGGCACCGGCCACGGCGATCACCTTCCAGGGCTGTAGATTGCCTCCCGAGGGTGCCCAGCGGGCGACATCGAGAATCTCGTGCAGCAGGCCTTTCGCCAGCGGCTGCGGCCGAAATTCGCGCGTGGAGATCCGCCGCTTGAGCGCTTCAGTTACCCGCATCAGCCATTCTCCTGCAGCAAGGCCGGCAGCTCGGCCAGCGTACGGATTTCATGATCAGGGGAGCCCGGCAGGCGTTCTCGGCGCTGCCCATAGCGATTGCACCAGACCGTCCGCATGCCAAAATCAGCGGCCGCATGCGCATCCCAGGCGTTGGATGATTGGAAGCAGACGGCCGTCGCCGGCAAGCCGAGTTGCTCCAGGGCGTATTGATAAACCGCGGGGTGGGTCTTGAATGCGCCGACCGCGTCCGCCGAGAGCACGGCGTCGAATAAACCGGTGAGCCCGGCGCCGGAAACGGCGGAGTCGAGCATGGCGGGCGCGCCATTGGAGAGAATCGCGGTGGCGAATCCGGATTGACGCAGCGACCGCAGCACGCCGGGTACCTCCGGGAACGCGGCAAGCGTGCTGTAGAGATTCATGAGTTGTTCCCGAACTCCGCTCGTGCGGATGTCCAGGGCGTCGAGTGCAAAATCAAGCGCATGGCCGGTGATCTGCCAAAAGTCCACGTAGCGACCCTGCAGCGTCCGCAACCAGGTGTATTGCAGCTGCTTGTCGCGCCATAGCGTGCTCAGCGCCGCGCGCTGCTCCTGCGCGACGGCCGGACAGCGAACGGCGGCGGAGGCAAAATCGAACAGTGTGCCGTAGGCGTCGAAGACGCAGGCGCGAATGCCCGTGAGGCGGTTCATGTGCGGAATGGTCCTCGATACCCAGCGCAGCGGCGCATTCGATAATATATAGGTTCGCGGCGTCCGCGGAGTGTTCAACATGACAACGAAATTTGCGCTGTTATCCTGCATCTTACCCATCTTAGGCTTGGCAACCGCGCATGCGGCAGCGGAGCCGCCGCAGCCGGCCTACATCGTCGCCTATGTCGACGTGCTGGCGAGTGCGGCCCCCCGAGCGGCCGCGGCGCTCAAGCAATATCGCGATGCGGCGCGCCGGGAGTCCGGCTGCGTCAGCGTCGATGTCTATTCGCAGCGCGGCCGGGCGAGCGGGTTGGCAATCACCGAGGTCTGGCGGGATAGCGCCGCGTTCGACGCTCACGGCAAGGCGGCGGCGGCGGACACGTTGCGGCGGGAGTTGAAACCCATGCAGCTTGCACCCGTGGACGTGCGGGTTCACACGGCATATTCTCTCGTCGCGCCGGCGGCCGGGAGACGAAACGCTCTGACTCTTCTCGTCCATGTCGACGTATTTCCGTCGTTTGCCGGCGACTATGAACGACTGGTGAAGCGCTATATCGAGGACAGCCGCGGCGAGTCCGGCCTGCTGCGTTTGGACATACTGCAAACCCTCCCGCCGCACACCAACCATTTCACCGTCATCGAGAGCTGGCCCGATGAGGCGGCACTGCAATCGCACCAGCAAACCGCGGGCGCTCGGGCCTATCGCGAAGAGTTGGCTCGGATGCTGGGTGCCTTGTACGACGAACGCACCTATACGCTGATCGATTGAAGGCCCCTGCGCGTTCCCCTCCACCCAAGGGGGTGAGGCTTGACATGGAGTAAGCGTTGACTTACCGTAAGCCATGTCTTACGAAAGAGCATTGCAGTGCCTGAGCGACCCGACACGGCGGCGGATCTTTGAACGGCTGCGCGCCGGTCCGAAGTCGGTGGGCGTCCTCGCCCATGGGTTGCCGGTCAGTCGCCCGGCGGTCTCGCAGCATCTCAAATCGCTGAAGCAAGCGGGGCTCGTCAAAGATCGATCCGAAGGGGCGCGCCGCGTGTACTACATCGATCCGGAGGGCCTCGGCGAGCTGCGGCGCTGGCTCGATCAATTCTGGGACGATGCGCTCGAGGCGTTCAAGAACGAGGTGGAAATCCCCAATACACCCAGCCGGAGAAAAAAGCCTTGAGTCGAACAATCAGCATCGCACCCGTGCGCAAAGCGGTGGTCGTGCAGGCGACGCCGCAAAGAGCGTTCGACGTCTTCACCGCCGGCATCGACCGATGGTGGCCGAAGTCCCACGGCATCGGCAGCGCGCCGGTCCGGGAATCGATCATCGAGCCCTATGTTGGGGGACGGTGGTATGCGAAATGCGAGGACGGCAGCGAGGCGGTCGTCGGCCACGTACGTGTGTGGCAGCCGGGTGAGCGCTTCGTGGTGACGTGGGAGATCAGTGCGGCATGGAAGCCGGATGCACGGGTGGCGTTCGCCTCGGAGGTCGAGTTGCGCTTTCTGGCAGCCGCCGACGGCTGCACGCGGGTCGAGCTGGAGCATCGGAATTTCGAGCGCATGGGCGCGGCCGAGGGGGAGACCATGCGCAACAACGTGGACGGCGGCTGGCCGGGGCTGCTCGATCTTTTCGCAAAAGAGGCATCAACAGGAGCAAAATCGTCATGAGTGAATTCGTCGTTCACAGCGCGCCGGGCAGTCCGTTCGGGCGAACGGTAACGATCGCGCTGGAGGAGCGCATGACGGGGCGATCCAACGCTTCGTGCTAATGGAATTTGTATTTCGCCTGAAGGCCTATGGTGAACGGTAGATTGTCCGGGTGGATCGGCGGGATCAGGATGATATTCGCACCGAATCGGCCGAACCGGGTGATTGCCGCCGGAGCAATCACCGGCCCCGTTCGTTCTTTCGATCCCAGGCCAAAACGGCCGTAGTTGTAGCCGGAGATGACCCCGCCCATGGCGCCCAGCCGGAACCAGTTCCAATGCGCGAATTCCGGCGCATAAATCGCGCCGGCATAAAACGATGGCCGGTCCAAGGAGTTGCGAAAATAGCCGACGGTAGCGGACCATTCGGGCGTGAGCGAGCACTCGACCCCGACGCCGGGATTGAACTCGTCGAAGTGTCGATTCGGATGAATATGGTGCGAGCCGATCATGACGTCGGCCCACCATCCCTTGGGGCACAACTCGCCGGCGTGCGCGCGACCACCGGCCATCGGCAGCGCGCCCGCCGCTGCGATCGCGCAGAGACAGGCCGCAAGATCAGCGCGGCGCAGGAATGGCCTTGCCAAACGATTCGCAAACATTTGCAGTATCCGCGCCGGCATTCTCAGGGTTGGGCATCCGGCTTTTCGAGCGGTTCGACGTCGTGGAATTTGCTGTAATCAAGATGCAGGGTCCCATCCTCCGCTTCCTCGAGGATGTCGTGAAAGGTCGAGTTCCAGCGTATGTCGGCGCCCGAATATTCAGCCCGAGCCATCAAGACCTGGCCGGTATTCTCATCCGTGCCGCTGAGACTGAGGACGAACGCCGCGTTGGATTGCTGCAGCGATTCACCCGTCTCGGTCGACAAGGGGCTCGTATCGTCAATGACGTGCATGATGGTCCAGCCGAGAACGAACATGGGATGTTGCGAGCGCAGCAGGGGAAGATCGATGACTCGGCGAATGCGAAAGCCCTCTTCGGTCACCTCGTCACGCAGCATGCGTAGGCGCGCCGAGGCATCTTGAACGACATTCTGGCGTTGATTGGCGGCACGAAATAGCAGGGTCCGTTTACCGTCGATGGGCCGCACGACGGCATTTCGGGTGAACAGGAAGCGCGCCTGAGGACGGGAAAAGCGCGCGAACATGATCCCTGTGATGACCGCCAATGACATGAGGCCGACGAAAATCTCCATCATCGCGATGACATGGCCGTAAAACGTCTGGGGATGCATGTCCCCATAACCCACGGTTGCGAGCGTTTCCACGCTGAAGAAAAATGCCCCGGCGAAGCCGGGCGGATTGAGGTTGGCGATACAGCCCGGCACCAAGTGATAGAGGAAGCCGAATAGGAGGTCGAAGGCGAGAAAGAAACCGGCCAGGGTGGCGAACAGGCGGGGCCAGCTGACGGTCATGAAATGATGGAACAGATCGTGGAAAAGCGGCCTGACGTTCCCCTCCGTGATGATTTCGCGCGTGCCCAGCTTGACGAGCCGAGTTCCGGCCGGCCGGCGATGCCGGCCCGCGGAATGGCCGTGCGAGGCAGCTTTGCTTGAAGGCCGGTTCACGGTCGGCGAGCCGCTGCACCGGCCAATGCCGGCGGCGGGAAAATATTCTGCCAGGCGATGATGAAGGTGGGGACGACCCAGGCGGCGAGATTGCACATCCACAGCACCGTCGGGTTCGTGTCCGCGTCCAGGTCCGAGAGCCCCGGGATCGCATCGATGACCCGATCGGTGAGGAAAATCAGGGTGATTGCATAGCTGCGGATCATCCACTGCCGGTGCTGCTGAAAGTTGCGGCGGCGGATGCAATAGAACGCCGCGGCAGTCGCGAGCAACCACAGGGATGCCTGGGTAATGATCGCGATTCTCGTCGGCAGAGCATTGTGCAGCATGGTGATGTACACGCTCATCGGCGCGGCTATCGCCACGCCGGCGATATAGCATCGCCCGAGGATGCGATGCAAAGCCGGATGGCGTTCGCGCAACCGGGTGGAGAACTGCGAGGCCCCCAGCCCCAGGCAGAGGGCGCCGGCCAGGCCGTGAGGCACCAGCAGCCACCGCACGGGAAAATAATAAGCCCACTGCGGGTCCGAATGATCGACGATGAACCGCTCGTTGTTGTAGATCACGAAGAGCGTCAGCAGCCCGAGCACGATGAACAAAATGTGCTTGGCCTCGAAGTGCCGATCAGGGGCGGGTTGACCGATTGTCATACGAAACTCCTTTAACGGATTTAAACACAACTTCAATCCGTGTACCCGCGGGATGGACCAAGAGACGGCCGGGTTCTGTCCCGGAGCAACGCTCCGGCGGGCAGCAAAGGGTATGGGCGCTGATGGCGCGCCGAGGAGCCCGTTCGCATGACGAAAATCCATCGATTGCGCAATATTTGTCGTTTGCCCCACGCCGCGGCGCCGCCTACCGTTGTCCTCGACGATCAGGATTGACGAGGCCACAGAAGACCGCCATGACCATCCGTAAATTGATTCCCAGCGAGGCAGCGCAGCTCAGGGAGCATCTTTCCCGGCTCACTTCCGAAGAGCGATCGCTGCGCTTCATGGGTGCGCTGAACGATGTTGCCGTGGAGGAGCATTGCGAGCGGATCAATTGGTTTCAAAGCCTCGTCATCGGCTTCTTCGACTCGGGTGTGTTGCGCGGCGCGGCCGAGCTGCAGAGGGCGGACCAGCGCTTTCCGTTCCTGTGCGAGGTGGCGATCAGCGTCGAGACGCCGTGGCAGGATCAGGGCATTGCAACGGAGTTGCTGCGCCGGGTTCTCGTGATTGCCCGCAATCGCGGGGCTCGCGCGCTGCAATTGAATTGCTTTGCCGACAACTACCGGATGCAGCACGTCGCGCAGAAATTCGGCGCACGGTTTCACAGCCGCGCCGGCGTTTCCGAGGGGCATATTCCCACGCCGGCTCCAACCTGTTCGTCGCTCCTTCAGGAAATGATCGACGACGCATTCGGCTGGGTCGCGGCCGCAATCGACGGCGCCGCACGGCCCGCGCCGGCGCACGTGTCGCCGAGCTGATTCCTCAGCGGCCCGTCCAGCGCGGCTGGCGCTTTTCGCTGAAGGCTCGAGTGCCTTCCTTCAAATCGTCCGATCGGATCACCCGCTGCACGGCGTCCAGCGAGTCGTGCAATTCGAACGCTTCGTGCTCGGGCACCATCTCCGTATGGCGCAGCAATTGTTTGATTGCCGGAAACAACAGGGGCGGTCCGGCGACGAGCTGCCGGGCTATTTCGCGCGCCTTGGCCATGCCTTCACCCTTCGGCACCACGTGGTTGGCGAGCCCCCAATGCTTGGCCTCGGCCGCATCCATCCAGCGTCCGGTCAGCAAGAACTCCACCGCGACGTGATAGGGGATTCGGCGCCGCAATTTGACGGTGCCGGCGTCCGCGAGCACGCCGACATTGATCTCGGGCAGGGCAAACTTGGCGTGCTCTTCCATGACGATGATGTCCGTGCCGAGCACCACCTCGAAGCCTCCGCCGCAGGCGATGCCGTTGACGGCCGCGATGATGGGCTTGTTGAGGTTTCTGGGATAATTAAGGCCGGCAAAGCCGCCGACCCCCCAGTCTGAATCGGACTCCTCACCCGCCGCCGCCGCCTTCAGGTCCCATCCCGGCGAAAAGAAGCGCTCGCCGGCGCCGGTGATGATCGCAATTCGGAGTTCAGGGTCGTCGCGAAACGAGGTGACGATTTGATTCAAGCGGCGGCTGGCCGCAAGGTCGATGGCGTTCGCCTTCGGACGATCGATGGTGATTTCCAGCACAGCCCCGTCTTTGACGGTACGAATTCCATCTGACATATACGGTTCCTTTAGGAAAGTTTTCGCAAACGAATCATGGAATCCACGGCGACGGCGCCCTTGCCCTGCGGACGGACGATGACAGGATTCACGTCTATTTCAACCAGGCTGGCTAGATTCGCGGACGCGTAGCGCGCCACGCAGAGAACCGTGTCGACCAGAGCGGCGACATCGCCGGGAGGCTTGCCGCGATAGCCGTTCAGCAGCGTGGATATTTGCAGGCGCCGCAGCGCAGCCTCGATCGACGCCGGCGTCCAGGGGGGCAGCAAGCTGACGCTGTCCGACAGGAGCTCGGTGAGAACGCCGCCGGTGCCGAGCACCAGGACCTGGCCAAACTGCGGATCGACGATGACGCCGATCAGGACTTCGGCCACCCCGTCGGTGCACATCTCCTCCACCAACAGAGTGTTCGAGAGCTTCGAAAGCCGTTCGGCCGCGCTGTGCGCCTCGGCCTCGGTGCGCACGTTGAGCACGACTCCACCCACCTCGGTTTTGTGCATGAGGTGCGCGCCCGCTGCCTTGATGACCACCGGAAATCCCAATGCCAGAGCGGCTGCGGCGGCGTCGCGCGCCGGCACGAGCTGTCCGCGGGGAATGCGCACGCCGCATCCGGCCAACGCGGCCTTGCCCTCATGCTCGCCGAGCGCATAGATCTCGGAGACGGCGAGCGCCTGCGGCGGCGGCAGCGCCAACTGAACGGCGGGGTTGCCGGACCATGCCGCGCCGATTCCGCCGGCCAGCGACAGGGCTTCGAGCGCTTCACGCTGCCCCTGCAGGGGAATGACGCCGCCCTCGAGGCAGCGCCTGCGCACTGCCGGGCTGATGGTCTCGGGCAGGGACGCGATCAGCGCCGCGCGGGTCGGAGCACCGTGCGCGGCCTCGATGAATACATCGATGACCGCGTCATAGGCGGCGGAGTCGGCCTGGCCCGGCGGCGGGCTATCCAGCATGAATCCGGCGGCGTCGTAGCCGCAGCGCAGGACCTGGCCGAAGACGCGCCGCAAGGCCGGCGGGTCGAACCACAGGTAGGTGTGAATATCGAAGGGATTGGCGATGGTGACCCGGTCGGTCAACACTTCGCGCAAGGAAGCCGCGGTGTCGGGGGACAGTGGCGCGAAATCCAAATTCAAGTCGCGCGACACGTCGGCCGTCATGGCCATGTCGCCGCCCGAGGCGCCCATGACGAGCACTTTGCGCCCCGCGAGCGGACCACCGGTGTGAAACAACTTGAGCGTTTCACACAAGGCGCCCAGGGTGTCGCAGCGGGCAATGCCGGCTTGGCGGCAGAACGCTTCGAATACCTCATCCGCGCCGGCCAGCGCTCCGGTGTGGCTGTGCGCGGTGCGCGCCGCCGCGGCGGTGCGCCCGGATTTGATGACGGCAATGGGTTTGCCCGCGGCGCGCGCCCGGGCGGCGGCGCGTGCAAACCGTTCCGGATCCTTGATCCCCTCGAGATACAAGCCGAATGCCGACACCCGCGCGTCTTCGCACAAGACGTCGATGAGATCCTCGACGGCCAGGCGCGTTTGATTGCCGACGGTGAACAGGCAGCCGATGGGCAGGGAGCGCTGATTGAACATCAGCGTGAGCGCAATGGTGCCGCTCTGGCAAATGAGCGCGACGCCGCGATCGACGGACGATCCCACGATCTGATCCGGCATCATCGCGACTTTGTCGAAAAAATTGACGAAACCGTAGCAGTTGGGGCCAAAGAAAGGCACTTCATGGGCATTGGCCACGAGCTCGCGAGTGAGCTCGGCGCCGGACTCAGTGCCGGTTTCCGAGAACCCGGCGGTGAAGCAGACGAAGCCCCCGGTGCCGCGCGATGCAAGCGCGCCGGCGACGCTCGGCGCTTCCGTGTTCGGCACCGCGAGAAACGCCGCGTCCGGCACGCCGGGCAGATCGGCAATCGACCGGTAATAGGTGGTCGTCGGGGTCGAGGCCCTCGTCGGGTGAACCCGCCATAAAGCGCCCGAGTAGCCGATGGCGGCGTTGCCGGCGGCGACCGCGTCGGTCCAGACACTCGCGCCCACCAGGGCGATGCTGCGCGGCGCGATGAGTCGATGGATGTCCGGCGGCGGCATCGCGTCAGCGGCGCTTCAATTCGATTTTGCGGGAGCTCGGGCCGAAGGCCTCGCGCGAGGCGGGGGAGACCTTCAGGGCCTCGAGCCGCGCCGACACCTCGTCGGGAAATGATTGCACCGCGGGTTTGTCCCCCTGATGCACGTGCAGCAACATCATATCGGCGGTCGCCACCGGGTCGCTCAAGCGGGGACAGGTGAAGCGGCAACCGAGGTGGATCCGCTTGCGGTCGAAATCGAAAATCGACGAGCTCACCAAGAGGTCATCCGAACTCTTGACTTCGTGCAGGTAGTGCAAATGCATTTCGAGCGTATACAGGGTGCAGTGCGTGCGCTCGCGATACGCCGCGTCGAGCCCCAAGTGATCCATCACCGCGTCGACGGCGTAGCTTGCCACCAAGCCGTAGTAGGCATCGCGCAAATGTCCGTTGTAGTCGATCCACTCCGGCTGAATCGCGGCGCGATAGACGGGAAGGTCGGTCGCCGGGGCGGCGCTCGTCACGGCGGCGCCGCTCAACGGAGCTGCAGTTTTTCGCGCGCCTGCGCCGGGTTGAGCACCCGCGCTCCCATGGCTTCGACAATTCCGCGCGCTTTCTCCACCAATTGCGCGTTGCTTGCATACACGCCCTTGCTCAAATACAGATTGTCCTCGAGGCCGACGCGCACATTGCCGCCGAGCAGCACCGACTGCGCCACCCAGGGCATCTGCATGCGGCTGATGGCGAAACTGCCCCAATTGCAGTTCTCGGGCAAAGAATTGACCATGGCCAACAAGTGTCCGACATCGGCCGGAACTCCATAGGCGATTCCCATGCACAGCTGAATGAGCGACGGGGCCGTGAGCAGGCCCTCCTTGACCATTTGCTTGACGAACCAGAGATTGCCGGTGTCGAACACCTCCAATTCCGGTTTGACGCCGAGATCCTTGCAGATGCCGGCGCCCTGGCGCAAATAGTTGGGGGTGGACACATAGGCGCGGTTGCCGTCGCCGAAATTCAAACTGCCGCAATCCAAGGTCGCGATGTCCGGCCGGTACAGACCTTCATGACACAGATCGATGACGTGGCGCATGCGGTCTTCCTGGCTGACGAAATCGCTGCCGGGGCCGGGGGTGTCCTTCAGGCCGTGATCGCCGACGACGATGTAGCCGCCCATGCCGCAAGTGAGGTTCACGATGACATCGACTTTGCTTTCCCGAATGCGCTTCACGACCTCGCGGTAGTGGCGGGTTTCCATGCTGAATGCGCCGGTCTCCGGCTCGCGCACATGAATGTGGACGATGGCGGCGCCGGCCTGCGCCGCCGCGATGGCGGTGGCGGCGATCTGTTCCGGAGTGATGGCGCAGTGCGGGCTCTTGGTGACCTTGGTGTCATCCCCGGTGACGGCGCAAGAAATGATGACGTCATGATTCATGGAAGCTCCCCTGGCGGCATGGATGGCGGACGGTTTTATTATCTTGATGATAATATTTAAACGCGGTCAGGGCAACCGGATTCAGCGTCCGCCGGCAAGCGCGCGGATGATCTCGGTCTCGCCGCAAACTCCGAGTATTCTTCCATCCTCGACCAGCAGCACGGGGTGTCCGGTGCTCTGGCGCAATTGAATGATGGATTGCAGCGACAGGGAGGAGGGCGCGAGGGCGAGGCCGGGCTGCGCCAAACTCAGGTCGTCATCGCCTTGGATGTGACAAAATGCGTGCGCGACCCCGTCCACGTGCAGGCTCACGGCGTGATCGGAGGAATTCAGGGCCAGCCGGTAGCGCCGGCCGCTATCCAGCCACACGCTGCCCGCGTCGCCGGCGAGCGCCGCGCGGCGCTGCATGATCATGCCGCCGGTGAGCACGGTGAGCGGATTCATATGACGGACGAACTCCGCCACGTAGTCGTCCGCCGGCGCCAGCACGATGTCTTCGGCGGTGCCCGTCTGGATGATGCGGCCGTTCTGCAGTATGGAGATGCGATCTCCGAGCCGCAGCGCCTCGTCCAAATCGTGGCTCACGAACAGGATGGTTTTCTTGACGCGTGCCTGCAGGGTGAGCAATTCACCCTGCAGCTTGCCGCGAATCAAGGGATCGAGCGCCGAAAAGGGCTCGTCCATCAGCAGAATGTCCGCGTCGGTCGCGAAGGCGCGCGCCAAACCGACGCGCTGCTGCATGCCCCCCGACAGTTCGCTCACATAGCGTTCCGCCCACTGCGACAAACCGACCAGTTCCAATTTCTCATCGACGATGCTTTTGCGGCGGGCGGCGGCTTCGCCGCGCAGTTCCAAGCCGAAGCCGACGTTCTCGCGCACCGTGCGCCATGGCAACAAGCCGAATTGCTGGAACACCATGGCCACGCGCTCGCGCCGCAGGCGGCGCATTTGCAAGGTGTCGCAGGTCGCGACATCGATGCCGGACTCGCCGTCACGAACCCACACATGGCCGCGCGTGACCTTGTTCAAGCCGTTGGCCGCACGCAAGAGGGTGGACTTGCCGGAGCCAGAGAGGCCCATGAGCACGGAGATTTCGCCCTCGGCAACACTCAGCGAAGCGCCGGCCACGCCGACGATCACGCCATACTTGGTCTGAATGTCGGTGCGTGTGCCGCCGGCGTCGAGAGCGGCGAGCGCCTCGCGCAAGCTCTTGCGGGCGTCGCGTCCCGCTTGGGTAAACAGGATGTCGACGTCCTTGAATTCAACTGCCGGGTTCATCGCGACGCCCCGCGCTCTTTGGGCCGGCTGATACGGTCCAGAATGATGGCCAGCAGCACGATGGTGAATCCGGCTTCAAATCCCATGCCCACCTGCACCGAGCCCAGCGCGCGAACCACCGGGACTCCGAGTCCCCCGGCACCCACCAATGCGGCAATCACCACCATCGACAGACTCAGCATGATGCACTGAGTGATGCCCGCGACGATGGTGGATGCGGCGCTCGGCAGTTCCACCTTCCACAACAGCTGCATGGGCGTGGCGCCGAACGCCTCGCCGGCCTCGATGAGCGGCTTGGGTACCGAGGAAATGCCCAAATGCGTGAGGCGAATGGGGGCGGGCAGCGCAAATATCACCGTCGAAATCAATCCCGGAACCACGCCGAGACCGAACAGCACCAGAGTCGGGATCAGGTACACAAACGTCGGCAAGGTCTGCATCAGATCGAGCACCGGCCGAAGCGCCGCGAACAGCCGCGGCCGATGAGCGGCGGCTATCCCGACCGGTACCCCGATGGCCGCCGAGGCCAAGGTGGCAACCATGACCAGCGACAGCGTTTCGAGCGTTGCCAGCCAATATCCCTGGTTCAGTATAAACAGCAGCGCGAGAGCGACGAAGGCGGCGAGGGGCAGCGAACGGCGTAGGACCCAGGACAACACGGCAAACGCCACAATGAGAGCGGGCGCGGGTACGGCGCGCAGCAAGGCGGTCAGGCCATCGACCATGCCGCGAATGACGACGGAAATTCCATCGAACAAGAAGGTGCCATGTGCCTTGACATAGTCGATCGCCACCGCCATCGCATCGCCCACCGGAATCTTGTGGCTGACGATCCATTGCTCGAATCCGCCGGGATGCGGCGCCGGCACCGCGTGCGCCAGGGCACCGAGTGCCGGCCGGCCATCGAAGGTCAGCACTCCCGCCAGCCAGGTCTTGACGGCCGTGGGATTGGCTTTCAGCCACTCCGTCGCCGCGATGTCGGGCGGCTCATGCCGGTCCAGGATCGCCGCCATCATTTCGCTCTCGCCGCGCAGGGTGAACTTCAAATTGGCGAGCAGGCGGCCCATATTGGGACATTCGGCGCTGTAGCCCTTGCGGGTCACGGTATAAATCGTCGCACCGCCGTAGTTGGGCCCGAAAAATTCATCGCCGCCGGTGAGGTATTTCAACTCGAAACGCATGTTCATGGGATGCGGTTCCCAGGCCAGGAACACCACGGGTTTCTTGTCGTGGTAGGAGCGCTCCACCTGCGCCAACATGCCTTGTTCGCTGGACTCGATCAATTTGAAGCCGCCCAGGCCGAATTGATTCTGCTTGAGCATGTCCAACACATGCCGGTTGCCGTCGTTGCCGGGTTCGATTCCATAGATCGAGTCGTTGAGCTCGGGTCCGAAGCGCTGAATGTCCTTGAAGTCCTTCAAGCCCGCGGCATAGGCGTATGCCGGCACCGCCAGCGTGTACTTGGCGCCGGTTAGATTGGCGCCGATCACGACGACGGTTCCGTCTTCGACGTAATGGCCCCGATCGCCCGCCTGGGCGGGCATCCAATTGCCGAGGAAGACGTCGAGGTCGTTGTTCTGAAGAGAGGCGAAGGTCACGGGAACCGACAACACAGTGACCGTCGGCGAGTAGCCGATGGAGCGCAGCAACTGGGCGATCAGTGCGGTGGTGGAGGTTACATCGGTCCAGCCGACGTCGGAGAAACGCACGGTTTGGCAGCTCGGCGGATCGCTCCGGCCGCCGGCCGGCGGCGACGCGTCGCTGATCGGCGCAGCCGCAGCCTCGCGGGTTTCCGCAGTGCTCGGCAGGACAGAGGCCGCTTCGGCTGGCACCGGCAGCGCCAACACAGCCAAGAGCGCATAGCTCGATAGCGTCATGCCGCTGTGTGAGAGGCCAGCGTGCCGATGTAACGGCGACCCTTGAGACCGTACCACAACAGACCGGCTCCTAGAATCACTCCCGTGTACGCGAACGCACCCCACGTGTTGTACCAAGGCGTGCCGTAAATGGCTTCGCGCGGCCAGGCCAGATTCAGTGCCATACCTGCGCCCCAGAGTACTGCAACGACATTGACCCACAATCCCCACCTGCCCATGGTGAAGTAGCCGCCGGCGGCGAGATCGGCGGGGGGCCAGTGCCCGCGCAGACGCTTCAGCAGCAGAGGCCCCGTCACCATCAGGTACGCGAGGTAAATCATGATGACTGCGATCGACGTCAGCACGGTGAAGATCTTGGGCTGCCCGATGTTGACCACCAGGATCAGCGCGGCGATCACGCCGATGACGATGGCGGGGGTGATTGGCGTCTGAGTCTTGGGATTCACCCGGGCGAGTCTTTCCCCGAACGGAAGCGCATTGTCGCGCGCCATTGCGAAGGTCATGCGGATGGCGGCGGTGTGCACGGCCAGCGAACACACGGTCACCGCAATCACGATGCAGATCAGGAATATCTTGCCCAACGGACCCCACATCACTTGTTCGACGATGTATTGCAGGCCGCCGCTGCCGCTGGCGATCTGCGGGTCGCTGAGGTTGGGCGCCGACAATATTGCGAACACCAGGATCGAGCCGCCGAGGACGAAGGAGGCAAGGATGGCTCGCAGGATCGCCCGGGGAGCCGTGCGACGGGGCTCGACCGTCTCCTCGCCCAGCGAACTCGCGGTGTCGAAACCGTACATGACATATCCAGAGGCCAGCGACGCTATGAGAAACGCGCCCAGAAAGCCGCCATTGGCGCCGTATCCGTTTGCCGAGAAAAACACTCCGGGCCCGCGCGTCGCGTGACACGCCAGAATGATTGCAATCGAGCAAGCGGCGATCAGCTCGATAAAGACGCCCGCGCTGTTGATCATTGCCATCAACCGTACTCCGAGCGCATTGACGACTGTGGTGAAGAGGATCAAGGCCGTACCGAGGATCACCGCGTTGGTGGCGAAATCGTAGGCACCTGAGCCGTCGCCAACGATCTGAAAACCGCTCCACAAGCGTGGCAGGTTGAGTTGCAGCGCAAGCACCACTGCAGACAGCGTAACGATCGAGGCGGTGAGCATCAGCCAACCCGCAGACCAGCTCACGATGCGGCTGCCAAGCTGTTTGGACCAATTGTAGACCGATCCCGCAACCGGGTATTTGGCGGCCAGTTCCATGAAGCACAGTGCGACCGTGAGCTGGCCGATCAATACCATTGGCCAGGACCACAGATAAGCCGGTCCGGCAGTACCGAAACCGAAGTAGAACAGCTGAAAAGTGCCGGTAAGGATCGAGATATAGCTGACGCCGGCGGCAAAGCTGCCGAACTTTCCTATTCCTCGATCGAGCGACTCCCGGTATCCGAAGTGCTCCATACCGTTGTCGGTCCGAGCGATGTCGGCCTCATTACGCATTCGCGTACCCCCCGTGAATCGATGCGCTCGAGAGCTTGACCCAGCGCCATTCGGAGCGGCATGATTGAAGCGGCGACTGGGATCTTGAACGGCCATTCAGTGCTTTCTTGTCAGCCTTCACTTATGCATCCCTAGTTATTGAAATTATGAATAAAAACTCCATCGTTGCGTATCTTAGACGCAGTTGCACGCGGGCGTCTACTTGCCGTCAAAATCGGGGAAACATCACAAATTGAATAATCAATCAATGACCTCGGCCGAGGATTCTCCATCGTCGATCGAAGACACGCGACGCCGCCAATTGGTGGAAGTCACCATCGATAGCCTAGCGGAACTTGGCTACGTGGGCACGACGCTTGCGCAAATCGCGGTCCGTGCCGGGGTGTCGCCGGGCTTGGTCGCGCACTACTTCGGCGATAAGGATGGACTGCTCGATGCGGCGTTCCGTTCCTTGGCGCGGCGGGTGGGTGATCAGGTGCGCGCGCGCCTGCGCCAGGTGAGTACGCCGCGTGCGCGCATTCAAGCGGTCATCGACGCGAATTTGGCGCCCGAGGAATTCGAGCGGCGCACCGGCACCGCGTGGCTCGCTTTCTGGGGCCAAGTCTTGCAAGTCGCGCCCTTGAAGCGGGTGCAGTCGGTGTATCAGCAACGCACTCTGTCGAATCTGCGCCATTCACTGAAGAGGCTCGTGCCGCCGGACGAGGCGCAGCGTCTTGCGGCCATGATCGCGGCCATGATCGATGGGGTGTGGCTGCGGGCGGCGCTCTCCGGCTGGCGCGAAGCGGACAGTGAAAGCGCGCGCGCCTTGCTGACCGCGTTCGTTGACGGCCGCCTCGCCCACGCGGCGACGCGCGCCGCGACCGCGGCCGCGGCCGCGGCTGTGACTGATGCCGCGGCTGTGACCGATGCCGCAGCGCGCTTGGGGCCGGTGCGAGTTCGCGGTGGCGGTCCCGCTGCCGGCGAGCGGTTTGCGTCCATCAATCCCGCGACCGGCGCCGTGCTCGGCTACGTCACGGCGGCCGGGCCCTGCGAAATCGACGCGGCGGTCAGCGCGGCTCGCAAGGCACAGCCCGGATGGGGCGCCATGACGGGCACTGAACGAGCGCGCGTACTGCGCCGCGCCGCCGAAATCCTGCGATCGCGCAATCAGGAGCTCGCCGAGCTCGAGACGCGCGACACCGGCAAGCCCATTCAGGAGACGCGGGTGGTGGATGTCGCCTCCGGCGCCGATTGCTTCGAGTACTTTGCCGGTCTGGTGCAAAGTCTCAGCGGCGAGCACATCGATCTCGGGCCCCAGGCCTTCGGCTACACGCGGCGCGAACCCTTGGGGGTGGTGGCCGGCATTGGCGCCTGGAACTATCCGCTGCAAATCGCCTGTTGGAAGGCCGCGCCGGCGCTCGCGTGCGGCAACGCCATGATATTCAAACCCGCGGAGCTGACGCCGTTCACCGCCGTGAAGCTCGAGGCGATTCTGCTGGAGGCGGGAGTGCCCCCCGGCGTATTTCAAGTGGTTCAAGGTTTTGCCGAGACCGGGCGCCTGCTGACCCGTCATCCGGACATTCGCAAGGTGTCGCTCACCGGCGAGGTTGGCACCGGCAAGGCCGTGATGCGCGATGCCGCTGACACCCTCAAGGCCGTCACGCTCGAGCTGGGCGGCAAATCGCCGCTGATCATCTTCGGCGACGCCAAGCTCGACAACGCGGTGTCCGGCGCTCTGCTGGCGAATTTCTACTCCTCCGGACAGGTGTGTTCCAACGGCACGCGGGTTTTCGTGCACCGCTCGATCAAGGCAGCGTTTCTGGAGCGGCTGGTCAAGCGCGTGACTGCGATGCGCATCGGCGATCCGATGGACCCTGCGACCCAGGTCGGTGCCCTGGTGTCCGAGCAGCACATGCACAAGGTACTTTCCTATATAGATCGCGGCCGCGCCGAGGGAGCGCGCGTTTTGACGGGCGGTGCGCGAGTGACGACGGGAGAACTGGCGAACGGCTACTTCGTTGCGCCGACCGTATTCGATGATTGCCGCGACGACATGGCCATCGTGCGCGAGGAGATATTCGGTCCCGTCATGTCGGTCCTGGAATTCGAGGACGAGCAGGAGGTCATCGAGCGCGCCAACGCCACCGAGTTCGGATTGGCGGCCGGCGTGTTCACCAACGACCTGACCCGCGCCCACCGGGTGATCGCCCGATTGCAAGCCGGCACTTGCTGGATCAATCAATACAATGTCACGCCGATCGAGCTGCCCTTTGGCGGCGTGAAGCTCTCGGGCCTCGGCCGTGAGAACGGCCGTGCCGCCCTCGAGCACTACACCCAACTCAAGAGTGTCTACGTCGCGATGGGCGACGTCGACGCGCCGTACTGATGAGCCTGTAAGACTGGCCTTTTGGAGCAAAGCCTTGGCAGACGAGAACTTCGATTATGTGATCGTGGGGGCAGGGTCCGCCGGCTGCGTGCTTGCCGATCGATTGAGCGCGGACGGGCGCAGCCGGGTGCTGTTGCTGGAGTACGGCGGATCCGACCGCTCGATTTTCATTCAAATGCCCTCCGCGCTGTCCATCCCGATGAACATGGAGAAGTACAACTGGTTCTACCACACGGAACCGGAGCCGCATTTGAACGGGCGGCGCATGCACACGCCGCGCGGGAAGGTGTTGGGCGGGTCTTCGTCCATCAACGGGTTGGTGTATATCCGCGGCAATGCCCAGGACTTCGACGGCTGGAGCGCGCAGGGCGCGGCGGGTTGGGAGTATCGCGACGTGTTGCCGTATTTTCGGCGCGCGGAGACGCGCCAGGAGGG
>Ga0209656_10001028_pt1 | contig 18012 bp, 16 predicted proteins | sample BogFormECP12_OM2_FD_188239 | JGI IMG/M metagenome (GOLD analysis project Ga0209656, IMG submission 188239) | Bog forest soil microbial communities from Calvert Island, British Columbia, Canada - ECP12_OM2 (SPAdes) (version 2) | ecosystem: Environmental > Aquatic > Freshwater > Wetlands > Bog ... | reverse complement strand
TGGCGATCGGCGAGGCCCCGAACGGCGGCTGGCGCGTGTCGCGCGCCGACGTGGCGGATTTCATCGTGCGCGAGCTGCCGCGTAAAGACTACGTGCACCAAGCCCTGGTGATCGCCTACTAAAGCGCCGTAGCGGTCGAATTTATTCGACCGTCGAGTTTACTCGACCGTCGCCAGCGTCCGGTTCGCGACCGCCTCGTCCTCGATCACCAAGCCGTCGCGCAGGCGGATGATGCGTTTCGCGTACCTGGCGATGTCCTCGTCATGCGTCACCATGATGATCGTGTGTCCCTCGTCGTTGAGCTGGGCGAAGAGCGCCATGATGCCCCCGGCGGTGACCGAATCGAGGTTGCCGGTCGGCTCGTCGGCGAGGACGAGCGCAGGGTTGTTGACGAGCGCGCGCGCGATCGCCACCCGTTGCTGCTGGCCGCCTGAGAGCTCGTTGGGCCGGTGATAGGCGCGATCGGCAAGACCGACCTTCTCGAGCACCTCCATCGCTTTAGCTTCGCGGTCTTTGTCGCCCACATAGAAGAGTGGTAACGCGACATTGCGCACCGCTGACGTGCGCGCGAGCAGATTGAAGCCCTGGAAGACGAAACCCAGTTTCTTCAAACGGACGGCGGCGAGCTCTTGATCGCTCTGTGCGGCGACGTCGACGCCGTCGAGACGGTACACGCCGGTCGTCGGCTTGTCCAGGCAGCCGATGAGGTTCATCAAGGTGGACTTGCCCGAGCCGGATGGACCCATGATGGCGACGTACTCGCCCGGCTCGATCGTGAACGAGACGCCGCGCAGCGCAGGAACCTCGATGTCGCCGATATGATAGATCTTTGAGACCTGCTCCATCAGCACGACCGGTTCACTCATAGCGCAGCGCCTCGATCGGGTTGAGGTACGATGCGCGCACAGCCGGGTACGTGCCGAAGAGCACGCCCACGCCGGCCGAGAACAGGATCGACACCGCGATGATAGGACCCCATGCGAACGACACGAGGTTCGGCGTGAGCTGCTTGACCCACACGTGGATGACGAGTTCGGCCAGGCCCACCCCGATGAGCATGCCGATCAGCCCTCCGATGAGGCACAACAGCAGCGCCTCGACGAAGAATTGCAAGATGATGTCGCCGCGCGTCGCGCCGATAGCCTTGCGGATGCCGATCTCGCGCGTGCGCTCGGTGACCGACACCAACATGATGTTCATGATGCCGACTCCGCCCACGATCAGCGAGATGCCCGCGACCACGCCGATGACGCCTGTGAGGATGCCGAACACCCGTTGGATGCCGTCGTTGAGCTGCTTGATGTCGCGCTCTTCGTACTGCGCGCGCTCACCGTGGATCCGCTTGAGCGCGGCGATCGCCTCGTCCGCCACGTGCGTGAGCTGCGAGCTGTCCGGGGCGACGATGGTGAGCCCGAAGACATAGGTGTAGCCGAGCTGCGGGATCAGCGTGTAGGGAATCGTCACGGTGATCAGCCCGGCCTGGCCAGTGCTGAGCAGCCCCCCTCCGACCGGCGGGGCTTGAACGCCGACCACCTCGAAATCGCTGCCGTTGAGGCGTATGAGCTGCCCGATCGCGCTGCCCTCGTCGCCCAGCAGCTCGTGGCGCGCCTGCGCCGACAGGATCGCCACCCGGCGATGCGCGGAAAGATCCTGATCGTCGAAAAGGCGCCCTTCCGCAAGCGGTGTCGTGTCGGTCCCTTGGCCCGCGCCGGCCGTCACCACGCGGATCGTCTTGTCCTGATGGTTGACGCGCGTCTCCATCGGCAGCAGCATGACCGGCAGCACGTCCTTGGCGTCGGTCAGCTCGCGCTTCAAGCGCAGCGCGTCGTCGTAGCGGATCTGGGCCAGCAGCGGGTCGGGCTGCTGCTGCTTCGGGAAGACGATCGCTGACGCGAGCGAGTACGGCGACAGGATGTTGAGCACCGTCTTGGTGGTCGAGTCGCCCACCGCCAGGATCGCGATCACCGAGCCGACGCCGATGATGAGTCCGAGCATGGTGAGCAGCGAGCGCATCGGGTTGTGCCACAGCACGTCGAGCGCTTGACCGATGAACTCGGCGATCTTACTCATGGCGCAGGCATTCGATCGGCGAGAGGCCGGCCGCGCGCGCCGCGGGGTAGGTGCCGAAGAAGATACCGATGAGCACCGAGAAACCGACCGATGCCGTCAGGATCGGGAACCAGTTGATCGAGCCGGCGTGGCCTGCGAAGCCGCCCGCGATGTACGAGTTCGCCGCCAGCGCCACCGCGACGCCGACGAGGGTGCCGATGAGTCCGCCGATCAGCGTGATGGCGATCGCCTCAGCGAGGAACTGCCACATGATGTCGCGGCGCGAGGCGCCGATCGCCTTGCGGATACCGATCTCGCGCGTGCGCTCGATGACCGACACGAGCATGATGTTCATGACGCCGATGCCGCCGACGACCAATGCGATGAAGCCGATGGCCGAGATGCCGATCGCGACGTAGGCGATAACGCTGAGGAATATCGACGCCTGCTGCGAGAAATCTTGGCCTTCGAACGCGGCGCGCGAGCCGTGCACGCGTTTGAGGATGCCCACGACGTCATCGATGACGGCGCCCGAGGATTCCCCCGGTTTGGGGTAGACTTGAAGGTACGTGATCTGCGAGTTCGCCAGATGGTGGTATGCGGTGTACGGGATGTTGATCGTGTAGTCGCTGCCGGCCGCGCCGCTGAGGATGCCGGCGCTGATCGGCGCGTACACGCCGACGACCAAGAACCGTCGCTCCGCGACGCGCACGTATTTTCCGACCGCCGGTCCGTCGCCGAACAGCCGCTGTTTGGCCGGCATGAAGAGATCGGCCACCTGACGGGCGCCATCGATGTCGTCGCTGGTGAAGCGCCGCCCTTCCGCCATGGGCAGCTTGTCGACGATGTAGTCGGTGTCGGACTGCAGCTCGTAGGCGTCGTTGGTGTGGCCGGAGCGGATCGTGACGAACTCATCGTAGAACGGGAACACTTTGAGGCAGCGGGAGCAGGCATCTCGCACGATCGCGACGTCCTGCCATTGCAGCTGCACGGTCTTGAGACGGCGCGCGCCGGTATCGGGAAGAATGATGATGCCTTGATCGCCGAACATCCCCAAGGTCACACCCATCGCAGACGAGGCGCTTTGTCCGAGCGCGAAGATCGCGATGACCGCCGCGGTGCCGATGACGATGCCGATCATCGTGAGGATCGAGCGCGCGCGGTTGGCCCACAGCGTCTCGAACGCCGCACCGAAGAACTCCCAGAGCTTCACGAGCCCGGCGATGCGCTCGGCGACGGCGACGCGGCCGGCGTCGCCTTCACCTTGGCGCCATCCTTGAGCAGCTTGACGTTGGTCGTCGCGACGGCGTCGCCGCTCTTGAGCCCCTTGGTGATCACCACGTCCGTGTCGCTTGCAAGGCCCTTGCTGACCTCGACCTTGCCGGCTTTGCCGTCTTTCACGACGAACACGTAGTGCTTGCCGCCGTCGTCAAGGATCGCGGCCAGCGGGGCGACCAGCGCCCCGTCGGCCTTGCCGGTGATGATGTCGACATCGCACGACATGCCGGCGCGCAGGAACGCATAATCGCGATCCAGCGAAATCGTCGTCTCGACGTTCTTCGCGCTGTTGCCCGCTTGATTGACTTGCAGCACGACCGCCGCGATGTTCGTGACCGCGCCGGGCAGCGAGTGGCCCGGGAAATCTTCGCCGGTGACGATCGCGTGCTGGCCGACTTTCACGTTGATGATGTCCTGTTCGTCGACTTGCGCCTTGACGACCATCGGCCCCGCGCCGGCGATGGTGAAAAGCACTTCGCCGGGCGTGATCGCGTCGCCGACGGCGAGCGGCGCCGTCGAACCCGTGGTGGGCGCGCTGCCCAATTGCTGGATGACGCCGTCGAACGGAGCGCGCACCTCGGTGTCTGAGAGATTGGACGAGTGCAGAGCCAGCGTCGCCTGGGCCGACGCGACCTGAGCCTGCGCGCTGGCCAGCGAGATGCGGTCGGCCGAGATCTGCGAATCGAGCTGACCGCCGGTCTCGCGCAGCTGGACCTTGAGCAGATCGTACTGCCGCTGCGCCGCCTGCTGGTTGGCCACCGCCTCATCGTAGGCGGCCTTGTCCTTGTCGAGCTGCTGGCGCGGCAAGCCGTTGATCTTGTACAGCTCTTGGTCGGCGTCGTACGTCTCCTTCGCGGTCTGCAGGCTCAGCTTCGCCGAGGTCAGCGTTTGCTGAGCCTGGACCAACTGCGACGCGCCGGACAGACCGATCGATGAAGCGCCAAGGCCGCCCGAGATCTGCCCTTCGCTCTTGGCGTTGATGTCGGCTTCCAGCCTGGCTTGCGCGCCAGAGAGCGTGGCCTGCGCTTGGGCGACGGAAGCTTGATCGGCGGCGACCGTGCTGGCGATCTCCCGGTCGTCGAGCTTCATGAGCAGGTCGCCTTTGCGCACGCGTTGACCCTCGCGCACGCCGATCTGCTGGATATTGCCGGTCGAGGCGGCGGAGATGGTGGTCGTCTGCGGTCGCGAGAGCACGCCGTTCTCCGGTAGCTTCACCGTCAGCGTCGTCGGCTTCATCACGACCGTCGTGGTCTCGACGGCCTCGGGTCCGTGCCGTCCGGCGACTCCGATGCCGATGATCAGCAGCACCGCCGCCACGATGATGGCGATGCGCCAGCGCGTGTTGGCCCAGATCTTCTTCATACCGCCCCTGTCAGCGTGCCGGTCGCGAGCTTCAAGCGCACGATGCCGAGCACGTATTCCACTTGCGCCGTGAGCAGATCGCGCGCCGCCGTCAAGTATGACTGCTGCGCAGCGGCCACATCGGTCTGCGTCGCGAGGCCTACCTTGTATTGCACGGCAGAGATCAACGCTGCTTGGCGCGCGACTCCGACGTTGCTCGTGGCCAACGTCAGGTTCTGGCGCTCGACGAGTATCCGGCGCACGGCCTGGTCGACGTCGATGATCGCCTGCTGCTTGGCGCTGAGCAGGTTGGTGGTCTGCGCGTCGATCTGCCGGTGCGCGCTCGCGTGACCGGCATGGACGGTGCCGTAGTCGATCAACGGCAAGGTCCATTGCGAGACGATCGAGATCTCGTAGAAATGCGAACCGCCCGGTCCGCACGACGACGGCGGAAAACCTTCGCTGACGCATTGGTTGTAGAACTGCGCGTTGTTGGTGGGAGACACTTGGTTGCCCCACGCCCCGTTGAGCGCGAGATTCGGGCGATTGGGCGCGTCGACTTGGTAGTTCGCGATCACGGCGCTGGTGAGTTGCGCTTGCGCGACCGCGATCTCCGGGCGGTTCGCCAGCGCGACCTGGTCGAGCACTTTTTGGTCGAGATTCGGGAGAGGCGGCTCGGGCGGCGCCTGCGGCAGCGCGAACTGCTGGCCGATCGGCGCGTTGATGAGCTGGGCGAGATTCTCGCGCGCATCCTCTTCGTCCGCGCTGGCGGACGCGAGCTGCTCAAGCGCGGTGGTGTATGCGACTTGGGCCTTGAGCTCGTCCAGACCCGCGACCTTGCCGGCTTTGTAGTTGGCTTCGGCGATCTGGGTCAGCGCACGGTTGTAGTTGACGTTCTCGTCCGCGACCTCGGTGAGCTGGCGGTCCTGCACGAGTTTGTAGAACGAGGTTTCGGTGTCCGAGATCGACTGCTCGCGGGCCAGATAGAGCTGCTCGTTGGCTTGGTCGTACGCTTGTTTGTCAGCGCGCGCTTGGTAGATGTTCGTGAGGTTGATGCCGTTGAAGGTGCCGGTGACCGCCGCGGTGTTCTGCGAGAAGTTGGGCGCCGGCGCCACGCCGATCACCGCGTATTGGCCAAGGCCGGTGCTCTTGTCCATCTGATTCTGCAGCTCGCCGGCGACGGTCGGCAGCGTAAGGGCTCGCGCGGTAGCCAAGGTTGCGCCTGCCTCGGCGGCCGACGCGACGGCTTTGAGCACTGAGGAGTTGTGCGCCAAGCCGAAGTCGACGGCTTGCGCCAGCGTCATCGGCTGCGTCGGCGAGCCGGACGGCGCAGGTGCCGGCGCCGGCGCAGCGAGAGCTGGACCAGCCCACGCCGCGAGTGCGGCGGCAGCGAACAGCGCGCGTGCGGTCATTTCGCTGTGAGTGCCAACACACCGGCCCCGAGCAGCGCGATGACGGCGACCGTGATGATGGCGGGAACGCGACCCATCTTCATGACCTGCTCCAGCGCGATCACGGCGACGATGAAGAACCAGATGCTGACGACGTTGAACCCATACAAGAACCCCGCGAGCTTGGGCGAGCCGTGCACGAACATGGCGAGCGACGGCAGTCCGTACAGATCGGCGGATGAGTTGACGTTCTCCACGCCGCGCAGCATGACGATGACGCCCGCCACGATGGTGCCGAGGGCGGGGATGATGTACAGATTGACCGCTATGACCCAGGCGCTCTTGAAGCGCGCTTCACCGCCGCCCAGCGCAGCGCCGATCATATAGATCAGCGCACCGACCAGCCAGTAGATCCACGGTCCGATCACGGCGCCGACGACGCCGGACACGGAATAGACCGCCTCCGGGATCTTCGACATCGCTTCGCGCGCGGTCGCGGCTTTGTCGGCGCTCATCTGCGCGAGCTGCGCCTCCTGGGTGATGTGGATGAAGTGCAGCGTCGCCGGCATGACGATGATGGTGCCCAGCACCGTCAAGATGATGCCGATGACCGCAGCCCAACCCCATGTCGGCACCCGGGCCAGCGTGGCGAACGCTTCGCCCGGCGCGTACAGGACCTTCAGGTACGTCACGAAGCCATTGGCTTGCTCTGCAGGCGGTTGTGCGATCGTCTCCGGTGCGCTGCTCATTGCCCCTCCTTAGACATGTTCAAGGATGTTTGGTCAAACTGATGACGAGCGATTGCGAGGGCACGTCGATCTCGTCGACGACGCCCGTATTCGGATCGAACCAGACCGAATATGCGATCGGGGAAGCTATGGCGACCGCCACATCGGCCGCCGGCAGGCCCGACGGTTTGTTCTGCGGCGCCGGGTCGACCGTGATTGCGAAGATGCGCGAGGCAGTCGGCACCGCCACCGTGAGACTGTTCGCCTTGGTCGCTTGCAGCACGGCCGGCAGGGTGAGGAAGCTGAGCACAAGCGATTGGTCCTGCACGATCATCGCCTGCGTTCCAAAGATCATCTTGACGGGCACGCTCAAGCGCTCGCCATTCTGGATGAAATAACCGCTGCCGCCGGAGTACGCGAATTTGACCTCTTGCGTCTTGCCCGACGACATGGTCGAGCCGTCAAACGACAGCGGCGTCAGCGAGTCCGCGATGACGGTCAGGTCGGCGGTGAGCTGCACCGTGCCCACGGCGGTTTGATTGACCGTCTGGGTCTCGCGGATGCTGGTGACGCTGCCCGAGCGCCTCACCGTCACCGTGCTGGTGGCGATGACCGAGTCGCCCTGGCGCAGCGAATAATCGTAGGTGCCGTCTGGCGGAAGCGCCGCCTGCGCCGTCGCGGCGGCGGCCGCGATGGCCGCGAAGCCCGCGGCGGCAGAAACGAATATCCGAGTGCTCACGTGCGTCTCCCCTTCGGGCGTCGTCTTAGGCGCCGACATCCATAATTGCGTCATTTGTCCGCTCCGTGCCTGTCCTGGCGGAGCGATTTCGCCAACCGGACGCAGCACATCCCGCGGCGTGACCTAAACGTCGCGCTTGCCCGCTTCGGTGGAGCATTTGAGGGGGCGGCGCCGAGTCTTGACGACGCGCGGCAGGTGGGGGATGAGCAGGGCATGTTCATCGTCGCACTCGTGGCCGCGGGCGCGCTGGCTGCACAGCCGCCCGCTATCTATAGGAAGAAACCGCATCGTCCGCCGCCGCCGGCGGCGTTCTCGATCGGTCCATCCGTCGCGCAGGAGCGCGCCTTGCGGCGCCGAGTCATCCGGCTGGCGCGCATCAAGATGCTCGAACGGCGCCAAGCGATGCTCTTCGCGTTCCTCGCCAAGTCGCACACCGAAACGCCGTTGTTCGCCGACGCGTCAGCGGTGGACGTCGGCGGCGGGGTGCTCGTCGGGCCGACGACGGTGACGTTGGATTTCTTGGGCAGTCCGATCATCCGCGCGACCGTGCGCAACGCGTCGAAGGCGCAGGTGTCACGGGTGCTCACCGCGCGCCTGCGAACGAGCGATGGCGAGGTGCTACGGGTCAGCGTCGCACTTGAGCCGCTCGAACCAGGCGCGTCGCGCCGGATTGAACTGCTGAGCCCGTCACGCGGGAGACCGAGCTCGGTGACATGGAGCGCGACGCCTTAGGATACAAGTCGCGGCAAACGGGGCGCGCAGGCCCGTCACTGCAGGCCTCGCGCCGCTCGCGCCTTAACTCTGATAAGGCATGCAACATGAATATTTCGCGCTCTCGCCGCGCCAAGGCGAAGAAGGCGTAACCAAGACCCCCACCGGCCCGTATCTGCGGGTCGTTCCGCTGGGCGGCTGCGGCGAGATCGGCCGCAACATGTCCGTCTACGAGATTAACGACGACATCGTCGTCATCGACGCCGGCGTCCAGTTCCCAGAAGAAGAGATGCTCGGCGTCGATCTCGTCATCAACGACATCTCGTACTTGCTCGAACGCAAGTCCAAAGTGCGCGGCCTGCTGCTGACCCACGCGCATGAGGACCACATCGGCGGTGTCGCCTACTTCCTCGCCCAGCTCAACGTGCCGGTGTTCGGCACCGACGTCACCATCGCGCTGCTGCGCGGCAAGCTCAAAGAGCACAAGCTGCTGGATCGCGCGGATCTGCACGTCGTCGAGCCAGGCGAAGAGATCCATCTCGGATCGTTCACCGCGGATTTCATCTCGATCACGCACAGCGTCGCCGGGTCGTGTTCGATCGCGCTGCAGACGCCGGTCGGCACGGTCGTCCACACCGGCGACTTCAAGTTCGACCAGACGCCGATCGACGGCCATCCGTCCGATATCGCCACGCTCGCGCAGTACGGCGAAGAAGGCGTGCTGCTGCTGTGCTCCGACTCGACCAATGCCGAGACGCCGGGCCACACGCCGTCGGAGCGCGTCGTCGGCGAGACCTTCAACGACATCTTCGCGCACTGCGACGGGCGCATCATCGTCACCATGTTCGCTTCCAACGTGCCGCGCCTCCAACAGACCGTGGACGCCGCCGCCAAGTACGACCGCAAAGTGTGCTTCGTCGGGCGCAGCATGCTCAACGTCTCGAACATCGCGATCGAACACGGCTACTTGACGCTCGCGCCCGGCCAGCAGATCCGCGAACACGAGATAGACGACTATCCGCCGAACAAATTGGTCATCTGCACGACCGGCAGCCAAGGCGAACCGACCTCGGCGTTGGTGCGCATGGCCGCTCGCGATCATCGTCGCGTCAAGCTCGTCAGCGGCGACACGGTGATCCTGTCGGCGACGCCCATCCCCGGCAACGAACGCAGCATCGGGCGCACGATCAACAACCTCTTCAAGTTGGGCGTGGACGTCATCTACGGCCGCCAGCGCATGGCGCACGTATCGGGCCACGGCTGCCAAGAAGAGCTGCTCATGATGCTCAACCTCACCAAGCCGAAATACTTCATGCCCGTGCACGGCGAGTACCGTATGCTCGTGCAGCACGCGCGCCTCGCGCAGCAGACCGGCGTCGAAGCTTCACACATCTTCGTCGTGGACAACGGTGAAGTCGTCCAATATACGACCGGTGGTGCCGAGAAGGTCGGACGGATCTACGGCGGCCCGGTCTACGTCGACGGATTGGGCGTCGGCGACGTCGGCGAGGTCGTGCTGCGGGACCGCAAGCATCTATCGGTCGACGGCATGATCGTCGTGACCGTCTCGGTGGACAGCTCGGACGGCAAGGTGCTTGCCGGTCCGTACATCACGTCGCGCGGCTTCACGTTCGGCCAGGCGGGCGAACGCGACGGCGTGCTCGAGGAAGTCCGCCGCGCGGCGGTCGACATCATGGAGAGCGGAGCGCGCGCAGGCCTCACCGAGTGGACCGCGATCCGTGAGCACGTGCACAAGGGCCTGCAGAAGTTCATCTACGATCGCACGAAACGCCGGCCGATGATCGTGCCGGTCGTCATGGAAGTCTAGAGGGCGTTGTCCCAGGCGATCCTCACGGCCGACGAGGCCCGGATCGAGACGCCGCACGTCGGCGTGGCCGAAGACGCCTGGCGGCGTTTCCGCAAGAGCCCCTCAGCGCTCATCGGATTGACGATCATCGTCGTGCTTGCGGCCTGCGCGATCTTCGCGCCGTGGCTCTCGGAGCACCGCGATCCGCTTGCGCAGAACCTGGCGGCCACGACACTGCCGCCGTCGTTCGCTCATCCAGCCGGTACCGATAAGCTCGGCCGCGACATCTACACGCGGCTGCTGTACGGCGCACGGCTGTCGGTCGAGATCGGCTTTATCAGCGTCGGCATCGGCCTGGCCATCGGCACGCTTGTCGGGTTGATCGCCGGCTACTGGGGCAAGATGCTCGACACCGTGCTCATGGGCGGCATGGACGTGATGCTGGCGTTTCCCAGCATCTTGCTGGCGATCGCGATCTCGGCCGTCCTGGACCAGCGCGTCAGCGATGTCGTCAAGATCTTCCTGGCGGTCGGCATCGTCGGCATTCCCGTCTATGCGCGCATCGCGCGCGCGTCGGTGTTGCAGATCAAAGAGATGGAATATGTCGAGGCGGCGCGCGCGGTCGGCAACAGCACGCCTATGCTGCTGTTCCGCTATCTGCTGCCCAACATCGCCGTGCCGCTCGTCGTGCAGGCGACGCTCGGCGTCGGCACGGCCGAATTGGATTCGGCGGGGTTGTCGTATCTCGGCCTTGGCATCCAGCCGCCGACGGCGGAATGGGGCTCGATGCTCAACGACGCGCGCGACTACTGGCTCAACGCGCCCTGGGCGTTGCTCTTCCCCGGACTTGCCATCTCGATCACCGTGCTGGGCTTCAATCTGCTGGGGGACGGGCTGCGAGACGCGCTCGACCCGAAGACCGCGTAAGCCGCCTTCAGTCGCTGTGTGCCGGGGGAAGGCCCGGATTGGCTCTCGAACGCCTGTGCGGTGGCTAAGACCACGCTTATGAAGCGCACGAAGGCGGCGCGCTCGCGGCGGGTGGACCCGCTTCCGGGCCTCACCCTGAACTTCGAGATCCTCGGCGTCGCGCTCTACGTGATGGCGGGCCTGCTCGCTATCGCGCTTATCAACGCTCCGCGCGCCGGCGTCTTCGGCGCGTTGGCCAACGCGACCATGCATGCATGGTTCGGGGGTGCGGCGTGGCTGGCCGTGCTCGCGCTCACGGTCATCGCATCGATCATCTTTCTCGAGATCCACGTGCCCAAGATCATGGCGGCCTTCGCCGCGTGTGCAGCGGGAGCGTTCCTTGCCCTTGCCGGTTTCTTCGGCATGGCAGGCGCAGGCGGTCTGGTCGGCGATGCGATCGCGCATGGGCTCAGTGCGCTGTTCGGCATCGCCGGTGCGAACATCGTCCTGGGTTTCGTCGTCGTCGCGTGCATCGTCACGCCGACGGGCATCTCGCTCAAGCGCGTGCTCGGCTCGGTCGGGTCGTCGCTTGCAACCGCCGCGAGCGGGCTTGCCGACACGACGCGCGAGGCGCTGCGCAGATCGAAAGACGCCAACGACGCGGCACACGAGCGACGCTTGGAGGAAGAATCACGCCAAATCGCGCGGACGCCAGACGCGCCGGCGCCGCTGCCGACCGAACCATCGGCGGAGGTCGCCGCAGAAGCGGCCGCGCCGGCTGACGCCATCGAGCCACTGGTGGTGATCGAGCCGGCCGCCGTCCAGTCGTCAGCAGTCGACACGCAGGCGCCACCGAGCGAGACGCTCGAGGCCGCCGAGCCCGCGCCGCCTGTCCGGGCCGAAGCGCGCGCGAAGACACCCCGAGGCGTTCAGCGGTCCGAGGGCGGCTACCGCCTGCCCGACTTCGCGCTCTTCAATCCTCCCGAGAAGCGCGTGCAGAGCGAAGCCAGCGCCGCCATGCTGCTCGAGGAGACGCTCGCGTCGTTCGGCATCGCAGGCAAGGTGACGCACATCGAACGGGGGCCGAGCGTCACGCGTTACGAGATCACGCCGGGGCGCGGCGTGAAGGTCAGCGCCATCAAGTCGCTCTCCGACAACATCCAGCTCGCGCTCGCCGCGCACAGCGTGCGCATCGAGGCCCCGATCCCCGGCAAAGCCGCGGTCGGCATCGAGGTGCCCAACAGCGCCGTCTCGACCGTCGCGATCCGCGAGATCCTCGACCACGTGCCCAAGGGCGAAGGCACGCTCTACTTCGGCCTCGGCAAAGACATCACGGGCCGTCCGATCGTCGCCGATCTCACGCGCATGCCGCATCTGCTCGTCGCCGGCGCGACCGGCGCGGGCAAGAGCGTCTGCCTCAACGTGATCCTCGCTTCGTTGCTGGCGACGTGCACGCCCGACCAGGTGCAGATGCTGCTCGTCGATCCCAAGCGCGTCGAGCTGGCCGAGTACAACGGCATCCCGCATCTGATCGCCGATTGCATCACCGATCCGAAGCTGGCCGCGGGCGCGCTCTACGAGCTCACCAAGGAGATGGACGCGCGCTACGAGCGCTTCGCGCAGGCCGGCGTGCGCAAGATCGAAGAGTTCAACCTGGCGCGTCCGGCCGAGCGCCTGCCGTACATCGTGGTGGCGATCGACGAGCTCGCCGACCTCATGCTGGTCGCGCCGACGCGCGTCGAGACGTCGATCTGCCGCATCGCGCAGCTCGCGCGCGCGACCGGCATCCACCTCGTCATCGCGACTCAGCGCCCGTCGGTCGACGTCATCACCGGTTTGATCAAAGCGAATATCCCGTCGCGCATCGCGTTCGCGGTGTCCTCGCAAGTCGATTCGCGCACGATCCTGGACATGGCAGGCGCCGAACGCCTGCTGGGCAGAGGCGACATGCTGTTCCTGCCGATCGACGCGCCCAAGCCGCTGCGCGTCCAGGGCGCGCTGGTCACCGGTCCGGAGATCGAGCGCTTGTGCGAGTTCTGGCGCGAGCAGGCCGACCCGGCCAACCGCATCGCCATCTCGCCGTCAGAGCTTGAAGACGACGGCGGCGGACCGGCTGACGAGCTCGCGCTCGACGCCGCGCGGATCATCGTGGAGCGCCAGATGGCGTCGGTCGCATTGCTGCAGGCCGAATTGAAGATCGGACACCCGCGCGCGGTCCGGCTGATGAAGATACTCGAGCAATTCCGCGTCGTCGGGCCGGCGGAAGGGACCAAGCCGCGCCGCATCTTGGTCGGCGATGCGGACTTGGAAAATCTTGCGACAATTCTCGCACCGCGGAACCGCGCGCAGACGCTGTTGTAACCCGCGCGCCGGTCACAGGCGGCCTCGCGCGCAGCGCCGAACTGCCCGCCACGATGCCCGACACTCGTCTCTGTGCGATCGCGGACAAAGTGCGCGCGCACCAGCCGCTCGACCGCGCCGACGGCATGTACCTATTCACGCGTGCGCCGTTCCACGAGGTCGGCAAGCTCGCCCACGAGGTCCGGACCGCCAAGAACGGGCGGCGCGCGTACTACGTCTTCAAGCGCTATCTCAACACGACCAATGTCTGCTACGCGGACTGCAAGTTCTGCTCGTTCGCGGCGTGGGAGAAAGATCCGCGCGCGTATCGCTGGACCGCCGAGGAGATCCTCGATAAAGCGTGCGCCGAACCGGCGGATTACGACGAGCTGCATATCGTCGGCGGCCACGACCCCAAGCAGACCAGCCTCGAATTCTGGTTGCCCGTCATCGAGGCGATGCACGAGCGCATCCCGCAGGTCCAGTTGGCGCTGTTCACCGCAGCTGAGATCGACTACATGTGCAAGCGCGCGAAGTGCTCCTACGAGGAAGGCCTGACGCGCCTGCGCGACGCGGGCGTCACCTCGCTCAACGGCGGCGGCGCGGAGATCCTCGTCAAGCGCGTGCGCGACCTGGTCTGCCCGCGCAAGGCGACGGCCGAAGAGTGGCTGGAGGTGCATCGCGTCGCGCACCGCATCGGCATGAAGACGAATTGCACGATGCTGTACGGCCACGTCGAGACGCTCGAGGAGCGCGTCGAGCATCTCGCGCGCTTGCGCGAGCTGCAAGACGAGACCGGCGGTTTCAAATGCTTCGTGCCGCTCGCGTTCCATCCAGAGGAGAACGAGCTGCACGAGTACGGTTGGACCGGCGGCGTCGACGATTTGCGCACCATCGCCGTCTCGCGCCTCATGCTCGACAATATCGACCACATCAAGGCGTATTGGATATCCTACGGCATCAAGATGGCCCAGCTCGGCTTGAACTTCGGCGCGGACGACATCGACGGGCCGGTCAACAACGAGCAGCGCATCTATCGCGACGCGGGCAGCAAGACCGATCAGGGCACGCCGTTGTCGGACCTCAAGCGCGCGATCGAAGAGGCCGGCTTCGAGCCCACGCGGCGCAACCTGCTCTACCGCGTGCTCGAGCCTGCCTGAGCGATGTCCGACGAACGCCTCGTGCGCTGCGGGCGCATCAGTTACACCAACGATCTGCCGGTCTACGCAGCCTTCGATGCCGGCGCGCTCGGGTTCCCGGGTACGCTGCGCGCAGGCGTGCCGACCGAGCTGAACCGCTCGCTGCTGGACGGCTCGCTCGACATCAGCCCGATCTCTTCATTCTTCTATGCGCAGCACCCGCGCGAGCTGCAGATGCTGCCCGACGTCTGCATCGGCTCGCGGCGCGAGGTCGTGAGCATCTGCTGCATCAGCGCGCAGCCCATCCGTCGGCTCGACGGCACTGCCGTCGCCGTCACCAAGGACTCTGCCACCGGCCGGGCCCTGCTCGATATCATCTGCCGTGGCGCGCACGGTTTCGCCGTGCAGTACGTCGAGTCGGACGACCCGCTCGCGCACTATCGAGAAGGCGGCGCATGCTTGCTGATCGGCGATGCTGCGATCGACGCTTCTCTGACGGCGCCGCCCGAGCACGTGTATGACCTCGGTCTGCTGTGGCATGAGATGACGGGCGCCGACATGGTGTACGCGGTGTGGGCGGCCCCCGCGGAGTTCATCAGGAAGCATCCGCGCGACGTGTCGAAGGTGTTGAGCGCGCTGCGCGGCTCGCTCAGCTGGAGTGCGGATCATATGGGGCAAGTCGTCCGAATGGCGCAGGCGTCGCATGCACGGCCGCCCGGATTTTACGAATCGTACTATAAGACGCTGAACTATTCGTTTGACGACGACGCGTGGAACGGTCTGAAGACGTTCGTCTCGCTGGCGGCCGCGCTCGGCGTGCTCGATATCGAATCGATGGAACTTCGCGCTCCGGCGGCCCGCCAGGTGCTCTACCATGTCTGACGTCGACGTCCTGCTCGAGCGCGCCGCGAACGGCGGCCGCCTCTCGCTCGACGAAGGCATCGCGCTCTATCGCGAGGCGCCTCTGCACGATCTCGGCGCGGCAGCCCACCGCCGGCGCACCCAGCTGCATCCGGGCGACGAAGTCTCGTACGTGATCGACACGACGATCAACTACACGAACATCTGCGACGTGCACTGCACGTTCTGCGCGTTCTTCCGCCCAGAGGGCCACGCTGAAGGCTACACGATGACGCGCGAGCAGGTGCTTGAGCGCGTGCGCTGGGCCGTCGATCAAGGCGCCACTCAGATCATGATCCAGGGCGGCGTCAATCCGGAACTGCCGATCGCGTACTACGTCGATCTGTTCCGCGCGGTCGGACAGCGCTTTCCAGGGGCGGACATCCACTCGCTCTCGACCAGCGAGATCTGCGGCATCGCCAAGCGCGAACAGATGTCGATCGAAGACGTGCTGGTCATGCTGCGCGCGGCGGGCTTGAAGTCGCTGCCGGGCGCCGGCGCGGAGATCCTGGTCGACCGCGTGCGCAAACGCATTTCTGCGCGCAAGATCGACGACGACCGCTGGATCGAGGTCATGCGCGTCGCCCAGCGCCTCGGCATGCCGACGACCGCCACCATGATGTTCGGCTCGGTCGAGACCGACGCCGAGCGCATCCAGCATCTCGACGTCATCCGCCGTCTGCAGGACGAGATGGGCGGCTTCACCGCCTTCATTCCATGGTACTACGTGCCGTTCAAGACGCCGCTCAAAGGCAAAGAGGCCACGGGGCTCGAGTACCTGCGCGTGCTCGCGATCAGCCGCCTGTACCTGGACAACGTGCCGCACCTGCAGTCGTCATGGCTCACGCCAGGGCTCAAGCTCGGGCAGCTCGGGTTGATGTTCGGCTGCGACGACATGGGCGGAACGATCCTCGAGGAGAAGGTCGTGACGCTGGCTGGCAGCACCAATACCGCCAATCGGGCGGAACTGGAGCGCGCGATCCGCCAGCTTGGCTACAAGCCCGTCGTGCGCGACACGTACTTCAACAAGCGCGATTTCGCGCTCGCGACCGCCTGACGCAAGCGCCCGCTATCGCAGGGCGGCGTTTGCTTTGAAGAATTCCACCAGCGAGGCAAGCGGCGCCGGCAGCGGCACCCGTCCGATGACCGCGGTGACGAAGTCGTCGCGGTTGGCGTGCGGTGCGAGCGCCGCGACGCGCCGGGCCAATTCGCGCAGATTGATCTCGGTCGAGTAGCCGGCGTCGGGCCCCAGCGACTGGCGGAAGTTGAACGAATCCGCCATGATGTACAGCAGCTCGCCCGGTCCGGCGGTGCGCAGCGCGAAGACCAGCGACGCTCCTTCTGACGACAGCGGCGGACCGGGATTGCGAAAACGGCGTGCCGGCCCAAGCGGGTTCGTCGTCGCGCCCATGATGAGGCTGCCGAGGCTGTGGCGCTCGGCATCCAGCGAGATCATCTCCGTGCGGATGCTCGCGCCGCACAGTCCGACGATCTGATCCGCAGGGATCTCGCGCTCACCGCCGTCGGAGAACCAGACGCAAAGCGCCTTGGCGTCAGAGCGGATCTCGACGCTTGCCAGCCGGGCGTGCGGCGGCATCTCGACGCTGAGCTCGCCGCTTTCGCGCTGACGCGATTCGTCGCTCACATCAGATCCTTGCCTACGGTTTTGAAGAACTCGATCAGCGAATTGATCGGCGGCGGCAACTGCGTGCCGCCGAGCACCGCCGCGAAGAACCCGTCCTGCGTGGCGTGCGGCGCGAAAGCCGCGAGGCGGCGCACGAGCGCCCGTAAGTTGATCTCGGTCGCATAGCCGGCATCAGGCCCGAGCGCTTTGCGGAAATTGAACGAATCCGCCAGCAGGTACCACAGCTCGCCGACGCCGGCCGCGCGCAGCGCGATCGCGAAGTGCATGACGTCTTTGGTCGCGATCAGCTCGCCGGTCGCGCTGCTCACCGCGGCCCCGGTGCTGCCCGCGACGGTCTCCGCGACGAAGACCTGGCCGCCGCTGATCTTGCGCGGGCTGCTGACGACTTGTTCGTGGCGGATGCGCGCGCCGTGCAGCGCGATGATGTCATCGGGCTTCACCACGCGCTCGCCGCCATCGGAGAACAGGACGCGCATGGTGCCGCCCGCGTCATCGAAGACAAGGCCCGCCAGGCGCGCGTTGGGCGGGAGCTTGATGCCGAACTCTTCGGCTTCGGGGGGCTGCACGTCGCTCATAGGGACCACGGCTCGGACACGAAGTTGTCGATATGCTGGCCGGTATACAAACCAGAGACTTTCGCGTTGGTCACCGCTTCGAGGAACTGCAATCCCTGCGCATCGGCGAGATTGACGCTCACGACGTTGAAAGGCGCCTCCGGATCGTTGGCGTTCGCAGCTGCAAGCTCGTACATCACATGACCGGTCTCGTCATAGTAGTCCTTGGTGCGCGTGTCCATGTCTCCGACGATGACGTCATACGCGTCGCGGTGCCCCTTCGCGCCGGTGCCGTGAAGCGCTTTCAACAATTGGTCCTCGGGCATGCCCAGATGCACGCCATGGGCGCCGACGTAGGACGGGTCGCTCGCGATCGTCACCGTGATGACCTTATCGCCTTTGAGCGCCGCCTGCCCGAAGGGGAATGCGAGGATGTCGGCCTGAATGCCGCCGGGCAGCGCGAACGGCAGCGAGCTCGATGGTT
>Ga0209656_10001026_pt1 | contig 18030 bp, 13 predicted proteins | sample BogFormECP12_OM2_FD_188239 | JGI IMG/M metagenome (GOLD analysis project Ga0209656, IMG submission 188239) | Bog forest soil microbial communities from Calvert Island, British Columbia, Canada - ECP12_OM2 (SPAdes) (version 2) | ecosystem: Environmental > Aquatic > Freshwater > Wetlands > Bog ... | reverse complement strand
AGATTGCAGAGAGCGCAGGGGGGACTTTGGCGAAGGAAAAGATATGAGACGAACACGCGTTCTGCTAGCAGACGATCACGAAATATGTTGTGCGGGCTTCAAGAAGCTGCTGGAGCCGGAGTATGAAGTCGTAGGCAGCGTCGGCGACGGTCGCGCATTGTTGAAGGTCGCGCAGGACCTCAAGCCAGACGTCGTGGTCGTAGATATCGGCATGCCCTTGCTGAACGGGCTCGACGCGGGGAGGGAGCTAAAGCGGTTGCTCCCAAACACCAAGCTTATCTTCCTCACCATGAATCCTGATTCTGAGTTAGCCGCAGAGGCGATTAGAATTGGGGCCTCCGCGTATCTTTTGAAGACCTCCCATGCCTCAGAGCTTCCCAAAGCAATTCAGGATGCGCTGAAAGGAATTTCCTACGTAACGCCGCGAGTTCGTCGAGCCATGCAGGAAAGGTTCATTCGTGATCCCAAAACTGCTGCTCAGCCTCACCAGTTGACCGACCGTCAGCGCGAGGTCTTGCAATTGTTCGCCGAAGGTAGGCCGATGAAAGAGATTGCAGACATTCTGAATGTAACGCTGCGCACGGTTCAATTTCACAAATACCGTGTCATGGAAGACTTAGGAATCGCAACCAACGCGGAGCTCGTGCAGTACGCAATGCGGCACGGCATGATTTCGTCCACCTGAACCCCAGTGGCCCCGGCAACCCACCATTCTTCCAACCGCAACCACTGTTACTTCTAACAGTAGGCAAACCTCCGCGGCGAGAGAACAATCCTCATCAGAGGTTCCGCGAATTGGCGCTCAACACCCACGCTGTGCGGAAAATGCTGTGAAGAAGCTTCGGGTGGTGCTGGCTGACGATCATCAAGCGGTGATTGACAGAGTTCGCCAGACCCTCGGCGACGGCTTCGACGTCGTCGACGCCGTTGAAGACGGGGCGCAAGCCGTCGACGCTGTCCGCCTACTAAGTCCCGACATCCTGGTGATCGACATATCGATGCCGGTTTTGGACGGACTAGAAGCTGCCAGACGTTTGAGGGGCCTGAACTGCCAAACCAGGATCGTATTTCTGACCGTGCACGAAGACCGCGACTTCGTCGAAGCCGCACTTGCAGCCGGAGCCTCCGGGTACGTCACCAAGACTCGCCTCATAAAGGACTTGGTCACTGCAATTCAGGAAGCGATGCGGGGAAACGTTTTTGTCTCACGGTGGACAGCGAACGCAAAGCACCGTGCCAAGACGACCTTGCCGAAGAACTCAGGGTGTTGACCTGCTAGGCGGATATGCCCCTGTAAGAACTAACAGTTCCCAAGAGACCGCCTTCGGAGTGAAATGTGCGCTGAGGGGAACTTCTCCTTTTTCACCGTCACCAATTGGATTCCTTTGTAAGCGGAACAACATGGATTTGGGAGCGAGAGTTCGAAAACTAACGCTTTGACGGGAAAGATTGTTTGAAGGGGCGTCATCATGGATCCTAGGAAGATTCAACACAAGTTTCTAGTCTGTGCCATCGTCGTCGCGCTGTCGATACTGGCGGTGGGTGCTCAGGCGCAACAAGTTCCGATTCCAACGACTCCAGCCCAGGTTCCCGGTCCCGTCCCCGGCAACAAGATGACGACGGCCTACGTCCAGTTTGTTGGTCGCATGGCCTACATCTGGGGCTATGCCATGGTCAATGCACACAATCGCCGAGCGGCGTTTGCCGAGGCGCCCGCGCCCGGCCTGTTGGGAGGTGTCGTGCCCGTAGCCCCGGTGGGCTACAACGCGATGCTGACCAATTACATCAAGCCGGACGAGACTTTCATCGTCTGTCCCAACCAGGACGTCGCGTATGGGGCGGGATTCACCGCTCTCGATAAAGAGCCGACGGTGGTTCAAGTGCCAGACTTTGGTGACCGCTTCTACGTCTATGCGCTGTATGACCAGCGGACCGACGAAATCGCGCAGATCGGAAAGCAGTACGGCACCAAGCCGGGCTTTTACATGATCGCTGGGGCTAATTGGAAGGGCACTGTCCCGCCGGGAATTACAGCGGTCGTGCGTTCCTCCACGGACCTTGTTTTTGTCGTCCCGCGCGTGTTCAAGGACGATACCGCGGAAGACACCAAGGCCGTCCAGCCGTTGATCAATCAGGTCATGATGTATCCCCTCAGCAAGTTTGACGGCAAGATGAAGACAACCGACTACAGCAAGCTGCCCCATTTTCCGGTGCCAAAAGAGAATGTGCCTAAAGGCGAGAGCAAGTGGGTGAACCCGGCGACCTACTACGACGAGCTTCCCGTCGTGATGAAGGAAGTACCGCCGCTGCCCGGAGAAGAAGCCCTCTACGGCTGGATCAAGTCCGTATGGGATGCCGCAGCGCAAGACCCGAAGACCAAGCAGACATTGGTTGAATCGTTTGTCGCTGCCAACACGGAACTCGTCGATCCGTGGTTTCAATTTCAGTACAACGGCCGAAGCGTCGGCCACGGGTGGACTTCAGCAGCGAACGCCTCGCAATGGGGCACTGACTATCTGAATCGCACTGCCGTCTCGAAATCGAGCATGTACCAGAACACCCCCGAGGAAACCCAATACCAACTAAAGGAATTCGACAGCCAGGGCGCACGCCTTAACGGAAATAATCAGTACACGGTTACCTTTCCGAAAGGACAGCTCCCCCCGGTAAAAGGGTTCTGGTCGTTGACTCTCTACAACGAGCAGAAGTTCTTTTACCCGAATCCGCTGAACCACTTCTCGCTCGGCACGAAAAACAAGTCGCTAAAGTACAACGCGGACGGCTCGCTCACGCTTTACCTGGGCGCGAAGTCGCCCGGTAAAGACAAGGAAACGAACTGGCTACCCGCACCCAACGGCAATTTCTCGCTGATCCTGCGGAACTATTGGCCGGAGCAATCCATCATCGACGGGACCTGGGTACCGCCAGACGTCGTGAAGGCGAATTGAGCAAGTGGGCCATTCGAAAGACTGGCAGCGATCAATGAAAGGGAACATGCGATGAAACGAATCCAAGCAGCCGTATTGAGTTTTGCGCTGGTGACTGTCCTGCACTCCGCCGTTGCGCAGGACGTTCCGAAGTCCATTTTGACGCCCGACAAGGTTGCGAGCTCTCTCGGCACGTTGGAATACAAAGACGGAGCGCCCAGCCCGGCCACCGCCGACAAGGTCTATGACAACCTCGACCTGATGCACGGCGTCGAGGCATTCGTGAACGCCTACCAGGGCGCATCGACCTACGCGATCTGGAAGGGGTTCAACGACGCCGGGATACCGGATAACTCAGTTCTCATCTTCTCGGAGCTGATGGATTCGAAGTCGCTCTTCCTGACGGCCAACGCCGACGTCGTCTACTTCTGGAGCAACATCGATCTCACCAAGGGCCCGATGGTCGTTGAGACTCCGCCGCTGTCACTCGGAGTGATGGACGACATGTGGTTTCACTGGGTGACCGACTTCGGCCTGCCCGGTCCCGATCGCGGCGAAGGCGGAAAGTTCCTGCTGCTGCCTCCGGGCTACAAAGGCGAACTGCCCGACAGTGGTTACATGGTGGAGAAGGTACGGACGACGCGGGTGATGATTCTTGGCCGCGCATTCCTTGAGAACAACAGCCCAAAGCCTGCGGTTGAGCTTATCAAGAAGACAATGAAGATCTACCCGTATGAGCCGGGTGGATACGGCACCAGCATCGCCACCGGACTGGACGGCAAGGCGCCGCTGTTGCGCTCGCCCAACGGCCAACTGGACTGGGCATTCTTGAGACCGCAGCCCCCGGCGAAATTTATCGAAGGCTCCGGCAAGGTGATGGATACGATTCCGCCCAGCGACTACAGCTATTTCGAAATGATGAACGAGGTCGTACAGCGCGAGCCTGCCGATTCGCTCAGCCCCGAAATCCTGGGTTCGTTTGCGGCCGTCGGCATTGTGAAGGGCAAGCCATTCAACCCCGATGCGCGGATGAAAAAGATCCTCACCGATGCTGCGGCGATCGGGTCTGCCACAGGACGCACCTTGAACTGGCGCGCGCGGGCTTCCGAAGATTTTGGTTATTACCCAAACTCCGCATGGATCAACATGCTCTTCGTAGGAGGCTACCAGTTCGAAACCCCGCCGCCCCAAGTCAGCTCGACCGGAGTCATCACACCCTACCCGCCAACAGGTGCGCGCACGCTCGATTCCCGAACAGCGATGTTCTACTACGCCACCGGCATTACTCCGGCGATGTGTATGCGCCTGACAGAGATTGGGTCGCAATACCTTGGCGCATTCACGGATTCCAAGGGCGAATATCTCGACGGCAGCAAGACCTACAAAATCACCCTTCCGGCGAACATCCCCGCTGCCAAGTTCTGGTCGTTCACGGTGTACGACAACCAGACACGGTCAATGCTGGACACTCCCCAGCGTTTCCCTCGCGCTGGTAGCCAGAGCTATCCGACACCGGCAGCGGTGGCGAATCCCGACGGCTCCACAACTGTATATTTCGGTCCAACAAAACCAGCAGGCGTGAAAGACGGCAATTGGATTCAGACGGTCCCGGGCAAAGGCTGGAACACGCTGCTCCGTTTCTACAGCCCGCTTGAACCGTTCTTCAGCAAGACCTGGCGGCCCGGTGAATTTGAGTTGGTGAAATAAATCGGCCTGCAAGGACTATGTGTCGAATGAAAGGAAATGACATGTACCCTCGAACAAATCACTTCAAGTCACTTGCCTGCGCTATTGTGGCCTTCGGAATGCTGGCGCTAAGTGTCCAGGCGCAACAAGTTCCGATACCCACGACTGCCGCAGAAGTTTCCGGCCCCGTGGCCGGCACCTTGATGACCAACGAATATGTCCAGATGGTCGGACGCACAGCCTACTTCTGGGGCTATCCGATCATTGCCACCAGCAGCCGTCGCGACGCGTTCGCCAAGGCACCCGAGCGCATCTACCTCGGCGGGTTCTTACCCATGGCTCCCATTGGCGACCTCACGATGCTGCACGACTACATCAGCCCGGAACAAACCTTTATCGTCTGCCCTAATCAGGATGTGGTGTATGGCGGCGGGTTTGCTGCGCTGGAGAAGGAACCGATGGTGTTCCAGGTGCCCGACTTCGGCAAACGCTTCTGGGTCTATCCGATCTATGACAACCGCACGAACGAAATTGGCAAGATTGGCCAGCAATACGGCACCAAGCCCGGCTTCTACATGATCGTCGGACCGAACTGGAAGGGTAAGATCCCTGCGGGCATCACCGCCATCGTGCGCTCTTCCACGGATCTGGCGTTTCCCATTCCGCGCATTCAGATGGACGACACCGCCGAGGACAAGAAAGCCATCCAGGCGCCGCTAAGCAAAGTGATGTTCTATCCCCTGAGCCAGTTCGACGGCAAGATGAAAACCACGGACTGGAGCAAGATTCCGTCGGTCCCGGTACCTGCGGGTCCGCCCAATAAGTGGGTCAACCCGGAGACCTACTTCGACCAGCTGCCGGCGGTTCTGAAGCAGGTGCCCGCGTTGCCGGGCGAGCAAGCTCTTTACGGTCAAATCAGCGCGGTGTTCGAGGCCGCTGCAAAGGACCCGGCAATCAAGCAGGCACTGGTTGAATCCTTTGCTTCCGCGCAGAAAGAACTTGTCGACCCGCTTTGGCAGTGGCGCTACAACGGCGTAGCCGCCGGCAACGGTTGGACCACGTTGAAGAACGGCGCAGAGTTTGGCTCGGATTACTACACGCGGACCGCCGTCGCCTACACGAACATCTACGTCAATGTGCCGCCCGAGGCCGTGTACTTCTACAACGACAACGACACCAGCGGCGCACAGATGAGCGGCCAGAACCTGTACGCGGTTACTTTCGCAAAAGGGCAGCTGCCGCCGGTTAAGGGTTTCTGGTCGATGACGCTCTACAACGACCGCCACCTGTTCAACCCCAACCCGCTCAAGCGCTACTCGCTCGGCACCAAGAACAAGACGCTGCGATACAACTCGGACGGCTCGCTCACGCTTTATGCCAGCGCTACGTCCCCCGGCAAGGATAAGGAAGCCAATTGGCTGCCGGCACCCAACGGCACGTTCTCGCTCTACCTGCGTGGCTATTGGGCCGACCAGGCGATGTTAGACGGCACCTGGACGCCCCCCACCATCGAGAAGGTGAAGTGAAAGCTGGCAACCGCAACTAGGAGACGATCATGAAGACTAACCATGCACTAAAACTGATGGCCGCCGCGCTTGCTTGCGCGCTGGCATTCACAGTGGCGGCGACAACTCTGACGGCGCAGGAAAGACAGTACGACAAGCTCGCGAATGCACCCTTTCCGGGTGGATACCCTGCAAAACAATCTGTCGAGCCGCTAAGAAATGAGCTGATCTTCCAACAGGCCGCGCAGGCCTATATCTGGGCGCTGCCGGCCATCAACATCTGGGCAATGAAGGAGGGTTCCGAGAAGGTGTTTGGCGCCGGCTACAACGTGCTGCCGTACTGGCCTAAACGCCTCACCGCGAAGACGCTCGTGACCACGCCAAACTCGGACATGATCTATGCCATGAGCTATCTCAACCTGAAGGATGGCCCGCTCGTGGTGGAGGCACCGCCCGACTTGCAGGGCTTGTTCGATGACTTCTTCCAACGGCCACTGATTGGCCCGACCATTGACGGGCATACCTGGATTGGCGACGTCGGCTTTGCCGGGCCCGACAAGGGAAAAGGCGGAACCTACGTGCTGCTGCCGCCGGACTACAAGGGCGAAGTGCCGAAGGACGGCTTCGTCTATCGCTCCCGTACCTATAACGTGTTCCTGTTCTGGCGCGCTTTCTTCGGCGACCCCAACGATCTCTCAAAGCCTGATGCGACCATTAGGATGACCCGTGTCTATCCGCTGGGGAAAAAAGATCAGGCTAAGCCGATGGTGTTTCCGGATGGCAACGCCCAGCCCGCGGACCTGCTGTTCCCCCAGGACGGCCGCTTCTTCGACATGCTGTCACGCTTTATCGATGCCGAATACGTGGATCCTGCCGATCTCTACATGCGCGGCATGTTGCACACGATTGGTATCGAGAAGGGCAAACCGTTCAATCCCGATCCAGCCACGAAGACTCTGCTCGATCAGGCCGCGAAAACTGGCTTCAAGATGACGCGAGTGATTGCCAACGATCTGACCCTGAATGCGCCGGGTGGCCGCTACTTCCCTGACCGGCAGTGGATCAACGTGATGGCCGGTCAAAACCCGTTCTATCTTGGAGTCGGCGACACCTACATCGATATCCAACAGCAATCCACTTACTTCACGGAAGCCTATGGCATGAGCCCAGGCATGGTGGTGAATATTCCCGACAAGGGCGCCAAGTATCCCGGCACCTTCCGTGACAAGGACGGCGATTTCCTGGATGGCGGCAAGTCCTACGTGCTGCACATCCCGCCGAAAGTCCCGGCCACACGTTTCTGGTCGGTGACTCTCTACGACTCCCTGACCGCGTCGGGTATCGACAATGGCCAGCCATTCCCCTCGATCAATTTGATGAACAAACCGCCACAGAATGCCGATGGCTCGTTCGACCTCTACTTCGGACCAACCGCGCCCGCCGGCAAAGAGAAGAGCTGGATTCGCACGCTACCCGGCAAGGGCTTCTTCGTTCTCTTCAGGTTTTACAGCCCGGAGGAAGCATTCTTAAACGGATCCTGGAAGCTGGACGATGTCGTAAAGGTGAAGTGAGACCGATCCGGCGGAATAGAGACAGTTATGACAACGAGGCGCGTACAGACTCGCAAGTCCGCCTCTGTCGCCTGCGTGATGGTGCTCATGGTCAGTTCGTCGCACCTTCCTTTCGCGGCGGCGCAGGAGCCGTCTGCCAACCAAACGGAGACGGCTGCGACGGGCCAAACGCCGTCAGTCGAGGAGCTTGCAAAGCTCAAGCAGAACCCAGTGAGCGGGCTGCGCGAGGTCATACTGCAAGCGGTGGTCAGTCCGGATATGCCTGTCACGGGAAAGACGGCCGGCAACTACTCACTCCAGCCCGTCTGGCCGTTCGGTCTCGGCGAGAACTGGAGGCTCGTCACCTACACCATCCTGCCAGTGATCCAGCAACCCGGAGCGCCGGGCGAGAATTCAATCGTGGGACTTGGCGACACACTGATCAATCTCTTCTTCTCTCCGCGAAAACCGGGAGCGTTGATCTGGGGCGCCGGTCCCGCGATCCTGCTGCCGACCCGCACCGATCCTGCGCTGGGCAGCAACCGATTGTCCCTTGGCCCGGCGGCTCTACTCTTTTACCCGAAGGGTGCGTGGAGTGCCGGCGTGGTTTTGCAAAATGGCTGGTCGCTGGGTGGCTCGGGCATCAACCAGGTCAACGCATTCGGCGCGCAATACATCTTCAACTACAACCTGCGGCAGGGCTGGTATCTCTACACCAACGCGACCATATCGGCGAACTGGCTGGCGAACGCGGACGACCGCTGGACCGTTCCGGTAGGTGGCGGGTTCGGCAAGATATTCAGAATCAGAAAGCAAGCGATGAGCGCCTCGATCCAGGCATTCTCTAATGTCGTTACCCCACGAGATGGCGCGAATTGGAATGTGAATTTTCAGTTCGGATTCCTGTTCCCTTGAGTCGGAAATGAAGGCGCGGGAACTTGTAGTTCGCCGGGATCTGGAACGCTTCAATTTTCGGCCGCGGCAGTAGATTCTGGAACGAAGCCTCAAAGCGTCGTACGGCTCCGGGACGCCGTTCTTCGATCAGACCTGGAAGCCGGACGATGTCGTGAAAGTGAATTGATCGACGCAACAAAGCAAAGCCCGCGGCGAAGGCGCCTCGGCGGATTCGCAGAAACCAGCACGTTGACCCGCTACGACAAATCTTCCCCACCTGTAAGAACTAACAGTTCCCAAACGATTTCCACCGTAGTGAACTAACAGCGGATACGGTAAGCCCGTTAAATTGAGGGAGGACGCACCGTCCCGGTTATGCAGTCGTCATAGGAGGCAACATGGCACAAGCAGGACTCTTTAACCTCGGCTCAGGCAAGTCAATCGTGTGGGCGATTCTGCTCATCGTCTTCGGTTTTCTTGCGATCGTCCTACCGTTCGCGTCGTCGATGGGCGTGGTCATCGTTGTTGCCTGGCTCATCGTCTTCAGCGGCGGATTTCAATTCATCTATGCTTTCCAGTCAAAAGGCATCGGGCACATTCTCTGGAAGATCCTGGTCGCGATTCTGTACCTGATCGTCGGGATCTATTTTCTGCTGCACCCCGTGATCGGGGTCGCCGAGTTCACCCTGGTGCTGGCCATTTTCTTTGTGGTCGAGGGAGTTTTCGACCTAATCGCCTATTTTCAAAACCGCAGCGCTCAGGGATCGGTTTGGATTCTATTGGACGGTATTGTCACCCTTATCCTCGGGGTACTGGTTTGGCGGCAATGGCCCTCGAGCTCGTTGTGGGTGATCGGAACACTGGTGGGAATCAGCATGATCATGACCGGCACGACGCGACTGATGATCAGCCTTGCCGCCCGACGGGTCGAGCACGGCGCGGCGTGAAAAAGTTGGCGCCAGCGACTACCCCTTCAAACTCAACCGACCAATCATCACCTAACCATGAAGGCCAACTCAATGTGGGTTGGCCTTCCCGTATGCGTTCCGGGTATGGCGATTACATATGTGCCACGTGAGACCTGACAAAGTGCTCACTCCCAGCCCTGCAGCGGGTCCCGGCAAAACAGATTCAAAGACGATTGTGGAGCGGGTGAGACAACGAGGGCGGTAGTAGCGCGTCGACAGAAATCTGCGCCACCTGTAAGAACTAACAGTTCCCAAGAGACCGCCTTCGGAGTGAAATGCGCGGTGAGGGGAACTTCTCCTTTTCACCGTCACCAACCGGATTCCGTTGTTAGGAGGAACATCATGGACTTAGGAGCAAGTGTTCGAAAACTAACGTTGGGAGCGCTCGCCGCGTCGAGTTTCTTGCTCGGCGTCGGCGCGGCTCCTGCTGCTGCTCAAACCACACAGAAACCCAACATCCTGTTCATCATGGGAGACGACATCGGATGGATGCAGGTCGGCCTCTACCATGAAGGCCTTGGGCTTGGCGAAACGCCCAACATCGATCGCATCGGGCGTGAAGGCGCCAAGTTCATGGACTATCTCGCCATGCAGAGCTGCACCTCCGGGCGCAATGCCTTCTTCACCGGCATGTATCCGCTGCGCACGGGAATGATCCCGCCGCAACTGCCGGGCAGCCCGTCCTTCTTGCAGCCCGGCACGCCGGCGGTCGCAGTATTCCTGCACGATCTCGGCTATACCACCGGCGAGTTCGGCAAGAACCACCTCGGCGACCACACCGCCTCGCTCCCAACCGCGCACGGCTTCCAGGAATACTGGGGCTACCTCTATCACCTGGACGCGATGGAGCAGGTGAGCTTCCCCGACATCAACAAGACCCCGCTGGCGCAAGGCATCGCGCCGCCGTGCAGGAACACCCTGATCCCCGGAGTGCCTGAAGTGCCCGGCGCAGTGGATCCCAAAACCACGATCTGCCTGACTCCACCGCGGCCTGTTCTCTGGTGCCACTCCTCCGACGGCACGGAGAAGAACCAGACCTGCAAGGACGAGGGCCCACTGACGCTGGAGCGCTCAAAAACCGTGGACGAGGAAATCGCGGTCCATGTCAACGAATTCCTCGACCGCAACGACCCCAAGAAGACCGGCAAGCCATTTTTCGTCTGGTATAACCCGGCGCGTATGCACGTCACTACCGTGCTGTCGGATAAGTACCTGGCCATGGTGGGTGAGCCGGGCGGCAAGGATTGGGGAGTCAACGAAGCCGGCATGAAGCAGATGGACGATGACATCGGAATGGTGCTGGCGAAGCTGGAGCAGATGGGTCAGCTCGATAACACCATTATCGTCTTCACCACCGACAATGGCGCCCAGGAAGTTTCCTTCCCGGACGGCGGCGTCACGCCCTTCAGAGGCCAGAAGGGCTCGGCCTGGGAAGGCGGTTACCGCGTGCCATGCGTTGCCCGCTGGCCGGGTCACATCAAGCCCGGAACGATGATTACCCAGTTGTTCGCATCCCTCGACTGGTTGCCGACGTTCGTTGAAATCGCCGGCGGCCCCAAGGGCAACGACCTGAAGGCGCAGATTGAGAAAGGTGCGTATCCTGGCATCGTCAAAACCACGCTCGACGGTGTCAACCAACTCGCCTATCTCACCGGTCAGTCGGACAAGTCGGCGCGTGATTACTTCTTCTACTACTCAGGCTCGACGCCGTCAGCCGTGCGCTACAAGAACTGGAAGATGTACTACAGCATGACGTCGCTCGGGGCGGCCGGTTGGATCGAGCCTCTCATCCAGTTCCACTGGACCATTGTCGACAACATCAGGCGCGACCCGTTCGAGCAGAACGTCGCGGGACTACCAGGGAAGACGGATGCATCCATTCAAGGTGCACTGGCGTCCCCGAGCACTGCGTATATCTACGACTGGAACATGCTGCCCATCGGCCAGCAGCTCTGGGAGAAGGAACTCTATTCCTACAAGACGTTCCCACCGCTGCAGGCTCCGGAGACCTACAACTTGGATGGAATCCTGAAGGCAATTCAGAAGGCCGCGGGTCCCGGCGAATAGCTGCGCAGCAGGAGCAGCCGACAACGCGGACTTGAGAGAGTCTGCACAACTGAAGTCGGGGGCGAGGAAGGCAGGATGGCCTTCCTCGCTTTCGGCAGTTTGCTTGTGCGAATGGAGACACACCGATGAATATCAGGAAAGCTTGCTCTAACTTGTTCGTGCTACTTGTATCGCTTGCTATTCAACCGTTCACCGCGACCGCGCAGCAGGCGTCACACCCCGCCGATAAAGCCTTTTCGTTTGAGGTGTACGGCGACTCACGCTCGATGATGTATCTCCCGTACAAACAAGACGAGGAGCCGCAAGCTCGCCAGCTCATGGTTGACATGTTTGAGCTGGTGCTGCCGGTAAAAGTGGCACCCGAGGTGGTCGAAAAGGATGTCAAGCTGATCTATGACCCGTCCACCAAGGAACTGGTGGAGATGGTCATGCCGTTCGATACCGCAAGCGAAGTGACCACCCTGAAGTTCGATAAGGGCTGGGTCACCGAGGCTTCGGTCGAGGACATAAAACTACTTCCCGGGGTGAGCCGCACCATGTTCCGGCTGGAAGGCGGCGACTGGGTTGCAAAAGAGGTAGTGGCGAACATCAAGAGCGGGCGCGCTCAGTTCATCGTCAACACCGGAGACCTGGTGTGGTGGGGCAAGCAGGGCAGCAAGCCCTCCGACAACCCGTACTGGAAGCTGGTGAACGAAGAAGTTCTGAAGCAACTGCCCAAGCCGGACCGTGAAATGGAGAAAGCCGGGCTGCCGGGCCGCGTATTTCCCGCTGTGGGAAATCACGAAGTGTGGGACGACTCTGACGTCGAAGGCCTGCTGGCCGCGTTTCCTTATTTAAAGAAGTTCGGGGTCTCCGACAAACAACTCATCTACAAGTTCGATTACGAGGGCGTGCGATTTATCTTCCTCTGGACCGGCGCGTACAACTATCGCGACCCATCGGGATGGGGCGCTACCCGGCCCGCCTATGAAGAGCAGATGAAGCAGCTACAGGTGTGGCTGGATGAGGCCAAAGCCAAGGGCACCAAGAAGGTCTTTATCTCCTTCCACGCTCCTGCCTTCTGCAGCGCCGGCATGGGCCCCATTCCTGAAGCGCAGAATCCCCACAAGACGATTGCGGCGTACGCCAAGGACCTCGACATCGTGGTCTTCAACGGGCACGTCCACACCACACAACTCTACCAAGTGGACGGCGTGAAGTACCTGCTGCTGGGCGGTGGCGGTGCGGAGCAGGACCCCATCCTTCCCGGCAGGACGCACCTCAAGATGCCCGACGGCTACCCGATGGATCAGTACTGGAAAGGCGCAAGCCCGATCGAGGAATACAACTATCTCCTGGTTGACGTAAAGCCGGGGAAGCCGACGGCGTTCACGCTGAATCGCTTCCGTCCGGGGTCGGCAGAGCCGTTCGCCACAGTGGAGCTATTTAAATGAAGTGGCGTACCGCACTGCCGTTGCCTCAGTTCGTGATGCATCCGTGGATGTTATTGCTCGTTGCCGCCGTTCACGTTTATCTGGGTGTCGGCCACCTGGAAAAGCTGTTCGGCGGCGATGTGCAGTGGACGCACATATGGAAGGGCTTCGGCGCTCTGGCCGGTGCGTATGTGTTCGCGGCACTGGCGTCGCGCAGGCTTGCGAGAGTCCGCACAAGTGAAGTCGGAGGCGAGGAAGGCAGAACGGCCTTTCCTCGCCCTGCCGGTCACACGTCGGTGTGACGAACGACACAGGGGGCCGGGTACATGGCTTCCTAGAATTGAATGAGACTGCATGAGCAACTTCAGCGATCCCCTATTGCCGCTGCCGTTCTATCCGGGAACGACGCCGCGCTTCCACGCCATGGTGAAGCCGACGGGAGCGATCTGCAATCTCGACTGTGCCTATTGCTATTACCTGCACAAAGAGGAACTGCTGGGCAGCGACAGTAAGTTTCGGATCAGCGACGAGATCCTCGAGGCCCACATCCGGCAATACATCGAAGGCCAGCGCGGGGATGAAGTCGTGTTCTCGTGGCAGGGCGGCGAGCCGACGCTGTTGGGCGTCGAATTCTTCGAGAAGGTAGTGGCGCTGGAAAAGAAATATCAGCGTCCGGGCCTGCACATCGAGAACGACCTGCAGACCAACGGAACCCTGCTCAACGACGAGTGGTACTCATTTCTGTGCCAAAACAAGTTTCTCGTCGGGCTGAGCATCGATGGCCCGCAAGAGTTGCATGACCGCTTCCGGGTGAATAAGGGTGGGCAGCCGACCTTCGACAAAGTCTTCGCCGCCGGCCAACAGTTGCAGAAGTACGGAATCCCATTCAACACGCTTACGGTGGTCAATCGCGTCAATGCAAAGAAGCCGCTCGACGTTTACCGCTTCCTGAGCCGTGAGCTGCGCCCGCGGCAGTTGCAGTTTATTCCCTGCGTCGAGCCCAAGGTCTTCACCAACACTGCGCCTCAGAAATGGGACCCGGCCAAGTTGCCGACGCAAGGATCACCGGCCGCATTTCCGGGCAATCCTGATTCCGTGGTTACCGACTGGTCGGTCGATCCTGACGATTGGGGTTACTTCCTCCGCAAGGTTTGGGATGACTGGTACCGCCGCGATTATGGCAAGGTTCACGTCAACCTGTTCGAGACGGCGGTCGCGCAGTGGATGGGCATGGATTCGCAGTTGTGCGTCTTTGGCGAGTTCTGCGGTAAGGGCGTGGCGCTGGAGCATGATGGCAGCGTGTATTCGTGCGATCACTACGTTTATCCCGAATACAAGCTGGGCAATGTTTCAGAGAAACACATCTCGCGAATGGTGTTTTCCGAGGAGCAGAAGAAGTTTGGTTTCGCCAAGCGCGATGGACTGCCGCGCCAGTGCCGCGAGTGCAAATACCGGTTTGCCTGCCACGGGGAGTGTCCTAAGAACTGGCTGATTCGTACGCGCGATGGTGAACCTGGGTTGAACTACCTGTGTAGCGGCCTGCAGAAGTTCTGGCAGCACATCGATCCCGACATGAAGGACATCCTGCAGCGCATTGAGCGTGCTGGAACGCCGAAGAACCTTCCGACTTTCCGAGTGTAGGGGAACGCGGAGGCCCCTGTAAGAACTGACAGTTCCCGAACAGCCGCCATTGGAGTGAACTGGACTGTGCGGAAAGGCAAATCTCCTCCGCGATGGCTAAACATGATTACTTGAAAGGGGGATAGGTATGGATTTAGGTGCGGGTGTTCGAAAGCTAGCGCTGGGAGCGCTTGCCGTCTCGAGCCTTCTTGTCGGTGGCATTGGAACAACTGAGGCGCAAGCTGCCGGCGGGAAAAAGCCCAACATCCTGGTCATTTTCGGTGATGACATCGGCTACTGGAATGTCAGTGCCTACAACTTGGGCATGATGCATTACAAGACACCCAACATTGATAGGCTGGCTCACGAAGGTGCGCTGTTCACCGACTACTACGCGCAGCAAAGCTGCACGGCGGGGCGCGCCGCGTTTATTACCGGGCAGAGTCCGATTCGCACCGGGTTGACCAAGGTCGGGCTGCCCGGCTCGCCTATCGGCCTTCAGAAACAGGATCCCACCCTCGCCGAGTTGCTCAAGCCGCTTGGCTACATGACCTTCCAGAATGGCAAGAACCATCTTGGCGATCGCAACGAATTTCTGCCCACGGTGCACGGCTTCGACGAGTTCTTCGGCAACTTCTATCACCTGAATGCCGAGGAGGAGCCGGAAAACATCGATTATCCGAAGAACCCCAGCTTCAGAGCCGAGTTCGGGCCGCGTGGCGTCTTCAAGTGCAAAGCCACAGCCACCGATAATCCCGCGCCTTCCGATCCACGCTTCGGCCCGTGGGGCAAGCAAGTGTGCGAGGATACCGGCCCACTCACCAAGAAACGAATGGAGACGGTCGACGACGAGTTCCTTGCCACGACGCTGGATGACATCGACCGCTCCGTCAAGGCGGGCAAGCCGTTCTTCATCTGGCACAACACCACCCGCATGCATATCTGGACCCACCTGTCGCCCAAGTACATGGCCATGGTCGATGAAAAAGGCCTCTACGGCGCCGGCATGACCCAGCTCGACGACAACATCGGCGTGCTCCTGAAGAAGCTCGACGACCTCGGTATCGCGGACAACACGATCGTCATCTTCACCAGCGACAACGGCGCGGAAGCCATGAGCTGGCCCGACGGCGGCACCACTCCCTTCCGTGGTGAGAAGAATACAAGCTGGGAAGGCGGATACCGTGTTCCCTTCGTCATTCGCTGGCCTGGCGTAATCAAGCCCGGAACGGCAGTGAACGACATTTGCGCGCATGAGGACTGGGTCACGACCCTGATGGCAGCGGCGGGCGTGCCCGACGTGAAGGAAAAGCTGTTGACCGGCTACCAGGCTGGCAGCATGACCTACAAGGTCCATCTGGATGGCTACAACTTCATGCCGTATTTCCAGGGCGAGGTGCAGGAGAGCCCCCGTCGTGAGTTTCTCTATTGGACGGATGACGGCGATCTTGCAGCGCTGCGCTATAACCGCTGGAAGCTCATGTTCCTGGTGCAGCGTGCCGAGGGCTTTGCTGTTTGGCAAGAACCCTTCATTCGCCTGCGGGTACCCTTCCTGATGGACTTGCATGCCGACCCCTTCGAGCGGGCCGAACTGGAAAGCATCGACTATTCGCATTGGCGGATCGACAGGATCTATCTGCTTACGCCCGCACAAGTCTACGTCGGGCAGTGGCTCAGCAGCTTCAAGCAGTTTCCTCCGCGTCAGAAGCCGGCCAGCTTCAGCCTCGATCAGGTGATGAGTACCCTGACCACTACGGCAACCGGGAGCAACTAGCTCCACCACAATCGGGCGGTCCCCCTAAGGGCCGCCCGACAAAAGAAGGATCGAGGGCTTGTCCTTATGCTGGGTTTTAGGCTGGATATCTGGGACTACCTGACCTTCCTGGTCATCATGGCCCTGGTCGGCGCCTTTCTCGCGATCGCCGTGTTCGTTCTCGGCTTGCCGGGACGAATCGCGATTGCCCGCAAGCATCCCGACGCGGACGCAATCAACATGATGGGCTGGTTAGGATTCCTAGCCATCGTGCCGTGGATGCAGGCATTCATCTGGGCGTTTAAGCCCACCACCGTGGTTGATGTTCGCTACTTCCCCAGGCAGGAGCAGCAGAACATCGCCGAAGAGATTGCGCGCCTCAAAGGGGAGGCGCCGCCAAAGAAGCCGGAAGCGGAACCGAAGTCCGGAGTGGAGGACGAGTCGCGCTCCTAGGACCTACGTCATGGCCATCGCTCTCCTCATCACGTTCGTATTCATTGTTTTCGTCTACCTGGTGTTCTTCAGGTACAAGTGGCTGAAGTTCAACATGGCCTGGGGAATCGTCACGTTCTTTATCGCCCTTCATGTCTTCCTCATCTTTGTGATCGGCCTGCGCTTCGTTACCCCCTATTCGTCGAATGTAAAAGTGGTGCAACACACGATTCAGCTTGTTCCGCGCCTGCCGGAGCCGACCCTGGTGACAGCTGTGCTGGTGAAACCGGATGTTCCTGTGAAGAAGGGACAACCGCTGTTCCAGTTCGACCGTCGTCCGTATGAATACCAGGTCCGGCAGTTGGAGGCGCAACTCGAGGCTGCCTCGGCAAATGCGGAGTCCGCAAAGTACAAGGTCGAGCAGTTGAAGGCCGGGCTGGCCGCGGCCAATCAGGATGTCCGCATGTACAAAGCCGATCTTGCGGCTGCCGAACAGAAGGTGATCAGGTCGAAGAGTGAACTGGAATACGCCAAGTACCAGCAACAGCTTTCCCAGGGACTGGCGCAAAAAGGAGCGGGACCGGAAGAAGATGCGCAAAAGTGGCAGGCGCAGATGAATGCGAACGAGGCCGCGGTGATGGAAGCAACGGCCGAGGCTGAGCGTGCCCGCCTTAAATATCAGTCGCAGTGGCAAGGAGTAAACACAACCGTGGCTGGGGCGACCGCCCAGTTGAAGGAGAGCGAGGCTGCAGAAAAACAGGCGGCTGCGACGGTGGAGAGTTTGAAAGCCCAACTTGAGACGGCACGCTATTACCTGGACAACACCCTTATGGTGGCGCCTGAGGACGGCCACATCGTGAACCTTCAGGTGCAGGCGGGTATGGTGTCGGGCATCTACCGTGTGGGCGGAATTGCCGCATTCATTGTCGATAGCGACCGGTATCTCCTGGCCAGCTACACGCAGGAGACGCTCAAATATGTGAAGGTCGGCCAACCGGTGGAATTTGCACTGGACCTTTACCCCGGCCAAGTCTTTGAGGCGAAAGTAGACAGTATCTGGTGGGCCAACGGAGAAGGACAGTATCTGCCCAGTGATGAAATTCCGAAGTTTTATCCGGCCGCACCCGATCAGCCCCAAGGACTCTTCGCCGTAAAGATCTACCCGAACAACGCGGCGCTGGTTGGTCTTCCGATCGGCGCGCAGGGCGCTGCGGCG
>Ga0209656_10001025_pt1 | contig 18033 bp, 14 predicted proteins | sample BogFormECP12_OM2_FD_188239 | JGI IMG/M metagenome (GOLD analysis project Ga0209656, IMG submission 188239) | Bog forest soil microbial communities from Calvert Island, British Columbia, Canada - ECP12_OM2 (SPAdes) (version 2) | ecosystem: Environmental > Aquatic > Freshwater > Wetlands > Bog ... | reverse complement strand
GGGACTTGGCGTAGGACTCGATCTGCGCGCCGACCCCGCTGTCCAGCGGGTCCATGATGAGGACGCTGGCGCCCTTGGTGATGGCCGTCTGGGCGTCGGACAGCTCGGTGGCGTCACTGCCCTGCGCGTTCTGCACGGTGAACTGCGAGGACGAAAGCCCCGCGTCGGTCATCGCCTCGGTCAGGTAGGGCGCGTCGAATTCGGTGTACCGGGCCGAGCTGACGGTGTCCGGGAGGATGGCGGCGACGTTGCCCTTGCCCGCGGCGGCGAGGGCCTTCAGCGCGGTCATCGTGGAGAAGGTCCGGTTGAACGAGGTTATCGAGACGTTCACCGTGGCCGACGACGGTGACGAGCTGGAGGCAGAAGCGCTGGTGCTGGTGCTGGTGCTGGTCGATGAGGACGAGGAGCTACTGCAGGCGGCAGCGGCGAGGCACAAGGCCAGCGACACTGACGTTACAACAGCCCCCTTTCTGGCCATCCGAATCATTTGGAACCACCTCGCGTCATAAAAGGGAAGTGCCGCGTCCAGGCATGCGTAAGCGGCTCGCTGGCCTGGCGGAACTTCGCGGCGTTAGCGTCTTAACCAAGACCTTAGTGGGCCGGGAATTAACGTGACCTTAACATCGACGGCGATTCGTGAAGATACCGTAAACAGCAATCTTTTCGTGTTCATTCCGATTCACGTTCGTCATCTGCGTGTTATTTCTGGCAGCTCAGGGGCCAGTGGGTGGCTCCGTCACTCCCGGGCTGATGGGTAGCTCCGTCACTCCGCGGCGAGCCGGTAACCGGCCCGGGGCTGGGTGAGGATGAGCGGCGCGCTCTCCTCCGCCTCGAGCTTGGCCCGCAGCCGCCGCACGTAGACGCGGAGGTACTCGGTCTCGGTCTCGTAGCCGTGGCCCCAGACCCGGCGGAGCAGGTGGGCGTGGGTGAGCAGCTTGCCCCGGTTGACCGCGAGCTCGCGCAGCAGGGCGAACTCGGTCGGGGTCAGGTGCACCGGCTGGCCGTTCCGCATCACCTGCTGCAGGGCCAGGTCGATGACGATGTCGCCGACGACGATGACCGGCGGCGCCTGCTCGGTCGGGGCGGCGGGCCGGGTGCGGCGCAGCGTCGCGGTGATCCGCGCCAGCAGTTCCTCGATGCTGAACGGTTTGGTCATGTAATCGTCGGCGCCCATGTGCAGGGCCGTCACCTTGTCCCGCTCGCCGCCACGGGCCGACACCACGATGATGGCCACCGGCGACCGCTCGCGGATCTGGCGGCAGAGCTCGAAGCCGTCGGCTTCGGGGAGCATCAGGTCGAGCAGGACGATGTCCGGGTCCTCGGTCTCTAGCAGCTGAAGCGCCCGCATGCCGTCCACGCTCACGACGGTGTCGAAGCCGCGCACGGCCAGGTTGGACCGGATCAGGTCGACGATGTTGGGGTCATCCTCCACCACCAGGGCGCAGGTCTTGCGGACGTCCTCAGTCATCGCCGTCATCCCGCGGTCCCCCGAGATCCTTTGGGTTATAGGTGCTGCCTTTGCGGTTTGGCCCGCTGTGTTTTGGGCCGCCGTGGTCTGGGCCGCCGTGGTCTGGCCCGCCGTGGTCTGGCCCGCCGTGGTCTGGCCCGCCGTGGTCTGGCCCGCAGGATGAGGCCGTCCGGACGCCCTCGAGGATTTCGGCCTCGACCAGCAGGTACACGCTGAAGCAGGTGCCCTTGGGCAGCGCGGTCAGCTCGAGCCTGCCGCCGTGCGCCTGCACGATGCCCTTCGCGATGGACAGGCCCAGCCCGGCTCCGGCGCTCTTCCTGCTGCTGGCCCATCCGCGGCTAGCCCCGTTGCTCGCGGCTGCGCGCGTGGTCGTGGTTGCGTGCGTAGTCGCGGTGGCGGGCGGGTGCGTGGTCGCGGTCGCGCGGGCACGGCGGGCCGGTTCGAACGGCGCGGCGGCCAGCTCCGGCGGCATGCCCAGGCCGTCGTCGAGCACGCTGATGGCCACCTCGCCTGGTTTGGCCACGACGGTCACCTCCACCTGGGTCCCCGGCGGGTTGTGGCCGAACGCGTTGTTCAGCAGGTTCACGAAGACCTGTTCCAGCCGGTCGTGGTCGGCCCACACCACGGGCAGGCCGACGTCGCAGGTCAGCGAGACCGACACCGCGTTGTCCCGCGGCAGGCAGGCGATCGCCGCCTCGAGCACTAGCCGGATGTCGCACCAGTCCCGCTGCAGGCGCATGAGGCCCGATTCGATCGCGGAAAAGTCGAGCAGGTCATCGACCAGCCGCCCGAGGCGCGCGGACTCGGCCGCGATCCGGTCCAGGAAGCGCTGCTGGGAGTCGCCGTCCCAGGTCACGTCGGGCTGCAGCAGGCTCGACGCGTAGCCCCTGATGGCCGTCAGCGGGGTCCGCAGCTCGTGGCTGAGCCGGGACAGGAAGCCGCGCTGCAGCTCCTGCGACCGGCGCAGGGCGGCCGCCTCCTGATGGGCGTGCCCCGCCTCCTCGCGTTCGAGCGCCAGCCGCAGCGAGTTCGCCGCATCCTCCATCAGCGCCGTCTCTTCCATGGTGGGCGGAACGCGCCGCCAGGTAGCCAGCAGCACGGTGGGGCCGCCAGCCGCCATGAACGCCACCGCCCGGGCCCGGTGCCTGCGGCTGCTGCGGAGCTGCCGGGCCACGCCGTCCGGATGCGAGCTGGAGAGCGCCTCCCCGGCCATCTCCCGTAGCGGGGGCGTGGCGGAGTCTGGTTCGGAGCCCAGCGGCCCGGCGTAGGCCCGCCAGCGGGTCGGCTGGCCCGCAGGCTGGGTGATCAGCGCCACCTCCTCGGCCTGCAGGCCGCGGCGCAGCGACTGGACCGCGATGACCAGGCCCTCGCCGACAAGCACCGGACCCGCCAGCGTCTCCAGCATCTCCCTGATCGTCTCGAGCACGCGGTTCCTGGTGGTCACCTGGTCCAGGAGCCGGTCTCGTTCGATCGCGCTGGCGGCGTAGCCCGCATAGACGGTGACGAGATCGAGCTCGTCCCGCTGCGGCGCGCCGTGCTGGGCGCGGAAGACCGTGATCACGCCACTGAGCCCACTCGGCCCGAGCACCGGGACCGACCACGAGCTGGCCACCTTGACGGTCTTGGCCAGATCGCGGAAGCTCCGCCAGGCCGCGCCGGCCCGCACGTTGTCGGCGATGACCGGACGCTCATCGGCCGCAGCCAGGCCCACCGGACCGCCGCGGGACCCAAACGGCAGCCGGGCCCACGGCTCCAGCTGACCGGGCGCGAAGCCGAGCGACGCGGCGCAGTACAGGGTCCGGTCGCTGACCAGGTGAATGCACAGCCGCTCGCTGCTGAGCGCCTGGCCGAGCGCGGACAAGATCAGCGACAGGCTCGACGACGGGTTCGCCGAGACCAGCCGGTCGGTGAGCCCGTGCAGCCTGGTGAGCTGGCGGCGCGCGGAGGAGTCGACCTGCTGGCCGGAAAGCAGCGCCACCACGTCGTCGGGGTGCGTGTCGGCCGGGCGCAGGTCCGCCACGATGCGGCCCTGGCGCAGCACCACGATGCGGTCGGCCAGCCGGAACATCTGGTCGATGTCATGGCAGGCGAGCAAGATCGTGGTGCTCTGCTCCTGCAGGCTCATGATCAGCTCTTCTACCTGGGCTGATTCCTTGACGCCGAGCGATGCCGTCGGCTCGTCGAGGGCCAGCAGTCGCGGCCTGCTGCCCATCGCTCGCGCCACCGCCACCAACTGCCGCTGCCCGCCGGACAGCGAGCTGACACTGCGGGTGGTGTCCTTGAGCGGGATGCGCAGCTCCGCGATCAGTGATGCGGCTTTCGCGTGAAAGCGCGTGTCCGATAGCAGGAGCCGCCGCGATTCCTTGCCGAGCAGGATGTTGGACGCGATGTCCAGGTTGTCGCACAGCGCCAGGTCCTGCCAGACCACGGCGATGCCCTGCTTGGCCGCGCTGGCCGGATCCGCCGGAATGCGCCTGCCGCCGAGGTAGATCTCGCCGCTCGCCGGGACCACGGCGCCGGCGATGCAGCGCACCAGGCTGGTCTTGCCCGCGCCGTTCTCGCCCGCCAGTGCGACGAGCTCGCCGCTTCGGACGCTCAGGCTGATGTCATTCAGGGCGCGGATCCGGCCGTAGCTGACGCTCAGCCCGGACACGGTCAGCAGCGGCGCCGTCCCAGTTCCCGGCGCTTCCGTCCGCTCCGTCCCTTCCGCGCCTCTTATTCCTTGCATTCCTCGCGCGCCGGTGGCACCGGCGGGGACCGCCGGGTCAGCGGCAGCGTCCCGGGCGGCCTTCCTGAGGACATCCCGGACAACGACAAGAGAACCGGCCATGCCGTCATTGTGTGGCCTCATTCGCGCGCTTGGCCACAAAGTCCGCCCACCATGTGGACCTGACCAGGTATTTTCATGATTTTTAAATATTAAGACGGCGCCGGATGACGAACCAGGGCCCGGTCCCCGAGTTGCTGATGGCGGGGTCAGTCATAGCAGGGCGTGGACGATGCCTCCTCCGAACCCCCTCCTTCGCCCTGGCGCGGGTACGGTGAGCGGGCATCGGACGCAGGCCGACCCTTTGGCACCTGGGGCCGCCCGCCGCGGGGTGATGAGCAGAGGGTCATCTGCTGAAGGCTGGTACCTGTGGTGCTGCCGGGGCCCTCGGACCTGGAGGGTTCCGGCTGGAGACTGCCGGTGGCCTCCTGGCGCCCGGCTACTGGGGTGCCGGGACCAGCTTCTGGCTACGGTGGCGGTTCGGCTCTGTCAGGCTTGAGGAAACCGTCGACTAGCGAAGGAGCGGGCTGTGCTTGTCGCGTTTTCCGTTACGCCGCTCGGCACCGGGGAGGCCGTCGGCGAGGTGGTGGCCGAGGCCGTCCGGGTGGTTCGGGACAGCGGGCTGCCGAACCAGACCGACGCCATGTTCACCACCATCGAGGGCGACTGGGTAGGGATTCAATAAACTATTTTTCGGCGAATCTGCCATCCGCAGCACGGTAACCGCCTCTGAGCAGCAGAAAGGCCGTCCAGCGGGATGGCCTGCCTGCGAGCTGCTAAGGCAACGCCGTCTCAGCCGGTTCCCGTTGGGGTATCCATGCGCTTGCGGCGGCGATGGCCAGCCAGCACACCTCTTCAATAGTCGCGACCTGTGTACTCTCGGCAACGGCCTGGATGTGGGTCTTGATGAGCTTCCGCTCGCTTAGGAACCCTCCGGGGAGATGATGCCACCGGGCCTCGATCTCTGCCATCCGGTCGGCCGCTTCTAGCCGCTGGATGTACCGTTCGCCCGACTGGCCCTCATCGGCCAGGTACGTCTTGTTGGCCTGGTCCCAGTCGATGATGTCGCTGATGATGTCATGCACCGTTCGCCTCCGCTTCTGCCCTGTTTGATCTGACAGTCTGGCGGTTAGGTCTGACAGCGCTCTGATGCGAAGACCCCCGAGCGTCGACGCTCGGGGGTCGCTTGGTTCGTCTGCGGCTACTTGTCCGCTTTTACCAGGCGTACCGGCGGGGGGCCGCAGGTGCGGTCGTGGAGCCCGGCACGGCAGCACGCGCAGCGGCCCGCGCGTGCCATGGGCCGCCCGCGCACCCCTTGGCCAAGTTTTACCGTTCCGGGGATACCTGTCGGCCTTCCGGCGCCTTGACAGCCCCTGGGGCTCCGAGCGTTCATGAAGGATGCGCGAGCGTCGCGCGGCGCGGCACCGACCTTCTTGCCGGCCGCGGCACGGCGCGCACGGCCACGGCTGGCACGCGACCCCCGTCCGGGGAGCGTGCGGACGGCGGGCTCCGGACCGGGCGGCGACCTGGTGCCGGGGAGGCGACGCCGCCGCACGCGCCAACTGGCCCCTCCACCCGTCACGGCGGCCCGGGCCGCCCCTTCCCTGACGACCTTCCGCCTGTCCCCGTGTCCGCTCCGGGGATGAGGGCGGCCTTGGCGTGCGCGGGGACCGGCACGGTTCACGCGCGGAAAGGCGACTGCGCGCATGACCTCGCTTCACAGCCAGCGTTCCACCTGGCAGACCCCCCGGACGATTGCCCGGCGGGCAACCCGGACCACCAGAACCGCCGACGCACCTGCCGCCCCCGGCCCGGCCGTAGCCCCTAGTCAGCGGCGAAATGTACCTGCGGGAGGGGACCGGGGCCGACGAGAAAAGATGGCTGCCGATGGTCCGCGCGGACCGGCAGCTTGCCCTCGAACGCTCCCAGCGCCTGGGACACATGACCGGCGCGTCGTGGTTCCTCGTCGCCCTGGCGCGGCACGCCCGCGAGCACGGCGGCGGTGAACTCCTGAAGTGGGACGGCGAAGGCGAAGCCTCCGACTACCTGTACGCTCGCAGCCGCGAACTCGGCCCGCGCCCCGACGGGCTCGGCGTCTGGGCGCAAGATGGAACCGACATCGCGTTCCTCCTCGAATACGACACCGGCACCGAGCACCTGCCCCAGCTCGTCGGCAAGCTCACCGGCTACGCCGAGCAGGCCGGGACCAACACCGCGCTCACGATGCCGCTCCTGTTCTGCTTCCCCACCGCGCGCCGCGAGCAGTCCGCCCGCAAGACCCTCGCCGCCACCGCCGCGTCCCTCGACCTCCAGATCGCGACCGCCGCCCTCGACCCGCGCGTCACCTGCCCGGCCTGCGGCCAGGCATGGATGCCCTTGCACGGCGGCCACGCGCCGATGCGGCTCATCGACCTGGGCGGCGTACTACCCGACCCCTGGCGCACCGAACCCGAACACGACGAGCAAGACCAGCACGAGCTAGACCCCGCCGAGACCGAGTGGGATGAAGTGGAGTCGGACCGCCTATGACCAGCCCCGACATCCCCAGCTCACCGACCGGCGATTCCCCCAGCATCCCGCCCCCCTCGAACGGAACGTCACCGGCTGGCCCGCCGACACCGCAAGTCCCCAGTGAAGCAGACCCGCCGGGGAAGAAGGCGGAAGACCTTTGCCCCGACCAGGACTCTGGGCGGGTGTCGCGAGAGCAGGGCCTCAGAGCGTGGGCTGCGGCGCTGGCGGCCGAGCTGCCGCCGCTGACCAGCTCGCAGGCGGCGGCGGTGGCCAGGATGGCCGCGCGGCTCGACGCCCGCAACGGTCAGGAGCCAGCAGCGTAGCGCTCTCCCAGCCCTGGTACCGTCACCCATCTTCCGGTACCGGCGGCGCCAGGATGATGAAGGCTGCCCCCGCCGCGCGGACGTGCTCCCCGGGCGGCCGACCTGACCGGCGGAAAATCCAAGGCCACCACAAGCTCGTGCTGACAATAGAAGCTGCGCGGGCCGCAGGACCGATGTTAGCGGCCGCTTTATCTGCACGTAGGACCATGATCAACGGCAGCGCTCTTTGCGTGGCTCTAGCTGTCACGGAGCGCAGCCGACCCTGCTGGCCTGACTGTGGCCAGACCGATCAGAACGCCGATTCCGGGCGGGTGGTGACCGTGGAGAAAGCGAGACAGGTGGCGTGCATATTGTCTTTCGGGCTCTCCATTTAGCCGGAGTAACCACAAGATCATGGTGCAGTCGACTGCGACGGCCACACCATCTCGTGGTCCTTGCTCGTCTGCTCCGCTTAAGTGGAGAGCCCGATTGTCCTTTATGCGTGCCAGCGGCGGCAGAAGGCACGGGCGCCAGAGCCCGGCCGGCGGTTCCAGAGCTTCAGGAGGGGCCGCTCAAGGCCGCGCCTCCTGCATGTTCGATGCCGAACGAAAAGGGATTCCTGTCGTCCCCGGGCATGCGCCGATCGTCGCGCCCAGGAAAAGCACCGGGCCGCGATCGCCTGCCTCTGTTGTCGCCCGGTCATGCGATGGCCGGTCGCGTGGTTCACGTTGGATCAGCGGCCATGGTGCGGGCGAGCTGGGTGCGGGAGATCACGCCGGTCTTCCGGAACACCTTGCGCAGGTGGTAGTCGACGGTGGACGGGCTCAGGAACAGCTGCGCGGCGATGTCCCGGTTGCTCTGGCCTTGGCTGACCAGCCGGGCGATCTGCGCCTCCTGCGGCGTGAACTCCTCGGCGGTCTCGGCGGTCCGCCGGCGGGCGCGTTCGCCGGTGGCCAGCAGCTCGACGCGGGCCCGTTCGGCGAAGGCTTCGGCGCCCATCGAGGTGAGCATGTCGTGCGCGGTGCGCAGCTGCTCGCGTGCGTCGCGGCGGCGGCGCTGGCGGCGCAGCCATTCGCCGTACACCAGGTGGGCGCGGGCCAGCTGGGGTCTGGCGCGGCACTGCCCCAGGTGCCCGATGGCCTCGGCGTAGAGGGGCTCGGCGTCGGCGTCGCTGGCGAGCAGCGCCTTGGACCGGGCAAGCAGCCCGAGCGCCAGCGGGGTGCCGGCCGCGGCCGCCCGCTCGGCGAGCCGTCCGAGCGCGGCACCGGCCGACCCGGTCTGCTCGCAGCGCGCGGCGGCCTCGACCAGGTCGGGCAGCACGTGGGTGCCGAGGAACGGGGCATCGTCTTCATAAACGCTGAGCGCGGACTGCAGCGCCGCCTGGTAGTTGCCCAGGCCGAGCTCGAGCACGGCCAGGCAGTACTGGGCAAAGATGCTCTGTGCACCGTGGCCAGCATCGATCGCCTCGCGGGCCACGGCAGCGGCGACCCGGCGGGCGTCCGTCTCGTGACCCCGCCAGGCCAGCTCGAACAACTCCACGGTGCCGGCCGTCCCGACGATGCCGGGATTCCCGGTTGCCGCGGAGATCTCGGATCGCTCGGCGCAGCAGGCCCGGGCGGCGTCGAATCGGCCCGCCGGCACCTCGGCGAATATGCTCTGGAGGTTGAGCGCCACCGGCAGCGCGGTCAGCGCCCCATAGTCGCGGGCGAGCCGGACCCAGCGGCTGGCCAGCGCGTGCTGCGCCTGGTCGTCCCACAGCTCCGCTGCGGCAACGCAGCCGAGCGCGAGGCCGCGCAGGCCCTCCTGCGGGCTGAGATCGCCGACGCGGAGCAGGGCGATGACGCGGCGGAGCAGTGGCACGGCCGCCGGGTAACCATCGGCCGCCCGGGCGGCGAAGCCGTCCAGCAGCAGGTCGGTCGCTGATGCCTCCGGCTCGCCAGCGGCCGGCAGCGCACGCGCTGCCTGGGCTATCTCCGACAACACCGCCCGGCTTGCCGACCAGCCGATGTACAGCGCCGCGTCCAGCGCCGCGAGCAGCGCCTCGCGAGCACCGCGCGGGTCGGCCGGCGCCAGCGCCCGCGCCGCCTCCAGCAGGATCGATGGCACCTCGCCCGCCTGCCCGAGGGCCAGCCGGATCGTGCCTCGCAGCCGCCTGGCCTGGGCGCGGGCCAGCGGGTCACCCAGCTTTGGCGTCGCCTGCTCCAGCAGCGCGCCGGCCCGTTGGGGCTGGCCCGCGGTTAGCGCCGCCTCGGCCGCGGCGAGCAGCCGCCGGGCGTGCTGGCCCTCATCTTCGGACAGCTCGGCCGCACGGGATAGGAACGTCACCGTGGCGGCGTAACCCCCGCGGTCCCGGGCGCGCCCGGCCGCCTGCTCCAGCCGGGCCGCCACCGCCTCATCAGGCCCGGCTGCCGCCATGCCCAGGTGCCACGCCACCCGGTCCGGCTCGCTTCCGTCACCCGCCGCCAGCGCCTGATGGATCAGCCGCCGCTGCCGCAACGGCGTGGCGTAGTAGATCACCGAGCGGATCAGCGGATGCCGGAACTCCACCTGCGGGCCGACCTCGGCCAGGCCGCCCAGATCAGCCGCCACGGCCGCGTCCGGATCGATCCCCAGATGTCTGGCCGCCCGCCACACCAGCGCCTGCGAGCCGGCCGGCTCAGCCGCGGCCACCGCCAGCAGCATGCGCGCCTCGGGCGGCAGCCGGCGCACCCGGCGGCCGAACACCTGCTCCAGCGACCCGCCGGCCGGCAGCGGGTCGGGCAGCGCCTCCGCCCCCGCCAGCTGGGCCGCCGACAGCTCCCGGGCCACCTCCACCAGCGCCAGCGGATTCCCCCCGGTCTCGGCGATGACCCGGGCACCCACCGCCGGGCTCAGCCGCCCCGGCGCCAGCGACGCCAGCAACTCCAGCGCCGCGCCGTCATCGAGCCCGCCGAGCACCAGCTCCGGCACATCCGCCAGCGCCGGGACCTGGCCGGCCGGCTCGCGGACGGCGAACAGCAGCACCACCCGCTCGGCGTACAGGCGGCGCGCGACGAACCCCAGCACCACCGCCGATTCGGGATCCAGCCACTGCACATCGTCGACCACGCACGCCAGCGGCGCCTCCGACGCCACCTCGGCCAGCAGCGTCAGCACGGCCAGCGCGACCAGGAACCGGTCGGCCGGCGGCCCGGCCACCAGCCCGAACGTGCTCCGCAGCGCGTCGCGCTGCGGGACCGGCAGCCGCTCCAGCTGACCGGCGAACGGGAGCAGGAACCGGTGCAGCCCGGCATAGCCCAGCTGCGTCTCCGCCTCCACCCCGGTCAGCCGGGCGGTCTGCATCCCGGCTGCCGTCGCAGCGGCGAGCGTTTCGTCCAGCAGCGCGGTCTTGCCGACCCCGGCCTCGCCGCGCAGCACCAGGGCGCTGCTGTAGCCGTCGGCGGCCCTGGCCAGCAGGCCGCCGAGCACCCCGCGTTCGGCCGGCCGGCCGACCAGCACCACGTCCACACTCTTTACCCTCCGGCGCGCGGGACAACGTTCCCCATGAAACACCGGATGCGGCCACATTGCCAGGGCGCAACGGTCCGGTAACTGCGGGGGCCCCGGCCTTACCGACGTTGCCCGCAGCAGCTGCAGGGCGCCAGACCTCGGGCCGCAGCCGGGACACGGGGAAGCGGGCAGACACGATCACCGTCGCCCGGTCTCGCTGGATCTGTCCGGCGAGCTGACCCGTGACTGGGCGACAGCGATCTCTGCTGGACCCGCCCCCACGGATCGCATGACAGGGCCGCGACCAGCCAGGGGTACCTTAGCGCGCTGACACCCCCAGCACAGAACACCCCGATCTGAAGGCTCAATCGACATACAAGCCTGATAGGCCACGTCAACGCATAACGGCGGGTACGCGCGCGCCCTTGAGTCACGTCGGCAGTTACGATATGTGATCAGGTTGTCTGCGCTCCTCGCTGAGCTGTGCCGAATCGTCCACAGATAATTCGGCCGCTGGATGTTCAAATATCGAGGGCGGTAACAACCGGCCTCCGCCATGACCTAGACATCTAACAGGCGGGTCACGAGTGGGCTTGGTCGTCCTGCTTCTCGATCGCTGCCTCCAGCCGCCCAAGCTTCGAGTCGATCTGGCCCTCGTAGCCTGGCCGGATATCCGCCTTCAGCACCAGCGAGACCCGCGACCCGAACGGGAGCACGGCCTCGGTGGCGCGCTTCACCACGTCGAAGCACTCGTCCCAGGTGGTGCCTTCGAGTTCAGTGAACATCGCCGACGTCCGGTGCGGCAGGCCGGAGTCTCGTACGATCTTCACCGCTGCGGCAACCGCATCGGAGACGGAACCGTCGGCGCGTCCGGTACCGGACGGAGCGACCGAGAACGCGACGATCATGACAGAGAGACCTCCTGTAGGTGTCCTGAGCTGCGGCGATGCCGTTCAGTGCTAACAGTGCGCTAAGCACACGATGTTCGTGAACATGGCGTCGGTCCGGTTAGGCAGCCCGCTCTCGCGGACGACCCGGACCGCCTCGGCGACGATCTCGCCGACGCCCTCACCCGTGCCGAGCGGCGTAGCGTAATTGAGAAAGCGACAAGCATGCTGCCAGCGTAGCCCCGGGATGCCACAGCTTCACTAGTGACCTCGACGTCGACCTGGAGCGCGGGCTGGCAGGATGCTCGCCCTGCTCAACCTTGACCAACGCTGACGCGGCCTACGACATCGTCCTGGTCGGCGCTGCCCCTGCCCCGTTGGGCTGGCTGTATCACCAGGTGCTTGCCCCGCAGCGCCATCTTGAGCAGGTCTCGCTTTCCCTTGTAGTCGGCGGCGTCCCACCGCTGCCGCCACTGCGCACGGCTTGTCCCCAGCGACGGCTGTGCTCCAGGGACGGGGCCGGGATCAGGGAGTGCGGCGCGTTCGGGCCGGAGGCTAGCGATGCGTTCATCGACTGGCTTGATGACCAGGTCGTAGTGGGCGAGGGTGATCTCGCCTCGTCCTAGGCGATCGGTGAGAGCTTCCGCCACCGCCTCAGCTTCAGCGATCTTGATGTCGAGCTGGACGGCTTCGCTGGCTGTCTCGTAGGCGGCGTGCTCGATCTCGTCGGTGTTGCGCGTGTCCGACAAGATCTCAACCACGAGCGCGCGTGCCGCTGAATCCAGTGCCCGCTGGTCCACTTCGGTCTTTCCGCACCCTCCGGCGGTGGGGTTGCACCAGTATGAACGGCTCACCGATCCATCCGGGTAGGGCTTGAGGCCGTTACGGGTCCGGCCGTGAAGGATGTGGCCGCAGCCGGGCTTCCCGCAGACGGCGAAGGACGAGCAGAGGTAGTGCGGTGAACTCGGACGCCCGCGCCGACGCGCGGCGTAAATCGCGATCCCCCGGTCGAAGTCCTCCTCGGAAACGATCGGATCACCTGGAAGGCGGCCAACGACGGACGTCAGGCCCGACGCGGGGTCGGTGTAGATGATCCTGCCGCAGTTCCGCTGGCGGGTGAGCAGCGTCTTTAGCGCCGGGCGCGTCCACGGCCTGCCCTGAGCCGTGGGAATCCCCCTCGCGTTCAGGTCCGCGATCAGCGCGTCTTGCAGTTCGCCCGCCAAAAGCCGGGCGGTCAGTTCCCGCAGGATGGCAGCCTCGTCCTCGCGCTGGGTGACGCGGTCGTCCTCGAAGCCGAAGGGCCGCGCCGAGCCGTTCGGCTCGCCCGCCATCGCCTTGAGCTTCTTCCCGCGGGCGCTCCTGGTGGACAGGCGGTCGGAGTAGTAGGCGGCGGCGTTGATCGCGTCGCGGAACGCCTTCTTGCCGTTCGGGGTCCGCAGGTCGTACTCGCTCTCGCTGTCCAGCACCAGGAGCCCGGCGGCGGCCACCCCGATCATCCGCTCGCCGTCCTTGGGCTGCCGGGTGAACCGCTCCAGGTCGAACACGATGAACCCGCCGGAAACGCCACGCTCTAGCCGTTCCATCAGCTCGTCCCACGCCGGACGCTGGATAGCGGGGTTCCACGCCGAGCGGCCAGGATCTACCAAGACCTTGCCTTCCGCAAGACCGAGGTCGATGAGGCGGACCCGGCATACCGACACTTGGCCGTCGGTCGACGGTTCGCGCTTCTCGTTGCGCTTGAGCTGACTGACACGGGCGTAGATATCAATCGGCCGGTCTGAGCTGACAAGTTCGGCGGCCACGGTCTACCCCATCCTCTTGCGGCGCCAGGAGGAGATATTCGTGTAGTGCAGGTCCTCCCTGCGCAGCAGGGCAGTGCGCTCTCCCGGTGCCGCGTTCTCGTACTCGTCAAGAATGCGGCTCTTGTACTCTTCGGTGAAAAACCGGCGCTTGGACCATCTGGTGTCCGGCGCGCTAGGGGTAGACACGAGCCCGCCGTGCTCGGCCCTGGCTGCGATCACGTCGGCGATCGTCATCGTCGCGTCTGGCAGGTCTTCGCCTTCCGCTGAGACGATCCTGACCCGGCGGGTGATGTCGGACAGCTCATCGCGCTTAAGGCTGGCCGGGTCGACGACGAGGCGCCTACCGCGCAAGGCCATTTTCAGTAGCTCGCGTTTGTCTGCCGTGTCGGCTTCGTCCCACCGCCGCTGCCAGTGCGCCCGGCTTGGCTGCCGCAAAGCGCCTGGAGCTGTGTCGCCTAGCGCTTCGCGTTCGGCCTTAAGCTTGGCTATGCGCTCATCCAGCGGCCGGTTAGCGATGTCATAGCGCGAGAGAGTCAGTTCTCCGCGCCCAAGGCGGTCGGCTAGCGCTTCCGCGACACGTTCAGCCTCGGCGATGGCCAGGTCCAGCCGCGCGGCTTCGCTCTCAAGCTCCCGTGTAGCGGATTCGATCGCCACGGCATGGCGAGAGTCAGAAAGAATCGCCACCGCGATGGCTCCGGCCGCCTCATCCAAGCCACGCTGATCGACGCTGATCTTGGCACAGCCGTTGCCGCTGGAAGACGGGCCGCACCTGTATTCACGGCGTACCGAACCGTCCTCGTACGGCTTCAGAGCCGTCAGTGGGTGACCGGTGAGCGGTTTGCCGCAGTCCGGACGGCCGCAGAAGGCCATACCCGCGCACAGATAGATCTCCGAAGGCGCTTCGCTGCCCCGGCGCGCGGCGTACATCGCGCATACCCGGTCGAAGTCGTCTTCGGTAATGATCGGCTTCCCCGGCAGATGACCGGCAACGGACTTGACGTTTTTTTCCGTGTCGGTGTAGAGGATTCTTCCGCAGTTGCGCTCTCTGAGCAGAAGAAGTTGCAGGGATCTCACAGTCCAGGGGTTGCCCTTGCTGCTTAGGATGCCGCGTGCGTTGAGGTCACGCACCAGCGCGTGCTGTGATTCTCCCGCCAAGAACCGCCTCGTCAGTTCCCGAATGATCTCGGCTTCGGCTTCGCGCACGGTCACGAAATCGTCCTCGAAGCCGAATGGACGGGTTGTGGTGTTCGGCTCCCCTGACATCGCCTTGAGGCGCTTGCCTCGCCGGGCTCTGGTGGACAGGCGGTCGGAGTAGTAGGCGGCGGCGTTGATCGCGTCGCGGAACGCCTTCTTCCCGTTCGGCGTCGTCAGGTCGTACTCGCTCTCGCTGTCCAAGACCCCCACCCCGCGGACAGCCAGCTCGATCATCCGCTCACCGTCCTTCGGCTGCCGGGTGAACCGCTCCAGGTCGAAGACGATGAACCCGCCAGACACGCCGCGCTCAAGCCGGTCCATCAGCTCGTCCCACGCCGGGCGCTTAACAGTCGGGTCCCACGCCGAACGCCCCGGATCGACCAGAACCTTACCTTCCGGGATATCAAGATCGGCGAGCCGCAGGCGGCAGATCGCGACCTGCCCGCCCGTGGACGGCTCGTTCTTCGTGTTCTTACGCTTGACCACGCTGACTCGGGCGTAGATGTCGTAGGGCTTGGCTGTCTGATCTGTGCCGTTCAGCATGATTAAATGGTAGCAAATTACATGTCAACCTGGGACGAAACCATGGCGGTGGTCAAGCAGGCCGTGGACGCCGTCGCGGCCCGGGCGCCCAGGGTCAGCCTGGTGCTCAAGGCGGACATCAGGCCGGGCGTGACCGGTGCGCTCACCGCCAAGGTCGAAGCCGTGGAGCGCTACCTGCCGGCCTGACCGGCACGCTAGGGCACGCCGAGGAGGCGGAGCAGGGCGGTGGTGGCCGCGGCGGCGATGACGATCATCAGGAACGGGGCCTTGCGCCAGGCGAGGACGCCGCCGACCAGCACTCCGGCCGGGCGGGCGAAGCCGGAGAAGCCGTGGCCTTCGGTGAGCGCGGTGGTGGCCACCAGGGCTGCGAGCAGGATTACGGTGGCGGCCTCGAGCAGCTTGCCGACCCGGGGCGGGAAGCTGATTCGGGCCCGGAGCACCTGGCCGGAAAGACGGAAAGCGTAGGTTCCGGCGGCCAGGGTCGCCATGCCGGCGACGACCAGCGTGGTGTCCTTCACCTGGCCCCCACCGGGCACTCACCGGATTTCCCGTCGGCCTCCGGGGTGGCGCCGGTATCCGTGGTCGCACCCGCCTCCGGGGTCACACCTGACGATCGCACCAGCAGGAGCACCGCCACCAGGGCGAGCAGCACCGGCAGCCCAGCGGGCAGGAACGGCGTGGCGATCAGCGCGATGGCCGCTCCGGCCAGGGCGGCTCGCAGCGTCAGCCGGGTCCGCAGATCCGGGACGATCAGGGCCAGGATCACCGCCGGGAACATCGCGTCCAGGCCGAACGCGCCGGTGTCATGCACCGCCGAGCCGATCAGCGCACCGAGGACGGCGCCGCCGGGCCAGCAGATCAGCACGCCGAGGCCGCAGGCCCAGTAGGCGGCCCGCTTGCGCGGGAGATCGTCCTGGGCCAGGGCGAAGACCACGCTCTCGTCGTTCATCAGGTGCGTTCCGGCCATCTGCCGCCAGCCCCGCCCGGTCACCTCGGGCCCGGTGATGTCGGGCAGGGCCAGGCCGTAGGGCAGGTGGCGGGCGTTCACCAGGAGGCCGGCCAGCGCCGCCGCGATGGGGTTGCCGCCCGCCGCAACGATCCCGATGAACAGGAATTCCGAGGCGCCCGCCAGCACGAGCACGCTCTGCGCGGCGGGCAGCCAGAGCGGGAAGCCGGAGGCGACCGCGATGGCCCCGTAGGACAGGCCGATGAAGAAAACGGCCAGGCAAGTAACCGCGATGTCGCGAAGCACGTCGCGCCCTAGAGTTCTCCCTATCGAACTCATAGAGCTATTCTGAACACCAACCCGTCGTTCGTCAAAACGAACGGATAAACTTATATGACGAACACCGAGCCGCCCGGCCCACATGCCGCGGGTCCTGCCGGGCAGGCGAAGGCGCCGCTCGAGCTCATCGCGGCCTCACTGCGCCGGGAGCGCCGGCGGTCCGGGCTGTCGCTCACCGAGGTCGCCCGCCGCGCCGGGATCGCCAAGTCCACGCTGTCGCAGCTGGAGTCGGGCACCGGCAACCCCAGCCTGGAAACGCTGTGGGCCATCTGCGTCGCGCTGGACGCGCCGTTCTCCCGGCTGCTCGATCCGCCGCAGCCGCACATCCTGCTGATCCGGGCCGACGAGGGCCCCACGGTCGCCGCGGCCGAAGCCGACTACCAGGCCACACTGCTCGCCGCCTGCCCGCCAGGGGCGCGCCGCGACGTCTACCGGATCCAGGCCGAACCCGGCCACGCGCGCGCGTCCGAGCCGCACATGTTCGGCGTGGTCGAGCACGTGGTGATCGGCGCCGGCCGCGCCCTGGTCGGGACGGCCAGCGAGCCGACCGAACTCGGCCCGGGCGACTACCTCCGCTACCCGGGCGACGTGCCGCACGTGTTCGAGGCCCTAGAGCCCCGGACCCAGGCCGTGCTCGTCTCAGAGCACACCTAGGCTTCCGCCGGGACCTGTTCGATGAGGGCGGCCAGGCCCGCTTCGTCGAGCAGGTCGGCGGGACGGACCGTCTGGTCGCGGGCGACGTAGTAGAACGCCGCCCGGACCGCCGCCACCGGTACCCCCGCCAGCGCCGCCCAGGCCAGGCGGTAGGCGGCGAGCTGGACGGAAACCGCATGCCGTTCGGCCTCGGACCTGGGTGGTTGGCCGGTCTTCCAGTCGACCACGTCGTAGCCGCCCCCGGGCGCGTCGGCGAACACCGCGTCGATCCGGCCGCGAACCAGCCGGTCGCCGACCAGCGTCTCGAAGGGCACCTCGACCGCCTGCGGCCAGCGATCCGCCCACTCGCTGTGCTCGAACCGGGACCTGAGCTCGGCGAGATCCCCCTCGGCGGGCGTCTCGTCGTCGTCCGGCCCGAACAGGTCGCTGTCGTCGATGAGCATCTGCTGGCCATACCGCCGCTCCAGCCACTGGTGGAACGCCGTGCCGCGGCGCGCCTGCCTGGCCGGCGGCCGCGGCATGGGCCTGCGGACCTGCCGCGCGAGCTCGGCCGGGTCCCGGGCCAGCGACACCAGCGACGACACCGAGAGCCTGGCGGGCAGCGCCACCCGGGTTGCGCCGTCGCCCCGGCGCTGCGCTCGCTCGGCCAGCAGCAGCCCCGCGTCCCGGTCCCAGGCCGCCACCAGCTCCTGGTCCGCTGGCGTGAGCGCGTCCAGTTCCGCCGGTGCGGGCGCACCGGCGGACGCTGCGGCCGCTTCCACCATGGCCGCGGCCTCGCGGACCGCTTGGTAGCGCCGGCCCGCCGGGGTGGCCGGCCAGTCCGCCGCCTCCACCGTCGCGAGCAGCGGGTTCTCCGCGTCGGGTTCGGGTGCGGGCGCCCACGCCGAGACCTGCGCCACGCCGGACCGGCGGACCTCCGCCAGGAAGGGCGAGGGCCCGAGGCGGCTGGTGCCGCCCTCACCCCACCAGTAGCCCGAACATCCCAGCCAGAACGCCGCCCGGGTGGCCGCCACGTACATCAGCCGACGCTCCTCGGCCAGGTCCCTGGCCGCGCACGCCTCGCTGAAGGAGTCGAGGCAGGAGGCGTCGAGCCCGAGGAGCTCGGGCAGGTCCCCCGCGTCCCCGCGCAGTCCGAACGGGATCAGCCGGGGG
>Ga0209656_10001024_pt1 | contig 18034 bp, 13 predicted proteins | sample BogFormECP12_OM2_FD_188239 | JGI IMG/M metagenome (GOLD analysis project Ga0209656, IMG submission 188239) | Bog forest soil microbial communities from Calvert Island, British Columbia, Canada - ECP12_OM2 (SPAdes) (version 2) | ecosystem: Environmental > Aquatic > Freshwater > Wetlands > Bog ... | reverse complement strand
TGTCGCTCGTTCCCGGGGACGTCAACGGCTTCCTGGGACTGGTCGTCGACAATCTATCGGTGCTGGCCTTGCTGGCGGCGGTTCTGATCGGGGGCTACGGGATACCGGCGCCCATCGTATTCGGACGCATGTTTCCGGGGACCGCATTGGGCGTGCTGGTCGGCGACCTGATTTATACCTGGCTGGCGGTGCGCCTCGCGCGCCGCACCGGCCGCAACAATGTCACGGCCATGCCCTTTGGTTTGGATACGCCCTCGACCATCGGCATGGTGCTGCTGGTGCTGGGTCCAGCCTATTTGAAATTCCGTGCGGCGGGCCTCGACGCCTTCGCCGCCGGTCTCGAGACCTGGTATCTCGGAATGGCGGCCACCGCCACCATGGGGGTGCTGAAATTACTGATGGCCTTCGCCGGACGCGGAATACGGCGGTTGGTTCCGCAGGCCGGATTGCTCGGGTCCCTGGCGGGCATCGCATTGATGTTGATCGGCTTCTTTCCCATGGTCGAGTTGCTGCAGATGCCGATCGTGGGGTTTCTTACCTTGGGCCTGGTGCTGTATGCACTGGTCGCGAAGGGCGCCGTTCCGGGAGGCTTACCCGGGGTGCTGTTCGCAGTGCTCGCCGGCACCTTGGTGTATTACGGATTGGCCCATTGGGGCCTGGCCGGCATGCAGAACGCGGCACCGGCCATGCCGACTCTGCGTCTCGCTCTGCCGCATCCCGACCCCGGCATCCTGCGCGGCTTCGCGGGCGTCGCGGACTATCTGCCGCTGATCGTTCCCTTTGCCCTGTTGACCGTGATCGGCGGCGTGAACAACACCGAGAGCGCGAGCGTCGCCGGCGATGACTACGACGTGCGCAGTATTTTACTGGCTGAAGGCGCGGCAACGCTGATCGCGGGAATGGCGGGCGGCGTCGCACAGACGACTCCCTACATCGGACACCCGGCGTACAAGCAAATGGGCGCCCGCGCGGGGTATACATGGCTCACGGGCGTCTTCGTCGGCGTGGGCGGAATGCAGGGGTATTTGTCCAATTTGATCGAATTGATTCCCCTGGCGGTGCTCGCGCCCGTGCTGATATTTCTGTCGTTGAACATCACGGTGCAGGCGTTCAGCGCCGTGCCTTTGCGGCACGCTCCCGCGGTGGCGATCAGCTTTTTTCCGTCGATCGCGCGCCTGGTCACCATCGAGCTGAGCGATCCTAAATTCGTCGCGCCGGAGCGGTTCACGCAGCTGATGGGCGCATCCGAGCACGGCTTGCCGGCATTGGCGGTGATCGTCGCGCTCGGCAATGGATTCATCATCACCGCGACCCTATGGGCGGCCTTCGTGGTCGAAATGACCGAGCAGCGGCTGCGGGCGGCCGCCGCTTATCTGGCCGTGGGGGGCGTATTGTGCTTCTTCGGGATTATTCACTCGGTGCGCGCCGACGGCAGTGCCTACGCCCTGTGGCAGCTTGAGGGAACGGCTCGCGACGTTGCGGTCCAGTTCTGCGCTGCCTACTTCGTGCTCGCGGGCGCGTTGCTGCTGTTGTCGCTGCAACCGCGGAGCCGCCGGTGATCGATCAGTGGATTTTCTGAACGAGCCACAGTCCCGGCTTGCCCCTTTGATTGAGTCCCAGGTGCACCAGCGCCGATTTGTTCTCCCAGAGCCGGGCGACGGGCAATCCCTCGCGGTGCACTCGCTGCACGAACTCTTCGGCGGGGCCCTTGATCCGAGTTGGTCCGCCTTCGGAAACCATGCCCGGAAGCTGAAGATGTTCCGGGGCGCCCAGAGATTGCCGGTGCAAGGAAGACGGGAAAGCCGCGGAGGGTTTTTCGGCGGCATACATCGCCATGGCCGGCGGGTGCAGATCCAAATGAAACGCCGCTTTCTGTACGGGCGGCGGGGCGGCGAGGCCCGGGGTGATCAAGCCGGCCGCGCATAGTCCGAACATTGCGACCCGCACCCAAATTGGATTTCCAATCTTGCCCATGTGGGCAGTTGACCACGGCGCGAAATCCCGCGCATTCGGCCGGCCCGCTGATCGCGCGTAGGATATGTCTGAGGCCTAATAATGTCCCTGATATCAATTAGTTGTGACCGAAGACGCGATGCCGCTGCGGGGGCGGCCATTTAATGTTGGGCGAGGCTAAGACAACAAGGTGGGGATGGCGCACCAATGCGCGCGATTGATGGACAACTTCGGCAATGATGCAACCGCCTCCCAGCCGGCGGTTCCGCCCTCCGGATTGAGCCATTTCTGCCCAATTTTCACGCGGCCCTGGAATTGATACAGCCGGAAAGTCTGGTCGTAGATCCAGAACTCGTTGCGATGATCCGCGTAGAAGCCGCGCACATGCTGGAACTGCCGCAAGGGGCCCTTGACGTCAAAAGCAATGCCGACTTCCTCGGCCCATTCGCGCTTCGTTGCGTCATCGAGTGTTTCGCCCACTTCGATGCCGCCTCCGGGAAGTTCCGGCACCTCGGGCGCGCAGGCCTCGGCCGTAAGCAAGACTGCATCGTCATCGACGGCGACCACCAGGGCAAACACGCCGCGGCGGGGCGTGATGATCGACTGTGCATCGGGGCTCACGGCGTTGCCGCGTCGATCATAGAATATAAATGACGTCGCCATTGAGCGGCCGGTCAGTCGGCTTCCCAATCGAAGCGCCAAACGGCAATCAGCCCAAAGAGCGCGGCCCAGCCGAGCATCACTGCGACCGGCCCGAGCGCAGCCTCCACCGGTAACCCGCGCCAGGTCATGGCATCGAATCCGTCGACAGCCCAGCGCGTCGGCACGAGGAGACTGACGCGCCGCAGCCACTCGGGGAACACGAATGCCGGCACCCACGCACCTCCGAGCATCACGAGGATCAGTACCGCAAACATGGACAAGCCGCGCGCGGCGGCCACCGAACGGCCGATGGCGGCGATCATGAGGCCTGTCGTGGCCGCGAGGAGCGCAAACGCGACTGCCACGCCGACGAAGCCGACGACGCTGCCGGCAATGCGGACCTTGAAGAAGATTGCCGCCGCGAGGTAGACCACGGCCAGGATCAGCAGGGCGATCAGAGTCGTGCCGACCACCCGGCTTCCGAGCAGCACGGCGCGTGACAGCGGCGCGGCGCGCAGCCGCCGCCACACGCCCTGCTGCCGCATCAACAGGAGACCGGCCCCGGCGTCGATGCCCATGAACAAGATGAACTGCACGCTCATGCCGGCGAACGAATGAGCATAAGAATTGTAGTGTGGGCCCGTGCTGACCGCGACATTGGTCAGCGTGAATGGCACGGACAAGCCGCCGCTCGCGGAAAAAAGCGTGCGCGTCATATGTTGCATGACGTGCTGTGTGAGCAACCCCTCGATGATCGGACGCACGAGTGATTGCGAAGGATCATAAAATATTTGCAGCGCCGGCTTTGCGGCGCCGCGAAAGAGAGCGCGGGGCGCCTCGGCACCGAAGCCCGGTGGGAACACGATGGCCGCCCGCAGCTTGCCGGTTTGGACGCGTTGCCGCGCCTGCGCTTCGCTCATCGGTTCGGCGGTGAGAGCGGCATCGTTCGCGAGATCCGCGACGATGGCTTTCGACAGTTCGCTCCCATCCTGATCGACCGTGCCAACCTCTATTCGCGACAGCGCAGCGTCGCCGCCGTCGCCGCCGAACAAAAATCCGAAGAAGGCTGCAATGATGATCGGCGTGAGCACGCTGACCACAAGTGCCCGGCGATCGCGCAAAAACGTCAGGAGATCCTTGCGGACCAGAGCCCGAAATGCCGTGAGATTCGTGCTCATGGGTCGCGCAGCGACCGGCCGGTCAAGGCAAGGAAGGCGTCTTCGAGATTTGCCCGCCGGCTCGTGAGTTCCCGGCAACTGAAGCCGCGTGCCGCGAGACGCTCCAGGACCCGCGGCGCCGCGATTCCAAGATCGGCCGCCGCGACCGAGAGCCGGGACCCCGCCAGCTCCACGCGAATAATGCCCGGCAGGCTGGAGAGCTCCGAGAGTGCCGCGGCATCGGGCGGCAGCTCGTAATCCAGGGTCAGCATGTTGGCGGCGGGCGCGCTCGCCAAGACCCTTTCGAGCGTGTCGTCCGCGAGCACGCGGCCATGGTCGATGATCACGACCCGGTCGCACAGCCGCTCGACTTCCTCCATGTAGTGCGTGGTGTAGATCAATGTGCGCCCGGCGGCCGCCAGCGTCTCGAGGGTGTCGAAAATCGCGTTGCGGCTCTGGGGGTCGACGCCGACAGTGGGCTCATCGAGCAGAAGGATCTGTGGCTCATGCAGCAGCGCACAGGCGATGTTGAGCCGCCGCCGCATTCCGCCGCTGAATTCCTTTGGCGGGTCGCCTGAGCGGTCAGCGAGACTGGTGAGCTCGAGCGCGGCGGCAACACGAGCAGTCAGCACGCGGCCCGCAAGGCCGTAGAGCGCCCCGAAGAATTCGAGGTTGATGCGTGCCGGCAGCTCATCCAGGAGCGCAAGTTCCTGGGGTACGAGCCCAATATGGTGTTTCGTTGGGTGGGCACCGGTGCCGAGGGGAACGCCGCCGATCCGCACGGTGCCGCGGTCCGGCCGCAATAGACCCGCCAGCATGCCGATGGTCGTCGACTTGCCGGCCCCATTGGGTCCGAGCAGCCCGAGCACAGCAGCCGGCGCCGCAGAGAAAGACACGTCCGCTACGGCGGCCGTTGTTCCGAAGCGCTTTTCGAGGTGTTCGGCGTCAAGGCGCATGCGAGGATCCCCGCACCCAGGGCCGCATAACCCGCCGTACCGGGGCGCTCACACTTGCAGCGATCGTTGGATCCAGCAGCCTCCTGCGCCGCAGGTGCCGCAACGCGATCTGCACCGTCGATTTCGAAAGTCCGGTCTTTGTCGCAATGGTTTGTAGACTCACGGAAACCGTCGACCACATAGGCATCGATGGATAGGCGCTCCATAGTGGTAAATACTATATTGATTACCGGTACTTACGGCAACCGCGCCGCGCTAGCATGCGGCCGTCTGTAACCATTGGAGGGCTTGCAATGATCACCCAACTCAAGTTCGTCGGCATTCCGACCACGGACCAGGATCTGGCGCCGGCGACACGAGTCGTGCTCTTTACCCCGGAGGGGCATGAAAATCGGATCGGGACGTTCTTCAATGGCTCCTTTGCCTGTGATGACGTATCGGCAACCTACCGGCAGCTCAAGTCTCCATGAGCGGCTTATGGGAGAAGTTGAACCTCAGGGACCACCGGGAGATATTCGTGCTCAACGCGCCGAAGTCCTTTGAAGCGGCGCTCAAGACCCTTCGGGGGGTCCGCGTGCAGCGGCGTGTCGAGGCGCTCAAGGAGCCGGCTTTTGCGCTGGCCTTTGTCGTGAAGCAAACGGATCTCGACAGGCTGTCCGCGGCAATCGCTGCCAAGGCGACCGGCGACGCACTTCTCTGGTTCGCTTATCCGAAGGGCACCTCAAAGCGGTATTCCTGTGATTTCAATCGCGACAAAGGCTGGGACGTCTTGCGAGCGGCGGGCTTCGATTGCGTTCGGCAGGTGGCAATCGATGAGGATTGGTCGGCGCTCCGATTTCGGCGAACCGAGTTCATCAATCATCGGTCGCGATAGGACTCAAAACGAGTAGCCGAGCGAGGTGACCACATTCCAGTCGTTGGAGCGCGCCGTCTCGGCCGGTCTGTTGTCGTAGCTGTCGTTGAACGAAATTTGCAGGAAAAAATCCTTTATCAGCTCATGTTTCAGCTTGAGAGAGGCTTCGCTGCGCACCCGGCCTCCTTCGTTGAGGCTCGGCAGGACCGCCAGGTTCGCGGCAACATTCGTCTTGGGATGATCCCATCGAAAGATATACAGGTCGGTGGTGAGCGGCAGCCAGATGGCCTGCCGTTTGTCGCCGTTAACACCGGTTTCGGTGGACACCGCGAGCCCGGCGCCGGCACGCCACTCCAGACCTTGGCGCTGCACGAAATATCGGCCAAATGTCTGCGCGATCAGGCTCCGCAAGTCGAGACCGAGCTCCTCGTTTCGATCGAACTGCAGCGCGGTCTCGCGATACCAGCGATCCGGAAGAAAGGCATCGAATGATATGACCAACGAATCCCGCTGCGTGGATTGGCCCGTATCCTGGTGGGTCGTTTGCGTATCGAGCGATAGCTTCCACTCCCGCCGGCGATTGCGCGCGCCGATGTTGCCGGAAAAATCGGCGGTCTGGACGCCGCTTGCCGACGTATAGCTGTAGCCCAAACTGACATCGCCCTCGAGACGGTCGTACCAAACCTCGCCGCCCTTGACCCGTCTCAATTCGATGATCTCGGATATCGGCACTTCCACGGGAACAGGCGTTTCCCCCGATCTGCCGCTCACCAGCCGGATTGCGCCCACGTTCGACGCGGCCTCCGGCGCCGGACCGTAAATTCGCCGTCCATCGGCAAGTTCAATGTTCAGCTTCTGGGAGGTGGTGAGCGATACGATATGCGTCCAATCGATGTACAGCGTGCCCGCATGGTCGGTCTTGAACTGCAGTTGGCCTGATTCCAGTTGCAGCACCTCGCCGGTGAGGTGATCGCCGTTGTCCAACACGACGACGTCGGTCCGCTCCGCCCGCACCGGGCTCGCCAGGAGACCGAGCGCCAGGAAAATGCCCGCGAGTCGAACGCACATTGCCGCCTTGCTCCATGTTGGCCCGTTCATTCTCGCACCCTGCGCACGAACAGGGGCATTGGGCGAAATACCTACTCGCTCTCTGGTTCGACCGTGCGCGGCAGGCGTAATGCGGTGACCGGCCACAAGCCAGGGTTGATCGTGAATCCGGCGATCAGGCCGCGCGCATCGCGGTCGATGTGCAGTCGATCCGCTCGAGGCGTCGCCAACTCGAATTCGTCCGAAGCCACCAGTGTAAGCGGCAGCCACTTTCCGGCGGGGAGGTAGACACTATCCTGTCCGGTCACCTCGACTTCGAGCCCGGCCCCATTGCGCCGCAGTTCGGCAACGGACCCGGGCGCGAGTTCATAGCGTCCGATGCACGCGTCCGCCAGCGCGGACGTCAGCGCCGCGCCGGTGCGCGGCGCCGCGTCGGCGCGCGCCGGCGCGCTCGCGAGAACGGCGTCCCAGGCCGTTTCGGATGCCAGCGTGCCGAGATCGACGTTGTTGAGTCCGGCGTTACTGACTTCACCCGTGCTCACCGCAAAGAGCGTATCGCCATCAACCTCGGTTCCGAATGGCTGGATCGCCCGGGCCATCGAATTGTGAACCTGGACCGCCAGGCGCTGCAGCGCCCAAAACGGCAGCGCCTGGTTGGTGACGACGACCGTGATCGTCGTATTGGTTGTCGGTGTGCTGGTTGCGGCCGGTTCCGACGGCTTGGGTGCGTTTGAATCGGCGCGCTTCGCGGCGCCGAGCGCGGCCAGATGCTGAGCAAGGCGCTCCGAAATTGCACCGCAGTCGCCGGCCACCGGATGCGAGCAGCGCATTAATCGGCCTTTGCGGTCGACGACGGACCCTGCCGCGTTCACGACGGTGATGACCAGCACCTTGGTCTCGCCCGACCGGCGGAAGGCGGCGCCTTGACCGGAGTGCTGCCATTCGTCGCGGCCAAAGTAGTAGCCTTGCATCGCGAAGCGTCCGGCCCCGCGCGCGCCCAACGGCGCCCAGCCGCTGCGTGCGCCATCCAGTGCGGCTCGACCCAGCGTCTCATCCGGCGTCACCGAATTGTATCGCCGCAAGCCGAGGTCGAAGATGATGGCGCCGGGAACCACGGCGATGTTTTTCCAGTTTCCGGGATTGGCGGCACGCTCCTTGAGCGCGTTTGCGACTCCGGTCGCGACCGACAGGCCATACGCCGAGCCGCCCGCGAGCGTGATGGCGCTGACGAAGAACTTGTCGGAACCGAGCCGCAGCAAATCCGTAAAAATCGTGCCGGGCGCGCCGCCGCGTACATCGACCGCCGCCATCACAGGCTTGCGGAACAGCAGCACGGTCGCGCCCGTCGGGCCCTCCTCGTACTCTGCCGCCCCGATCTGGACCGCCGGAAAATCGTAGGTGAGGGCTGGGCCGTCGAAGGAAACCCGCGGCACGCGTGGCGCTGCGGCGGCCCGCGTGCCCGGGGCCCACTGGGCATTACCGCCGAGCGGCGCAGCCAGCAACGCGGTGAGGAGGACAACGGTCAAGCGCATGAGTCAGCCCTCCGCCAAGCCTGGACGCGCGCACTTCTCGGCGGGCCTTCAGCGCGCCGTCTTCTTCGCCAGGTGCGCGCGCAGTCCGGCGAGTTGCTGCGCCGACAAAGTCCCCAGGATACCGCGCCGCTGCTCGGGAATGTGAGCGGTGACGTCGGCCGGGTCGCCGAAGATATAATGCTCGAACAAGGCGGCCCAGGCGCGCCGAGTGGCGGGCGGCAGGCCGCGGATGCCGAGAATGCCGTGCAGCAGCGCATCGAACGCGGAATCCGCGAGTGCGCCGTCGCCGACCTGATCATGCCACCAATAGTTCACGAGCACGTTGAACCGCTCGAGCGATTCGACGTGGTGCCACCAGAGCGGTGGGATGAAGACCGCATCTCCCGGTCCGACCTCGGCCACCTGCGCCGCCGCCAGCGCCTCGCGAAACTTAGGATACCGCTCAAAGTCGGGATGGCGCAGAGACACGAGGCTCATCGCCGCCCCCGTCGGGGCGAAGTCCAGCGGGCCGATGTAAAGATTCGCAACCTGCTCGGGAGGAAACAGTGTGAAGCGGCGGCGCCCCGCGACGACGCAGCCGATGTTGTTCCACTCATCGACGTGGGTGGGAGTGGTGATTTGATTGCCCAGCCAGATACGCGGCGGCACCTCCGCATCGACGATGCTCAAGCGGTTCTCTTCGGAAAAACCCGGCAGGCAATCCTTGATCAACGCGCTTTGCGCCGCCACGGCCGGCGACTTGGGGAACTTCGCATAGCGCAGGACTTGCTCGGCGACCGCCGCCAGCGGCAGACGATTGCGCAGAAAGTTGAACCCCGTCATGGTCTCGTTGTAGAACACTTGGCCGTCGATTTCCGAGGCGGTCAGCAGCGCGTCCACCGCTTTGCCGCTGTCGAAGCGATGCAGGTAGCGCACCAGGGCCGCCGGCGAGTCGAGGCCTTGCTTCACGGCGGGCCAATCGCTCACGAGTCCGCGAAAGATCGCGGGCCGCTTGTCGGAGAGGACCTCGCGCCGAATGGCCGCGGCGTCGAGGCCGGTCACCTCGCGGATCGGGTGCGAGATTGGAGCGCTGGTCACCAAAAATAGACCTGCAGGCTGTCGCTCTTGCGCCGCGGTGGAATGTTCTCGAGCACTTCCCGATGGTCGCGGTAATTGAGCTCGCTGCGCTCGAGCAAGTTGTCGATGTCGCTCAAACGATACTTGCATTCGTCGCCCTTCGGGGCGTGCAAGGTGTCGGGATCCGGAAAGATACCCATGCCGCACATAATGGCGTACCAGGAAAAAACGGGGTACCCCTTGCCGAGCACCTGCTGCCGAACGGGCGGCGCGATTCCCTTGCCGGACATCCACAGGCTCAGCAATTGTTTCAAGGGCTCGGACAAACGGAGGTTTGCCGCATTCGCACGCCAGTACTCCGTATCGGTGCGGCTGTTGGTCTTGTAGTGGGTGACGATGTAGTCGCGGATGCCCTCGAAATGCGCGTTGATCCGCGCGTTGAAATTGTCGTGCGCCGCGTCGCCGAGATCGCCCTGTTCCAGGAACTCGACGAAGATCGCCGCGGTTTGCTGAATGAACAAGAGGGCGGTCGCTTCCAGGGGCTCTATGAATCCCTGCGAGAGGCCCACCGCGAGACAGTTCTTGTTCCAGTGCTTCGTGACCCGTCCGATTTTCATTTTCAAGTGCCGCGCTGGCGTGTCCGATTCCAGCAATCCCAGGTGTTCCCGCAACTCCCGCTCCGCTTCATCCGGCGTGCAGAACTGGGTGCTGTAGACGTATCCATTGCCGAAGCGGCGGGTGAGCGGAATCTTCCAGGCCCAGCCATGTTTCAGGGCGGTGGAGATGGTCTGCGACGGCACGGTGTTGCCGATGGGGGTCGGCATGGCGATGGCCGCGTCGTTGAACAGGTTCTCGGCGTAGCTCACGAACGGGGTCTTCAATGCCTGCGTGATCAAGAGGCCGGCGAAGCCCGTGCAGTCGACGAACAGATCGCCGCCGATGGGCTCGCCTTCGCGGATGCTGAGCGATGCGATGGCGCCGCGCTCATCGAGGTTGGCCTGGGTCACATGGGCGGCGACATAGCGGACCCCGCGTGCGATTGCTTTCTTCTTCAAGAACTCGCCCAGCAGCACGGAATCGAAGTGGTAGCCGTGCCAGATATCGAAGGGGAAATGTTCGGCCGGTTTCGGCGCGAGATGTTTCTCGGCGAGCCGCGCCGCAATGAAAAAGCGGTCCGGATGCGCATGCACGTCCGCGCCGTTGACTCGCGCGTCCGTGTTGTGCACGAACTGCGTCATGGTGAGATTGTCGAGCATGGACGCAAAGGGATGAAAGTAGCGCTCGAAGCCCGGCTTGGTCGACCAATGCTCGAAGGAGATGCCGCACTTGTAGGTGGCGTGGCACTCGGGCATCCACTCCGACTCTTCTATCCCCAAGCCGTCGAAGAAGCCGCGCAGCCAGGGAGTCGAACCCTCGCCCACGCCGATGATGCCCACCGCCGGGGACTCGACCACCGTGATCTCGACGCCTCGTTCGATCAGCGAGCGCGACAGCGTCATGGCCGTCATCCATCCGGCCGAGCCGCCGCCCACCACGACGATGCGGCGCAGCGCCGGCGGCAGCGCGCAGCGGCGGTTGGGCGCGCACGTCGCTTCGGCCCCGCAGTCGTTATACAGGGTGGCGGTGACGCTCATAGCAGGCGGCGCAGCGGCTCGCTCCAGTTCTCGACCGGGCCGGCCACCAGCACCTGGATCTTGTCGGCGGCCGAGCGCGCGATGCCGCGAACGCCGAGCCTGCTCAAGGCAGGTTCGTCGATGTTTTCAGGCCGTGCCGTGCGGATCAACAATCGTCCCGAGGACGTCGCAAATTCGACCACATTGTCGCGGCCGCCGAGGGCAGCCAAGAGTCCGGGCGCATCCACGGCCGGCGCATCGGTTGCCGCGGCGCGCGCTGCGGCCGGCGCCGCTCGCAGCGTCGCACGAATCTCGCCGGCGACTTGATCGGCGATGGGCCCCAAAACCACCTGCAATCCATTCGCGGAGGAACGAATGACGCCTTGCGCGCCCAGGCGCTTTAGCATCGCCTCGTCCACCGCCCTGTTGTCGACCATCACCAGCCGCAGCCGGGTGGTGCACGCCTCCACTTCAGCGAGGTTTTGGGCGCCGCCGAGGGCGGTTACGAAGCCCTGCGCGCGCGGGCCGGCAGGCAGCGACTGTGCGGCAGCCTTGTCGTCGACTTCGCGTCCCGGCGTCGCGAGATTCAGATACACGATGGTGGCGCGAAATACGACGTAGTAGAGACAGAAGTACGCGGCGCCGATGGGCAGCAGCAACAGCGGCCGCTGCGCATGGCCGAAGTTCAGCACATAGTCGAACAGCCCTGCCGAGAAGCTGAATCCGAGACGCACCCCGAAGAAGTTCATGATGACCATGGCGAGACCGGTCGCAACCGCATGCAGCGCATAGAGCACGGGCGCCAAGAACATGAAGGTGAATTCTATCGGCTCCGTCACGCCCGTCAGGAAAGAGGTCAGGGCGAGCGACAGCAGCAGGCCGCCCACTCGGGCGCGACTCTCCTTGCGCGCCGTGTGATACATGGCGAGGCAGGCGCCCGGCAGCCCGAACATCATGACGGGGAAGAAGCCCGACATGAATGCGCCGGCCGTGGGGTCGCCGGCGAAGAACCGCCGCAAATCGCCGGTCGCGCCGTGGTAGTCGCCGACGATGAACCAGGCCACATTGTTGAGGATGTGGTGCAGCCCGGTGATGATCAACAACCGATTGAGCAGCCCGTAGGCAAACATGCCGAAGGGGCCTGCGCCCAAGATGGCGTGGCTCATGGTGTCCATGCCGCGTTCGATGGGCGGCCAGGCGTAGCCCAAGACGGCCGCCAGCGCGAGGCCGGCGAGACCGCTCACGATGGGCACGAAACGCCTGCCGCCGAAAAAACTCAGATAGTTCGGCAGGGTAATGTCGCCGAAGTGGTTGTAGCCGTAGCCGGCAATGATGCCGGACAAGAGTCCGATCGGAATGCTGAGTTTGGCCAGGGCGCCGGGAGGCGCTCCCGCCAGAGCTTCGAGCGCGTGCGTCGTCACCAGATATCCCACGAGTGCGGCGAGGCCGCCTGCGCCATGGTTCTCGCGGGCGAGACCGACGCCCACGCCGACGGCAAACAAGAGGCCGAGGTTCGAGAATATCGCATCGCCTGCCGCAAACATCGCAGGCCAGTCCAAGAGGTCGGGCTGTCCCACGCGCAGCAGCAGCCCGGCGATGGGCAGCACGGCGATGGGCAGCATCATGGCCCTTCCCAATTGCTGCAGGCTGGCAAAGCGCATGTTCATGTCGTAACTCCCAAAGATCCCATCGCCTTCGCCACCGCTGCGCGCACCGCGGCGGGGGACGCAAGATCGAGGCAGCTCAGCGCCAACTCGCGGCAGTCGCTGATCCGCAGCGCGCGGACCTGGCGCTTGATCGCAGGTATGGCCGCGGGTACCACCGAGAGCTCGCGCACGCCGAGACCCAGCAAAATCGGCACGGCCAACCGGTCCGCCGCCACGCCGCCGCACACGGCGACCAGTTTGCCGGCGGCGACACCGGCGCCCGCGGCCGCGGCGACGAGTTTGAGCACCGCCGGATGCAAGGCATCGGTGCGGCCGGCCAGTTCCGGATGACCGCGATCCATGGCCAGAGTGTACTGCGTGAGGTCGTTGCTGCCGATGGACAGAAAATCGACCTCGCGGATCAGGGCGGACGCCATGAGCGCCGCGGCGGGAGTCTCGATCATGGCACCCAATTCGATGGGGCCCCTGCATCCGAGTTCCGCCAAAAGCTCGTCGATCACGGCGCGCACGGCGAGTATTTCAGCGACGTCGGTGACCATGGGGATGAGCAGCCGCACTCGGCCCGCCGGCTGAACCTTGAGCGCCGCGCGCAGCTGAGTGCGCATGAGATCGGGGCGCGCCAGGGCGGTACGCACGCCGCGTAAGCCCAAAGCCGGGTTCTCCTCCGCGGGCAGCGGCAGGTAGCGAAGCGGCTTGTCGCCGCCCACGTCCATCAACCGCAGAATCAGCGGTCTGTTTTCGAGCGCCGTGGCAATGCCTTGGTAGGCCGCCAGTTGCTCGCTCTCTCCGGGCGCCGTTTCCCGATCGATGAACAGAAACTCGGTACGCAGCAGTCCGCAACCCTCGGCGCCGTTGGCAACGGCGGCCGCCGCATCGAGCACATTGCCCAGATTCGCAAACACTTCGATGCGGGTGCCGTCGAGCGCCCGGCATTCGGTTTGCGCCTCGGCCCGGGCCTTGGCGCGGCGTACGGCGCGCGACTCAACCGCTGCTCGCGCACTTTCGATGGCCGATGCCGTCGGCGCCCACTGTAGCGCGCCGCCATCGGCATCCACGATCACGGTGGCCCCGTCGGGAATGTCGCGAATCCCCGTACCCAACCCCACGAGCATGGGAACCTCCATGGCCGCCGCCAGGATGGCGACATGCGATGTGGCGCCGCCGGCACTCAAGCAGATCGCGATCAAGCGCTGCCGGTCGAGAGCGGTCAACTCCGACGGCAGCAAGTCATCGGCGATGAGCACAGCCTGCTCAGGCAACGGGAGATTCATCGGCCGCGCTTCGCCGGCGAGCGCCAGCAGCACATGCAACTCCACATCGAGCAGGTCGTCGGCGCGCTCGCGCAACCGAGAATCATCCAGCGACTGAAGCGCGGCAATGGAGCGGCGGATCGCCATGCGCCACGCGAAACCGGCGCTCTTGCCGGCGTCGATCAGTTCGTGCGCCGTCTCGTTCAACTGCGGGTCGTCGAGAAACTCCAGATGCGCCGCAATGATTTCGCCGCGGGTGGCGCCGCCCGTGGCGGCCACGCGCTCGAGCCGCGCACGCACATGCGCGCGCGCCTGATCGAGATCGGCGCTCTCTCTTGCGGAGCCAGCGCCTGCCTCGGTGACTTCGATTTCGCGGCGCTCGATTCGAGTGGCGCGGCCCACGGCGAAGCCGGCGACCGCCGCCACGCCCAAGAGAACACCCGTGGGCGGCGCAGGGCTCTGGATCGCGGCAAGCCCACGCGTTGCCTCGGGCTCGCTACCGGCTGCGGCGCCGGCCGCGTTGGCGCGGCGCGCGACGTCGTGACCGGCGGCCGATTCCATGCGCAGCGCGTCTTGGATGCCGGCGATGAGACCTGCAACGGCCTGCGCGGCATCGGCGCCGTCGGCTTCAATGGTCAATTCGTCGCCCTGGCGCACACCGAGCGCCATGATGGCGACCACGCTGCGCGCATTGGCGCTGCGGCCATGAGCGCGCAGCGAGGCTGCCGCGCCGAACACCTTGGCGCGCTGGGCGAGTAAGGCGGCGGGGCGCGCATGCAGTCCCTGACGCAGCGTCACGATGAGCGTTTGCGCGACCGGGACACCCATGGGCGGAGCGGCCGCCGCGGACGAGCGCGCAGCGGTGATTTTAGGGATGCCGTCGATCTCGAACAAAAGATCGCCCGCGGACACGGGGCCTGGCGGGCGCCGCCGCAGCAGATTCAAGCCGTCCATCGGTGTCACCAGGATGGGCGTCATCAAGCTCTTGGCGCCGTGGGCGACGACATCGAGGTCGAAGCGGATGAGTTCGTCGCCGGCGCGGACGATCGCGCCCGGCCGCACCCTTGCCTCGAACCCGCGACCGCCCAAAGTTACGGTGTCGATGCCGATGTGGATCAATACATCGACGCCGTCCGCGGCGCGGATCGACACGGCATGGGAGCTCGCGGGTAGAGTGACGATTTCTCCCGCGCAGGGCGCAAGGACACGGGCGCCGGTCGGGTCGATGGCGAGACCGTCGCCCAGCATGCGTCCCGCAAATACGGGATCGGGCACGGCGTCGAGCGCGTCGCACCAGCCATCGAAAGGCGCCAGGATCCGAACAGTGGACATTCGCCGTTTACTCCCCGATCTCAACCCAGTCGAGCGCCCACATCGGATTGAGCCGCGGACGCGCGAAGCGCAAGCACAAATCATGCCTTCCCGAGAGGGCGGGCAAGCGCTGCGGCGGCAGCGTGGTCACGCCGGGAGCGTCGGCCGCCGCCGCCAGTGGCAGGAAGGCAAGTGCCGGCGTGCCGCACCCGTCCACATGAATCTCGAGCTCGCCCTGGGGTGTGCGAGCGTCGCCCACCCGTATCTTGGCTGCATCCGCACCGATCTCGTAATTAAACGGCAACGGCGCGACCGCGGCAATGATGCGCGGTCCCTTCGACAGGTCGATCCCGCGATCCATCCAGCAAGGGTTCATGATGTCGACGGCGAGCGGCCGCGATTGGTTGCCGCCCGCCAGCAGCAACAGGCCGATCCCGTCGCTGCATGGTTCGAGATCGTGACTGTCGCGGCGCAGTACCGCACGTGCATCCAGCCGTTTCTCCCAGGGGCGCGAAGCCTGTTCGGACCCCAAGAAAGTGGCGGCGCGAATCAGGGTGCCCTGCGGTAGGGTCAACGGCGCCGAATAGCGCGACGACTCTGCCGAGGGTTGTGTGCCGTCGAGGGTGTAACGAATGTCGCCGAAGGAAACCGCATCGACTTGCGCCGACAGGGTCAGGGAAATTCCGTCGGAGGTGGAAGAGATCTGCGCCGCCGGCGCGAACGCGCTGTCGGCGTAGTTCAAGCCGAAGGCGCGATAGCGCGCGAATTGGGGCACGAGACGCTCCAGGAAATCCGGCCAACGGCGCCGCGCCGCGGGCGACCAGCCGACCTCGGCGAGCGCCGCGGCTCGCGGCAGCGCCATCCATTGGACGCGCTCTTCGGTTTGCATGTGCTCGGTCCACAGATTGGCCTGCAGTCCGAGCACATGAGCACGTTCCCGGTCGCTCTGCGCCGGGTCCTGCGGCGCGAAGCGGTATACGTCCTCGAGCGAGAGCACTCTCAGGCGGCCCGGCGGTTCGTTCGGCAGCGTGCTCTGCCGATGGTCGAAGTAGAGTCCCGGATCCGGCGCCAGAACTGCGTCGTGGCCCGCCGCGGCCGCGAGCTGCGCACCGGACACCCCGTGCCAGGACATGATCACGGCGTCCTTGCGAAGCCCCGGCTGTAGAATCTCATCCCAGCCGATGATACGGCGGCCCCGCGTCGCGAGGTATGTGCCGATCCTTTGCGTGAAGTAGGCCTGCAGTGCGTCGGGATTTTGAAACCCGAGCTCACGCTCTCGCGCCCTGACTTGAGGTGAGGCCTGCCACTCGTCTTTCACCGCTTCATCGCCGCCGATGTGAATGATGGGGCTGGGAAAGAGATCGACGACTTCCGCCAGCACGTCATCGAGAAAGCGGAATGTTTCCGGCTCCACGTTGAACAAGTGATTCAGCACGCCCCAATTGGCCGAGACGCGCGGAGTTGCGGTCCCTGAACTTAAGGTAGGGTAGGCGGCAATCGCTGCCGTCGCATGGCCCGGCATGTCGATTTCCGGGACGATTTGCACATGGCGGGTTGCCGCGAAGCGCACGATGTCGCGCACCTCATCTTGGGAATAGAAGCCGCCGTAGCGTTCGCCGTTGGGCTCGACTCGCCAGGCGCCGACGGAGGTCAGGCGCGGATACTTGCGGATCTCGAGCCGCCACCCCTGATCGTCGGTCAGGTGCCAGTGCAGCACGTTGAGCTTGTGCCAGGCCATCCAGTCGATCATGGAACGAATGAAGGCGGGCGATTGCATGTGACGCGCCGAGTCGAGCATCAGACCGCGCCATGCATACACCGGCGCATCGTGGATGCTCTGCGCGGCGATCCTGCCCGTGGCGGACCCCGGCGGCAGCAGCTGCCAGAGAGTGACGGCGCCGTAGAACAGGCCTGCCGCGGAACTCGCGGACACCGTGATCCGCTGCGGCGCGACGTCGAGTTCGTACGCTTCCGGACCCAATCCGCGTCGACGGCGGAATGCAATCGAATCGGCGTTTGCGGTGCCGCTGTTCGCGACCGCCGTAGAAATCGGCAACTCGAGTGCGTTGGTGCGGGTCCACAACTCGACGAGGTAGTGGGCGGCGGCGCTTGCATCGCGGTCGCCCCGCGGCACCTGAATCACGGTGCCGGGTCCCACATTGAAGGAACCAACCCCTGGTATGACCTCGGCGGGAGCCGGAATGACACCGCTTCGCGCGGCCCAGGGCAGCGCCAGGCTTAAAAAAAGGGTGGCGGCCCGCGCCGCCACCCTTCGTCCTCGCACGCTTCTCGAACCATTCCGCACGATTCACACTCTACTTGATCGCCTCGTGCGGCGGTCGATGTTCGCCTACAGCTTGAAGCGGAAATTCAGATAGTACTGCGAGCCATTCTTGTAGAAGGCCCGCGGCTGATCCTGGTTCAGGGCATAGTACTTGAGCGTCGGATTGTTCAAGTTCATGCCGTCGAACGTGATCGAGAAATGATCGTTCATGGTGTAGCCCAGCGATGCCGACAAGGTGCCGATGGCATCCTGCGTAAACGCCGTGCTGCGGTCCAGGCCGCTGTAGAACGACGACCGATAGGTGTACGCCACGCGCGCATTGAACATCTTGTTCTCGAAGTAGCCCAGCACGTTGTAGGTGTTCTTGGATGTGCCCACCAGACGATCATCGCCGGGCCCCCCGGTTGGAGAGGGCTGCACGTTCGAGGTCTGCTTGCCATCCGCGTAGGTGTAGTTGCCGGCAAAGCCGAAGTTGTCGGTGAATGCCTGCTGGTAGGCGAGTTCCATCCCGTCGACCCGGCCCTTGGCGTTGACGGGGACCGACAAGTTGTAAGGCACCACGGTGCCGGTCGGGAATTGCGAGCTATAGGTGGTATAGCTCTTGATTTCCGAGCCATAACCGATGTAGTTGCGCAGGTCCATGTAGAAAGCGGTTGCCGACAACAGCGAGCGCTTGGCGAAATACCACTCGAGCCCGGCATCCAGGTTGGTCG
>Ga0209656_10001023_pt1 | contig 18035 bp, 10 predicted proteins | sample BogFormECP12_OM2_FD_188239 | JGI IMG/M metagenome (GOLD analysis project Ga0209656, IMG submission 188239) | Bog forest soil microbial communities from Calvert Island, British Columbia, Canada - ECP12_OM2 (SPAdes) (version 2) | ecosystem: Environmental > Aquatic > Freshwater > Wetlands > Bog ... | reverse complement strand
CCATTGCTTCCCGTCAATGAAGACATCGGCTCCTGGAACATTGCTCCGCACTACCAGAGTTCCGACCAGAGTTCCGACTTCGCTAGATACAGGAGGCAAGGACGATGGAGGTGTGGGCGGCTCCAGGCGTGCAACAATAGGCTTTTGCTCGCCGGCTTGAGCCGTGACGTTGCCTGACCATGGCTCATACCCCTCCAGGTGCACTTGCAATTGGTGGCTTTGATTAGGGCTCACGCTGACCGCTATCGTGCCATTATTGGCCGCGGTCCCAACTTCCTTTCCATCAACGAGAATTCGGGCTCCAGGCCTGGTCTGTATATTCAGGCTCGCTGCCATCGGCTGGGGAGTCCGAAGCATTAGCCAAATGATTAAACCAATCACTACGGCAATCACAGCGGCAGCCCCGATCAGCAGTGGCTTTCGCTTCCAGGGTGGTGGCAGTTTCGTCTCGGGAAGCTCCGATGGCTCCACAACAACAGGCTCGGGCTCGGCCGGCGGGGGGAAGATGCTGCTCGCCGACTTTCGCTCAGTTGTCGTCCCCCGGGACACTGGCTCGACGGGAGGAGCAAATATCAGTGTTGCCTCGGCCGTGGAGCCGTCAACATGACGAAGGGACGATATCGGGGTGGTTTCCACTTTTTCAAGAAGATCGCGGAATTCGCTGGATTGGCGATACGAGACTGGTCTGGAACTTAGAAACTCGCGCGCGTTTGCGCTCGCGCCCTCTTGCAACAGACTTCTCCCTTTAGCGATCGCCGCCTCAACCTCGCGCTGGAAGCCATCTCGCTGGTCTCGCGCCTGGAGCAGCAGAAGATCGAGGTCCTCACTGGGCGTCTGGTTGACAGCTTTCTCCAATAGTTCGACAGCGCTCTCGAAATTTTGTTCTGCGAGCAGCCGCTGTGCACCGCGCATGGCTTCTTCGATCGAAGCCTGCCGGCGGGTCTTGACCTGCTGATCACGGGCGAAGCGAAGCAGTTCGTCAAGGTCCTTCGTCTCGATAAATCGTGATTGAGCACTCTCCAGAATTTGGACCGCATCAGGATATCGGCCAAGGCTAATGGCCTCGTTCGCCTGTCGCAAGCAGGTCGCTTTGTCAGCCTCGGTGCGTTCTTTGAGCATTCGGTCTTGGATCATCGTGCGCAATGATTCAAGCCGCGCATTTCCATGAGCCTTCTGCAATGCTTTTTCAACAACGTCCAAAGAGCGTTGGGTCTGTCCGCTGTCCAGCAACTGCTGAGCGGCAGCAGTCTGGTTGCGTACAAATTCTTTCTGCACCGCTATTTCGATCTGTGCATCGGCAAGTTCCTTAAGCCTGGCGAGACCGCTTTCATTGGGGAACTTAGCAAGCGCCTCGGCGGCCCGAGCCGAAGCTGCCTTGTAGTCGTCGCGATCGATCGCTTCCTGCACTTCACGGTTGAGCCGTTCAAGCTCCCGGCGCTGTTTTTCCTGCTGATGCTCCGTCGCCAGTGTTTCCAGCAGGACGCGCAACTGGGGGGCTGATGGATCCAGCTTTTGTGCTTCTCGCAACAAATCGAGCGCAGCCGTGAACTTCCGCCCTACCATCTGCTTACGGGCTTCGTCGAGGAGGCCCTCCACTTGGCGCTGGCGCTCTCTTTCCTCCAGGTCCCTTTCAATGGCCCGGCGAAGCACCTTGATCTTGCTGTCGTTAGGACGACGCGACAACGCAGAATCGATAGCGTTCTTCGCGCTGTCCAGATCGCCCGACCGCTGTGCTGCTTCAGCGCGGGCGATGGCTTTGCGCACGAGCTCCGCTTCACCCTTGGCCTTTTCAATGTTCGTCCGGAGAGCTTGCAGGTCAGGGCTGTTATCGAGTTCGATGGCTTGATTCAGGAACGCGAGTGCAGCGTCGAACTCATCCCGGGCATAGACCTCTTCCGCTTGCTGCTTCAGCTGTCGAACGCGCTCCGCGCTCAGTTGCGCCTGTAGCCTTGCACGCAACGCGCTCAGTTGCTTCGAGGCCACCGTGTGCTGGCGATCCAGCTTGAGCACCTTGAGCAAATACTCCTGCGCCTGTTGCAGCTCGTTGCTCTGCTGCAAGAGTTCAGCCTTGCTCAGATACTCGTGAATGGAATCCTGCTTGAAACGATCCACCACCTCTGTCAGCGATGCGGCGAAGGCCTCCGCCGTCGGGAAGCGCTGGTCGCGGTTCTTCGCCAGGGACTTCAGGGTGATGGCTTCCAATTCCGGGGGATACGAAAGCGCAAATTGGCTGAACGGGGGCGGGTCCTCAGAGATGATCTTGGCGAGCGTCGATCCTGTGCTCTCGCCCTCGAAGGGGAGGGAGTAGGTCAGCAACTGGTAAAGAACGACGCCAGTCGAGTAGATGTCCGCCCTGCTGTCGACCGGCTTGTCCCGAAGTTGCTCGGGAGGCATGTAGTACAAACTGCCGACAATCTGCCCGGTGCGCGTCATAGTGTTATCACCCAACCGCGCAATACCGAAATCGACAATCTTAACGCCTCCGTCATTTAACACCATGATATTGGCGGGTTTGATATCACGATGTATGATGCCGTGCTGGTGCGCATAGCCCAGACCCTGGCAAACCTCAACAATGATGCTGATTTTTTCCAGCAGCGTCATGGGCCGGTGGGTACGCAGCAGCGCTTCCAGGCTCTGCCCCTCAAGATACTGCATCACCAAGAATGGCCGGCTTTGGTATTCACCCAAGTCGTAAACGGTAACGATGTTGGGATGCTGAAGACTCGCCGTGGACTTCGCCTCACGGTAAAAGCGCTCCAGAAAATCGGTGTTTTCGTGGACATCGACATTCATCATCTTGATGGCGACGAGTCGGTCGAGGTAGGGGTCCTTGGCAAGATACACGACTCCCATGCCGCCACGACCAATGATGTCGATAACGTCATACTTCCCGATCTTGGTGGTTTTGCTGGGAGTGGCCATTGCTCAGCTCAGCGCGTGCTGGCGCAAAACACTTGTCAACATTGAGCCGGCTGACGGCCCGGCCCTTTCCTGGTCGTTGATTCGCACAACACGACTCTGCGAACGCCCATAAATCCAAAGGCGCAAGCCTTTCCGCAGACCCGGATTGTGTTGTCATTGTGCTACGAAAGGGAGACGCTGGCAAGAGGCACAACAGCACAAGTTTAGTGCGCTTTCGCGCAGCCGTCGGGCAGGCCCTGCGGGACGTCGCGCACGTGGCTTCGTTTGCCAATGCAAACGGCGGCAGCGACGAAGTTTATCCTGTTAGAGGTTTACTGCAACTTATTTCGGTGGCATTTCAGCCAGCATTCTCTTGGCATCGGCAGCTTGGCTGAAGTTGGGCATTCTGAGGGCAGCCTCAAGTTCTCTCTTCGCATCTGCAGTCCTTCCGAGCTTGTAATAGGCCGTTCCCAAGTGGTAGAGGCCACTCGGATCATGCGGATTCTTGGCCACCGAAATCTTCAAGTTCGCAACCGCGGCTTCGTACGAGCCTTTCTTAACGTAGATCCAGCCCAGCGTGTCCGTGATTGTGGGATCATCCGGGGCCTTCTCCTTCGCCTCCTCAGCCAGCTTTAGAGCTACGTCGAGGTTGCCGCCGTGCTCCGCATAAAGCCATGCCAAGTTGTTCTTGGCGAGTACGTTATCAGGATCCGCTGCCAGGGCTTTTTCATACGAAAGGCGGGCATTCGCGAAGTCGCCTGCAGCCTCGTAGATCTGGCCCAGTCGAGCCATGGCATAGGAACGCGAGGACTGTTGCTGCGCCGCCTTCTCGAACTGCTGTCGTGCCAGATCCGGCTGCTTGTTCATCAGATACGTGTCGCCCAGCCCCAACTGAGCACCCGTTAGCTTGGGATCAATGCTCAAAGCCTTGTTATAGGCATCCAAAGCGAGGGGTAACTGGCCCGCCTGCAGCGCCACCCGACCGAGGACCTCGAAACCCGGTGCCCAGTCTGGAACCTTTTGCAAACGCGCCTTGACTGCTTCCACGCCTTTTCCCGGCTGCTTCTGGCCTACGTAACTCATTCCCAGAACATACAGAGCTGTTGGCAGGCGCGGCGAGGCGTCCAGGGCTGCGCTTGCCATGCTGGCTGCCTCGGCATACTGCTTTTGGGCAAGCTTGATTGAGGCCAGTGATTGCAGGACGACGCTCTTTTGCGTTCCCGAGCTAACGCTGCCGAGAATGCTCTGCAGGTGTGTCTCCGCTGAACGGTAGTCACCCTTCGCGGCCTGCGCTTGCGACAGCAGGAAAGACCGCTCGACAGAAGCAGGCTCTCGAATCTCGTCTTCAGTGAGGTTCTGGAGTGCTTGATCGACGCGACCTCCCTCCAAATTCAAGGCGGCAAGCAGCAGCAAAGCCCCAGGGTACCTTGGATTGACCTTCATGACATCCTGCAAAGCCGATTGCGCGTCTTTCAACTTCCCTTGAGAAGCGTAAGCCCGCGCCAGATCGAAAGCCGGTTCAGGCGCTTCCGGATGAAGTTTGTGGCTCTGCTGGAGTACGGGAATAGCTTCCGCAGTCTGGCCTCGATCAAGAAGCATGCGACCTTTCAGTGCGAGGCCCTCCCAGTCTTTGGGATTGTTCTTCAGAACTTCATCCAAAACGCGAGTCGCGTCTTCATACCGGCCCTGAACGAGATAAACAACTGCGAGGCCGTGCCAACTTCGCACGTCCTTGGGGTCCGCTTGCACCAATCGCTTGTATTCGGTTTCCGCATCGTTGAGGCGGGATGCGCTCAGATAAAACTGCGCCAGCACATCATGGTAGGGGGACTGAGGCTGACCTTTCGATGTCTCCTGAATGCTCTTGTAAAGTGGTTCAGCGTCTGAGTACCGTTTGTGCCGCATGTAAAAGCCTGCCAGTAGGGACTGAAAGGAGACCTCATTGGCGTTTTGACGCAGCCCCTCCCGGAGAACGGACTCGGCATTTTGCAAATCTGCCTGCCCTTCGTAGGTGGCACTCAACAGAGCAACGGCGGAGACAGACTTGGGGTCCAATTGCCAAGCTCGACGTAAAGTCGCTTCGGCCTGTGGGAAGTTCTTCTGTTGCAGTTGTAATAGCGCAAGATCCTGAAGTGCCCGGACATTGTTTGGCTCGGCCGCCAGCACCTCATTCACCAGAGCCTGGCCCCGCTTATAGTCTTGCAGGCCCATCTCACTTTCTGCGAGCAGCAGAGTTCCAGTTTTGTCGTCGGGCCACCGGCTCAGCACCGACTCTGCCTGCCGCTTGGCCTGCGTAAAGTTGTGCGCCCTCGCCAACAACTCAGCGACCATGATCTGGGCCTGACGATTATCAGGGTCGGTTAGGGAAGCCGCATAGAACTCCTGGAAAGCAACAAGATTAGCGCCACGCTGAAGCTCCACAGCTCCCAACGCAAAGTGTGCCTTTGCAAGCTTAGGGTTCAGCTGCAGTGCCCGGCGTAGCTCGATCACGGCAGCGTCCGGATTATTGTCCTTCAAATACTTTTCTGCCCGTTCGTAGCTCTTCTCGGCTCTGACCGCAGGATCCCTAAAACATCCGGTCGGGAACAAGAGGAAAATTCCTGCCAGGCACACAGCTACACCGAGGTTGCCGTGCATAAGCCAATTTTTCTTCAGACCCGTCGCGCTTGAACCCAGGTTGGAAACTTCTCTCATCGCAATCTCACTTTGCGCCTCGCCCCGACAACAACACCTTCGCCGTTTCGAACAGAATAACCGAGTCCAACATAGCAGACAGATGCTTAATATAGAAGAGGTCGTGTTCGAGCTTCACCCGGGACTGGTGAATGCTCGCGCCATATCCACATCTGACTTGGGCCCAGCCGGTGATCCCGGGGCGCAGTGAATGCCTCTGATCGTAGTACGGGACTTCTTGTTCCAGCATGCGGGCAAGTTCGGGTTGTTCGGGCCGTGGACCAACCAGACTCATATCGCCGAGCAGCACGTTAACCAGTTGTGGGATTTCGTCCAGCCGGAACTTGCGGATAAACCGGCCGACCCGGGTGATGCGGGGATCTTCATCGGCGGTCCAGGTCTGGCTTGAGGCCGGCGTCAACTCCTGCCGCATTGAACGAAACTTAATGATCTGAAACGTCCGCCCATTGAGTCCGACGCGGGCCTGCCGGAACAGCAGCGGACGCCCGGTTTCGAGCAAGATAGCAAGGGCTACCAGCAATGCCACCGGCGCCATAAGCACGATCAGGACAATCGAAAACACTACGTCCCCTGCTCGTTTCGATGCCAGCAATGCCTGGGATTTTCGGAATCCATTCGACAAGATCAGCCAGCTGGGAGACAGTTGGTCCAGGAGGATCCGTCCTGCAATTCGCTCATACATGCTGTGGGCTTCTTCAACCTGCACACCGAGAAATTTCAGGTTGAGCAGTTCCTTCAGCGGCATTTGGCCTCTGCGCTCTGACAGCGAGAGCACAACCAGGTCGGCTTTAGCGTCGACGGCAAGACGTTGCACATCACCTATTGCGCCAATCACCGGGCCTATTTCTTCGTTGCTCACCGGAGACGCATCCAAAGTGGCTCCCACGGTGGTGGAGGCGACCTCCGCTCCGGAAACTGCCGCGAAGCTGAGCTGGGGAAAACCTTGAACGCTGGCGGGCTTGTCCTCCTTGCGGAACGTATAGACAGTCCCCGGCTGCGGCGCTCTACGCTCGTAATTCTTGGCAGCGTGCCGCTCTGGAGTACTGGAGAATCGATTGCCAGCGCCCTCGTCTTCGTGGAGGAAGCCGACAATCTCAATATTGAGTTCCGGCCGGTTTACAATTTCCTGGGCAAGGGCTCTGCCGGCGGGACCGCCTCCCATGATGAGCACCCTTTGGCGACGCCTGAAAAAGGGAAGACCTGCATCTACGAGGAGCCGCCAACTGATGACAAAGGTGATGATCATCGGGGCAGCGATCGCGGCAACTCCGCGGCCCAGACTAAACTCGGGTTCAACATAGTAGACCACGGCCAGGATGAGGCAAGCGGCGCCCAGTGCCTGCAGCAGTCTTGCAAAGAGGATGGGCCGTCTGCGCACCAGGCCAAGATCGTAGAGATCGTAGTAATAGAGAGCCAACTCGCAGGCTGCTATCACGAGGCCGTAACGGTACAGTGCGCCGGGTTCAGCCAATTGCTGGCGCACCGCGTCAAGGCTGAGGAATCGCAGCGCTGTAGCAAACAGCAGTCCGCAGCCGATGAGTGCGCCCTCTGATAAGACGAGCACTAAAGTCTTGCCCGGAATTCTCTGGCCGCCGATTTTCATTTAGGAAATGGTAGGCGGAGCAGGACTCGAACCTGCGACCTCCCCGGTGTAGTCGGGGCGCTCTCCAGCTGAGCTATCCGCCTATTCGGGGAATAGCGGTCGCAAGTCACAGTCCAAAAACTCCTGTCCCTATTAACATATGATAAACGCAATAAATGCAGAAGTTAGCTCATAATTTTCTTTTGCCGGTCATGGCGAACAGTAGCAGTTACCCTACCGGCGTCATGCGGTACTCAGTTGGGCGAGTTTCCGGTGCCTTAAGAATAGGAATAAGTTTTCCAGAAGTGCGGTAAAAAAATTGCACTAATCCACTAAAATGGATTAATTAGACGCAATTGAATTAGCACTTTTAGGCTATTGCTCTGCTGCTGGCAGTCTCTGTTCATGCCTGAGCTGGATGAGCGATTGCAGCTGTTGCATCGGCAGGATTAGTGCAAATGACGACTCGCATCCGTGAGGCAAATCTTCGAGAAGACCAAAAGGTCCTCACGGATCTGATTCAAACCTATCTCGACGGCGAGGCGGACAATAACCGCTTCCGTTGGCTGTACTTGGAAAACCCGTTCGGCCCAGCCAGGGCGTGGGTCGCCTGCGGAGATCACAATGAGGCCATTGGAATGGCCGCGGTATTTCCCCGGCGGATGTATCGCGAAGGCAAGACGGTGACTGGGTGTGTTCTGGGTGACCTTTGCATCAGCACGAAATATCGTAGTGTGGGTCCAACTCTTCAGCTGCAGCGTGCCTGCCTAGCATGTGCCCGCTCGGAAGAGTTTGCGGTGGCTTACGACTTCCCAAGCAGCACGATGTCGCGCGTCTATGAGCATTTAGGCATATTTCCGGCGGAAAAGTCTGTCCGCCGGGCAAAAGTACTGCGAATTGATGACAAGATTGGCCGGCTCGTGCCGGTGCCGGTTCTCTCTCGCCTCCTGGCCGCTGTCGGCAATTTCGCTTTGGCTGTGAAGTCCCGAAGGCCGTCCCATCTGCCGGACCTTGAGGTGCGCCTGGACGATGCTCCCTGTTCTTCTGAATACTCTGCGCTGGCAGAGCAGGTCGGTTCGTCTTGGGGCATATGCACCGTGCGCAGTGCGGAGTACCTGAATTGGCGATACAGGCGGCACCCGCGACTCAAGTATGAGTTTCTTGCTGCGCGCCGATATAAGGAGTTGGTAGCTTACTGCACGTTTACGATGGCGGACGGAAATGCCACCATCGCAGAGCTGTTTGGTAGCATGGATAATCAGGTGCTGACCGGTCTATTGCGGGAGCTTGTTGGCTTGCTGCGAAGGCGTGGCGTCGCGACTGTCAGCATGCCCGTCTTGAGCGGGGATCCGCGCACTGGGTTGCTACGCAAATTGGGATTCTGGGCCCGCGAAGCGGTACCAGTCATGGGATTCGCCGGCGGATCCACCTTGACCAGCTCGCAGATGTTCCTCATGCACGGGGATCGGGAAAGTTAGAACCGGGTGAATGGCGTGTCAAAAGACGACAACAATGCAATTTTCCGCATTCGACGATTTGTGTTTCAGAAGTTTCCCCTCGCCCGTAAGCGGTCGGTGGCGAACAGCGACAACCTACTGGAGAGCGGGATCATCGATTCGCTTGGAGTGTTGGAGCTTGTGACTTTCTTTCAGCAGGAGTTTTCCGTAACAGCGGCGGATGAGGATCTCACTCCGGAAAACTTTCAGAACATCGAGTGCATGGCACGATTCGTGGAGCGCAGCCTGGAATTGCAACCGGGATCTGCCGAGTGACTCTCGCCATCGTGCCTGCGATGGCCTGATTTCTTGCTGTAGTACCTGGAGAGAACGTGCGATGGATTTCCTGATCCACCATATGTTGCGGAACAGTGCGGCCCTGTATCCCGAGAAAGAAGCCGTCGTCCACGGAGCCCGCCGTTTGTCATATGGCGAAGTCGCTGACCGTTGCGCGTCGATTGCGTGCGGACTTCGCAGTGCAGGTATGCAGCGTGGGGACCGGGTTGGAATTTACCTCGATCCCTCCGTGGAACAGGTCTTTTCGATTTTCTCCATCTCTCAGGCCGGTGGAGTGTACGTGCCGATGAACACCGTCCTGGTTCCAGAACAGGTCGCCCACATCGCCCGCGATTGCGGGATGAAGGCACTCATCACCACGCCTGATAAGTTGGAGACACTGCTTCCCGCGCTGCATGACGTCTCTTCCCTCCAGTTCTTCATTGTGACCGGCGAATCGAGCGGCCCGTCTGGACTGCAGGTTGATTCGAAACCGATACATCGGCTCCGAAGGATGTTGCAGTTGCCAGTCGCAGGAAGATGGTCAGATTGGGGCATTTCGAAGGACCTGGCCGCTATCCTCTATACCTCAGGTTCAACCGGGAAGCCCAAAGGTGTGATGCTGAGCCACGCCAACGTCATGGCGGGCAGCACGATTGTGTCAACTTACCTTGAGATCAGCGACCGGGAGCGGATTCTGGCCGTGCTGCCGTTTAGTTTTGACGCCGGCATGAACCAGTTGATGACCGCCTTCCAGCAAGGCGCAACCATCGTACTCATCAAGTTCGTATTCGCTAAAGAGATTATCGCCGCGCTGATAGCGGAGCACATCACCGGTTTGGCCGGCGTTCCAACGGTCTGGTCCCTGCTCGCCAACGGAGGAATCCTGAAGCACAAGTTCCCCGACTTGCGCTACATCACCAATACCGGCGGCGCGATGCCCCAGGCGGTGCTTAAGGTACTGAGAGAGGCTCTGCTGTCCACGAAGATCTTCCTGATGTACGGACTTACCGAGGCATTCCGGTCAACCTATCTGCCTCCTGAAGAACTTGAGCGCCGGCCAACCTCGATGGGAAAGGCGATTCCTGATACCGAGATATTGGTTCTGAATGAACACGGAAAACGGTGCCCGCCCGGAGAGATCGGCGAACTTGTGCATCGGGGACCGACGGTTTCACTGGGATACTGGGGGAATCAGGAGGCAACTGATCGAGTGCTGAAGTCCAATCCGCTTCTCCCGCAAGAACTGGGGGACTGCGAGAAGGTCTGTTATTCCGGCGATCTGGTAAAGATGGACGACGATGGTTTTCTGTACTATGTCGGGCGCCGCGACACCATGATCAAGTCGTCAGGCTATCGCATCAGTCCCACCGAGGTGGAAGAGGTCCTGTTTCAGACCGGCAAGATCCGCCAGGCTGCGGTGATTGGAATTCCCGATGAAGTGCTGGGCCAGACCATCAAGGCATTCATTGTTGCCAAGGACGGCGCGCCGCTCGATTGTGATGCCATCCAAGACTTTTGCGTGGAGAAGATGCCGCGCCACATGGTCCCAAAGCAGTTTGAAGTCATGAAGGAGCTGCCCAAGACCTCAAGCGGAAAGGTGGATTACCCGGCGCTTCGCCGTCGTGAGGGCCTCTAACCCGCCATGCAATTGGTACCCGGCATCGAAGATTCCTTTTCCGCCTCCAATGGCGAGTTGCAGATCGGTGGCGTTACGGTCAGCAAGCTCGCTGAGGAATTCGGCACTCCCCTGTTCGCCTACGACGAATCTGTCATGCAACGGAAATGGGACTCCCTGCGCGTAACCTTTCCACCGCGCTTCGAAGTCTACTATTCCGTAAAAGCCAATCCGAACCTGAACATCCTGGCATTTTTTCTGGCGCAAGGCGCCGGCTTGGAAATCGCTTCGGCGGGTGAACTGCATCAGGCGCGGAAAGCGGGTTGTGCTCCCGATCGCGTTCTTTTTGCCGGTCCGGGAAAGACGCCTGCTGAGCTCCGACTCGCGCTCACGCAAGGTGTCGGCGAAATCCATGCCGAGTCGATGCTGGAGCTGGAGCGAATTGCCAAGATTGCGGCGGATTTAAACCGCAAGGCTAAGGTTGCCATCAGGGTCAATCCCGAAGCTGACGCGCAAGGGGGCGCCATGCGCATGGGAGGCAAGCCTGCGCCGTTTGGCATCGATGAGGAGTTGCTGGATACGGCTTTGGATTTTGTCCTATCCCAGCAATCCATAGAGTTCCGCGGCATTCATCTCTTCACGGGCACGCAGATTCTGGACAGCGAAGTTTTGCTAGCCCAATACCGCAAAGGCGCACAGATTGCAGCGCGCGTTGCTGCGCGGCTGCGCGTGCCGCTCCACAGTCTGGACTTTGGAGGAGGGCTCGGCGTCCCGTACTTTGCACATGAGCATCCGTTGGACTTGGCGGCCCTAAGAGCTGGCCTAGCGGACATCGAACGCGAAATTGCCGCCGATCCAGGACTTGCCCGGACCCGACTTGTGATTGAGCCCGGCCGATATTTGATTGCGGAGGCGGGTGTTTACCTTACCCGTGTTCTCGATGTGAAGGTGTCGCGCGGCAAGAAGTTCGTGATTCTGGACGGCGGGATGAATCATCATCTGGCCGCTTCAGGCAATCTCGGCCAAACCATCAAGCGGAATTTTCCCATCGCAATTGCAACCAAGTGGGGACAACCCGATGAGGAAACCGTTGAAATTGTTGGTCCCCTCTGCACGCCGCTGGACACGCTGGCTCGTGCTGTTGCACTGCCGCGCGTCGAAGTCGGCGATCTCATGGCGATATTTCAGTCCGGCGCCTACGCGCGGACGGCCAGTCCACTCGGATTCCTGAGCCATCCCTCGCCGCCGGAAGTGATGGCCCACCGTGGCCGGGCGCGTCTGATTCGCAAACGCGGCGAGCTTTCCGACTACGTTTGTGACGTTCAATTCGCTTGCGCGCCTCTTGTGGCCCGCCGGGACGGATGATTGAAGCCTGTGACTGTCTCCGCCGACCGCCCGCTCGCTGAGCAAACTGCCGCAGCGCCGAAAGTAGTCACAGACAGCCAGGTTGCCCCTGATTCACTGCCGTCTGTCGTCCGCGGACGCGTACTTATTGTCGCTTACCACTTTCCTCCCCAGGCAGGCAGCAGCGGATTGTTGCGGTCGCTGAAATTCTGCCGCTACCTTCCTGAATTCGGCTGGTTGCCCACCGTGCTCACAATTGATCCTCGAGCCTATGAGCGAACCGAAGATTCGCAGATGGTTGAGGTGCCGGCGTTTGTGAATGTCACTAGGGCATTCGGGCTCGATTCCCAACGGCATCTGTCGCTGGGCAAGCGCTACCTCCGCGCTACTGCGCTTCCCGACCGCTGGGTTACCTGGCTCGCCGGAGCCATTCCTGCAGGACTGGATAGCATTAAGAAGCGCAAGATCGACATTATCTTCACGACGTATCCGATCGCCACCGCGGTACTCATCGGATATTTCTTGCACGTCCTCAGCGGCAAGCCCTGGATCGTGGACTTCCGCGATTCCATGACCGAAGACGGGTTGACTCAAGGCGCGCCGCAATACCCGAGGGACGCGCTTACTTATCGCATCTACACGTGGATTGAGCGCAAGGCAATCCAACATGGATCGCGGTTCTTGTTTACGGCACCCGCTACGGTTCGCATGTACCTCAAGCGGTATCCATTTCTCCATCCTGACCAATGCCTACTTGTGCCGAATGGGTATGACGAATCGGATTTCGCGGGCCTGGCGCCAAAACATACTGCCCATGACCAAGTACGATTGCTACATTCCGGGCTGATTTATCCCTTCGAGCGCGATCCGCGTCCCTTCTTCCGAGCGCTGGCCAGGCTGAAGGCGGAAGGTCAGATTAACTCCGACACTCTTTCGGTTGACCTTCGGGCGTGCGGATCGGAAGCCGAGTATCAAAGGGACGTTGAAGCTCTTGGAATCCAAGACCTGGTCCACTTCCTGCCCCACCTTCCCTATCGCGATTCTCTCCAGGACGCCGCCGAGGCCGACTGTCTTCTGCTGCTGCAGGCGGCCTGCTGCGATCACCAGATTCCGGCGAAAGCCTACGAGTACCTGCGCCTCAACAAGCCTATTCTCGCGCTCACCACGCACACCGGTGACACGGCCCGGCTGCTCGACGAAGCTGGAGGCGCAACCATTGCGGACATCGCCGATGAGAGTGCTATAGGTTCAGCGCTACCCATCTTCTTGCACAGCGTTCGGAACAGAAGTCACCCTCTTCCACGGGCTGCTGATGCCTACAGCCGCCACTCCCAGGCTCAACGCCTGGCCGAGTGCATGAGCGGCGTAATAGCATCGTGAAATCCAACCACGCACACCGAACGCCGTTGCCGTCGCCAGGCTACCGCCGTAGAATCACACATTGCGCAACCAACAGAAGCAATCCAGATCGACGTCCGGCAGGCCATCTGTTCTGCTGAGGATCGTTCTCGCCATCATCGTTGCCGCATGTCTTCTCGGCATCGTCCTGTGGCGTTCGTCCGCAGGAACGGCAGCCCGGCAGGTCGCAACCGGCCAGCCAGCAACCTATGTCGGCGCTGAGCGCTGCGCTTCGTGTCACGAAGAGCAGACGAAACTCTGGCGCACCTCGCATCACGCGCAGGCGATGCAACTAGCCAGTGACTCCACCGTTATTGGAAACTTCAATGATTCACACTTCACCAAGGACGGCGTTACCTCCACGTTCTTCAAGAAGGATACCCAGTTCCACGTCAACACGGAAGGCCCTGACGGCAAGCTGCAGAACTTCGCCCTTCCCTATACTTTTGGTGTTTCTCCGTTGCAGCAGTATCTGGTTCCCTTGTCCAACGGTCGCTTGCAGGCCTTCACCGTGGCCTGGGATTCGCGAAGCAAGGAGCAAGCCGGCCAGCGCTGGTTCGATCTTTATCCCGGCCAGAAGATAACGCCTTCCGATCCGCTGCACTGGACTGGGCGCAACCTGACCTGGAACTACATGTGCGCCGACTGCCATTCGACCAACCTGCGCAAGAACTACGACCTTGCCAAAGACAGCTACGCAACCACGTGGTCGGAGATCGACGTCTCCTGCGAGTCCTGCCACGGCCCAGGCTCCAACCACGTCGCCTGGGCGCGGAAGCACAAGAAAGGCTCTTACAACGCGAGCGACGGCGCGAATGGCCTGGTTGTCAACCTTAAGCCTGCAAGCGGATCCTGGTCGGTTTCGGAGCCCGCCACCGGAACTATGCACTGGAAGGGACAGACTCGTTCGCGCAACGAGGTCAACACGTGCGCGCCCTGTCATTCGCGGCGCCATGCCATCACCAACGACGCTCAGCCGGGCCAGCCTTATCTAGACGCGTACGTTCCGAGCCTGCTGGAGGAGGGCGTCTACTACGCCGACGGCCAAATCCTCGACGAAGATTACGAATGGGGCTCGTTCCTCCAGAGCAAGATGTACCACGAGGGTGTCACCTGCTCCGACTGTCACGATCCGCACAGCGCGAAGCTGCCGCCGGTGGACCTGAACTCGGTGTGCGGCAAGTGTCATTCGCTCGCGAAGTTTGGCGCCGAGCAGCATCATCACCACAAGACCGGCAGCGCCGGCGCGTTGTGCGTCAACTGCCACATGCCGACGCACACCTACATGGTCGTGGACGTCCGGCGCGATCACAGCTTCCGTATGCCCCGTCCCGATTTCTCCATCGCCTACGGGACGCCGAACGCCTGCAACCAATGCCACAAGGACAAGCCGAACCCTTGGGCCGCCGAGACGGTCGCGAAGTGGTACGGTCCGAACCGCAGGCAGGAGCCGCATTTCGTGGCAGCCCTTGACGCTGGCCGCCGCGGACTGCCCAGCGCAGAAAAATCTCTGACTGCTTTGATTACCGACTCCGCCCAGCCCGGCATCGCGCGAGCTACCGCCCTCAACCTGCTTTCGGAATACCTCACTCCTTCATCCGTTCCCGCTGTACACGCCGCGCTCGGCGACGGCGATGCGCTGGTCCGCCGCGAGGCCGTGCGCGCGCTGGAGCCGCTTCCTCCACAGGAGCGGGTTCCCTTGGCCGCTTCACTGCTGACCGATCCCATTCGCTCCGTCCGCATCGAAGCAGCGCGCCTGCTGGCCGGCACGCAGCCTGCTCTCTTGCAGGAAAATCAGAAGGTGGCGCTCAATCGCGCTATCTCGGAGCTAATTGCCAGCGAGTTGGCTGCGGCCGAGCGGCCTGAGAGCCACGTCAACCTCGCGCTGCTCTACGCGCAGATGGGCCGCACGAACGACGCTGAAAATGAATTGCAGACCGCCCTTCGTCTCGATCCCAGCTACGTTCCCGCCATGGTCAACCTGGCCGACCTCTACCGCGCGCAGAACCGCGACGACGAAGGTCAACGCTGGCTGGAGAAGGCCATCGCAGCCGCGCCCAACGCTGCTGAGCCCATTCATGCTCTTGGCCTGCTCAAGGTCCGGCAAAAGCAATATGGCGAGGCGCTCAACCTACTGGCGAAGGCGGCCATGCTGCAACCGTCCAACGTCCGTTACAGTTACGTCTATGCGGTGGCGCTCAACTCAACCGGGCAGCCCGACCAGGCGATCGCAATCTTGCAGCAAGCTCACCAGCGCCGCCCCGCCGACCGACAAGTGCTGGAGGCGCTAATCGCCTTCGAACGGGACAAAGGCAACCTGCCCTCGGCCATTGCTTACGCGCAGCAACTTCTGCAACTAACGCCCGAAGACCCCAACGCCAAGGCGATGCTGGCGAGTCTGCAGGCACAAGCGCGTTGATTTTCGTCGGTGGAGTTCATCTTCGATCGGCACAGGTTGGCTATAGGACAACGCAATGAAGCCAGCGCGTTACTAAGGTAAACAGCCGAAAGGCGGGCTTAGGTCAGGCCGGTTCCCCTTAATGAAAAAGCCGGAGCGCATGCTCCGGCTTTCGTGGCTTTGGGGGGACAAGTAAAATCAGAGGCCAAGTTTGCGGCGTGCAAAGCCCGCGACAGCAATGACTCCCAGTCCAAGCATGCTCAAAGTACCGGGTTCAGGGGTTTGTTGTACCTCTGAGAATTGGTTCGTCACCAGAGACAGCGAAGCGCTTCCGTTCGTACCTGCCTGTAGCGTAATGCCTTCTTGCAGATCGACTTCGCTTACCCCCGCGAAACTGGCACTGTCAAATAGCTTGGACCCAGAACTGCTATCGGAAACGCTCAGGGTCAGAATTTGCCCACCACTGCACGATGGCAGCATGGCTCCCAAACAAGCAGTCTCCGAAACTCCGATGAAACCAGTTCCAGTAAAAGAGAGAGCCCCGATAGAAAGACTGAGGTCGTTGATCAGCGCCCCGCCCGGATTTACGTTGGCGGAATACTGGATCGTGGAGGTCTCTTCCAAAATTCCCGAACTAGTTGACGAGAACCACCCGGCGCTGAACTGAAACCCCGGATTTCCTCCTGTTGTGATTGGAGTTACCGCTACACCACCTGCAGGAATGCCAAAACCCGGTGGATTTGACGTTCCTGAATACATGAAATCAGCGAATGTCTTGTCCCCGATCCCGCACTCGAATCCGGAAACAATATAGACATCGTAAGTTGATGTCGGACAAGGGTTAACGCCTGCGAACCCAGCCAGACTGGCCCCCAAGACCACCAATAGCGCAAATACGGCTCTTTTCATATCTCTTTCACCCATACGTGAAACGTATCAACGTTCTACCGCGAGTGCAAGACAGACTCTAGCCGCCGGACGCATTACGCCCGCAGCCGTAGCAGGCATAACACATGCAATTCTCCTTCCAGACAATCAGAATGTAATTTACTCATAACAAAGGAACAAACTGCCGTCCGAGGGACCGAAGTTGCAAGTTGTTGCACTAGTTGGGTAAGTCATTTCTACTTAGGCATTTAAGGCTCAGCAGTACGATGAGTCAGCTCCTATCGACAACATTGCTCCGACAACATTGCTCGGTTCCTGAACCTGAACCGGCGCCGAAGATCACCAACAGTACCTTCCGGCGCAACGGCCATCTGCCGGGGAGCGGTGGGGCTTTCCGGTTCGACGCGGAGATGTGCCTTATCCAACCGCAGCAAGGCAGCGTGCGCTATTTCTTTGCTTGACGGGAACGCCACGAAGGGGTTACGTATGTGTTAACTATTTGCTGCCGTTGAGGCGGCGAATGACGCCTTGACCAACGACTCCATAGCCTCGGATGTTTTCGACCGCTTGCAGAAGGCGACGACCGCCGATCCCGAAGAGTTGGCTGGCCTGTGCCGGGATTATCTTGCCGAAGCTCACAGCACTCTGGCGCACTTGCGCAGTGCGCTGGCCCAAGAGGATGCGGGGCGCTTCCGCGACCGGGCGCACTATTTGCGAGGCAGCAGTCTCGTGGTGGGAGCGACCACAGTTGCTCGATGTTGCTCGGACCTGGAACGCATGGCCCGCAACTCCGATTTGCGAGATGCGGCGACCCTGCTGGACCAGACCTCCGCAGCGCTTGATGCCGTACAAGCCGAATTAGTAAAGCGACTCGGAAAGTCTGTGGCTCCGATCGAGGGCTCCGCTGCGTAGCCTGTACAATCTGTGAAGTGGGGAATTCGTTTTGGCCGCGCCCATTAAAGTACTAATTGCCGACGATCATCCCGTTGTCCGCGTTGGTTTGCGCAACATGCTGCAATCCGACGGACGAGTGAAGGTCATCGCTGAAGCCAAAGATGGCATTGAAGCGCTACACATGGTGCGCACGCTTCGTCCCGACATCCTGCTTCTCGACCTGGCGATGCCGAGGATGCCGGGCATGGATGCCTTGCGCGAGCTGACCAGCGATACGATAAACACGCGCACCATTGTGCTCACTGCTCTCATCGACAAGCGTCAGGTTCTGGAGGCTTTGCAGCTCGGCGCCCGTGGCGTCGTTCTAAAGGATGCCGTTGTCGATCACCTCTCCGCTTGCATTGGCGCCGTGATGCAGGGGCAGTACTGGCTGGAGGGCCGTCCGGTACAAAACCTTGTCCAGGTGCTGCGCGATCTCGCCGCGCAAACCGCTCCGCCTCCACGCAAGACCTTTGGCCTGACGGCACGCGAGCTCGAGACCTC
>Ga0209656_10001021_pt1 | contig 18054 bp, 15 predicted proteins | sample BogFormECP12_OM2_FD_188239 | JGI IMG/M metagenome (GOLD analysis project Ga0209656, IMG submission 188239) | Bog forest soil microbial communities from Calvert Island, British Columbia, Canada - ECP12_OM2 (SPAdes) (version 2) | ecosystem: Environmental > Aquatic > Freshwater > Wetlands > Bog ... | reverse complement strand
GTAAGCATTCGTTGGGTCCCAGAACTGCTTTGCGCCGGTCAGCACAGTGGCGAGGGTCGAGAAAGAAATCGCGAGACCACCAACGATATGTGGCCAACGTCCTGTTGTTGTTGTCATGGACGATCTCAACGTCACAATCATCGTGGCCAATGCACTGATGAAGACGCTTATCCAGCCAAACCACCACATTTGTGGGTAAAAGCCTCCCGCTCCAGACGCGGCCGCAATTCGGGCTCGTGAGACTGCATCGCTCAACGCGAGCATGGCACCTTGATAGCCGTCGATCTGGTTGACCTGCTGGTCACCAGGCTGAGGTTGGCGGGCGGTACCGGCCCCCGTGCGCCATAAATGGTCGCCGTTCGGTCTGAGATCGAGCAGAAGCATACTGAACGCATCCGGTGACATGGCGCCGACGTCTATTTTCAGGCACCTGGCGATGGCATACGCGATTATCTTATGATCGGATCGCGTCGCTCTCCATTCTTCTATACCGTCGCTGGTGCCCCTTGCCTCCGGGATACTGTCTTGAAACAATGATTCCGTCAGTACCCGCTCTGAAAGGGTACCTTGAGCGTTCTGTGGCGTGGCGGTGGGGAGGAAACGCTCGTAAACAACAAAGCCCACCACCGCCAAAAACAAAACCGCCAGTACAGCGAAGGCCGCGGCCCATGGACGCCAAGGGGGCGGCCTTTTCGCCTCGGCTTCAGATGCTTGAGAAGCCGATTGTTCCGGAGCCCTTTCTGGTTCAACAGAAATCGGTTGCGAGGACTTTCCGCCGATTTGCGCGGACTCGCCTTCAGATGCTTGAGAAGCCGGTCGTTCCGGAGTGCTTCCAGGACCCCTACCCTCAGATGGCATCTTTTCCTCCCCCCTTTCGGTTTTGATCGAATTCGCCGATAGACGAGCGCCCGACCTGTTCTCTTAGTTCCAGACTTATCTTACGCCTATTTCCGTTAACCAACAAGGCTCAATACCCGGGCCCGAGGCCTGTCCACCCCCCAAATTGATGCTTTTGGGCGCAGGTCCGGCCACTGTCGGTGCATAAGCTGCTTCATGGCAAACTTTTTTGAAGTCCTCGCTGGACACGAATACTTGTCGGCCGAGGCGATAGTTGACCCGCGCCGGACACAGGATATAGACCAAGACACTGCTGTCCGGTCAATAAGCTAATAGATTCAATTGGTTAGTTATTTGCAAAGTATCGCATTTGGGACCGTCTTGGGCAAGTGCTTGATGTATAGTCATTTTCTCGAAGGGGGTGACCGAGAGGATCTGTAGCAATGTGTAGAGCGAGGCGTCCAGGGCGAGCCGCTTCTTGATGATGGCGACGAGGACGTAGACCGAGACGGCGATCCAGATTTGGGTCTTCACTGCATTTTCGGATGTCCCGAAGAAGCGTTTGATCCGCAGATGCTGTTTGATCCATTTGAAGAACAGTTCGACTTGCCAGCGGCTTTTGTAGAGTGCGCAGATGGTCGCGGCCGGCAACCCGAACTGGTTGGTGAGGAACACCAGCGTTCTTCCCGTTTCGGTGTCCCGGAAGCGGATGCGCCGCAGGTGTTCGGGATAATGCTGGCTGGTGTAGTGACCATCCAGGGCGATGGTCTGATCGCAGATGATCCCGGTCGTACGGTCTGTCGCGGCCGAATAGACCCGATGGGCATCCATGTTCGATTTGGCGCGGGTGATGAAGAAGGCTCCGGCGAGATGCAACACATGGAGGCGGGCGAAATCGACATAGCCCCGATCCATGACGTAGATTGCGCCCGCCTCCGGGAGCAGCATGTCGAGCGCGTGAACGTCGTGCAGCTTGCCATCCGAAACGTGGATGAAGCTCGGGATATTACCGCGCAAGTCCAACAGCGTGTGCATCTTGACCGCCGCCTTGGTCGTACGGAAATGCGCCCACGGAAAGACCGCCAGACAAAGGTCGATGGTCGTCGAGTCGAGCGCATAAACCGTGTTGGCGAGGTCGAAACCCAAATCCTCGTCGACGTACAGCCGTCTCGCCTGGACAATCAGTCGCTGGGCCAACTCCGCGTAAATGCGCCAGTCGCGCGCCTCGTTAGCATCGGCCAGCGTCGAGCGCCGCACCGGATCGCGGAAGCCCATGGAATAGAGTTTCGAGGCCTGCACCGACAAGCAGGTTTCGATGTCGCGCAGGCTCTCCCGGTAGGTAAGCTGGGCGAACGCCATGGCCCGATAATGCTCGGCGCAGGACAGCGTCCGCACCCGCTGATCGCCACCGTACCGCGCGACAATCCGTATGAACGTGCTCCACGGCAGAAAATCCATCAGTTGGGCGAAAAGCGTCTTGCCACTGTTCACCGGCGCCTCCTCGGAAACCTTCCGAAAAGTGCCAGATCGAGTTCAAATCGACACCACGCTAAATCGCCAAAACTGCGTTCAGAATCATGCCGTTAAAGGCAGACGCCCCGGACTTAACCGGACAGCAGTGATATTGTGTCTCTCCGCCCGTCGCGGGCCGCTGTCGAAGCCGCATGAACCTGCCAGTATTCCCGGCGGTGATATTGACGCCGAAGTCGGCGAGATCCCAGCGAACACGCAAGGATCTTTGGCTGCTCGCCTGGTGCCACCGGGACGCGATGCACGGCAATATCTTCCTCGGCGTAAAGTGCGTCGGCCGGTGTCGCCGGCGCACATGCGCAAGCTCACTGCGCTAAACTGGTGCAGGGCTCTATTGCAATTTCTGGGTCCAATTGTCGGGCCGGCAGAACAGGATGGATTGCAATTTCAGGCATCCTAAAGTCGACAAATTGGCGCGCATACTGTCGGCCCCTCGCAGCGTTCGGGATGGGGCGCCGCGACAGCGGGAGATTCTGATGGCCGATGAACTCTTTCACAGCTATTCTGGTCGGTGCCGGTTTCTCAACCATAACGCGAATCTCGCTGCTGATCCGCTGCTGGTGGCGCACTGAGCATGGATAGGCACAACTGATAATTGCAATGAAGCCAATGCCTGATTTGGTCCCTTGTTATAGGATGGCCCAGGTTGAGCGCCGGATTTTGAGGCTCGAGAACAGCGTTTTCCCAGTGTCTTTCCCGTCGAGCGGGGAAGGTCGCGGCGCGGCGGCGCGGGTGGCCGCGACACCTCATGCAGCGTCGGCAAGCGGCATGAGGCGGCGATGGATCAGCTGGCTGAGCGGCCTGCTAGGGGTGCTGGCGGTTGCCGGGCAGTGCCATGCGCAATCCGTTCTGGGTTATCATGGCAGTCCCGACCGCAGCGGCGATTTCATCGTCCCGGCGCTGACCTGGGAGCGCGCCCGCTCACTGCATCTCGACCCCGGTTTTCATCCGAATTTTGCCGGTCATCTCTATGCCCAGCCACTCTACTGGCAGCCGCCGGGATCGGCCTCGGGAGTGCTGGTCGTCGCCACCGAGAACGACGATGTTCATGCCATCGATGCGAAGTCGGGAAGCGAGATGTGGACGCGATCCTTGGGCCGGCCGGTCTCGCTCTCGACGCAGCCTTGCGGCAATATCGACCCGCTGGGGATCACCGGCACGCCGGTCATCGACGAGGGAACGCAGGCGGTTTATCTCGACGCGATGGTCGGCGACGCAGCCGGCGCGCATCACCGGGTCTTCGCATTGTCGCTGAAGGACGGCGCGCCGTTGCCGGGCTGGCCCGTCGACGTCGCCGACGCGCTCGCCCGTGGACAGCGCTTCAACAGTCACTTTCAGAACCAGCGCGGCGCGCTCGCGATACTCGACGGCAGGGTCTATGTCCCCTATGGCGGGCACTTCGGCGATTGCGGGGATTACCGCGGCTGGGTCCTCGGGATCCGCCTGCAGGACCCGCGGGACATCGTCAGCTGGAGCACACGCGGGCGGGGCGGTGGCATCTGGGCGCCGGGCGGGGTCAGCAGCGACGGGCGCTCGCTGTTCGTTGCGACCGGCAACACTTTGGGTGTCAGCACATGGAGCGATGGCGAGGCGGTCTTTCGCCTGACGCCGGACCTCCGGCACGAGGAGCGGCCGCGGGATTTTTTCGCACCGGCTGACTGGCGGGCGCTCGACGAGCGCGACGCCGACCTCGGCGGCAGCAACCCGCTGCTCTTGGACGTGCCTTCGGGGGACGTGCCTTCGGGCGGCGGCTCCCAGCCACTGGTCCTGGCGCTTGGCAAGGATGCCCGCGCCTATCTTCTCGACCGCAACAATCTCGGCGGCATCGGCGGCAGCCTCGCCTCCGAGACCGTGTCGAGGTACCCGATCCGCACCGCACCGGCAGCCTATACCGCCGACAACAGCGTGTTCGTCGCTTTCCAAGCCCAGGGCGCGCATTGCCCGACCGCGCGCGGCGACAACAACCTGACGGTTCTGCAAATCCCCGCCGGCCAGCCGCCTTCCCTCGCCACCATTTGGTGCGGCGCCTTCAAGGGCGAGGGCTCTCCGATCGTGACGACCACCGACGGCCACTCGAACCCGATCGTCTGGATCCTCGGTGCCGAGGGCGACGGACGGCTGCACGGCTACCGCGGCGATACCGGGGAGCCGTTGTTTGCCGGCGGCGGACCCGGCGATGCGATGACCGGGCTGCGACACTTCCAGACCTTGCTGGCTGCGGGCGGCCGGCTCTATGTCGGCGCCGATGGCCGCCTATACGCCTTTTCGTTCTGAAAGACCCGGGTGGACGCTCTGCGCCACATAAAAACGCTCCGCCCTATAAAAACGCTGCTGGGGCTGTGTCTGCTGCTGATCGCGCTCGGGCTGTCCGGCAGCGCCCGCGCCGAAAATTATCCCGATCGGCCGATCCATCTGGTCGTGCCTTTCCCGCCGGGAGGCCCGGCGGGGGTGGTGGCTGAGGTGATCGGACCGGAACTCGCGCAGCGCCTCGGGCAAAGCGTCGTCATCGACCACCGCAGCGGCGCCGACGGGATCGTCGGCAGCGAATATGTCGCGCGGGCCCCGCCGGACGGTTATACGCTGTTGCTGGCCTCTAGTTCTCATGTCATCCATCCCGGCACGTACAACAGCCTGCCCTTCGACACCGAGACGGCCTTTGCTCCGGTCTCGTTGCTGCTCACCGCGCAATACGTCCTGGTCGCGAACCCGTCGCTCCCTGTCGAATCGTTAGAGGAGCTGATTGCCTACGCGAAGAGCCATCCCGGTGCGCTCACCTATGCCTCCGGGGGTCTCGGAGGTCCAACCCAGCTCGCTTTCGAGCTGTTCCGGTTGAGCGCCGGCATCAGCGTCAGCCATGTTCCCTACGATGGCGGCGGCGCTGCCTTGCTGGCCGTCGTCAATGGCGAGGCGCAGGTCATGCTGGCGCCGATCCTCGCCGCAATGCCGATGGTACAGGACGGACGGCTGCGCGCGCTCGCGGTCAGCGGCCGGCATGCGGCCCCATCTGCGCCCGAATTGCCGACCATCGGCGAGACGCTCCCGGGCTTTTCCGCGGTGTCATGGTTCGGGGTCGTGGCCCCGGCAGGCACGCCTGCGGCGGTGATCGCGCGGCTCAACAAGGAACTCGATGGTATCGTCCACGAGCCCGAGACCGAAAAGCGCTTTGCCGCGATCGGCGGCGAGGCTGTCGGCGGCCCGCCATCGACGCTCGCCTCCCTCATTCACGATGAAATCCCGCGGTGGCGGCGGGTGGCCAAGGAGGCGGGCATACACATCGAGTGACTATTCGCCGCGCACCTCGCTCCCCGCCCGGCGGCGGAGCGGCTGAGCGAAGAACCAAACAGAAGTTGAGGAGTCGCTATGGTTGATTTCGCAGGCAGCCACGTCGTCGTGACCGGGGGGACGGGCGCTCTCGGCCGGGCCGTCATTGCAGCGTTGCGCGCCGCAAACGCGGTCTGTCACGTTCCCAACCTGGTCGCCGCCGAACTCGACGGCTTCCCTTTTTCGAGGGATGCAGGAGTGCACGTTGTCCGCGACGTCGACGTCGCGGACGAAGGCGCGGTCAGGGGTTTCTACGGCGCTCTTCCGCCGCTCTGGGCCTCCATTCATCTCGCTGGAGGATTCGCGATGGCGCCGATCGAGGAGATTTCGGCAGCTGATTTCATCGCGCAATTCAATATGAACGCGCTGTCCTGCTTTTTGTGCTCGGCGGCCGCGGTCGCGGCTTTTCGCGCACGCAAGGCGGCGGGGGGCGGCGGCGCGCTTGGGGGTCGGATCGTCAACGTCTCGGCCCGGCCCGCGATCGAGCCGCGTCTCGGGGCGGGGATGACCGCCTACACCGCGTCCAAATCCGCGGTGGCGGCGCTGACCCAGGCGCTGGGCCAAGAGCTGACCGACGAGCAAATCTGGGTCAATGCGGTCGCCCCCTCGATCCTCGACACCCCCGCAAACCGATCGGCGATGCCGGAGGCCGACCACTCGCGTTGGGTATCGCCCGCCGACCTCGCGGCGATCATCGCCTTTCTCGCCTCACCGGATAATCGAGCAACGCGCGGAGCGGTGATCCCGGTCTATGGCGGCTCATAATTCTTCTCGGCCGCTTCCCGACGCAGACCTCCGCCGTCTGCGGCGCAAACGCATTTTCGACAAAATTTACCAATTGTTTACCAGTTTTAATGTTGCATCGCAGCATGACAGGCGTATGTTGTTCGGAGCCGAGGTATGAGCGCGAGGTTGCGGGATGAAGCACCACCTGGTCCGCCTCGACCGGATCGCCGGCGAGTTGAACGCCTGGCTGCTCGCGATTGCGATCGGCCTTGGCATGCTCGATTTGACCGTGCTCATCGTCAAATGCCTGCCGCCGCTGCCGCGGCCGCCGATTGCAACCGGCATGGACGGACCGGGGCACGCTGTCATGCAATCTCCCTCGACGCAAACCCCTGATGCTCGGAGCTGATCCGGCAGTTGCGGAGAGGAGGCGGCGATGCACGTCGTTGTTGGACCCATTGTGACGAGGGATGGAGGCTTTGCATTCGATTCGTGGACGCCCGAAGAGGGACTGAGCCGCGGTTACTGCTATGGCCGCATCGAAGATGCCCATTACGCTCGCAAGGTCGAAATCAGATCCCGCGCCGGGAGATTTGCCGGCCCGATGATGGCCTGCAGCACGATTGATGAATTCACCTCGGCGCTCGCCAAGCGCGCCGGAACCGAGGCTGCCCGCGCTCACCTCTGAGCGAAGCGCCTTTCACCCAGTGTGACGGGGCGAAAGCGGGGGCGTGCAGCGCTGTGGTTCCTGCGCCATTGATTTCTCCGGTCCTCTCTGGACCAATCCAAGCGCGCGCCTAACATGACGGCGAGCGAAAATCGCCCCAGAGAGTGGAATGACCGAAAACCCGTTCTTCGAGCACTGGACCACCCCGTTTGGCATGCCGCCGTTCGATCGCATTCGGCCCGAGCACTTCCCGCCGGCCTTCGATCGCGGCATGCAGGAACAGATCGCCGAAATCGCCGAAATCGCCGGTTCCGCCGCCGCGCCGAGCTTCGCCGACACGATCGAGGCGTTGGAGCGCAGCGGCCGTCCGCTCGAGCGGGTGAGCCGGGTGTTCTTCAACCTCGATGCGAGCAACACTGACGACGCCCTCGAGGCGATCGCCCGGGATTACGCGCCGCGGCTCGCCCAGCATCAGATGCGGATCGCCCTCGACCCTGATTTGTTCGCGCGCATCGCGGATCTCTATGCAAGGCGCGCGCGTCTCGCGCTGGATCCCGACCAGCTGCGCCTGATCGAGCGCTATTATCTCCGATTCGTGCGCAGCGGCGCCCTCTTGACCCCCGAGCACAAGGAGCGGATGGCGGCGATTTCCGAGCGCCTGGCGAGGCTGCAGACTCTCTTCGGTCAGAACGTCCTGCACGATGAGCGGGGTTGGCAGCTGGTCCTCGACGAAGCGGACCTCGACGGACTCCCGGGATTTGCCCGAGCCGCGGCGGCGCAAGCCGCCGAAGAACGCGGGATCAGTGGACGCTATGCCGTTACCCTGTCGCGCTCCTTAGTCGAGCCGTTTCTGACTTTTTCGTCGCGCCGCGACCTGCGCCGGAGGCTGTGGGAGGCCTGGTCCGCACGCGGCGCGCGCGGCGGCGTCAGCGACAACGCGCCGATCATCCGCGAGATCGTGGCTTTACGTGCCGAGCAGGCCCGGCTGCTCGGTTATGAGAACTTTGTCGACTATCGCCTCGACGACACGATGGCCAAGACCAGCGCGGCGGTGGAAGGGCTGCTGTTGCAGGTCTGGGAGCCGGCTAAGGATAAGGCGCGGGACGAGCGGGCGGCGCTCGAAACAGTTGCGCGCGCCGAGGGTCTCAACGAGGCAATCCAGCCTTGGGACTGGAGGTGTTACGCCGAGAAGGTCCGGCGAGCCCAGTACGACCTCGACGAGGCGGAAGTGAAGCCGTATTTCGTGCTCGACAACATGGTGCGGGCGGCATTCGACACCGCCAGCCGCCTGTTCGGGCTGAGCTTTACAGAGCGCGAGGATCTCCCGGTCTATCACCCCGATGTGCGGGTCTGGGAGGTTCGCGACGAATCCGGCGGCCATGTCGGCCTTTTTCTGCACGACAATTTCGCCCGGCCCGGCAAGCAGTCGGGCGCCTGGTCGAGCCGCTACCGCGACCAGGAAAATATGGACGAGCCGGTGGCGCCGATCGTCGTCAACAACAACAACTTCGCCCGCGGCGACGTGACTGCCGGCGAACCGACCCTGTTGAGCTTCGACGACGCGAAGACACTGTTTCACGAGTTCGGCCACGGTCTGCATGCATTGCTGAGCCGGGTGCGCTACCGCTCGCAATCCGGCACTGCGGTGCGGCGTGATTTCGTCGAGTTTCCGTCCCAGATGTTCGAGCATTGGATGTCGGTGCCGGAAACCTTGCGAACCTATGCGCGCCATTACCGGACAGGAGAGCCTCTACCCGAGGATTTGTTGCGCCGGCTTCTGGCTGCGCGAAACTTTAACCAGGGCTTCGCTACGGTGGAGTATACGGCCTCGGCCCTGATGGACCTCGATCTGCACCGCAAAGCAGCGGGCGAGGCCCTCGACCCCGCCCGGTTCGAGCGGGATTTCCTGGACCGGATGGAGGTACCGAGGGAGATCGGACTGCGCCACCGCCTGCCACATTTCCAGCATCTGTTCGCCGGCGGCGGCTATGCCGCCGGCTATTATGCCTATCTCTGGGCCGAAGTGCTGGACGCGGACGGTTTCTCCGCCTTTACCGAAGCGGGCGACGTCTTCGATCCCAAGCTCGCCGCACACCTCAAGGCGATTTACAGCGCCGGTGACACGCGCGACCCGATGCAGCTTTATTGCGCGTTTCGCGGCCGCGAACCGGCGATCGCCGCGCTGTTGCAGCAGCGCGGCTTGGCAGCGACGCAATCTGGTTAAAGGGCCGGCAGGGTGCGGCCAAAACCGTGACCCTGCCAAACCGCTGCCTAAGACTTGGCCGCTGCTTAAGACTTGGACGGCCGGACGACCACGTGGTCTTTCATCTTCTCGTAAGTAGGCTCGGAGACGACCTTCTTCGACACGAGCTGACCCTTGTCGGTGTACGGGCGGCCCTGAATGATCTTGGTGGCGTCGCTCTCACTGACACCGGGAAGCATCTTCAATTCGGCCGCGCTCGCGCTGTTGATGTCGACCACGTCTGTTTTCGGCACAGCGTTCGTGCTCCGTGCATCCGAAGTCGCGGCCTTTGGCGTTGCCGGTGTCGCGGGCGCCATCGTCGATGACGGAGAAGTAGCGCTCGGAGTAGTCGTCGTCGCTGGCTGAGCCATCACCGGCGCAGCAATGGTCAAGGCCAACAGCCCCATGGGCAGTCGTGCAAACTTCAACATCTTTATCTCCTAATCTTGGCGGCACATACGCCGTCGAAGCTCAAAACGACGTGATGAGCGCGTTCTTCCATGATCTCGGATTTTTCCTTGAAAAAAATATTCGTTTTTGCTGGGAATAACTTTCGACAACATGCCAGCCGCGACAGAACCGGCATGGGGCCGCCGGACCAACCAGCCGATAATCCGAGCTGTCAGGCGCCCAAAAGGAGACTACTTACCGATGCAAAAGTCTCGAAAGATGATGTCGAGCAGATCTTCGACATCGACGGCGCCGGTAATTCGGCCGAGGCTGCGCAGCGCAAGACGCAAATCCTCCGCGCGCAGTTCATGCAACGCGGCGGAAAACGATCGCCGCAACGATGTTGCGGCTTCTTCGAGGGCCTGACGGTGGCGCGCTCGGGTTAGCACCGGGGCTTCGACGCGACAGCTTTGCGCGACCCGCTCGCCCAGGACCGCAAGCAATCCTTCGACACCTTCGCCGGTCAACGCAGAGATCGGCAATGCAGCGTGTGGTAATTCGGTACCCGCCGCCGGCACGAGATCGATCTTGTTGGCGACAAGGATCGTGTCGGCGCCGGGCCAAGCCGAGGCGCCGGCCGCGTCTGCCGGACGAGCAGCATCGAAGACGAAGAGCCGGATTTCGGCTTGCTCGGCTCGCTGCACCGCTCGCCGCTTCCCCTCCTGCTCGATCGCGTCCCCACTGTCGCGCAGTCCCGCAGTGTCGGCGAGAACGACGGGATAGCCCCCGAGATCGATCGCGACTTCGATCACATCCCGCGTGGTGCCGGCGACCGGCGAGGTGATGGCCGCATCGCGACGCGCAATCCGATTGAGAAGGCTGGATTTTCCGGCGTTTGGCGGGCCGACGATCGCGACGTCGATGCCGTCGCGCAGCCTCTCGCCGCGATGCCCGTCGGCCAGGTGATACTCGATTTCGGTGAGCAGCCCCTCGGTGTCATCAAGGATGCGATCCTCGATTTCGGGCGGTAGGTCCTCGTCGGGAAAGTCGATCGCCGCCTCGAGGTGGGCGAGGATGCGGCTCAGGCGATCGCGCCAGCCGCGATAAACGTCGCCCAGCTCGCCGCCGAGCTGACGCACTGCCTGCCGGCGCTGCGCCTCTGTCTCGGCCGCGGCGAGATCGGCAATCGCCTCGGCCTGCAAGAGATCGAGCTTGCCGTTGAGAAAGGCGCGACGGGTGAATTCGCCCGGCTCGGCGAGCCGCAGCCCGAGCCGGGCGAGCGACTGCATGACGACGGCGAGCACGGCGCGGCTGCCGTGCAGATGGAATTCCGCCACATCCTCGCCGGTCGCACTCCGCGGCGCCGGGAACCACAGGACGAGCCCGTCGTCCAGCGGGTCTCCGCCCTCAGGATCGACAATGCGCCGGCGCTGCGCGACCCGCGGCGGGGGCAAACCACCCGCAAGGGATATCACCGCCCTGCGGGCATCCGGCCCGGAGATGCGCAGTACCGCGACGGCAGCGCGTCCCGCCGCCGTCGCCGGCGCGAAAATCGTTTCGGCGCCCGGGTCGTTCAGCAGGATCGGGAGCCCGTTGCGTACTCAGACATTGGCGGCCGGAGGGTTGAGAATGCCCGCGGCGGTCTGCACATCCTCGCGCACCGCCTGGTGAAGATCGCCGATGACCAGCACCGCCTTCACCGCTCCTCCGCCCTGCTGTTCCGTCGCAAGTGGCGGGCGGATCGCATTGACGGCGGATCTCTTGACCCAAACCGGCGACGCATCGGGGCGTGTCAGCTTTACCAATGGCGGATCGACTCCCAGCCGGGCGACCAACGCCGCCGCGGCCTCGGCCGTCACCAGCACCCCGCGGTCGACGCCGTGCACATATGTGTGAGGGCCGACATCGTGCGGGTAGGGGCCGACGATGAGGGTGACGGCATTCTCGTTGACGATGACCTCGGTCCCGTCGAGCGCGCGAACGGCGATCATGCATGGCCCTCCTCGAGCCGCGGCAGGGAATCGCACCTCACCCCACGGCCAAGTCAAGCGGGATCACGTCCCGAGTTGACCGGGCTCGGTGTTAGTCGTTTGATCGAGCGCGGGTTGCCAAGATCACCGGGCGGAGGAGCACGCCATAGCCGACATGTTGGAAGGCAAAATCGCGGCCGTCACCGGTGCGGGCGGCGGCATCGGGCGGGAGATCGCAATAGCCATGGCGCGTGCCGGCGCCAAGGTCATCATCAATGATGTCGGCGCTTCGCTCTCCGGCGAGGGCCAGTCGGCGACCCCGGCCGAGGAAACCAAGCGGCTGATCGAGCAAGGCGGCGGCGCAGCCGCCATCAGCACCGATTCCGTCGCCGAATGGAACTCCGCGCAAAAGATCGTTCAGGCGGCGCTCGACCATTTCGGGGGGCTCGACATCGTCGTCAACAACGCCGGCGTGCTGCGCGATCAGATCTTTCACCGGATGACGGCCGAAGACTGGCTCGCGGTGATCTCGGTTCACCTCAACGGCAGCTTCTTTGTCAGCCGCGCGGCGGCCGACCAGTACCGCAAGCAGGAAAGCGGCGCCTATGTCCACATCACCAGCACTTCGGGGCTGATCGGCAATATGGGCCAGGCAAATTATGCCTCGGCAAAGCTCGGCATCACCGCCTTGTCGAAGGCGATCGCGATCGACATGAAGCGGTTCAATGTGCGCTCGAATTGCCTGTCGCCCTGGGCGTGGAGCCGCATGACCCAGTCGATCCCGGCTCGCACCGACGAGGAGCGGGCGCGCGTCGCCAAAATCCAGCAGATGACGCCTGACAAGAACGCGCCGATGGCGGTCTTTCTCGCTTCCGATGCGGCTCGGAACGTGACCGGTCAGGTGTTCGGCACGCGGATGAATGAAATCTATCTATTCAGCTCGCCTCGGCCGATCCGCAGCCTGCATCGGGCCGACGGCTGGACCCCGGAAGCGATTGCCGAGCACGCACTGCCGGCATTGCAATCTTCGTTCATGCCGCTGGACCGCTCGGGTGATCTCTTCTCCTGGGACCCTCTGTGAGGCTGGAGGATCTCATGTCGAAAATGCTGCTTCTGCTGCTGGTATTGGCGGCGCTGTCATGCGCCGGTCAGGCCGGAGCCCAGGCTCCCCCTGCGACCCCCGCTCCGCCGCCTATGCCCTATGGCACACCGATCGGCCTCGACGACGCCCAAAAGGCGGCAGCGGCAGCCGTCGAGGAGGTCAAAAAAATCGGCGCCGCGCCAAATGCCATTGCGATCGTCGACTCCGGCGGGTTCTTGATCTACTTCGAGCGAATGGACAACACTCAGCTGGGGTCGATCGAGATCGCCATAGACAAGGCCCGCTCCGCCGCCCTGTTCCGGCGGCCCAGCAAGGTCTTCGAGGATGCGCTCGCCGGCGGCCGCACAGCCATCCTGGGGTTGCGCGATGCTACGCCGCTCGAGGGTGGGCTTCCTCTCGTTCTCGGGCGGAAAATCGTCGGCGCGATCGGTGCCAGCGGCGGGACCGCGCAACAGGATGGCCAAGTGGCCAAGGCTGGGGCCGACACGGTCAAATAGTCGTTCCGCGCGCCTCAAGCTGGACGCGGTGTTACTCACATTTCGGGCTCGTCTCTCGGCCGCCCTCCGATGCGGCGTGGCTGTGGCAGCCGCACTGTATCTTTGCGGACCGGCGAGCGGCCAGCAGGCGGCCCCCGCGCCGGCGATTGCCGGGCGAGTCCTGGTGATGTCAGATCTGCATTTCGATCCCATGGCAGATCGGGGGCTGGTCGATCAGTTGGCCGCCGTCGAGCCCGAACAATGGAACGCGGTTCTCGACAGGTCCGGTGGCCTCAGCCTCGGCCAATACGGCCGGGATTCCAATTGGATGCTCCTCCGCTCCGCTCTGCGGCATATGGCGGAGAGATTACCGCAGCCGGCCTTCGTGCTGGTATCCGGCGACTTTCTCGCACACGGCTTCCGCCAAAAATTCGATCCCGCCGCGACGGACCATTCGGATGCCGCCTATCGCATCTTCGTGCGTAAGACGATGCAATTCCTCGGGCAACAGCTCGAGCAGACGTTTCCGGCGACGCCGATCCTTCCGGCGCTCGGCAACAATGACGAAGAATGCGGCGATTATCAGCTGCAGCCCGGCGGGTCGTTTCTCGCCGATACCCTCCCCATTCTGCGCCGGCTCGTCAGCAGCGCCGGCGTGCCCGGTTTCGACCGGGACTGGCGGAGCTACGGCAATTACAGCGCCCGTGTCGGCGGGATCCGAATATTGTCGACGAACACCAATTTCCTGTCGGTCCATTATCGCAACGCCTGTGGGTCAGCCTCCGACGGCGACCCGGGTCGGGCGACGCTCGCCTGGCTCGAAGCCGAGCTTGCGGCGGCAAAGGCGGCGCAAGAGCGGGTTTGGCTGCTCTACCACATCCCGCCGGGTATCGACGGCTACGCAACGCTGCGGCAAGGCGCTTGCCCAGGCACGATGATCCCGATGTGGGATCAGGCCTACGCTCGGGCCTTTTTCGCTTTGTTGCGGCGTTATGCTGATACCGTCACTGCCAGCTTCGCCGGCCACACCCATATGGACGATTTCCGCCTGATCGCCGACGCCGAGGGCCGCTATGGATTTACGCTGATAACGCCGGCGGTGAGTCCGATTTTTGGCCAGAACCCGGCTTTCCGGACCGTCACCTTTGACGCCGCGGGCGGCGTTCTCGATCAGACGACCTATGATTTGACGAACTTGCCGCAGGCGACCGCCGACACCGGGGGCGTAGCGCCGGAATGGCGGGCGGAGTACAGCTTTACCCAGCAATGGGGTCTGCCGCGGGTCGATCTGCCCAGCCTCGACCGCCTCTATTCGCTGATCACGGATGTTCCGGCAGAGGGTAAGCGCTGGCACATGATCTTCCCAGTGTCCAGCCCGGTTTACTGGGCTCCGTTCTCCGCCGGAAGCGAGCAACTGGCGCAGGCAGTCCGGGCCTTCCGCTGCGCCACGGGAAACGTAGTCCCCTCGGATTATCTGCAATGCTACTGTAGCACCTGGTGAGCGAGCCTGCAACATGCGCTCGGGACGGAGCCCTGCGCAATCGCTGCCACGGGCATGTGCGGAATGATGGCCGCCGTCGAGAACCCCGTGCTAGGCTGACAGTCGGTGGAACTGCCGATCGTGAAGGAGGAAACCATGGCGCAATCACAACCCTCAGCCGCCCGTGACCAGGTTCGCAACATCGTGCCGGGGCTGATCGACCTCAGTGAAAGGGTGCTGTTCGGCGAAGTCTGGGAGCGGCCCGGCCTCTCCAAGCGCGACCGCAGCTTGATCACCTGCGCGACTTTGATCGCGCTCGGCCGCGAAAAGCAGCTCGTTGGTCATCTGCAGCGGGCGCTCGACAACGGCCTCACCAAGAACGAGCTCAGCGAAGTCATCACCCATCTCGCCTTTTACGCCGGCTGGCCGGCGGCGATGACCGCGGCGCTGGTCGCCAAGGACGTTTTCGAGAAGAAATAACCCCGACCAGTATCTGCACCTGACCGCGGGAGGGCGAGATGAAGATAGGGTTCATCGGGTTGGGCATGATGGGTTCGGGGATGGCGGCCAACCTGCAAAAGGGCGGTCACGATCTGGTCGTTCACGACCTGCGGCGGGCGGCGGCCGAGCCCTATCTCGCCGCCGGGGCGGTGTGGGCGGACTCACCGCGCGCGGTTGCGGAAGCGGCCGAGGTGGTCTTCACCTCGCTGCCGGGGCCGCCCGAGGTCGAGGCGGTGGCGCTCGGTGAAAACGGTCTTCTCAGCGGGATGAGCCGCGGCAAGGCCTATTTCGACTTGTCGACTAACTCGCCGACCATGGTGCGCAAGATCAACGCCGCCTTCGCCGAACGCGACGTCTACATGCTCGACTCGCCGGTCAGCGGCGGTCCGCGCGGCGCGCGCACGGGGAAGCTCGCACTGTGGGTCGGTGGCGACGAGCAGATCTTCAACCGCTACAAGCCTGTGCTCGACGCGATGGGCGACAAGGCGCGCTACGTCGGCCCGATCGGCGCCGGCTCGGTCGCCAAGCTCGTCCACAACGGCGCTGGCTACTGCATACAGACGGCGCTCGCGGAGATGTTCACGGTTGGGGTCAAGGCGGGCGTCGAGCCTTTAGCCCTCTGGGAGGCCGTGCGTGAGGGCGCCAGTGGCCGCCGGCGTACCTTTGACGGGCTGATCGACCAGTTCCTGCCCGGCAAATACGAGCCCGCTGCCTTCGCGCTGCGCCTGGCCCACAAGGACATGTCGCTAGCCACCCAGCTCGGCCGCGACTTCAACGTGCCGATGCGGGTCGCCAACCTTGCGTTGGCCGAACTCAGCGAGGCGCTCAACCGAGGCTGGGGCGACCGCGACTCGCGCTCCCCGATGCTGTTGCAGGAGGAGCGCGCCGGGGTCGAGATCCGCGTCGACGCGAAGCGTCTCGAGGAAGCACTCGAGCGCGACCCTCCGGCCTCTGGAGATCCCAAGCACGGCTGACCGAACGGGAGACGGAATCCCGCTGTCGACCCGCCGCGTTGACTGTAGTACGGTTCCGTACTTCATAGGGTGATCGCCACAAGATGATCGGCGCATAAGCAAGACGATAGGCCTCCGCGAAGCGAACCAAGCCTTCGGAAGTTGCGTTCGCGACGTCGAGGCTGGAGCGGAGTACATCATCACTCGAAATGGCCGCCCCGTCGCACGTTTGGTGTCGGCCGGGGGATGCCGCATTCTCAGCCCCGAGCGGCAGGCCGCCCGCGCTCGCACCCGCGCCCGGATGGAGAAGGGGTGGCCCGGGACGCGCTACTCGTCGCGACCGCCGCCGAAGCAGGCTGCAATATCGTTCTCACCGAAGACATGTCCGACGGCAGAATCCTGCGCGGCGTCAGGATTCACAACCCGTTCGCGGCGTCAGGATTCACAACCCGTTCGCGGCGTCAGGATTCACAACCCGTTCGCGGCATCGGGCGATCTGACGCGCGCGGCCCGCCGCTTGCTTGGGCTAGCGGAACACCGCCCTTGACCGGCGCGAACGGCAAAGTTCAAGCGATTTGAACGACAGTAGGGGTCCTTGACGGTTTCCCCGATGGGTTATCGCACGCTATAGTCCGGCACAGTCGAAAACCGTATTTGTCGGGAGGAGTGACGAGCGATGGATGGAATTGGCGTAGAGCTGGATTGTCTCGAAGGCGTTCGGGTGGTCGATTTTACGCAATTCGAGGCCGGCCCCTCCTGCACCGAGGCGCTCGCCTGGCTCGGCGCCGAGGTGGTCAAGATCGAGAACCCGAAGACCGGGGATCCCGGCCGCAGATTGCGGCCCGGGCAACCCGATGATGACCCTTGGTATTTCCACCAGTTCAACGCCAACAAGAAGTCGGTCACCCTCAACCTCAAATCGCCGCGCGGTCTCGAGATCGTCAAGGACCTGCTGAAGAAGGCGGATGTGACGGTCGAGAACATGGCGCCCGGCACGATCGAGCGGTTGGGCCTCGGCTATGATGTCGTCCGGGAGCTCAACCCCCGTATCATCTATTGCCAGGTCAAGGGCTTCGGCGAAGGCAGCCCCTACGAGAAGAACCTCGCCTTCGACATGATCGCCCAAGCCGCCGGCGGCCCGATGAGCGTCACCGGCGAGCCTGGCCGGCCGCCGGTCAAGCCGGGCCCCTCCTTTGGCGACACGGGCACCGGCATGCTGATGGCGATCAGCATTCTGGGTGCGCTCTACCGGCGCGACCGGACCGGCAAGGGCAGACGCCTGCAGGTCGCGATGCAGGACGCGATGATCCACTACATGCGGGTGCCCTTCTCGCGCCAGGCCAAATCGGGCAAGGCAGTCGAGCGTGGCGGCGCCAAGATCGCGGGCGCGCCCCCGCCCTGCAACGTCTATCCCTGCAAGCCCGGCGGTTCCAACGACTACGTCTATGTCTTCACCAGCCGCGCCAACCCGGAACACTGGACGCGGCTCTTGAAGGTCGTCGGGCGCGAAGATCTGATCGGCGACCCGCGCTATGAAACCATGGCCGCTCGGGCGGAACGGGAGGACGAGGTCGACGAGATCATTGCTTCGTGGACCCGCCAGCGCACCAAAGTGGAGGCGATGCAGCTGATCGGCGGCGCCGGGGTGCCGGCCGGTGCGGTGCATGATACGATGGAATTGCAGAACGATCCGAGCCTCGAGCGCCGCGGCATCATGCAGGTGATCCAGCATCCGACGAGCGGGCCGGTGAAGATGCCGGCATGGCCGGTGCGCTTCGACGGGGCACCCCCGAGGGTCAAGCCGTCACCGCTGCTGGGGCAGCACAGTGCCGAGATTCTCGGCGGCTGGCTCGGCATCG
>Ga0209656_10001020_pt1 | contig 18055 bp, 14 predicted proteins | sample BogFormECP12_OM2_FD_188239 | JGI IMG/M metagenome (GOLD analysis project Ga0209656, IMG submission 188239) | Bog forest soil microbial communities from Calvert Island, British Columbia, Canada - ECP12_OM2 (SPAdes) (version 2) | ecosystem: Environmental > Aquatic > Freshwater > Wetlands > Bog ... | reverse complement strand
GGCTTATTCATGAGAAAAAGAGTTATCGCCGGCAACTGGAAGATGTATAAGACTCCCGACGAAACTCGCGATTACTTCCGCGAGTTTCTGCCCCTGGTGGCGGGCCACGACCGCGACGAAATCGTGGTATGCCCGCCCTACACCGATGTCGATGCCGCGATTGCAGCCGCGCGCGGAAGCAAGGTCGCCATCGGCGTGCAGAACGTTCACTGGAAAGCGGACGGCGCCTACACCGGTGAAATCTCCGCGCCGATGCTTTTATCTTTGGGGGTGACTCATGTGATCGTCGGGCACTCGGAGCGGCGGCAATATTTTGGCGAGACCGATGACACGGTGAATCTGCGCTTGAAGACCGCGCTGGAGTCGGGCCTGACTGCGATCTGCTGCGTGGGCGAGGTCTTGGAAGAGCGCGAAGCTGGCGCCACCGACGACGTGCTGCGCCGGCAGTGTGTGCGCGCCTTCCACGCTATCTCGGCAAAGAAAGCTGCGAAGCTGATCGTGGCCTACGAGCCGGTGTGGGCGATTGGAACCGGCAAGACCGCTACGCCGGAGATTGCCGCCGAGGCGCACCTGGTCATCCGCCGCGAAGCGACGGAGATCTTCGGCGAAGAGTTCGCCGCGAACCTGCGCATTCTCTATGGCGGATCGGTGAAGGCGGACAATGCCTCCACGCTGATGGCGCAGGAAGAGATCGACGGCGCACTGGTGGGCGGAGCATCGCTCGAGCCCAAGTCGTTCGCCGCGATCGTGAAATATTAAATTCGGCCGGGGACGGTTCTACCGGACCGTCCCTGCTCCCGCCGCCAACGCCTCTGCCTTTGTTTTTGCGACCTTGGGCAGCTCCAGCTTCAGCACTCCCGACTCCAGTTCAATCACCGCGCTGGCAGGCTCGATCTCCGAGGTTAAGGCGATCGAACGCAGGACCTGATTCGGAGCGGTGCCTCCCTCTGCGCCTGCCGCGGTGCTGACTTCTTTTCTGCCGACAATGGTGACATTATTCGGCTCGATGCCGATCTTGAATTCTTGCTCGGAAAAACCATCGATGTTGACGCGGAGACTAATGCGATTCGCCTCGTCCGACATGGCGACGGAGATGGGCCGCAGCAGTTCGGTCTCTGCCTGGAGCCAATCCTCCAAATCGTGCCCGTGTTCGCAATTGCGCGCCTGGAAAAGCTCGTAGGCCCTCTGCGCGAGGATCAATCCGATCTGCTGCGTTTCCCACAGCAATACATCGGGGGGAGACGGCTGCACTTGACTGGTGGACGGAGAAGTTTTCAATTCCGCTTTGGTGGATTTCATAATGCCCTCCTTCGTGGGGGTTGAAAGAGGTCCGCACCGGCCATAGCGCTTCGGGCCGAAGCGAGCCATTAAAGAGGAAACTGCGCTAGTCCCAGGGGGCTTGCAAGGAGAATTCTGTTCCTCCATTCTACGCCCGGCTGTGATGCAGATCACCAAGTTCTCGAATAAATCAGGCGCTGCGTTCCGATAGCGAACGGACGTGATGGCGGTCACCGAGAGCGGCGAGGAAGAGGAATACAATTCGGCGCAAACGAGGAAGACCGGCGGAAGCGGGCGTTCGTCCGTTCTTATCCAATGTTGGCATCGTCGCTCGTTCCCTCCGGCGAGGAGGTCTCATGGCGCTCTCCAAGCTGCGCGATTTTCTGGATTCCCACCGCGTGAAATATCTGGTGATCTCTCACTCCCTGGCCTACACCGCGCAGGGCATTGCCGCCCTGGCCCATGTTTCGGGGAAGAAACTGGCGAAGACGGTGATTGTCAACCTTGATAACGTGCTGGCGATGGCGGTGGTACCGGCATCGCTGCACGTAGATCTAGATGCGCTGAAAACCTTGACCGGCGCTCAATCGGTGGAGATCGCGACCGAGCGCGAATTCATGAACGCATTTCCCGACTGCGAGACGGGAGCGATGCCGCCATTCGGAAGTCTCTACGACATGGAGGTCTACGCCGACGCGAGCCTCGCGGAGAATGAAGAGATCACATTCAATGCGGGCACGCATCGCGAACTGGTGCGCATGGCGTGGGCCGATGTGGTGCGGTTAGTACACCCGATCATCACCGATCTGACTCGCGAACACGTTAGCATGGCCGCATAGGGGTCAGGATCGGAATGCCGCGCCCAGCAGGACAAGAGGAAATTTATGCCCTGGTGCGGCGGTGTGGGACGCGATATCCCAGTTGCATGGAGATGTGCCGGGCCGCATCCTTCAACGCCTCCAAGATGCGCGGCATGGTTTGGGAGTTGACTTGATGAATCGTGCCGCTCAGCCCTACAGCGGCTTCGATCGCTCCGTGCTGGTTGAACACCGGGGCGCCCACACAGCGCGCGCCCAGATTATTTTCCTCGTCGTCGACCGAGTAGCCCTGATCGCGGACTTTCTCTAACTCTTTCAACAGGCGCGGCAGCGTGGTGATGGTTTTCGGAGTGCGCTTCTCCATGCCGCTCTCGGCGATGATCTCTTCCAGCCTCTGCCGCGGGATGTGCGCGGCCAGAGACTTACCCACGCTCGTCGCGTGAACACGCATCCGGCGGCCGACCCACGTGTCCATGCGGATAAAACCTTCCGGCTCGACCTTCTCGATGTAGACCGCGTCGGGGCCGTCGAGGATCGCGAGATGGCAGGTGAGCTGGGTCTTCTGCATCAGGTTGCGCATGACGGGCAGCGCCACTTCGCGGACGTCGATGCCACTGAGCGCTCCTCGGCTGAGGCTGAGAATTTTTAGGCCGACTCGGTATTTGCCGCTTTGTGGGTCGCGATTGAGATATCCCTGGGTCTGCAGCGTGCGCAGGATGTAGCTTGCTGAGCTCTTGGGAATCTGCAACTTGCGGCTGATGTCGGCGTTGCTCAGGCCTTCCGGCTCCTGGGCCACGGCCTCCAGCATGGCGAGGGCGCGTTCCACCGCTACGGAGGGGGAATCGTCCTGGCGCGCGGTCTTGGAAGTGGTTGCCAAATCGTTATGGTAGCAAAACCTTACACCGCCAACAAAATGAATGTATGTTCTGCATATTGAACAACCGCCTTGACCGCGAATTCGGCGCACCCTAGGATCGGACAGCATTACGAAGTACTGTTCATCATACTGAACACGCCAAAACAGCCAGGAGCCCTGACCGATGATGTCCATTGCAGCCCTCACGCCGGAGACCGGCGACCTTCTCAACCCCATCAACAGCGCGCCCGCGAATTTTGACGCAGCGCGCGACTTGCCGGCGGGCTTCATGGATTTCTTCCTGCCGCTGCATCGCAAGTTCACGCCACGCCAGCAGGAACTGGCGCTGAAGCGCGTGGAAGTGCTGCAGCGAGCGCTTGAGGGCGAAAAACCGACCCATCACTTCCCTTCCGACACGGTGCGCAACGGCTGGCGCATTACGCTGCCGGCATGGTGCCAGGATCAGCGGAATCAGATGACCGGTCCGGCGGATGACGCCGAGCTTTGCGTAAAGATGCTGAACTCGGGCGCGCCGGGCGTGATGCTCGATCTGGAAGATTCCTGCGTGAACGAGTGGTCGCATCACGAGACGGGCGTGGCCAATATTCTGGCGTGTCTGCGAGGTGAGCTGAGCTTCTACGACAAGAAGCGCGAACGCACCGTGCCTATCAAGGAGAGCAGCACAGTCATTTTCACGCGGCCCCGGGGATTGCACCTGAACCAGGATGGGCTGATTCCCGGAGAACTGGTTTCGGCCTCGCTGTTCGATGTGGCACGGATTTTCTTCAGCATCGATTCCGGGCAACTCAAGCATCCGTTGTGCATTTACATTCCGAAGTCAGAGTCGGCGGAGGAGGCGCTGTGGTGGCGCGATCTGTTCCAGGCGCTGGCCAAGTGGCGCGGCTTGCCGCATGACTACATCAAGTGCATGGCGCTGGTGGAGTCGCACCCGCTGGCGTTTCAGATGGAAGAATTCGTCTACAACCTGCGGGAACACATCGTCGGATTGAATCTGGGCCGGTGGGATTACATGGCCAGCCTGATTCATTTCAATCTCGACGATCCCGACTGGGTGCTGCCCGATCGCAACACGATTCCGCACAACGTGGCGTTCTTTCAGAATCTGCGCGAACTGATTCCGGACATCTGCCATCACCGCGGAATTCTGGCGATTGGCGGCATGACGGCTCTGTATCCCAGCCGCGAAGATGCCGAGTTGAATGCACGGGCGCTGGCGGTGCTCGAGAAAGACAAGAAGAACGAGGCGGATTGCTTGATGGATGGCGCGTGGACGGGGCATCCGGATCAGAACGCGATCGCGGTGGCGCAGTTTCCATTTCCCAATCAGTTGCAGGCGCGGCCGAAGCATGCGAGCCGCTATCCCGATCTGCGGCCGGTTCCGAGTGGAGTTGGCGAGCGCACGGTAAAAGGCACGCGGGCTGCGGTGCGGACGGTGATCCGCTATCGCCATGGCGTGCTCAGCGGTTCCGGCGCCAGCTTGCTTGATGGCTACATGGAGGATCTGGCGACCGATCGCATCTACCGGCTCATGATTGCGCAGCGCGTGCTGCACCGCGAACTGGTGCCGATCATTGATGAGCAGGGGCATGCGGTGAAGCATACGCCGCAGTTCATCACGGAGCTGTTTGACGAAGAGCTCGCGCGTCTACTCAACGAGTCATCCGGAATGTCTGCGGAAGAGGCCAATCGCTTTCGGCGAGCGCGTGAAATCAGCGAAGCCATGATCGTCAATGGCGAATTCAACCCAGTTTAGAAATCCCTAGAAAAGATCGGCCCGCAGCACAAATTTGTATTTGAGGAGAGTCAGTCCAATGTCGGCAAACGGAAACCATACAAAGTCAACTCACAACCGCTCGGAGAGCCTGCACGAACAGGAACGAGCGCATCAGTATGCCCTAGCTCAAGAATGCATCACGCATGACTGGGAGACGAACCCGCGCTGGAATGGCGTCGAGCGGCCATACACGGCGGCAGACGTGCTGCGGCTGCGGGGCTCGATTGCTATCGAGCATACGCTGGCCCGCTTAGGCGCGGAGCGGCTGTGGGATTTGCTGCGGACTGAGCCTTACGTCAACGCTCTGGGCGCGATGTCAGGCAACCAGGCAGTGCAGCAGGTGCAGGCTGGGCTGAAGGCGATCTACGTGAGTGGATGGCAGGTGGCGGCCGACGCGAACGATGCGGGCACGATGTATCCCGACCAGAGTTTGTATCCGGCGGACAGCGTTCCGAATCTCTGCCGGCGCATCAACAATGCGCTGCAACGCGCCGATCAGGTTCATCATGCCGAGGGAAAAGTGGCGCCGAGTCAAACTTGGTTTGCGCCGCTGATCGCCGACGCGGAAGCGGGATTCGGCGGAACGCTTAATGCCTTCGAATTGATGAAGGGCATGATCGAGGCGGGCGCGGCTTGCGTTCACTTCGAGGATCAGCTTTCGTCGGCGAAGAAGTGCGGGCATCTCGGAGGCAAGGTGCTCGTGTCGACGACTGAGGCGATTCAAAAGCTCGTGGCGGCTCGGCTGGCCGCAGACGTGATGGGCGTGCCCACGCTGATCATGGCGCGCACCGATGCCGATAGCGCTCATCTGCTCACCAGCGACATTGATCCGCGCGATCGCGAGTTCTGCACGGGCGAACGCACGTCGGAAGGCTTCTTCCGCATTCGCGGTGGAATCGAATCTGCGATTGCCCGAGGGCTGGCTTATGCACCTTACGCCGATTTGATCTGGTGCGAGACCTCGCATCCGCATCTGGACGAGGCGCGACAATTTGCCGATGCCATTCACGCGAAGTTCCCCGGCAAGATGCTGGCGTACAACTGTTCGCCCAGTTTCAACTGGCGTAAAAATCTGGACGAGGCGACGATTGCGCGCTTTCAGCCGGAGCTGGCGAAGATGGGATACAAGTTCCAGTTCGTTACACTGGCGGGCTTCCACGCACTGAACCTGAGCATGTTCGAACTGGCGCGGGGATACAAGCAGGCGGGCATGACCGCGTACTCGCGGCTGCAGGAAAAAGAATTCAGCCGCGAAACGCAGTATGGCTACGAAGCGGTGAAGCACCAGCGCTTCGTGGGCACGGGATATTTCGATCAGGTGCAGCAGGTGATCACCGGAGGCCTGACCTCGACCATCGCCTTGGCCGAGTCAACCGAGGCGGCGCAGTTCTCCGAGCGCAAGCCGCTGGTGCATCCGGAGCACGGACCCGATGCGGCGTGCCAGCCGATTTTGGGCGATTGCCCGCATGTGCCGGTGAAGATCGAACAGATGTTCACACCAGGTCCGGAAGAGATGCTGTTGCCGTCTGGGGACTAACGGTCGCAATCACGACCGTATCGCGCTGAGGGCCGGCTTAACCAAGACCGGCCCTTTTCATTGCACTAAAATTAAGGCTTTACTTTGCCGGTGTGGCCAGAAATGCGTGCTCTTCTGTCGAGTTCGCTTCGGTTTGCCGACGCCCACGATCTGGCCAAGGCTGTTCACTCCGTACGCCGCTTCCAGAATCATCGGCGAGCTCACGGTCAGCGAATTCATGTCGTGAACGTTCGTGAGAGTAAACCAGATGAGGGCTCGCGGAAGACTAATGGGATTGGAACCAGAGCAGACGATCTCTCCCGTCCAACCGATCGTGTACGCGATGAAGTCGTAGTCCGGGTACGGCGTGGGCAGGGCCTTCATGCCGCCCGAGGAGGTCCAGAAAAAACCGACGAGTGAGTTCGCGCTTACCGCGCTACCCACAACCTGCCCCGACGACTTGATGCATGAACGCGGTTGCGGTGGGCTCGCCGGGAGGCAGGCCAAGATGCAGAAAATTGCGCAAGAGCTGCGAGTTACCAGCTGCGAGTTTGTCGCGTACCTCGAAAGCTCTTAGCCGTGGCTCTGGCTCGCAGCTCAAAGCTCATGGCTGCTTTTGCTATAATGAAATGCCTTAGTACCCGTGTACTTCGAACTTGTGCGGAAGTGGTGGAACTGGCAGACACACCATCTACTCGTATCGCTTTATCGATTCTCTACAAGCTTCTGATAATAAACCTATTGCCTTTCGCTTCAGTCACTTCCAGCGATATCCCTCGGAACGGCCAGTAGAGGCCAGTAAGCGCCGGATGCAGGCAGTCGGTGCAAAATCCGGTGCAGTTCGTCGCGGTGCTAGAAAAGGCACTCCTCACCTTGCAGAAAGCAACTGTTGTCCCACCCATGTTCGTCACTGAGACGTTTTGAGGCGAGCTTGTGGTTCCGACCTTCTGGTTTCCAATTTCACCACGGAGGGGGAAAGCTTATGAGAGTGCCGGTCCCAGGGCGGCGCCACTAGCTGTGAGCCGGATGCGCCGAGCTTGGGTCCAGACAACAGGTTTTCGGTTCCAGCGCATTCACAGCGGCTTGTCCTTTGGGACCGTCTGTCGGCGATAACGAATGTCTTTTCGGCACACGTTGATATCTTCCTAGGCCGTTTGTGTACGCGCTTTAACAGGAAACTCCGTGACACAAGATTGAGCACGTCGCAAGTTCTTGCACGTTGACTGCGGAACGGACTGAAGCATATTATTATCTGCGCGGTTGAGAAGTCCCTTCCCCTAGCTAGAACTCTTCTCTCTTGTCTCTTGATGCAAGACACGTCGTTCTAGGAATCCCGTTAGGCGCTGGGTTCGGCATGAATACCGAAAACGAGGGCGGCGTTTTCCTTTGAAACCCGGTGCCACAAACCCGTTGGGAGGTTGCCAGAGAAAATCAGCCGCTATTTTCGCCTGCCTCGTTGCTGCGTTGCTTCAGACTAGCAATGCCCAAGGACCGGGAACGAGCTTTCCCTCGGGTCCGGTTAATGTGCTGGCTTACGGAGCCCAAGCCGACGCGCAAACCTCAGGCAAGTCGAATTGCAGTATTTCCGCAACGGCGGCGGCTCTGACTTGTACGGTCGGTGTTTTCACGGAAGCCGACATCGGGAAGTCCATAGAGGTCCCTGGAGCGGGAGCCAGTGGCATTTCACCAGCACCCAATTCGACGTTGCTCGCCAAGATTCTTAGCATTTCTACACCACTGAATACTAATCTGGACACAAATACTGGGAAATTCAGGAACGTAACGCTTGATACGAACGCGACAACTTCCGTCTCAGGAGCTTTGGTCACGTGGGGTACAGACAATTCTGTGCCATTTCAAGCCGCCGTGAATGCGTGCCCTACGGCCAGTAACGGTATCCCAAGCACAACTGCTTTGAACAATGCAAACCCAATATTTCCCTTTACCTCTAAGGGCTGCGTGATTGTGGTTCCAAATCCAGGGATGGCCGGGACTGGCGACTACATGTTCGGTTTTGCCAACTCACCTGGAGTTGCGGTCTCCATGCCAACCCAAGTCAGCTTTCAGATCATTGGTATGGGCAATTCAAGCAAATGGGAGAACAGCCAAGAAGCGGGAGTGAGGTTCATAACGGCTATGCCCATTACTATCCTCTCGATAGGACAGGTCCAGAGCAGCCAAAGCGGCCCGCCTCAGTCGGGCAACGGAGGCAGCTTTCAGCTAGAAAACATTAGTTTCGTAGATACTAGCAACAATGGTTCCGCAATAGGTGGACTACTGATGAACGTTGTTAGCGAGGCAGTCATTGCTTATTCGAGCTTCGAAAACTTCAACGGCCAACAGGCCGGTCTCGCCAGCAACACGACGGCTCTGTCTTACGGTATGAAGGCGACAGCCTATGGATGTGTCGGCAATTCCGGCTGTTCCCCTTTATTCAACAACAATATCGTGCTCCTACATGTAAAGGGCAAGAACAATTCCATTTTCTATGACGCTAGTCAAGGTCAACAAGATGGCCCCATTGTTATTGGTGGCGATATTTTCCCCACTAACACACTCTCTCCCCTACCCGCGAACCCGCCTTGGAGCGCTTTCGCAGGCTGTCTCGGCATAATCAGCAGCGGCGGCATTCGCCTTTACGGAACACACTTTGATATAGGCAAGTCTACCGCTGACGGCAGCGCATGCATCGGAATTTTGACTCTCTCCGCTGGAATCATAAGCGGGAAATTTGAATCCACCCCAGGGGGCGGCACAGGAGTAATGCTGGGGGGCGGCGGGACGGCGGCGAATATTACCATCCCCGTCGGCGGTTGCTCCAAGACCGCGAACGCCGCTGTCACATGCAACACGAACACAAACCACGGCTTTTCTGCGGGCCAAGTGGTTAACGTTAACCTCACGAACACCACCGACCAGCCGAACTTTAACGGCAATTTCTTGATCACCTCGGTTCCCTCCTCAACATCATTCACCTACGACTATCCGGGCAGCGCAGTTATAGGATCGGCGGGCAGCGGCACAGTTGTCCCGAAGATAAGTTTCTCTGTCAAGGTCGAGGGCATATTCAATGCACTGACAAAAGAGGTGATAGTCAACTCTGGTGCCTCGAACAACACAATACATGTTATGTCGTCGAATGTTGTTACCAGCCACGTCACTGACAACGGCACCAACGATATTGTGCAAGTATCGTACGCAGGCACAGGACTCAGCGGTGGGACAGCCGGGTTTAACAATGCCACAGTAAACCTCGGGCCCGCGACGGGGATCGCCGATGTCATCGCAGTCTCGGACTCGGTCAGCAACTCCGGAACGGGGCACCTGCTGAGTGTACTAGCCTCATCGGGCTCCGCCGCGAAGCCCGTCGAATTCGCTGCGAACGGAAACGGCGTCGAGATGAGTACAGCGGGTGTGTTGGCACCGATCGGCAGCGGAGGCATCACCGCCACTGCGATGCCTGTCTCCGGGCTCACCGGCGCGACCGCGTCCGACTCAATCTCGAACGGAAACTTTCCTCTCACTTGGAACTGGGCCCAGATCACGAACTCACAATCCGGCATCACGTTTGGCGAATCCTCCCCGGCCACAAACGGGACTCTCGGGAACCAGTTCAACGTAGAGATTTCTGGAATGTCCAGCTCCACAGCTGTTCCCCTAGGTGTTTTCGGATCGCTTAGCGGTTCACAGACGCTACCGGCCCTCTATGTCGCGCCGACTTGGAACACCACTGGAGTCGTGGATGCCGGTATTTTGGAGAATGTCACCAATACGGCATCGGGGGTTGCGTCGCTTCTAGCCGATCTCCAGGTAGGCGGGACGAGCGAATGGAAAGTAGACAAGGTAGGAAACGTCACTCACTCAGGAAAAGAGATTGCGTTCCGTTACACAACCCATACCGCAAGTGCCCTAGTTGCGGGGGATTTTGCCCTTGGCGCTGGCTGGGGAACCACCGGAACTCTAGTCGTTAACCAGGGCACTGACCAAGCTTTTAACATCAAGATTACTCCCGGCGGAACCGGAATCGCAGCTAGTCCAACCGTAACATTGACCTTCCACAACGGAACCTGGACGCAAGTTCCGGTCTTCGTTTGTACTCAGACTGGCGGAACGGGCCTCGTCGCTCCGATAACGTTCACTAACGGTGTCGCGACAGCTACGACATTGCCGATGATTTGGAATGCTGGCGGTGCCGCGCCTGTGAGCGGAAACACCTACATCATCAGTTGCGTTGGAATGGGCACGTAGAAAAACCAGGAGACTGATATGACTACCAAGACGCGCAAGATCAGGTTGAGAGCCACTCTCCTAGCCGTGACCCTAATGGCGGTATCCGGGGCCTTGGCGCAGAGCGTTTCCGTGCCGTTCATCAACGAGCCGCTCCTTCCCACCACAGTCGCGCCGGGCGTACCGGGATTCACCCTGGCCGTGAACGGAACGGGATTCGCTCAAGGTTCAGTCGTGAACTGGAACGGCAGCCCGCGCGCCACGACCTTCGTGAACCCGTCTCAGCTGAGTGCAACCATTCTTGCGTCCGATGTCGCCGCAGCGGGTACGGCCACAATAGCGGTAACCAACCCCAGCGTGGGAACGGCCTCTAACGTCGCCTTCTTCTCTGTCACTTGGCCCGTTTCCTCTGTCTCGCTGATGTCCTCCCCGATACCTTCCGGGTCCGGGCAGGCTGTGGCCGACTTCAACGGCGATGGCAAGCCCGATCTCGCCGGTCTCAGCAATGGATTCCTGACAATTAATCTGGGCATCGGCGATGGAACCTTCCAGAGCAGTATCATTTCCACCCTTGCCCAGAACGATCCTAGCGCCCTCGACGTTGGGGACTTCAATGGCGACGGCAAAATGGATATCGCCGTTGCATTCGGAGTCAATGGTCCGCCCTACATGGTTACTGTCATGCTCGGCAACGGGGACGGCAATTTTCAAGCCCCTTCGCAAGCTGCTGCCATAGGAAACACGCCCCTTTCAATGGTCACAGCTGACTTCAATGGGGATGGGAAGCTGGACTTGGCTGTGGCCAATTCCGACCGCAGCATTTCCCTGCTTCTTGGGAATGGTGATGGCACCTTTCAGCCTCAGACTGTTATGACTCTAGGGTCGGGGTTCATTGGCACCGAGGCCATTGTGACGGGCGACTTCAATGGCGACGGGAAATTAGACCTAGTAGTTTCCACAGTGGGTACTGCGGCGGACCAGCCCTGGCAAGTACTAGTCTTACTCGGAAACGGAGATGGCACGTTCCAGCCGCCATCGAGCTTCGCCACGTCCGGCTTCTTTATCTATTCCATCGCTGTCGCAGACTTCAACGGAGACGGTCAACTGGATCTAGCGGTGGTATCGGATGCCCAGGATATCAACGACACAACTCCCGGTGTCACATCCATTCTGTTAGGTAACGGCGACGGCACGTTCCAGCCTCCTGTCAGCGACACAATCGGCTACAGAGGGCGAAGCGTAGCCGCTGCTGACGTCAATGGAGATGGCGTGCTAGACCTGCTCGTCGGCACCCTGTGTGGAATAGATTCTCAATGCCAGTTCCAAACGGAGTGGCCCGTTTCCATTCTTCTCGGCAATGGAGACGGCACCTTCCAGCCACAAATCGAACCACCAGTGAGCATCCCGGCTTCAAACTTGGTGGTGGGCGACTTCAACGGTGATGGCATGCTTGACTCGATTGCATTTTCAAATGGTGTTTTGTTAGAGAGCATTCTCGCTCCCTCGACGACAAGCGTGACTTTTGGCAACCAGAACGTCGGTACCAGCAGTTCGCCACAGGGATCAAGCCTCAGCAATATTTCCACGAAAGTCCCAGTGACCGTTTCCGACGTACAAGTCAGCGGGGCGGACGCCGCTGATTTTGCAGTCAAGACAAGCTGTTCCAAATTGCAACCCAAATCGGCGTGTAAAGTAAACATAACATTCGCTCCCACGGCCACAGGCACCCGCACGGCTGCAGTCAGCATTACCGACAGTGCCGTAGGCAGCCCGCACAAGATCACGGTAAGTGGCACAGGTACTGCCCCAGTGGTGAGTTTGTCATCGAACGGCCTCACCTTTGGAACACAGCTTGTGAACACGAGCAGCCCACTCCGATTCGTGACTCTCACCAATACTGGCAATGGAACGTTGACCATTTCGAGCATTGGTACGAGCGGCAACTTTACCCAGACGAGCACCTGTAGCCAGAAGATCAATCCAGGAGCAAGCTGCAGAGTCTCGATTGCTTTCCAACCCACGACGGCGGGGGCACGTACTGGGGTACTCACGATTATCGACAACGCGCCGGGTAGTCCCCAGAGCATTCCCCTTACTGGGTACGGAACTTTCTTCAAGTTGTCCTCCGGGGCTCTGGATTTTGGCAATCAGTTAGTGGGAACAACGAGCAATCCCAAGAGTCTGACCTTGTCCAATGTTGCTCCAAGTGGGACAGAGAAGGTGAGCTTCAAAACCGGCGGGAGCGATCCGGGCGATTTTAAGCAAGGCAACAACTGCGGCGCATCCTTGGCGGCTCAGTCCAGTTGCACTATCACGATTACGTTTGCGCCGATAGCCATAGGTGGAAGGACCGCAACTTTGGATGTTGCTGGCGGAGGAGGCAGTCCGAGAACTGTAAGCCTCAAAGGAAACGGAGATTGAAACGAAGGGGCCAATCTAAATACCAGACTTCTGTCCAACATAAGGGCTAGGCACGTAAGACTGCTGTCACCTTGCCGCACTATGCTTCCTGATCGGGCGTTTAAGAGGTTTTTTACCTAGCATGTGCAAAATCCGGTGCAGTTCCTTGCGGCGCGCCAGGAAAGGCGATTCTGCGTCGACTACGTAAAAGACTAAGACCACCCTGACCGGAGCCGCCTGATCCGCGTGCTTGAACGCAAGCGGACCCATTCCCAGCCTCAACCGCTACGCGTCGGAGGGGTTCGCCATTCGCTGCCGACTCACAGAGTGCCGTCGCCTCCTTTGAAATCTTGGTGGGCGCGGCGGGATTCGAACCTGCGACCGTTGCCTTAAAAGGGTCGCCAAACCAATTACAAACCACAACTTGCACGTCCAGCTTACTCCATGCACGACGCAATAAAATCATCGAGATGCAAAACAAAACGTTCGTCTGGGTGACCGGAGGATGTCCGAGATTTCGCTTCTGAACCCCAGTTGCCAGAGGACCATTTTCTTCGCTATCGCAAAATAGTTTGGACTATTTTACGATATACGCGATAATGGTCTTGCATGAATGATCGCCCGCGTCTTTACACTGCGATCCTGGCTGATCATCTGGAGCGCCACCGCCAGATGGCCTTGGTCTCAGGGCCTCGCCAAGTCGGGAAGACGACGAGTTGCAGATCAGTCAGCAATGAGTACCTTAACTGGGACAATGCTGATGATCGCAGACTTTTGTTACGGGGACCGGCTGCGATAGCAGAGGCCTTGCACCTGGATGTCCTTCGAGCAAAATCTCCAGTCGCCACCCTAGACGAGCTGCACAAATACACCAAGTGGAAGAGTCTGCTGAAGGGCCTCTTCGACAGCTACAGTGACCGAGTGCGCCTCATCGTCACGGGAAGCTCTCGCATCGACATTTTTCGCCGTGGCGGGGACAGCCTGATGGGTCGCTACTTTCTTTACCGTATGCATCCCTGGAGCGTCGCCGAAAGCCTGAGAACGCAACTCCCCAAAAAAGAAATTCACGCTCCCGAGGAAATCCGCTCGGCTGACTGGGACGCATTGTGGGAGCATGGGGGATTCCCCGAACCATTTCTTCGTCGCGACACTCGCTTCACTCGCCGCTGGCGCTCACTCAGATATGAACAACTGGCGCGCGAAGACTTACGCGAAGTGGCACTAGTGTCTGATCTCAGGACCATGGAAACACTAATGCAGATTCTGGCGGAACACAGTGGACAACAGCTCGTCTATTCCAATCTCTCACGCGAGATTCAAGTCTCCGTCGATACCGTGAAAAGGTGGATTGATCTTTTGGCACGCCTGCACTACGGCTTCCTCGTCCGCCCTTGGTTCAGAAATGTGGCCAAATCTCTGCGCAAGGAACCAAAATGGTTCCTGCGAGACTGGAGTGGCGTTGTGGAAGAGGGCGCGCGCGCCGAAACCATGGTCGCGTGTCATCTATTGAAGGCCGTCGAAGGCTGGACGGACCTCGGATTTGGCGATTTCGAACTGCGTTACCTGCGCGACAAGCAGAAGCGGGAAGTGGACTTCCTCGTAGTCAAAGAGCGAAAGCCTTGGTTCCTCGTGGAAGTGAAAACGAGCGACAAAACGCTGTCGCCCTCGCTCGGATATTTTCAAGCTCAGACCAGCGCTCAACACGCTTTTCAAGTGGTCATGAATCTTCCCTATCAGAAAGCCGACTGCTTTCGCGGCCACCGCCCCGTCATAGTCCCGGCGTGGACCTTCTTGAGCCAGTTGTTGTGACTCGTGCCATGCTTGGGCGCCACGTCTTCGGCTTTACGTCCCTGCCTCGATATTTCAGCGTCTCGCCGAGATCATCTCCGCTTCCGTGTACCTGGTCTTCGAGATCTTCCTTTCCCTTTCCTTCTAACCCAAAAACCCAGAAACTGACACCCTGGGAACTAGGCGATTCGGGTCGAGGCTGCGACTGCTCTTGACTCCATTCCGACCTCGCCTATCGGCGACTGACCAAGCTCGGTAGATAACTCCCCTGCTGGTAACCTATAAGCACCTAAGCAGTGCAATAAGCTATCTGCGTTACGAATAACCTGTTTGGTTCAGCGTAAGCCATTTTGCGTTGACTAGGGTCCTATCTTGCACTACTCTCCGGCCAATTAGAGGAGAGGTATCATGAAGCAATCTCAACCGCACACAGCTCGGACACTCGTCCTGTATTTTATTGTTAGCGTGCAACATGGACGCAAATATGCAATCGTGGTTGGGTATCACGAATAACACCGCTGGCCGGGCGTTGTTGGTTCCGCAGAACACGACTGATATCGATCTGGACATGGGTGAATATGAATGGCGGCGCATCCTTGCCTACCTCACGAGCGGGAAAAATCTTCAACAAGCGGTTAGTAGTGCAAATACGGATGTGGCTGGGAAGGTGTGGCACGACGTTAATGGCAATGTCGTTCCGCCGCAAGCATGGCAAGTTGTGGGTGATAGCGGCAACCCCAACAGCCGCGGAACTGGAATTCACTTTTGAGAACTTACGATGCTCAATTCTTCGCTTTCGGGTCGCACGATAATGGCTTATAAGGCATGGATTGTCTTTAGCTGTCTGGTCCTCTCCGTATCAAGTACCGCCCTTGTATCTGACAAGTGTGGATCGCTGGATAGAGTGGCAAACGCGATACGCTTGGCTGAGATACTATATCCGGAACTCAAAGGTAGAGAACTTAGCCTCCAGTTCTCCGAAGGTACCGGAGGTCCCTTCAGCGGTCCTTCCGACGCGGCCGATCTCCTAATCACCGTAGACAAACCACTCTGGCACCCGCCGGGAAAAACCGGCGAACACCTCAATAGCGGACCGCCACCTTCTCAGACTGAAGGCACCGAAATCGAATTGCCCCTGTACCTCCAGTTCGGTTTCATCGGCAATGGGATTCTAGATAGAAGTGGGGAGCTAATTGGAAGAGAACTATCCTGTCAGCCTCTGAAGTTCTCCAACACACGCGGAAGCAAACAGATCCACGACGCATGGGACGTTATTAACGGTCATCCAGAATGGACAGACGAGCAGGACCTGGAAGCTGCCCGGAAGCTTGGTATGCTGTACGGTCCAGAGAAGAAGTCCGACCTCCTCCGACTTCTTCCTTTGAAGGAGTTGAGTTCGATCTATGGCCCAATTGAAATCTCAGCTGCAGAGTTTACGATTACGGGTGTGAAAGAGCCTGAAACCAGTTTTGCCCTCCTCCATTGGTTGATCACCGCGAAGCGCGTGGGGACTCGGAAGACAATGCAACTGATGGTCGAACCATTTCACGGCAAGGTAATAGGAATCAGCGAGTAGAGCACAACTCAGAGAACACTCGGCCTACGAGCACCCTATCCTCAAGGAGAAACGTAGACCGGTTGCATTCTGATTCCACATAATGCACGTCGCCCGACTGTTTCCGGGCCAAGATTGACGCTTGCGTGAAAAAGACTCTGGAAAGCAAGCCGCAGCTAATCCAGATTTCGGCAGCGTGGAATTCCCGCGAGGGCGCTCCCTTGGGACGGAATCAGTATGTGGAGTTGGAGGTCAAGAAGCCGAAGACAAACGGCGCAACAAGCAAGCTCTCAGCTAACCAGAAGCCATGCGAGAAGATGGCTGAGGCCATCGTCATGGACGGCGGCAAACGCGGACAGGTTGTCAAGGTTTGTGCCGATCCTGCTTGCCGCGTCCACCATCCCAACACGCCTTCTCCGCAGCAAGTTGAGCGGGAACGGGCGGAGGAACGGAAGCGCATCGAAAAGGAGAAACTGGCGATTACGACTCGCCATCGCGTCTTGGCTACGATCCTCCAACGCGTGTCGGCTCCGTTAAAGAAGGCCGACTTGCTGGCAGTCGCCCACTACCTGATCGGCCACCTCTCCTACAGCCAGGTTCCGGCTCTGGCGAAGCGGCACAGGGTAGAGACGAAAAAAGACTCCGCGTACTCGCAGGAGCTCTTGGCCAAGCAAGTGGGCACTTACGACGAGGCCGAGCTTTGCAAGTTGCTTCTCGAAATCAGCCTGCTGGATTCGGCATATCAGCGATCCACCTCCAGCCGCGACGACGTTCTCATGGACGTCGCCAAACGCTACCGGGTGGATGCTGAGAAGCTTCAGAAGGCCGTGGCCAAGGAATTCGCCGTGAAACGAGACAAGAAAGCAATCAAGCCGAAGGTTCGCAAGCCAGTAGCCTGCCGGTGGGCAAAACGACCGTGAATCGCTACCTTGCGACGCTCCGCAAGGCTCTGCGTTACGCGCATCTCAAACTGAAGCTCATCGACAAAGTGCCGGTTGTCGATCAATACGGCAAAGACGAAGGAGCGGAGCGCGAGACGGACTACGTATTCAGCTCGTCGGAATACATCGCTTGGATCATGGTAGCCGAGGAACCGTTGCGCTCAGCGTCTATACTCGCGCGTCACTCGGGGATTTGCCGTAACGAAATGCTGAAGCTTATGAGGGACTGTATCCACTTTTTTCCAGAACCGCTTGAGGATGCGAGCGTGTGCGGAGAGCTTACGATTAAACGCGGGTTGAAGCGGCGCGCTCGCAAGAGGAAGCTCGTGATTGATCGCGAGATGAGGGCATGTTGGAGACGCTCATTCCACGTTCGAAGTGCGACTACGTGTTCACCAGTCCCCAAAACTCAGCGGAACCGTTGCCACCGTGGGTGCTCGAAACGCAAATCACGCGCGTGCGCAAGAAGATCACTACGCACCCCGACGCTGGTCTGCATGCTCTGCGTCACACGTTTCTGACCGAGGCCGGCGAACACACCGACCCGTTTACATTGCAGTATGTGGCTGGACACGATAACATAAAGACGACGATGCGCTACGTGCATCCACGCGAGGACGCGGTCGAAAAGCTATTTGTGCGGTTGGGCAACCTGTCGCGTCCCGAGACTCGTGTAGAATGCAAAAGGTCGGTGCAAAATCCGGTGCAGTCGGAAACGCCCTCAGATGCCGATCTTGTTAAGAGATTAAGCACATTGGGGTTACAGCGTGCGGAAGTGGTGGAACTGGCAGACACACCATCTTGAGGGGGTGGCGCCGAAAGGCGTGGGGGTTCAAATCCCCCCTTCCGCACCATGAATTCTGATTGGGGCAATCCTAAAG
>Ga0209656_10001019_pt1 | contig 18056 bp, 15 predicted proteins | sample BogFormECP12_OM2_FD_188239 | JGI IMG/M metagenome (GOLD analysis project Ga0209656, IMG submission 188239) | Bog forest soil microbial communities from Calvert Island, British Columbia, Canada - ECP12_OM2 (SPAdes) (version 2) | ecosystem: Environmental > Aquatic > Freshwater > Wetlands > Bog ... | reverse complement strand
CAGTCTTGGCGATCAGTGCGCCTTGGTGCCGCGCGCCGTCGAGTTCGAGCTTGCTCACCTGACGCTCGCCTTTGCCGCCTGCGATCGTTGTCGCCCCATAGGGCGCGCCGCCAACGATTTCCTCGAGCGTCATCTGTCCGGCATGGCTATAGGGCAACCCTACAATGACCATGCCGAAGTGCAGGAGGTTCGCGATGATCGAGAAGAGGGTCGTTTCATTGCCGCCGTGCTGGGTGGCGCTGGACGAGAAGGCACCGCCGACTTTGCCATGCAGGGCGCCGCTCAGCCACAGACTGCCGGCCTGCTCCCAAAAACTCCCCATCGCCGAAGGCATTCTGCCAAAGCGAGTCGGAGCGCCGACCACAATGGCGTCATATTGGGGTAAGTCAGCCGGGGTTGCGATTGGAGCCGCTTGATCGAGTTTGAAATACGAAGCCTTCGCGACAGCTTCGGGAACGGTCTCCGCAACGCGTTTCACGTCGACCGTCGCGCCCGCCGAGCGAGCGCCCTCGGCAACCGCGTAAGCCATCGTCTCGATGTGGCCGTAGGCCGAATAGTACAGTACGAGAACCTTGGTCATGTGCGCCTCTCGGGTACGGTGGGAGTTCGTTATGCAAGATTATTCCAGACTTAATGCTATCAGATCTGCCGACGCCATTGCAGTTAGATTGCCGGACGCAGAGGCTCACTCGAGCGAGATCGGGAACGCAGCCCGGGCGTTGCGGAATGTCCGGTGTTTGCGGATTGTGTTCTCTAATGGGTCAAGGGCGGAAGTGGCCATTGTAACTAACTATATAGTGCATTACAGTGCTCGCTCACGTTGGCGCGCCTTTTTCGTCACTCAGCGCGTGGGAGCTTCACCGGTCGAAATCGCTAGGAGCGAGCATGGGCTACATCTACTTCAGCAAGACGTATCAGCGGTCGTTCGGCACGTTCCCGCTGAAGGGCGCTGAGCTTGCAACCGCGCTCACGGCGGCCGTGCGCGTTGGATACCGCTCGGTCGATACAGCGCAAATGTACGAGAACGAAGCTAGCGTCGGCGCTGTCCTGGCGGACCTGCCTGTCCCACGCTCAGAGTTCTGCATCACGACCAAGGTGCATCCTGAAAACTTCACGCAAGACAGATTCCTGCCGTCGGTGGAAAAGAGTTTGAACGATCTGCGTGTTGATCGCGTCGACGTACTTTCTCTTCACTGGCCGTCAATCGATGGCAACATTGTTCCCTCGCTCCGCCTCCTCGAGAAAGCCCAGAAAGCGGGGCTCGCCCGATATATCGGTGTGAGTAACTACACCGCCGCTATGATGCGCACGGCCAAGGCGGCTATCGAAACGCCGCTCGTCACCAATCAGGTCGAGTTCCATCCATTACTTAATCAGGACGTCTTGCTCGGGGCAGCAAAGGAAACAGGGATTCCGTTGTCGTCCTACTGTTCCGTCGCGCGCGGCGAAGTTTTCAAATATCCGATCTTCGGCGAGATCGGCGCCGCCTATGACAAGTCCGCGGCTCAGGTCGTCCTACATTGGATCCTGCAGAAAGGCGTTTCCATTAATACGATGTCGACAAAGCCCGAGAACATCGCCGCCAATTTCAACATCATGGACTTCACCCTGTCGAGCGTCGACATGGATCGGATCGAAGCCCTGAAGGCCACCGGCTATCGGGTCGTCGACAAGAGTCGCGTGCCTTGGGCGCCAGTATGGGACTAACTTGCCGAGGCCAATAAATCTATACCCGCGGAAAATCGTGATGAGTTGGAGGAAACATGAACGCAAACCAAAAAAGAAAATTCGGTCGCACCTCTCTTGAAGTGACCGCATTCTCGTTCGGCACCGCTCCAGTTGGCAACTTCCTCCGAACCATCTCAGATTCGGAATCTGACGCCATGTTCCGCGCCGCATGGGACGCGGGCGTGCGTTACTACGACACTGCCCCCTATTATGGTCATGGATTGTCAGAACTTCGCACCGGACAAAGCCTGAGGTGGAAAAACCGCGATGACTTCGTGCTGTCCTCGAAAGTGGGACGTGTGCTGCTGCCTGCCCGCCGCGCCGACATCAGCTTTGCACCTTGGGTTGACGCCGCCCCATTCGCACTTCACTTCGACTATAGCTATGATGGCACAATGCGCTCCTTCGAGGACTCGCTTCAACGGCTAGCCCTCGAGCGGATGGATATTTGCTTCATTCATGACATCGACGTCTTCACGCGGGGAGCTGATCAGCCTGCTGTATTCGCTCAGGCGATGGACGGGTGCTGGCGCGCGCTCGAGAAGCTCCGCAACGAAGGCAGCGTCAGTGCAATCGGGGTTGGCGTGAACGAGTGGCAGGTGTGCCACGAGGCCTTGAAGTTGCGCGACTTCGACTGCTTCCTCTTGGCCGGCCGCTACACACTGCTTGAGCAAGACGCGCTCGCCGAATTCCTGCCGCTGTGCGAAAAAAGGGGTACCGCGGTCGTCGTCGGCGGTGGATTCAATTCCGGCATTCTGGCGACTGGCGCGAAACCGGGAGCCAAATACAACTATTCGCCAGCGCCAACCCATATCATGGACAAGACCGCGAAAATCGAGGCCGTCTGCGCTGAATACGGCGTGCCGCTGCCGGCGGCTGCCCTGCAATTCGTCGTCGCGCACCCCGCGATTCCATCGTTCATCGCGGGGACTCGGACCGTTGAACAGCTCAGGCAGAATCTCGGCTGGTTCGAATTTCCGATTCCGCCAGCTCTGTGGTCCGACCTGAAGAAGAAGGGCCTCCTGCGCGAGGACGCCCCGACGCCGTAAGCCCCCGACGGCGATTTCCGCGGCGTTGAAACGGGTCCCACGTTCTCGGGTTCCGAACGCTCGTCTTGGCGGGGGAAGCGTTCCGTTCAACTCATGTCTCTGGTCGCCGTGGATTAGCCACGCATACGTCGCGCTCGGTAATTGCCGCAGCGATCCCCTCGGCGCGTGCGCTCGAAGATCCTGAGCGGCGCCGCCCCTCAGCCTCGCGCCGTGCCGCTTGGCGGGGGTGGGAGTTGCAGGATTACAACCGCTTCCGTCACGAACACAACGTCGCCTTCATGGAAATCGCCGGGCGCGCAGCCTCATTTCCCCGAATAATGTCGCTCGCCTTCTCCGCGATCATGATCGAGGCTGCATTGGTGTTCGAACTGACGAGTCGCGGCATGACGGAACTGTCGCAGATGCGCAGGCCTTCGATGTGGCGCACCCGAAGCTCGGGGTCGACCACGGCATCGACATCGACCCCCATGCGACAAGTGCTGACCGGATGGTAGGACGTGCGCCCGTACTGGCGGGCGTAGTTCTCGAATTCGGCTTGGCTCTGGACCCCATCGCCGGGGAAATGTTCCTTGCGGATGAACCTGGCGAGCGCCGACTGCCGCAGGATATCGCGACTGATCTTGACCCCCTCCGCGGAAGTCTTGAGATCGTAGCCGTCGCCAAGGAAGTTCGGATCGATGATCGGCAAGTCCGCCGGGTCTTTGCTCCGCAGGCGGACCGCGCCGCGGGCGCGGGGGCGCAGCGTGTAGGAATTGAGCGTCACGCCTGATCCTGAAGCGATCTTCGGCACTCCCGCCTCGACGCCGCCGCCGACCAGGAAATGGAATTGCAAATCGGGAGTCGGTTCAGACTTGTCAGCATACCAAAATGCGCCACCCTCTACGATATTGGAGGCGACCGGCCCCTTCCGGAACAGGGCGTATTCCATGCCCGCCCACACCTTCCAATGCAACTTGTTATATTTATCGAAGCTGAAAGGGCCGCTAAGCTCGTAGACGATGTCGACGCCGAAATGGTCGTGTAGGTTGCGCCCGATTCCAGGCAGATCCGCCCGAACCGCAATGCCGAGCCCCTTAAGTTCATCGGCCGGCCCCATGCCGGAGAGGAGCATCAGCTTCGGCGAGCCGATCGCGCCGGCAGTGAGCAGGACTTCGCGTTCGGCGCGGAGCAGAGTGGGTCGCCCGCCCTCCATCACCTCCACGCCGACAGCGCGGCCTTTTTCGATGGCGATGCGGACAATTTGCGCACCTGTGCGCAGGTTAAGATTTTTTCGGGACAGTGCCGGGCGAAGGTAGCCGACAGCTGTGGAACAGCGTCGGGCATTTCGGGTCGTCGTCTGGTAAGGCCCGGCTCCATCCTGCCGCGCGCCGCTAAAGTCGGGGTTGTAGGGCATGCCGATCTCTTGGCACGACTGGACGAATGCGCGGGTCAACGGATGCGGAGGCGGGCTCGAGACGCCGAGTGGGCCGCCAATCCCGTGCCAAGGCCCAGACAGAGTATCGTTATCCTCCGCGCGCAGGAAATAGGGCTGCACATCCTTGAAGGCCCAGCCCTGACAGCCGAATTCATTGGCCCAGGCGTTATAGTCCTCGGGACAGCCACGGGTGAAAACTTCCGCGTTGATCGAGCCGCCGCCGCCCAGGACTCGCGCCTGGACATAGAGAATCTCGCGATTCATCGCATGCTTCTGCGGTGCGGTCTTGAGGCCCCAGGTTAATGGCCCAGTGGTCATCTTGTAAAATCCGACCGGTACATGAATGTAGGGATTATTATCCTTTGGTCCGGCCTCGAGAAGCAATACCTTGCAGTCGGAGACCTCAGACAATCGCGCCGCCAAAACGCAGCCGGCCGTTCCACCGCCAACGATGATGTAATCGTGCATGTGCGCCTCGCGATGTTGAAGGGTCAACTCACCCAACGGGCGCGCTCGCCGAGTTCAATATGGGTTGACTTGATTTCGGTGTATTCCTCGACACCGTACTTACCCGTCTCGCGCCCAACGCCTGACTGCTTGAAACCGCCGATCGGCAGCTCGGGGCCCCCCGTAATCGTGCAGTTGACCCAGACGCGGCCGGCCTTGACGCCGCGCATCGCCTTCAAGGCCTTATTGAGATCCTGGGTCCAGATGCTGGCGGCGAGCCCGAAACAGGTGTCGTTTGCGGTCGCGATGGCTTCTTCGAAAGTGGGGAAGGTCTGAATCGATAGGACCGGGCCGAAAATCTCCTCACGCACGATTGACATATCGCGCTTGGTGTCGGTGAACACCGTTGGCTCGATGAAGCGGCCCTTGTTTGTTGTCATCGCACTACCGCCACATAAGAGACGCGCGCCGGCTTCGCGCCCTTCGGCGATCAATACGAGGATCTTGTCATATTGTTTGGGTTCGATGATCGCGCCTACCTGCGTCGCCTCGTCCAGGGGATCGCCGATGCGAAGGCGCCCAATCTTCTCTGCGACTCTATTGCCGAAGTCGTCGGCAATGCTGTGTTCGACCACGAGACGGCTGCCGGAGACGCAGCACTGGCCGGCGTTGAAGGCGAGACCGAATACAACTCCGTCAGCCGCGGCGTCGAGATCCGCGTCGGCGAAGACGATCTGCGGATTCTTGCCACCGAGTTCCAGACCGACTTTCTTCATGTTGCCCGCCGAGGCCTTAAGAGTTCCGCGACCGACCTCGGTCGACCCCGTGAAGGAGACCATGTCGACATCATCGTGCTCCGCAAGGCAGCGACCAACCACCGCGCCTGGTCCGGTCACAACATTGTAGACGCCCGCGGGCAGACCCGCCTCCTCAAGAATCTCGCCGAGTAGGATTGTCGAGCCCGACGTCAGTTCGCTTGGCTTGGCGACAACCGTGCAACCGGCCGCAAGAATGAAGGGTATGCGCTCACACAGAATGAAGAACGGGAAGTTCCATGGCGTGATTACCGCGACGACACCGATCGGATCGCGCGTCACTAACCCCAACATGTTTTCTCCAAGATTGTTGAACGAATCGCCGTGAAGCGCGCGCGCCTGACCCGCAGCATAATCGAATATCCCGGCCGCCCCTTCGACCTCGCCGCGCGACTGAGTGATCGGCTTGCCCGATTCGAGCGTCTCGACCAACGCGATCTCGTCACGCCGCGCCCTTATGAGCCGGCCGGCCTGCAACAGCACCGCGGCGCGCTGTGCGCCGCTGAGGCCGGACCAACGGCCGTCATCAAAAGCGCGGCGGGCGGCGAGGACGGCTCGCGCTGCATCCTCAGCGGAGCCCCGGGGGACGATCGACACCGGGGCATCGTGAGCTGGCGAAAGGCGCGTTGAGACCGCGCCGCCCGCGGCATCCGTCCAAGCGCCGTCGATCAGCATCCGATAGCGACGCGGTTCGGCAGGTATGGCGATCCGGGCATTGGCTTCGTGCAGCATTTCATCCTCCTTGACGTCGAACTCGAATGTTTGATAATAACTAACTGGTTCGTTATTTCAAGGCGAATTGAGGGAGGATCCTTGTCGCCGCTTGGGCATTGGCTGCTTTTTTGCTAGCCAACGGAGGCGATGCTTCTTGCGCCACCAGACGGATAACGGGGACAATACGTGGGTAAGACCACGATGAAGGGTGCCGTTCGGATTCGCGACGCTGATGCGACGCGCAAGCGGATTCTTGTGGCGGCAAAACGCGAGTTCGCTCGTTTGGGCTTCGGCGGGGCACGCATTGACGCCATCGCTGAAAGAGCCAAAGCCAACAAACGAATGATTTATCACTATTTCAACAGCAAGGAGATTCTATTCACTGCAGTGTTGGAAGATGCGTATCTTGATATTCGTGCCGCTGAGCGCAAACTCGAATTGGACAAAATGGAACCGAGGGCGGCAATCGATGCCCTTGTTGCGTTCACTTGGCACTACTATCTAAAAAATCCTGAATTCTTAACGCTGGTCAACAGTGAAAATTTACATAAAGCTCGGCATATCAAGTCATCTAACGCCATAAGGCACGATTACCCGTATTTCGTCAACGTCGTACAGGATATTATCGATCGGGGTGTCGCCAGTGGCGTTTTCAGAACTGGCATCGACGCGGTCCAGCTCAATATTACTCTTGCCGCCATCAACTATTATTATCTAACTAACAAATATACTGGTTCCATCATTTATGATCGCGACCTCATGGACCCGAAACGGCTGGAGGAGCGGCTTGCCTTTAACATTGACACGATTCAGCGGCTTATGCGGCCCTAGGCTGAGGAAGAGGCGACGCGAATTGCCGCACGGAAACTCAATCAGCGACGTGCTTCAGTCGTATGGCAGGACGGAAAGCCATTCGCGCGAGCACGTCTTGCTCTAGGTCAACGCCGCGCGCCACTTCAACCAATTCGACCGCATCTGCGCCAAGTCGGAAGACCGCGCGCTCCGTAACGTAAATGACTTGCTGCCCGTCCTCCAGCGCCTGTGCGCCACTGAACGTTACGTGTTCGACCTTTTGAACAAGTTTTGGGACGTCGCCCGCGCCAACAATCGCGAGAGCGCCATCAGCGTTGACTTCCACCTCTAGTCCCTTCGTCTCGAAAGTTCCGCAGAAAACAACTTTGCGGGCGGTCTGCGTAATGTCGACGAATCCGCCCGGCCCAACCAAGCGCCCCCCGATCTTCGAGACGTTCACATTACCGGCCGCATCCATTTCTCCCATTCCGAGGAACGCCACGTCAATGCCGCCGCCCGAATAAAAATCGAACTGATCATTGGAAGAAATGATCGCATCGGGATCACGCGCGGAGCCGAACATCGGTCCATCGAGCATCTCTCCATTATGGATCCCTTGTTCGACTGTCCCCCAATAATTTGCCCGTCCGGCCGCCGCGGCCAGAGCCGGAATGCCGCCGGGAATGCCAAAACCAAAATTCACCGAGCGCGCATCTCCAAGTTCTGCGAGCGCTCGCTCCGCAATGATCTTGCGAATTCCGGTTGGCATGTCGAGCGGCGACTCGGCTTCCCCGTTTCCTAGCGGAGCTTCGCCGGAAATTCGAGGTTCGTAACCGGGAAGATAAGTCTTGCGAGAATCTGGGACCACGACGACGGCGTCCACGATGACGCCGGGAACCCGCACGAGTCGCGCGTGCAGCGCGCGCCGTTCGCGCATCGACTCGACTTGGGCGAAGACCCTGCCACCGCAATTGTGCGCGGCGAGCGCGACTGCATGGCAATCCAAGTCTGCGGGCTCGCGGTGAAGCGTCAGATTGCCTCTTGAATCGGACTCCGTGGCGCGGATCAACGCGAAGTCGATCTTAATCGGTTTGTAGCGAAGAAACTCACGGTTCTCGTACGACACGACTTCGACGAGCACGTCCCGCGCCGCGTCGTTGCAGCGTCCGCCGTCCAGTCGCGGATCGGCGAAAGTGCGCAGGCCGACGCGAGTGATGACCCCGGGCCGCTTCGCCCCGACTTCACGCATTAGAGTCGAAATAACGCCTGCAGGAAACGAGTAGGCTTCAATCAGATTGTCCTTGGCGAGTCGTTGCATCTCAGGTGACCAACTCCAGTGACCGCCGATCACCCTGCGCGTCATACCTTCGTGCGCGAATCGGCTCATACCGCTCCTGTGCCCGTCCCCGATGCCGAGGGCGTGGATGATCGTAAGGTCTCGAGGATGTCCTGTCGTAAGAAACGAGGTTTCGAGCGCCGCGAACAATTCGTCGGCCTCCAGGAAGATCCCTGAACCTGTCAAGGCAATCGTCGCCCCGTCGAATATCTGCGCGGCAACTTCTGAAGTCTCAAGCCTCTCGACGCTTTTTCCCATTGAGTTCCCTCCGACCTGGTTGCGCCCGCCCGGCACAGAAGCGGGTCCTTGACGCGCCGACCGCATGACGATAAATAACTAGATAGTTACAAATTTGGCTTATGTCGAGTGCTTGCTCGCGGGAGCGGCCCCGCACAGGCGTCGCCGAACAGACTCCGACGAGGACACAAAGTGCTGCCGATTCCTAAAAACGACCCTGAAATCTACGTTCAGATCAGGGATACGGCGCGCGGTTTCGCCGATGACGCTATTCGGCCAAAAGCCGAGGAACTGGATCGGGAAGAGAGGTTTCCGCGGGAAATTTATACCCAAATGGCCGGGCTGGGACTGTTTGGAATCACCGTGCCTGCCGAGTTGGGGGGGATCGGGTTGGATAGTTACGCCTATTCGATTGTGATGGAAGAGCTTTCGCGAGGCTACGCTTCCGTGGCGGACCAGTGCGGCGTCGTCGAACTCATTGGAACGCTGCTCAGCCGTTTTGGATCCTCGTCGCAACAGGCGAAGTGGCTGCCCGAGGTCGTTTCCGTTCGCAAGATCGTCAGCTACTGCATTTCAGAGGCCGAAGCGGGTTCGGACGTCGGCAGCATCAGGACAACCGCCATTCGGCAAGAAGACGGTTGGCGGCTGAATGGCGGCAAGACCTGGATCCACAATGCGCCGGTGGCCGACCTCGGATTCGTACTCGCGCGGACGGATCCCGCGGCCGGGAATCGCGGCATGTCGATCTTCATCGTGCCGCTGGACGCGCGCGGCGTCGGTCGCGGCCCGAAGGAGCACAAGATGGGCCAGCGCGCGAGCCAAGTCGGAGCGTTGACGTTCGACGACGTCGATCTCCCTGCGGACGCGCTTCTGGGAGAGGAAGGACGCGGATTCCACATGATGATGAGCGCGCTCGAGAAGGGACGTGTAGGCATCGCCGCGCTCGCGGTGGGCATCGCCCAAGCGGGTCTCGAGGCGGCCCTCGACTATGCCCAGACACGCAAGCAGTTCGGACAAGTGATCGCCAACAACCAGGGCCTCCAATGGATGCTCGCGGACATGTTCAAAGAGATCGCAGCTGCGCGGGCGCTCGTGCACCAAGCCGCGGTTATGATCGACAATGGCGAGCCGGCGAATGCAGCATGCTCTGTCGCCAAGTGTTTCGCCGGCGACATGGTCGTCGCGCAGACGGCGAACGCGGTTCAGATCTTCGGAGGGTCGGGGTATATTCGCGGATTTGAAGTCGAGCGCTTGTATCGCGACGCCAAGATCTGCCAAATATACGAGGGAACGCAGCAAATTCAAAGAACGGTCATCGCGCGGGAGCTTCTGAGGAATGGGGCGCGCATGTGAGCGGTTACACTGCGCTTATTACCGGATCGAGCCGCGGCATCGGCAAAGGGATCGCGCTCGCGCTCGCTGCCGAAGGGTTCTCCATCGGCGTGAACGCGCCGAGCATCGACGGTGAGGTCGAAGACGCGGTTGCCGAGTTGAGATCCAAAGGAATCTTATCCGAACCCGTCATTGGCGATGTTTCCGATCTTTCGACGCATGAACGGATGCTGGATAAGGTCGAGGCCGCGTTCGGACCACTGACCACATTAGTCAACAACGCTGGCGTCTCGTCGCTGCGCCGCGGCGATCTCCTGGAGGTTACGCCGGAAAGTTACGATCGGTGTCAGGCGATCAATACGCGAGGCGCCTTCTTCTTGACGCAGGCCTGGGCGCGACGCGTGCTCAAACGCGAGCGCCCGATCGGGCTTCATCATTGCGTTATCACGGTATCCTCGTCGAACGCGACCGCGGTATCGATCGCCCGCGGCGAGTATTGCGTGTCCAAGGCCGGCGCCTCGATGTTGGCGCGGTTATTCGCGGTTCGGCTCGGCGCGGATGAAGTCGGATCGTACGAAATACAGCCCGGTCTGATCGAGACCGCAATGACCGAGCCCGTGAAAGACGCTTATCTTCAACGGATTTCCGAGGGCATGACGGTCGCTCAGCGGATGGGCAAACCCTCCGACATCGGCTCCATCGCGCTCGCGCTCGCCACTGGCAAGCTCGCCTTTTGCACCGGACAGGCCTTGCAAGCCGATGGCGGCTTGGTCATCCCCCGATTTTGATGCGCGGAAGACAACGATGGCGTCGATCCAAATCTCCCTGCCGGACGAACACGGCAAAATCTCACCCTATCGGCTCAAGGGAGCGCCAGCGCCGCTTCCACCGACGCACAAGCATTTCAATCGCATCGCCTTGTCCGCCGCTCACGTCGTCGCCGATCCGTTTGCCGCGCGCGAGCCGGCTGAGGGCCCCTCGATCGACTGGAACGCCACAATCTCGTTCCGCCGCCATATCCTCGATCTGGGACTTGGCGTCGCCGAGGCGATGGATACCGCGCAACGCGGCATGGGGCTCGACTGGGACAATGCGCTGGAACTGATCCGCCGTTCGCTGGACGCGGCCTCGCCGGAGGAGCGCAAGCGAATTTATTCTGGCGCGGGCACCGACCATCTCAACCCCGCCGAGGCTCATTCGCTCGAGACTGTCATTCGTGCGTATCTCGAACAGATCGAGGCGATCCAACGGCTCGACGGGCGTATCATTTTGATGGCAAGCCGGGCGCTCGCGCGCGTCGCCAAATCGCCGCGGGACTACGAAACTGCTTACGCGCGCGTCCTTTCCGCTTGCGACCGACCTGTGATCTTGCATTGGCTCGGCGACATGTTCGATCCGGCGCTAAAGGGCTATTGGGGCAGCGCGGCCTTCGAGCCGGCGCTGGAAACCGCGCTCGCCGTCATCGGCGGCAATGCGGCCAAGGTGAATGGCATAAAAATCTCGTTGCTCGACGACTCCAAAGAGGTCGCGATGCGCCGCCGCCTGCCGGCCGGCGTCAAGATGTATACCGGCGACGACTTCAATTATCCCGAACTGGTCAAAGGCGATGCGGAAGGGTTCAGCCATGCCCTCCTCGGCATATTCGACCCGATTGCCGCTGTGGCGGCGGCGGCCTTGTCTGCGCTCGATCGCGGCGACATCGCCGCGTACGACCGCCTCTTCGCGCCTACGGTGCCGGTGAGCCGGCTCATCTTTCGCGCGCCGACGCAATATTACAAGACAGGCGTCGTCTTCCTCGCCTACCTCAATGACTTTCAGCAGCATTTTGTGATGATCGGCGGCGCGCAGTCGATGCGCCCCCTTCCCTATTTCACGAGCGTCTTTCGCCTCGCCGATGAAGCGGGCCTGCTGCGCGACCCCGAGTTCGCGGCGAACCGGATGCGCCGCTTTCTCGCTCTTCACGGCGTCGAGGGCTGAGATGCGCAACCTCGACGGCCGGCTCGAGATGTGCTCGATCAATACGGCGACGCTGGGACACAAGGGGCCGATCGGCGATACGATCGACAGGGTCGCGCGCTTCGGATTCGGCGGCATCTGCCCGTGGCGCCGAGACCTTGAAGGCCAGGATGTCGCGGCCGTCGCGCGCCGAATCCGCCACGCCGGCTTGAAAGTGTCCGGCTATTGCCGCTCGACCTATATTCCGGCGGCCACGAAGGCCGGGTTTCTCGCCAATTTCGCGGACAATCGGCATGCCATCGATCAGGCCGCTGCGCTCGGCGCCGCGTGTTTCGTTCTCGTCGTCGGATCGCTGCCGGCTGGCTCGAAGGATCTTGGCGACGCTCGCATTCAGGTCGCAGAGGGCGTCGGCCTGATGCTGGAGCATGCACGCGCCACGGGCATGCGGCTCGCCCTTGAACCGCTCCACCCGATGTACGCCAACGACCGCTCCTGCCTCAATACGCTGGCGCAAGCGCTCGACCTTGCTGACGCCTTGGAATCGACGCCACAAGGGGCGCCCACGCTTGGCGTCGCCGTGGATGTCTATCATGTCTGGTGGGATCCGGACCTCTCGGCAAACATAAAACGCGCCGGCGCAGCGCGGCGAATTTTTGGCTTCCATGTTTGCGATTGGCTCGTGCCGACCCGTGACCTCTTGACCGACCGTGGCATGATGGGTGACGGCGTTATCGACATCCCGCTGATCAGAGGCGCCGTCGAGGCCTCGGGCTACGCGGGCCAGATCGAGGTGGAAATCTTCTCCGACAGGGACTGGTGGACCCGGCCGCCGGACGAAACCTTGTCTGTCTGCGCAGAACGGCTCCAGACGGTCTGTTAGGCCGCGTGCCCGGATCCGCATTCCAGTGTAGCGTTGGCGGCCTATTCGCCGCGGAAGTCGGGTTTGCGCTTATCGCGGAAACTCGCGACCCCTTCGGCCTTGTCCGCAGTCGACGCGACGAGACCGCCCGCCAGTGCGTCAATAGCCGCATCCCGTCCCTCCCCGATTGCCGCGTTGAGGACGAGGCGCGTGGTCTCGACAGCGCGCGGCGCGAGAGCGGCGGCGCGTTCGGCAATCTCGAGTGCCCGCGTCAAAGGATTGGAAGCGATTTCATTAATGAAACCAACCTCACGCAGCCGCTCGGCATTCAGCCGACCGCCAGTCAGAGCCATTTCGCGCACCAACCCTTGCGGCAAAAGCCGCCCGAGCCGTTGTGCGCCCGACCAACCCGGCGTGACACCGATCGCGGCCTCGGGCAGAGCGAAGATTGCGTCCGGCGCCGCGACGCGCACATCGCATAGCGCGGCCAATTCTAAACCGCCGCCGAAGGCGGCGCCGTTGATGGCGCCGATGAGCGGGACCGACAACCGCGCCAGCCGGTCAAACTGGGCATGCCCGGCGCGAATCCAGTGTCGCGCGAATTCGACGGCGTCCATTCCGCTCCATGCGGAGATATCCGCCCCCGTACAGAAGAAGCGCGCTCCAGCGCCAGTGAGAACGGCGGCGCGCACAGCGCGATCGCTTTCGATTTCCGCCGTCGCGCTTCCCAACTCCACCAGCATCTCTCGCGAGATCGCATTGCCTTTCGACTGGTGATCGAGAATCAAGAGGGCTACGCGTCCCCGCTTCTCGATCCTCACAGCGCCGGCGGCCTCCTTCATGGCGATTGGTCCAAACCAAACGCGGCAAGCGCCGCGGTTGCGCACGCGGCGTCCTCATGTCCAGCGGCGCCGGATACGCCGATGCCGCCAATGACCGCGCCCGCCTCCAAGATCGGCAATCCGCCCTCCCAGGTGATTAGGCGGGGCCGGTTCGCGAGCCCCATCGACAGCTCGGTCGAACTCGACATGCGCTCGAAAAACGCATGAGTCGATTTGCCGCTCATGACCGCCGTGAACGCCTTGTCGGTTGCAAAATCAATGACGCTTGGCGGGACGCCGTCCATCCGACCCATCGAGACGCCCAGTCCCGACGCGTCGCAAACTGCGACGCACACACGCCATCCCTTATTTTGCGCGTGGGAAATCGCCGCGGCAACTAGACTGCTCGCCGCCGCATAGCTGATCGAGCGAAGAACGATTGAGTTTGCAGTCGGCGCCGGTGGCGTCATGCCACGACCTCGCGCGCCCAGCGATCGGCGATCCTAGAGAAACTCGTCCACTGCGTGTATCTCCCGAACGCGTCGTGTCCCAGCAATCCCGAGGCCTTATTCATTCCCGATCCTTCACGACGCGCCCGCCACGAGCGCGGCCGTCTGTTGGGTAAATACGTTCCAAGCATTACACGCGACCGTCAACACGCTCGTCCAGCCCTTTCAGCGGGCTGATTTTGAAGGTCAGTCGACTTGCCCGATACTGGTATAAAGTGCAAAATATGCTGTGCGACGGCGACGGTCTCATTGTGCTGGTTGACAACGATTATGTCCGAAACCGCTCTAGATCGATCAACATCAATCGCTTTGACTTGGTAGCGCACCTCGATTGTGTCGCCGATAAATACGGGCTTCAGGAAGCGCACGCGGTCGTAGCCCACAGAAACAGGCGCGGCCTCGGCTCGCGCATCGTCAAGATGGGCCAGGATTTTGGTTGAAGCCGCGGACATATACCCAACGATGAGCGCTCCGTGTGCGATGCGGCGTCCGTATGGCGATCTCTGCATCGCGACTTCGTCGACGTGGTTTGGCGACAAGTCGCCTGTGATGCCGGCAAACAGATAGACATCGGACTCGCCGACCGTCTTTCGGAATGTCGTGCGGTCTCCGACCGAAAGAGGAACGGCCATCGTCGACCTATTTGATCACAGCGATCTTGCTGCGGTCCATAGTTATCGCCACCGCCGCGACCAAGATGGACCCAAAGACGATCTGCTGGGCAAAGGCGCTGACGCCGACGAACGTCATGCCGATCCGCACGACCTGCACGATCAACGCGCCGACGAAGGTCCGCCAGATCGAACCGACACCCCCGGTGATCGCTGTGCCGCCGACAACAATGCAAGCAATGGCGGGTAAAAGAAATTCGTTCGCAAGCGTCGGAGAGCCAGATCCAAGGCGCGCGGCCATGACGACCCCGGCAATGCCGGCCATCGTGCCTGACAAAGCGTAGGCCGCGATCTTAGTGCGGTTGACATCAATGCCTGACGCCATTACCGCCCGCTCCTGCGAGCCAATTGCGCGCACGAGGCGTCCAAAGGGAGTCAAGTCGAGAAGCGCGCTGAGGATCGCCAGAACGAAGACGCCGAGCCAGATTTCATTGGGCACGCCAAGGGCCTCGCCCACCGCCCAGGAGAGGCTTTTCGCGCTATCTTCCGCCGAAATATTGATCGAACGCTCTGTCGAAAGCCAGAAGCCAACCGAGGTGACGACCCCGCTGATCGCGAGCGTCGCGATGAAGGAGGGGATGCGCAGCTTCGTCGAGACGAGCCCTCCCGCAGTTCCGGCGACGGCGCCGCCAAGAATCGCGAGCGGCACCGCTGCGAACCCCAAGTGCGACAGACTAACGGCAAGGACGCAGCTCGACATCGAGGCGACGCTCTGCACCGACAGATCGATCCCGCCGATCATGATTACGAAGGTGACGCCTGACGCCATCAAAAAAAGCGTCATGGTGTCGGCGACAATGGTGAGAAGATTGCTGCTGGAAAAGAAGGAGCGATCATAGATTCCGATCGCAAACACGAGCGCCGCCAGCACGATCAGCGGCGCGTAGTCCTGCAGGCGTTCGCGCGAGGCCGGCATCATCACACCATGTATCCGACGAGTTCAACCTGGGTCGGCTTCTTGCCGCGAGCGGCGTCGAATGTCGCCGCGATTTCGCCGTCGCGCATGACCAGGATCCGGCTCGACAGTCCGATGACTTCCTCCAGCGTATCGCCCAGAAGGATGACGGCGAGCCCCTCTGCCGTCATGTCGCGCACGAGTTCATAGACGTCCTCTTTGGCGCCCACGTCGATTCCTCGTGTCGGGTGGTCGAGGATCACGACTCGAACCCCGGCCACACGCCATTTGGCGAGCACGACCTTTTGCTGGTTTCCGCCCGAAAGGCTGCCGACCTTGGTCCTCACCGAAGGTGTCCTGATCTTAAGCCTGACGATCCAATCGTGCGCGATCTTCTCCTCATCACCGAAGCGGATCATTCCGTTCGAGACGAATTTGGGAAGCGCCGCCAAAGTCATGTTCTCGGCGACGCTGAAAGTGGCGACCAGTCCCTCGGTCTTGCGCTCGCTCGGAACCAGACCAATCCCGCATGCGGCCGCATCGTGAGCCGCCCGGAAAGACACGAGCTTGCCCCCGACTTTCAATGTGCCGGCATCGATGGGTTTATGTCCGGCTAGGCATTTGGCGAGGTCTTCGCGCCCCGAACCGATCACGCCTGCGATTCCGATGATCTCGCCTTCATGCAGCGTGAAGGACACATTGGAGAAGCTGTTGCGCCGGGCAAGGCCCTGCGCCTCCATTACGGGAACGGCGGTGGGCGCCGCTTGTCGGGCTTCCCGGTAGTACTCATGATGGAGCTGTCGTCCGACCATGTGCTGGTGGAGAGCCTTCACGGTTGCGTCTTTAGCCGGGGTCTCGAAGACGACCTTGCCGTCCCGCATGACATAAACGCGGTCTGAGATCGCCAGAACTTCCTCAAGGCGATGCGAGATGAAGACGATGGAAGCGCGTTGCTTGAGGTCTTCGACGATTCCGAACAGAAGATCGATTTCCTTCTTCTCCAACATCGAGGTCGGCTCGTCGAGGAGAATCGTCACATCACCTTTGATTCGGCCATCGAGCGACAGCGCTTTGGCGATCTCGACCATTTGCCGATCGGCAAAGGTAAGGTCTGCGCAGCGCCTGCCTGGATGCACCTCGAGATGGACCTTGCGCAATTCGTCCGCCGCGGCAGCGTTCATGCGCGATTTCGAGATCAGCCCATATCGTAGGAATTCTTCCTCGCGGCCAAGAAAGATGTTCTCGGCCACGGTGAGGCTCGGCAAAATCAACTGTTCCTGGAAGACCATCGCGATGCCTTTGTCGAAAGCATCGCGCGGCGACGCGATCCTTACCGGCGCCCCGTCGACGAAAACGCCTCCCGAATCCGGCTGGTAAATACCGTTCAGAACCTTAAGGACGGTCGATTTACCGGCGCCATTTTCGCCGATCAGACCGACAACCTCGCCTTTCCCGACAGAGAAACTGACCTCGTCAAGCGCCTTCACCCCTGGGAAGGATACTGACACGCCTTTGATTTCAAGCACCGGTTCCATGGTGCGCCTATTTCACGACGTCGAGTCGCGAGCGGTCGAGCGCAAGCGTTACAGCGACGATGATCAGCAGCCCTTGCACGCCTTGCTGGACATAGGGCGCAACCCCCATGAGAATCATGCCGTTCGCCAAGATCGTGACGACGAACACGCCGATCACGGAATTGAGGACAGATCCGACGCCACCGGATAGAGATGTGCCGCCGACTACGACTGCAGTCACCGTGGTGAACAGTCGCCCTTGGCTGATCAGGGCGTGACCCTGACCGAACTGCGCGACAGACAGGACGCCAGCCAGTCCATAAAACAAACCTGCGATCGTGAAAGTCAGGATGCGGGTCTTCTCTATCGGAATCCCAGCGTGGCGGGCTGTCATTTCGTCGGTTCCAATAGCATAAAGCCACCGACCCAGACGCGTTCGTTCTTGGACTAAGAAAGACAAGAGGACAGCGCCAAAGGCAATCCAAGCCGCGACGGGCAAGCCGAGCACTCTGCCCAGCGATAAAAAGCGAATGCTCTGGTCAGATATCCGCGCGGTAAAGCCGCCGAGCACGGTCGTCGCTATGCCTATTCCCGCGAAACCCACGCCCAACGTCGTCATGAACGAAGGAATCTTCAATTTCACATGCAGCACGCCATTGGCAAACCCCATGGCGCCGCCGACAAGAATCGCAATCGGCACCGCAAAAAGGCCGATCGAATATGACGACACATCGTTGTCCACAAGAAGGCTGACAAGCACGGCGGTGACAGCGACGATGCCCTCGATAGAGAGGTCAATGCTGCCCATCAGAATCACGAAGGTAGCGCCCATCGAAAGCACAAGCGGAATGGACGCAGAGTTGAGAAGCCCGACCAAGTTGGAGAGCGACAGAAAGTTCGGGCTGAATAGTCGGATCAGGACGCAAAGGGCCAGGAGGACAGCGACAGGCGCCCAACTGCGCCAACG
>Ga0209656_10001017_pt1 | contig 18060 bp, 19 predicted proteins | sample BogFormECP12_OM2_FD_188239 | JGI IMG/M metagenome (GOLD analysis project Ga0209656, IMG submission 188239) | Bog forest soil microbial communities from Calvert Island, British Columbia, Canada - ECP12_OM2 (SPAdes) (version 2) | ecosystem: Environmental > Aquatic > Freshwater > Wetlands > Bog ... | reverse complement strand
AGACGTTCCACAGGAACATCAGGATCGACAGCGCCAGGAGCCACGACCCGACGGTAGAGATGATGTTCAGGGTCGTCACGTCGCCCGGCAGGAACGGGTAGTTCGCCGTACGGCGGACCTGGCCCTGGACGCCCGTCCAGTGCTGCACCAGGAAGGTCATGTTGAAGCCGATGAACATGACCCAGAACTGGGCCTTGCCGAGCTTGCTGTTCAGCATCTTGCCGGTCATCTTCGGCCACCAGAAGTAGAAGCCGGCGAAGATCTCGAACAGCACGGTCCCGGCGAGCACGTAGTGGAAGTGCGCGACCACGAAGTAGGAGTCGGAGACCGCGAAGTCCATCGGCGGCGAGGCCAGGATGATGCCGGTGATGCCGCCGAACAAGAACACGACGAGGAAGCCGATGGTATATAGCATCGGCGGCTCGAACGAGAGTTGCCCGCGCCAGATGGTGCCCGCCCAGTTGAAGAACTTCACCCCGGTGGGCACCGCGATCAGGAACGTCATGAACGAGAAGAACGGCAGCAGCACGGCGCCGGTGGTGAACATGTGGTGCGCCCACACGGTCATCGACAGGCCGGCGATCGCGATCGTCGCCGCGATCAGCGTCTTGTAGCCGAACAGCGGCTTGCGGCTGAACACCGGCAGGATCTCTGTGGCGATGCCGAAGAACGGCAACGCCAAAATATAGACCTCGGGATGGCCGAAGAACCAGAAGAGGTTCTGCCACAAGAGCGCGCCGCCGCTGTTGGCGCTGAATACCTGCGCGCCCAGCCGCCGGTCGGCCTCGAGGACCAGCAGCGCGGCGGCGAGGACGGGGAAGGCGAGCAGGATCAGGATGGAGGTGAGCAGCGCGTTCCACGTGAAGATCGGCATCCGGAACATCGTCATGCCGGGGGCCCGCATGCAGAAGATCGTGGTGACGAAGTTGACACCGCCGAGGATGGTGCCGAACCCGGACAGCGCCAGCCCCATGATCCACATGTCCGCGCCCACACCGGGCGAGTACGTCGCGCTCGTCAGCGGCGCGTACGCGTACCAGCCGAACGCGGCCGAGCCGCCCGGCGCCAGGAAGCTGGCGAGCAGGATGATCCCGCCGAAGGTGAACAGGTAGTAGCTGAGCAGGTTCAGCCGCGGGAAGGCCACGTCGGGCGAGCCGATCTGCAGCGGCAGCAGCTCGTTCGCGAACCCGACGAACATCGGCGTCGCGAACAGCAGCAGCATGATCGTGCCGTGCATGGTGAACAGCTCGTTGTACTGCTGGTCCGAGAGCACCTTGTTCGTCGGGCCCAGGAGCTGGATCCTGATCAGCAGCGCCATAACGCCGGCGACCAGGAAGAACACGAACGACGTGATCAGGTACATGTGCCCGATGATCTTGTGGTCCGTGGAGGAGAGCCAGCCCGCGACGATCGAGCCCTTACGCTCGGTACGCTGTGCTCGCGCGGCTACCGCGCGACGGGCGGCGGATGGCTCGTCGAGGGTCGTCACTGGGTGCTCCCTGAAGCTGTGTTCTGGATCGCCTTTTGCTGGGCGAGCCATTGCTGGAACTGCGCGGGCGTCACGATCTTCAGCGTGAACAGCATCCTGCTGTGGTAAAGGCCGCAGAGCTCGCTGCAGTGGCCGGTGAACGTCCCGGTCTGGGTGGCGGTGATCTGGAAGTGGTTCGGGTGGCCCGGGATGACGTCCCGCTTGAACAGGAACTCCGGCACCCAGAACGAGTGCACCACGTCCGGGGAGGTCAGGTTGAACCGGACCACCTCGCCGACCGGGATCTCGAGCACCGGCAGCGGGCCCTCGCCCCACATGTAGCCGTCGGTGGTCACCCCGTCCTGCGGATAGTTGAACTCCCAGCTCCACTGGAAGCCGACCACGTTCACGGTCACCTGCGGCGTGGCGGACAGCGAGTCGATGGTGTTCTCGTCCTTGGCGGTGTAGTAGAAGAGCACCGCGATGAGGACGAACGGCACGATCGTGTACAGGATCTCGATCGGCATGTTGTACCGGACCTGCGGCGGGAGCTTGTCACCGCGCTTGCGGTGGAAGACCACCGCCCAAAGGATCAACCCCCACACCACGCAGCCGACAAGCATCCCGGCGATCCACGAGCCCTGCCAGAGGCTGAGCGTCACCTTGCCCTGCTGGGTGACGGGGTCCGGAAAGCCGATGCGGGTGAACGTGTCGTTAGTGCACCCGGTTAGGGCGAGCAGCATGACGGCAAGCGCACCAGCGCGCACCGCGTTAGCCCGGCGGCGCGTGGCGGTGCCGCGCGCGCGTCGCGCGGCCTGCCGGCGGATCAGAGTCAAGTGGGCCTTCCCAACAACGTCGCCCGGCACCCTGGGGCCGGTCCACGGTCTTCTTCTACAGCGTGTCGTGGAAACAGTATCGCGCGCCCTAACGGCGCTGCAGGGGACCCCCGGCGTTCCAGTGTCGCGTCGCCGATTCGGGACTGTGAGTAGTTACATGACTTCTTTCCGTATTCTTGCGCGTAGCGGCCTGCGAGCCGGGCACTATTGAGACGTGGGCGTGATCGCATGAGCCGCGACTGGTTCGGCCGCCGGGAGGCGGCTGGCAGGCAGGGCACCGGAGTGAGCGGGCCGGCCCCGGCACCCGATGCGGCGCCCGGGCAGCCGGTGCCGCCGCTGCTGACGATCGACGCGCTCGGCCGCAAATGCCCGATACCGATCATCATGCTCGCCGAGCAGATCCGCGACGTGCCGGTCGGCGCGGTCATCGCGGTGCTCGCCGACGATCCCGCCGCCTACACCGACGTCCCCGCCTGGTGCGGGATGAAGTCCCACGAGTTCGTCTTCCGCAGCGAGCTTGAGTCAGGCTGGGCTTTCGGCATCCGCCGGCGTTACTGACCCATTTTCATTGTCCAGAACGGGCGGTTGCGCCTGTTCCAGCGTCACCGCGGCTCCCGCGGGTGGCGGCTCCTGTCCTGTCCCTTATCCCTTGCCGAAGCGCTCGGTGATCCGGGGATCGGTCTCCCACCAGGGCCGGTCGTCATCGGCGGGCACGCTCGCCGCCGTGCCGGACTCCCTGTCCCTGTCCCCGTCTCCGTCCCCGGCCGCGGCCGTCGCCGCGCTGGCCCGCGCGGCGTCCCTGGCGTCGAGTTCGGCGTCGATCACCGCCGCCTCGGCCTGGTCCTCGCGCATCATCTGGATCAGCTGGACGGCCAGGAACGGCAGGCCCACGAGGTCGCCGAGGATCCAGATGATCCCGCCGCCGATGACCTGGCTGGCGGACAGCCCGGGACCCCACGGGTACCCGACGGCGTGGTAGTACGGGCCGGCGATCAGGTTGGTGTCCGCGATGATCGCGATGCCGAAGAACGCGTCGCCGACCACCTCGGCGGCGGTGATCCACATGGCGACGCCGTACGGGTAGAGCCTCGGCACGGGGTCCACCCGCAGCAGGGTCCAGAAGAACACGTACCCCGGAATCATCAGCACCAGGTACGTCAGCTCGCGGATCGCGTCGCTGTGGAAGGCGGCCGTGTACCACGACGTGAAGTACATCGTCATCGGCACCGCGACCAGCGCCAGCGTGGTGATCGCGGGAAAGGTCAGCACTACCGCGGCGCGGCTGCGCACTACCGCCTCCGTCCGCCGGCCCGCGGCGGGGAAGGCGGCTCCGAGCAGCGTGAGCGGCTTGCCCATGGCCAGGAACAGCGGCACGAGGAGCACGAGCAGCACGGTCTGCGTGGCCCGGGCGTAGAACAGGACGTTCTGGTAGACGCCGGTCCAGGACATCGTCGCGATGACGAGCACCCCGAGGCCGAGTGCGCAGAAGGCCACGCCGCGGCCGGTCTCCCAGGACCTGCCGGACCGCCGCACCTTACGCACCGCGGCCAGGTAGCAGCCGCCGAGCACGACGACGAACGCGATCACCGGCAGGTCCGCGGTCCACTGCGTGAGCGCGCTCCCGAGCGTCAGCTCAGGCGGGCCGACGTATCCGGATGCGAGCAGGGCCATGCGGCTACGCTACCGGCTCTCCGGAGCAGCTAGCCTGGCAGGTGGGCGACGAACTCCTTGGCCGCCTCGTCGCCGTAGGCGGCCGCGGCGCGGTCGGCCAGGGGACCCGGCTTGAGCTCGTACTCCTGCGGGCCGACCGTCTCCAGGACGTGCACGGCCACCAGGTTGCCCAGCTGGATGGCGCGCTCGGTGGGCAGGCCCCACGCGGTGGCGGCGAGGAAGCCACAGCGGAACGCGTCGCCCGCGCCGGTCGGCTCCACGAACTTCGCGTCCGGGACCGAGCCGACGACGACGGGCTCCGCCCCCGCCTGCTCCACGCGGGCGCCCGCCGAGCCGAGCGTGATGATCCGGGTCCGGACTCGGTGCAGGATGTCCGCGTTCGTCCAGCCGGTCTTCTGCTCGATGACCGCTTCCTCGTACTCGTTGCAGAACAAGTACGAAGCGTCCTCGATCAGCGTTCGCATGGAGCCACCGTCGAGGAAGGCCACCTGCTGCGAGAAGTCGGCGGCGAACGGGATGCCCGCCGCGCGGCAGTCCGCGGTGTACCGCTGCATCGCGCCCGGGTCGCCCGCGCCGACCAGCACCAGGTCCAGGCTCTCGCGGGCGGCGACATCCGTGATGTCGATGCCGGCGTCCTCGCTCATCGCGCCGGGGTAGAACGACGCGATCTGGTTTCCCTCGGTGTCGTTCGTCGCGACGAACCGCGCGGTGTGCTTGGTCGCCGACGTCCGCACGCAGGACGTGTCCACGCCGTGCCGCTCGAGCCAGGCGCGGTACTCGGCGAAGTCCTGGCCGACGCTGCCGACGAGCAGCGGCTTGAGCCCCAGGCAGCCAAGGCCGAACGCGATGTTCCCGGCCACACCGCCACGCCTGATCTCCAGGTCGCCGACCAGGAACGACAAAGAGACCTTGTCCAGCTTCCCGGCGATCAGCGTGTCGGTGAACTTGCCGGAGAACATCATCAGGTGATCGGTCGCGATCGACCCGGTGACAGCTATTCGCATTGTGGGAGGTTATCGCGCGCGGTTAGCGTCAGTGGAAGGAATCGCCGCAGGCGCAGGAACCCGTCGCGTTCGGGTTGTCGATCGTGAAGCCCTGCTTCTCGATCGTGTCCACGAAGTCGATCGTCGCGCCCATCAGGTACGGCGCGCTCATCTTGTCGGTGACCACCCCAACACCGCCGCTGAACTCCGCGACGATGTCGCCGTCGAACGAACGCTCGTCAAAGTAGAGCTGGTAGCGCAGGCCAGAGCACCCGCCCGGCTGCACGGCCACGCGCAGGCGCAGGTCATCGCGGCCTTCCTGGCTGAGCAGCGCGGCCACCTTGGTGGCGGCGCCCTCAGTGAGGATGACGCCCTGCTGCGTCACTTCGTGCTGAACGGTCATCTGTCACTAGCTCCCGTCTTAGGTTGACGCCGCGTCGCGGCATCTGCGAACAACAACAACGATATGCCCGGCGTTCACATTCCTGCTATGGGCTCAATCACAAGCCGGGCGCGCCCCACACGGGAAACCACTTGGCCAGGTCCTGCTCGATCTTGAGATCCTCGGCGAGCACGTTCTTGACCTGCAGCTCGAGCGCGTTGTCCCGGCGCTGGCCGCTGGTCGGCGCGAACGGGTAGAACGTACCGCGCTTGTACAGGTAGACCAGCGCCAGGCGGCGCTCCTGCTCGTCGCGGAAGGCGACCAGCGTGCACAGCAGCTGCGGGCCGAACCCGTTGTCGACGAGCGCGCTGTTCACCGCGTGCAGGTCGGTGACCAGCGTGTCCATCTCGTCGGACATGTGCGAGCTGACCAGCCAGGTGTAGCCGTAGCTGTCCTTGGTCACCTCGACCGGCAGGCCGCCGCCGGGCTTGCCCGCGTCCATGTTGAGGAGCTCGCGCACCTCGGCCTGGATGTCGCTGAACGTCTTGCCCTCGACCGCGCGGAAGCAGACCGACCCCGAGCCGGTGGGCACGAAGCCCGTCGCCGCCTGCAGCGTGATCGCCGCAGACGGCAGGGCGAACAGGTCGTCCAGCTTCGGCTGGACCGGCTTGGTCCGGCCGAACAGCGTGTCCAGGAAGCCCATTACTGCGGCGGGCCCGCCTGGCCGAGCTGCTGCTGGATCTTCGCCAGCTGCTCGAGCCGCTTCTCCAGGCTCGGGTGCGTGGAGAACAGCGCCGACAGGCTCCTGCCGTCGCCGCCGGTGAGCTTCATCGCGGGGACGAAGTAGAAGGCGTTCAGCGGCTCCGCGGCGCGCAGGTCCTGGGTGGGGATCCGCGCCATGCCGGTGCTGACCTTCTGCAGGGCACTCGCCAGCTTGCTTGGCTGGCCGGTGAGCAGCGCGCCGCTGCGGTCCGCCGCCAGCTCCCGGTACCTGGACAGCAGCCGGATGAGCAGGAAGCTGATCGCGTACACGACCACGGATACCGCCATGATCGCCAGGATGATGGGGAACGCGTTCTGGTTGTTGCTGCGGCGGCCGCCGCCGAACAGCTCCGAGTAGAACGCGAACCGGATCAGCAGGCCGGCCACGATCGCGAGCAAGCTCGCGTAGGTCATGACCTGGACGTCCTTGTGCGCCACGTGGCTCAGCTCGTGCGCGAGCACGCCCTCGAGCTCGTCGGGCTCGAGCCTGCGCATGATGCCCTCGGTTACGACGAGCACCGAGTTCTTGCTGTTACGGCCGGTCGCGAAGGCGTTCGGCATATCGGCGGGAGCGATGGCCACCCGCGGCTTGTCCATGTCCGCGAGCGCGCACAGCCGGTCGACCATGCCGTGCAGTTCCGGCGCCTGCTGCGGCGATACCTCGACGGCACCCGCCGCGGCCAGGGCGATCTTGTCCGAGTAGAACAGCGAGATAACCGCGCCGCCGCCGCCGAAGATGAGCGCGATGAGCACGATCGCCGCGCCCGACGCGTGCGCCGCGATCATGATGCCGATAAGCAGCGCGACGAACGCGACGAACACCAGCCCGAGCAGGAACATCGTCGCGGTCATCCGCACGGTCAAGCCCCGGTCAGGCGCATACCTGGTACGCGCCATAAGGCACCTCCGATCACGCCAGGTTCCGCGCCCGTTTTGTCGCGTCCTTGCCTGGCTTCACGAGCAATCTACCCGTAGAACGCAGAACGTAGGTTGAACGCTTCCGCTGAGTCCGCTTAACAAGGCACACTTCCCTTGCGCCCTGGGCGAACTCCCCCGTTCCCGAGCCGAAGGCCGCCCGTGCTAGGTCAGGCCGACCGCGTCGCCGGGGATCTTGCCGTCGGCGAGGAGCTTGCGCACCTCGGCGACGGTCGCGTCCGCGAACGGCAGGATGAAGTCCGCCGTGACGAACTCCTCGTCCGGCACCCGCGTCCCCGATTCGCGCACCAGTCGCGCCGAGGCCCCGAGCACGGCCTTGAACGCCGCCTCGTCGCTGGCCTCGACCGCCGCGTCCAGGTCCTTGTCCAGCACGGCCAGCTTCGCGGCCGCCTCGTCGCCGACCTTGAACTGGCCTTCGCCCAGAATCCGTACGATCACGATCCATCACCTGCCTGCGGTCGCTCGGCCGTGGGGGCGCCGGTGGACCCGGGCGCGTCGCCGTTGGCGCTGGACTCGATCTGCCGCGGGGCGCTCGCCTCCAGCTCGCCCCTCATCCGGGCAAGCTCGGCCTCGATGCCCGATCCGGCGCCGATCTGGTCGAGCTCCGCCTGGATGTGATCCGGCGTCCCGCCCACGTGGTCTTCGAGCGCGCCCGAGGCGAGCAGCTCGTCGATCGCGCCGGCCCGCGCCTGCATCTGCGCCGTCTTGTCCTCGGCCCGCTGGATGGCCAGGCCGATGTCGCCCATTTCCTCGGAGATCCCGGAAAAGGCCTCGTTGATGCGGGTCTGCGCCTCGGCGGCGGTGTAGGTCGCCTTGATGGTCTCCTTCCTCGTGCGGAAGGCGTCCACCTTGGCCTGCAGCCGCTGCGAGGCGAGCGTCAGCTTCTCTTCCTGCTCCTGCAGCGACGAGTACTGGACCTGCAGGTCGTTGAGCTGCCCTTGCAGGCTGGCCTTGCTCTGCAACGCCGCACGCGCCAAGTCCTCGCGGTTCTTCGCCAGCGCGTCGCGCGCCTGGTTATCGCGGCGGGTGACCTCTTTCTGCAGCGAGTTCATCTGCAGTTCAACCCGCTTGCGCGACGTGGCGACGTCCGCGACCCCCCGCCGGACCCGGGTCAGCATCTCGACCTGCTGCTGGTAGGAATAGTCCAGAGTCTCGCGAGGGTCTTCCATCCGGTCCAGCGCCCTGTTGGCCTTGGCCCGGAATATCAGCGAGACTCGCTTCATCACGCTCATAGACGCGGCCGTCCCCTTCATTAAGCTTGGCGCCGCCCCGGGCGGCGCGACGCTGCCAGGCGGCAGCCGATTGCCGCCTGCTAATCGCAATCAACCCTACGCGCTGCTGAGCGTGGTAGCCACTTTCGCTCCCGGTCCTCAGTTACCCTCAAGAGGATTTAAGCTAGGCCCGTGTTCCGACGCAGCAGCGGCGGGGCTGCCGAAGGCAAGGCCGCAGATTCCGAGGCTGCGCAGAGCCAAGGAGCCCCGGCCAAAGACAAGCCATCCGCCGAGGCGGCCAAGGGCCGGCCCACGCCCAAGCGCAGTGAGGCCGAGCGCAACAGGTACCAGTCGATCACCGGGTCGACGACGAGCGGCCGGGGCCCGGGTTCCGGCTCCTCTTCCGGGAGCAAGTCTTCCGGGAGCAAGGCCACCCCGGAAGACAAGGCCAGGGCGCGGTCCGAGCGCGAGCGGCGGACGGCCGCCATGCGGCGGGGCGAGGAGTGGGCGCTCGGCCCGCGCGACCGCGGCCCGATCCGCAAGCTCGCCAGGGACTACGTGGACTCGCACCGGCGGCCGAGCGAGTACTACATGTACGTGCTGCTGCTCCTGCTCGTGGCGCTGCTGTCGCGCAACGCGAAGCTGAACACGTACGTCTCGCCGCTTGTGCTCGTGCTGGTCGTGATCGTCGCCATCGACGCCTACCTGATCCGCCGGGCGCTGATGAAGCTGGCCGCCGAGCGGTACCCCGGTGAGTCCACCCGCGGCATGACGACCTACGCGGTCATGCGGGCCCTGCAGATCCGCCGGTTCCGCATGCCCGCCCCCCGGCTCAAGCCCGGCGACAAGTTCTAGCCGGCCACGCCCACACCACCTGGCTCACTGTCGCGAAGACTTTTTTTTTCCTGGCGTAAGGTTTCGCATTATACGTTCGAAAACTCTTCGGGATCATGGAGTGTGGTGCGAGAGGGGCGCGAGGGGCGACCGCGCCGCGCCGCGGTGGCTTGTCGATAGGGTTTTGCCTATGGAATACCGGCATCTGGGCAAAAGCGGCCTGAAGATCAGCGAGATCGCCTACGGCAACTGGATCACCCACGGCTCCCAGGTCGAGGAGGAAGCGGCGCACGCGTGCGTGCGCGCCGCCCTCGACGAGGGGATCTCCACCTTCGACACCGCCGACGTGTACGCGGGCGGGCGGGCCGAGGAGGTGCTCGGCCGGGCCCTCGCGGGCGTCCGCCGCGAATCCCTGGAGATTTTCACGAAGGTCTACTGGCCGCTCGGTGACGGCCCGAACAACAGCGGCCTGTCCCGCAAGCACATCACGGATTCGCTGCACAGCTCGCTGCGCCGGCTCGGCACCGACTACGTGGACCTGTACCAGGCGCACCGGTACGACCACGAGACGCCGCTGGAGGAGACGCTGCGCGCGTTCGACGACCTCGTGCGCGCCGGGAAGGTCCTCTACGTCGGGGTGTCGGAGTGGCGGGCCGAGGAGATCGCCGCCGCGTTGCGGATCGCCGACCAGATGGGGCTGGACCGGATCGTGTCCAACCAGCCGCAGTACAACATGCTGTGGCGGGTGATCGAGCCCGAGGTGATCCCGCTTTGCGAGAAGGAGGGCCTCGGGCAGATCGTCTTCTCCCCCATCGGACAGGGCGTGCTCACCGGCAAGTACGCGCCGGGCGCGCCGCCGCCCGCGGGCTCGCGCGCCACGGACGAGGCCGGCGGCGCCGGGTTCATCAGCCGGTGGATGGACGACCAGGTGCTTTCCGCCGTGGCCGGGCTGCCCGCGCTGGCCGCCGAGGCGGGGCTCACCCCGGCCCAGCTGGCCGTCGCCTGGGTGCTGCAGAACCCGAACGTGTCCGCGGCCATCATCGGGGCCTCACGGCCCGAGCAGGTCCGGGAGAACGCCGCGGCGGCCGGCGTCCGACTCGACGCCAGCCTGATGCGCAAGATCGACGAGGTCCTCGCCGACGTCATCATCCGCGATCCGTCGCGCACCGCCAGCCCCGCGAGCCGCCCCTGACGCGGTAACCCCGCGAGTCCCGCCGCCGCGCCTCGCCACAGCGGGTCGATTGCGCAATTGACCTGCTCTAGTGGGGCCGATTGCGCAATCGGCATGGTGGGTGGGGGCGCCGCGCGGTGGGTGGGCGGCGGCACGAGCGGGCGGCGGGAGCCGCGCAAAGGGGACGGCGGCGGTTAGCTTTCGGGGTGCAGGCTCATGGGGCCGTATTCCTTGCGGTCGTCGTCCAGCAAGGTCACCTGGTCCACGCCCGCGTCGAGCAGGGCGCGCCAGTTCTCGCCTAGCCAGCTTTCCGCATCCCCCTGGCTGGCGAAGATCGCCTCCTGCAGCGCCGCGCCGCTTACCACCGCGCCGCCCACCTTCTCATACCGCCAGGTCCAGGGCATACCGCCGTGCCTCCCTCTCGCCGATACCGCGTCACTGCGTCATGCGAGAGTAGCCTAACCGGGCCGGGGGGTATCGCGGGGCGGGTAGCCCCCTGATTGGGGGGTCTGGGGGGGGGCTTTGCCCCCCGAGGCAGCAGAGCGAGGTTTAACCGCCTGACCCGACACGCCCCTCCACGCGTCGGCTCAGGCGGTCAAGCACAGAACAGGATCGCCCAGACGGCCTTGCCGCGGCCGGCTACCGGGCTCCATCCCCATACATCGCTGAGCGCGTCCACCATCTGCAGGCCGCGGCCCGCCTCTTCGATGCAGGCAGGCTCCTTGAGCACCGGGGCGGTGTCACTGGGGTCGAGTACCGCGCAGATCACCTCGCCCGTGCGGCGCAGCAGCCGCAGACCCAGGTTCTCGCCCGACTGCTTGCGCTCGGGCGGCGCGGACGCGGCGTGCGTGACCGCGTTGGCGACGAACTCCCCGACGATCGTTTCGGCGTCCTCGGCTAGCGACCACAAGCCCCAATCGCGCAGCGTGTTCCGGGTGAGGCGGCGCGCGGCGCGCCCCGCCTGCGGCCCGCGGCCCAGCGGGCAGCCCACCGCGGAGGGCGAGTCCCACCAGTCGGCGGGCATCCGCACCACCCGTGGGCGCCCGGACCCGCAGTCCAGTCTTGCGGACAGGTCCAGCGGCTTCCGGGTCGCGGGATCGACCCTAGTCCGGGTGGGCAGCTGTGCTAGTTGGTTCAAGCTCATCGTGACCCCGAGGAGCGTCCAGCGTCATCCGGGTGATTGACGCAGGACTCATACTGCCCGAAACAACCATGCAGATGCAAGGCCAAATGCACGTTCATTCGTAACGTGCAGCTAACGCCGCATCCGTCCACTCCGTATTTGTCCAATCACCACAAGCACCACGATCGCGATCGAGATCCACAGCCCGTACCGCGAAACCGTCTGCGCCGTGGCGACCGCGTGGTGGCCTAGCTCGTACCCGAGACCGGCCAGCAGGCCGGCCCACGCCAGCGAGCCGATCAGGTCCAGGATGAGAAATGTCACCCAGCTCATCCCGGCCCAGCCGGCCACCGCGTAGATGATCGCGTTCGGCAGCGGCAGGAACGGGGCGATCACCACGGCCGGCCAGGTGAACCACCGGCCCCACCGGTGGACGCGGGCCATGAACTTCGGGCCGTGCTTGCGCCGCCCGGACAGCAGCAGGATGATCCGCTCGCCCCACAGCCGGCCCGCCCACCAGTAGATCAGGTCGAACTTCATCAGGCCGGGGATCGAGGCGAGCAGGACCAGCGCCAGAGAGCCATGGCCTACCCGGGCGAAGGCGGCACCGGACACGATCCCCTCGGTCGAGCCGTTCAGCAACACGAGCAGGACCGGGTGCGTCCCGACCAGGCTGGCGCGGAAGGGCAGCAGGATCAGGTAATACAAGCCGCTGAGGGTGATGGCCGCCCAGCACAGGATGTCCGCCCGCCCCGGCTTGCCGGCCCAGGGCAGCCGGGGGTCGTCCCAGGGGCTGGGGGTCGCCGGAGCCTGCTGGTCCTCGGTGGCCTGGTCCTCGGCGGCCGCCGGAGCCGACAAGTCCGCAGCGGCCGCAGTCGGCTCTTCGGTCACGGCGTTACGTTATACGTGGGCAGCAGTGATCACAAACGCTAGCCGCGGAGGCGGCCATGGAGAGCACGTACCTGGCACCGGAGACGGTGCGCCGGATGGCGGCCGCCGCGGCGGCGTTCATGGGGTGCCTTGATGAGGCGCAACGATCCGTTCGGTCCAATGGATTCGAGCTTGACGGGGTGCGGCGAGACTGGTCGTACCTGCCTGCGCCCGAGCGGGACGGGCTCGCGCTCGGATCCCTTTCGGGCGAGCGACGGGGGCTCGCGCACCGGCTGATCGCGGCGTCGGTCAGCATGACCGGGTACGCGAAGGTGGTCTCGATCGTCGCGATGACGCTGCTGGACGCGCCGGGGATCGCGCACCTGTTCGACCCGGAACGGTACTGCATGCGGGTGTTCGGCACGCCGGGCGCGGACGCGTGGGGATGGCAGCTAGCGGGGCACCCGACTACCGGATCGACGAGGCGGAGCGGTCGCTGCTGAGCTACGTCGCAACCAGCACAAGGTCGCGCCTTAGCGCAGCCGGGGGGTACGGGGGCCAGGGGGGCAGGTGCCCCCCATGCGGGAAGTCAGTCCCCCCGGGAGTTATCAGCGCTTCTCGATTTCCACGAAATCGCGCTCGGCCGGGCCGGTGTACACCTGGCGCGGGCGGGCGATCTTCGTCGCCGGGTCCTTGATCATCTCCCGGTAGTGGGCGATCCAGCCAGGCAGCCGGCCGAGGGCGAACAGCACGGTGAACATCCGGGTCGGGAAGCCCATCGCGCGGTAGATCAGCCCGGTGTAGAAGTCGACGTTCGGGTAGAGCTTGCGGCTGATGAAGTAGTCGTCGTGCAGAGCCACTTCCTCAAGCTGCTTGGCGAGGTCGAGCAGGCGGTCGTTGGTGCCGAGTTTGTCCAGGATCTCATCGGCGGTGGCCTTGACGATCCGCGCGCGCGGGTCGTAGTTCTTGTAGACGCGGTGGCCGAAGCCCATCAGCCGGACGCCGGGCTCCTTGTTCTTCACCCGCGTGACGTACGCGTCCACGTCGCCGCCGCTGTTCCTGATGTCCTCGAGCATCTCGAGCACCGCCGCGTTGGCGCCGCCGTGCAGCGGGCCGAACAGGGCGTTGATGCCCGCCGAGATGGAGGCGAACAGGTTCGCCTCGCTGCTGCCGACCACGCGGACCGTGGAGGTGGAGCAGTTCTGCTCGTGGTCGGCGTGCAGGATGAACAGCAGGTCAAGCGCCTTGGCCACGACCGGGTCGGCCACGTACGGCTCGGTCGGCAGGCCGAAGGTCATCCGCAGGAAGTTCTCCACCAGGCCCAGCGAGTTGTCCGGATACAGGAACGCCTGGCCGACCGACTTCTTGTAGGCGTACGCCGCCAGCGTCGGGACCTTGGCGAGCAGCCGGACGGTGGACAGCTCGACGTTCGGCTCGTCGAAGGGGTTCAGGCTGTCCTGGTAGAAGGTGGACAGCGCGGAGACGGCGCTGGACAGCACGGGCATCGGGTGCGCGTCGCGCGGGAACCCGTCGAAGAACCGTTTCAGCTCCTCGTGCAGCAGGGTGTGCTTGGTGACCTGCCCGGTGAACTGCGCCAGCTGCGCCTCGGTCGGCAGGTGGCCGTAGATCAGCAGGTAGCTGACCTCCAAGAAGGTGGACTTCTCGGCCAGCTGCTCGATCGGGTAGCCGCGGTAGCGCAAGATGCCGGCGTCACCATCGATGTAGGTGATCTCGGAGGAACAGGCGGCCGTGTTGACGAAACCGGGATCGAGCGTCACCAAGCCGGTCGTCGACAGCAGCTTCGTGACCTCGATTCCGTCTGATCCCTCGGTCGCGTGCCGGACCGGCAGGTCGAGCTCGCCGCTGCCGTACTGCAGCGCGACTGAGCCGGTGGCGGACACTGCTTCGGACATTAGCGTCCCTTTCACGCTTGACGGGACGCGCGCACCGGGCACCGGCCGGGATCGCCGGCCGCGGCACCGCCCCGTTGGGTCCTGGAGTCTCTAATCCGTACGCTAGTCCGCGCCGCGCGCTGGGTATACCTGGAGGCCATGGGACAACCATCACAGTCGGGCGGACCGAGGTTCGCGATCTCGATTCCCCAGTTCTACCCCGACGGCACGTTCGCACCGTCGCAGTTCCGTTCCTATTTCGCCCGCGCCGAGTCGCTCGGGTGCTACGAGAGCGCCTGGGCCCTGGAAGGGACCCTCGGCATGGGGCCGCAACTGTCGCCGCTCGAGGTGATGACGTACGCGGCCGCGTGCACGTCGTCCATGCGGCTGGGCTGCACGGTGTTCGTGACCACCCTGCACAGTCCCGTGCACCTGGCCAAGAGCCTGGCCTCGCTGGACCAGATCAGCGAAGGGCGCCTGGAGATCGGTGTGGGCACGGGAGGATCGCAGCGGCCGTTCGGGGCGTTCGGGGTGGACGGGTCGCGTTACGTGGCGCGGTTCAGCGAGGGCATCGCACTCATGAAGGCGCTGTGGACGCAGGAGCGGGTGACGTTCGACGGGGAGTTCTGGCAGCTCAAGGACGCCGCGATGGAGCCCAAGCCGCTGCAGAAGCCGTATCCGCGGCTGTGGTTCGGCGGGTCGGCCGAGCCGGCGTTGCGGCGGGCGGTGCGGCTCGGCGACGGGTTCTTCGGCGCCGGGTCGACGACTACCGCGGCGTTCGGGTCTCAAGTCGAGATCGTGCGCTCGGTGCTTGCGGCGGCGGGGCGGCCGGCTGCTGAGTTCCCGATCGCGAAGCGGCTCTACGTGGGGATCTCTTCTTCCGTGCCGGAGGCACGGGAGCGGGTGAACGCCGCGCTCGCGGGCATCTACGGGCGCCGGGTGCCGGCCATCGAGGAGGCGGCCTTCGCGGGCACGGTGTCGTCCTGCGTCGACGCCGTACGGTCAATCGCTGCCGCGGGGGCGGAGCTGATCCTGTTCACGCCGCTGTTTGATGTGCCGGGGCACATGGAGCTGATCGCCACGGAGGTCATCCCGCGGGTCAGGTGAGGATCGGGCGGCCGCGGGATCAGACCCCCATGGGGTGCCAGACCGTCTTGGTCTCCAGGAAGCCGAACATGCGCTCGAGGCCGGGCTCGGCCGACCAGTCGCCCGCAGGGAGCCTGACCACCCGCTTGAGGTTCTCCGCGGCGGCCACCGCGAGGTCGTCGGCGAGCGCGCCGGGCGCGCCGGCCAGGTCGATCGCGTTCACGTCCATGTGCGAGGCCAGCCAGGGGGCCACCTCGGCGACCCGGCCGGTGAGCACGTTCACCACTCCCCCGGGCACGTCGGAGGTCGCGAGCACCTCCGACAGGGTGACCGCCGGGAGCGGGTACCGCTCGCTGGCCACTACCACGGCGGTGTTGCCGCTCACGACCGCGGGCGCGATCACCGACACGAGACCGAGCAGCGTGCTGTCCTGCGGCGCCAGGACGGCCACCACGCCGGAGGGCTCGGGCACCGAGAAGTTGAAGTACGGGCCGGCCACCGGGTTGGAGCCGCCGCGCACCTGGGCAATCTTGTCCGACCAGCCGGCGTACCAGACCCAGCGGTCCACCGCGGCGTCCACCTCCGCCAGCGCGGCGGCGGCCGACAGGCCGGCGGCGAGGCGCACCTCGTCGGCGAACTGGGCCCGGCGGCCTTCCAGGAGCTCGGCCACCCGGTACAGCACCTGGCCGCGGTTGTACGCGGTGGCCGCGGACCAGCCGGCGAAGGCCTTGCGCGCGGCGACCACGGCGTCGCGGGCGTCCTTGCGCGAGGCGAGCGCCGCGTTGGCGAGGAACCCGCCGTCGGAGGCGCGGACCTCGTAGGACCGGCCGCTCTCCGAGCGCGGGAACGCGCCGCCGATGTAGAGCTTGTACGTCTTGCGCACGGCGATGCGCCCGGCTTCGGCGGCTACCGACACCTCCGAGGCCTCAGACATCTCCGCCCCCGAGGACGTCGAGGTAGGCCTCCAGGCCGTGCCTGCCGCCTTCCCGGCCGAAGCCTGACTCCTTGTACCCGCCGAATGGCGACGCCGGATCGAACCGGTTGAACGTGTTTGCCCAGACCACCCCGGCGCGCAGCCGGGACGCCATCCACAAGATCAGCGACCCCTTCTCCGTCCATACCCCGGCCGACAGGCCATACGGGGTGTTGTTCGCCTTCTCGACCGCCTCGGCCGGCGTGCGGAACGTCAGCACGGAAAGCACCGGGCCGAAGATCTCCTCCCGGGCGATCCGGTTCGCCTGTGACACGCCGGTGAACACCGTCGGCGGGAACCAGAACCCGCGGTCCGGCAGCGGGCAAGGCGCCGACCACCGCTGCGCGCCCTCCGTTTCCCCGGAGGCGGTGAGCTCGAGGATCTTGTCCAGCTGGGCGCGTGAGTTGATCGCGCCGACGTCGGTGTTCTTGTCCATGGGATCGCCGAGCCGCAAGGTGCCCATCCGGCGCTTCAGCGCGCCGAGCAGCTCGTCGGCGATGGACTCCTGCACAAGCAGCCGCGACCCGGCGCAGCACACGTGGCCCTGGTTGAAGAAGATCCCGTTGACGATCCCCTCGACCGCCTGGTCGGCCGGCGCGTCGTCGAAGACGACGTTCGCCGCCTTCCCGCCAAGCTCGAGCGTCAGCCGCTTGCCGGAGACCGCGCACGACCGGGCGATCTCCTTGCCGACCGAGGTCGAGCCGGTGAACGCCACCTTGTCGATGCCCGGATGGGCCACCACGGCCTGACCGGTAGCACCGTCGCCGGTCACGATGTTGACCACGCCCGGCGGCAGGTCGGCCTGCCGGCAGATCTCGGCGAACAGCAGCGCGGTCAGCGGCGTCGTCTCGGCTGGCTTCAGGACGACCGTGTTCCCGCACGCCAGCGCGGGCGCGATCTTCCAGGCCAGCATGAGCAGCGGGAAGTTCCACGGGATCACCTGGCCGACCACGCCGAGCGGCCGCGGCGATGGCCCGAATCCCGCGTAGGAAAGCTTGTCCGCCCATCCCGCGTGGTAGAAGAAGTGCGCGGCGGCCAGCGGCACGTCCACGTCCCGCGACTCGCGGATGGGCTTGCCGTTGTCCATCGTCTCGAGCACCGCGAGTTCGCGGGACCGTTCCTGTATCAGGCGGCCGATCCGGAACAGGTACTTGCCACGCTCCCGTCCCGGCATCACCGACCAGATCCGCTCGTAGGCCTGCCGGGCGGCGGCGACCGCCCGGTCCACGTCCTCCGGCCCGGCATGGGTCACCTCGGCGAGGACCTCCTCGGTGGCCGGGGAGATCGTCTTGAAGACCGAACTCCCGGCGACAAAGTCACCGCCGATGAACAGCCCGTAGGAGTCCCGCAGGGTCACGATCGAGCGTGACTCGGGCGCGGGCGCGTACTCAAACCGCATAACCAAACCTCAGTCCACCGTCATGTAGTCAGGACCGGAATACCGCCCGGTCTCCATCCTTGCCCGCTGCATAAGCAGGTCATTCAGCAAGCTGGATGCGCCAATCCTGAAATACCCCGGGTCCAGCCATCGCTCGCCCGCGGTCTCGTTCACGAGCACCAGGTACCGGATGGCGTCCTTCGCGGTCCGGATGCCGCCGGCAGGCTTGACCCCGACCTGCCGGCCGCTGAAGTCGAGGAAGTCCCGCACCGCCTCGAGCATGACCAGCGTGACCGGCAGCGTAGCAGCGGGGGCCACCTTCCCGGTTGAGGTCTTGATGAAGTCGGCCCCAGCCAGCATCGCCAGCCACGAGGCACGCCGCACGTTGTCCAGCGTGCCGAGCTCGCCGGTCTCCAGGATTACCTTCAGGTGCGCGACCCCGCACACGTCGCGCACGGCCGTGATCTCATCGAACACCTCCTGG
>Ga0209656_10001016_pt1 | contig 18078 bp, 19 predicted proteins | sample BogFormECP12_OM2_FD_188239 | JGI IMG/M metagenome (GOLD analysis project Ga0209656, IMG submission 188239) | Bog forest soil microbial communities from Calvert Island, British Columbia, Canada - ECP12_OM2 (SPAdes) (version 2) | ecosystem: Environmental > Aquatic > Freshwater > Wetlands > Bog ... | reverse complement strand
GCGTTCGCTGGCGAAGCGTTCCTTGTATTCCTTGATGACTTTCGTCATCGCGGCCTTCAAATCGTCATCGAGGATCTTCTTTTCCTCGATCGACTTCAGCACGCCCGCATTAGTCGTGTCCACATAGGAGTACAGGCCCTTCTCAAAATCGCGCAGTTGCTCGATGGGCATGTCGTCGAGCAGGCCCTGCGTTCCTGCGAAGATGATGAGAATCTGCTTCGAAAATGGAAGCGGCTGGTATTGTCCCTGCTTCAGTATCTCCGTCAGACGCGCGCCACGAGCGAGCTGCGCTTGCGTGGCCTTGTCAAGATCGCTGCCGAACTGCGAGAACGCCGCCAGTTCGCGATACTGCGCCAGATCGAGACGCAGCGTGCCGGCAACCTGGCGCATGGCCTTGATCTGCGCGTTTCCACCAACGCGGCTGACCGAGAGTCCAACGTTCACGGCCGGGCGTACACCGGAGTTGAACAAATCGGTTTCGAGATAAATCTGGCCGTCAGTAATCGAGATAACGTTGGTCGGAATGTACGCCGAAACGTCGCCCGCCTGAGTTTCAATGATCGGTAATGCCGTCAGCGAACCGCCACCGAGCTCGTTGCTGAGCTTTGCTGCGCGCTCCAGCAAGCGGGAGTGGAGGTAGAACACGTCTCCGGGATAAGCCTCGCGTCCCGGTGGACGGCGCAGCAGCAAGGAGATTTCGCGATAGGCGACGGCGTGCTTGGAGAGATCATCATAGATGCACAGGGCGTGACGCTTGGTATCGCGGAAGAATTCCCCCATAGCGCATGCGGCGTAGGGCGCAATGTACTGCATCGGCGCGGGATCGGAAGCCGACGCCGACACGACGATGGTGTATTCCATCGCGCCGTAGTCTTCCAGGGTCTTCACCACCTGCGCGACCGACGACCGCTTCTGACCGATCGCGCAGTAAATACAGATCAGGTCGCGTCCCTTACTGTTGATAATGGTGTCGAGCGCAACCGCGGTCTTGCCGGTCTGGCGGTCGCCAATGATCAGCTCGCGCTGGCCGCGGCCGACAGGAATCATGGAGTCGATGGCCTTTAGTCCAGTCGCCATGGGCTCTTTTACCGGTTGGCGATCAATGACGCCGGGCGCGAGACGCTCGATCGGGATGAACTTGTCGGTGTTGATCGGGCCCTTGTCGTCGATAGGCTGGCCGAGCGAGTTGACCACGCGGCCGACCATGGCATCGCCTACAGGCACGCTCATGATGCGGCCGGTGCGCTTTACTTCGTCGCCCTCTTCCACTTCCGTGTATTCGCCCAGCAGCACCACGCCCACCTGGTCTTCTTCCAGGTTCATGGCGATACCCGCGACGTCGTGCGGGAAGGAGAGCAGTTCGCCCGCCATCACCTTGTCCAGGCCATAGACGCGGGCAATGCCGTCGCCGATGGACATGACAGTGCCGACTTCATCGACCGCGATCTTGGTTTCGTAGTTGTCGATCTGCTCGCGAATGAGCTTGGTGATCTCGTCTGCTTTAATCTGCGCCATAATTGCGTTCCAGTAATGCCAATGAAAATCCGCGCTAGGCGGTAATAAGCTGCTGTTTCATCTTTTCCAGTTGTCCGCGTACGGAGCCGTCGTAAATGGTACTGCCAACACGCACCACTACCCCGCCCAGCAGCCCGGGATCGGAAGTGTAATGCGTACGCACCTTTTTGCCAGTCATGCGCTCGATCTGAGATTCCAAACCGCGCTTTTCTTCCGCCGATAGCTCGCGAGCACTGGAGATTTTGGCCTCCACAAATCCCAATTGCGCGTCGATCTCAATCCCGAACTGACGCACGATGTCATTCAGCATGGGGACGCGCCGATGATCGATGATGACCGCGACGAAATTCCGGACCGCCTTGAAAGCGCCGATCTGCCCAACGATGGCATCCAGCACACTGCGTTTTTGCTCGGCTGATATCGCGGGCGATTCCCATACCTGGCGCAAATCGCCACTCTCGCGGACGGCTTCTGCAATCGAGTTCAGTTGTTGCCGGGCCACATCGGCATCGAGTCTCTGCTCGAGCACCACTTCCACCAGGGCACGGGCGTAACGACTGGAAACGGCGGCCATGCTTACTTGCCATCCTTTCCGAACTGCTGAACGAACTCCCGCACCAGCGCCTGATCGGTGGGCTCGTCCACCCGGATCTTCCGCGAGGCGAGATCGACCGCCAAGTTGGCAGCATAGCTCTTCAATTCGCGGCGCGCATTGCGGGCGATTGCATCAATCTCCATCTCAACAGACTGAACCACTCTGTGCTTGTCTTCCTCCGCAGCCTGGCGGATGCGCGCTTCTTCCGCCGCGGCTTCAGTTTCAGCCGAAGCCCGAATCTCTGCCACTTCAGTGCCCAGCTTCGCCAGGCGCTCTTCGATGTCCTTCAAGCGCCGCGCGGCGTCAGCGCTGGCAGCTTGTGCCTCTTTAATGCCCTTCTGAATCAACGCCGTGCGGTCGCGGAACATCTGCGGGACTTTCGCCTTCAATAAGAACCAGAAAAACCAGATCAAAATGCCGAAGTTGATGAGGATCGAGAGAAAATACGCCCGCTCGGGGCTGATATTGATCAGGCGTCCGATCCAAGACACTACCGGCGAATGCTCTGCCTTTAACTCCATCTCAACTTTCGCGTCCTTCTTACCAGCTTCCTCGGCGGCTTCTTCGGAAGTCTTGGTTAGCTCCTTGCCGAACTCTGCATTGGGATTCTGAGGCTGGTCGGACGATTGGCCTTGCTGGTCGGGTTTGGTCGTTTGATCGGTCCCGGCAGGGGGAGAAGCCGCGTGCTCTTGCGCGACGACCATGCCAAGCGCCAGGAAAATTCCCAGAAAGCTGACAAGAAGGCGCTTGGGAATTGGTGTCACCGGGCACCGCCAATCGCGGAAGCCCCGCCCGCAGGCCTCAGGATAGTGCGTATGATCTCGGACGACAGCCACTCCACCTCGGCCTGCAAACCACTGCGTGCTGCGGCCATATCCTGCTCGATGGCAACACGGGCTTCCTGGATTTGCTGGTGTGCCCGGGCGCGCGCCTGCGCCAGAACCTCGGCCCGGGCCTGCTGTGCCGCTTGCCGGCGGGCTTCCTGCGCCTTGAAAATCACCAGCCGGGCTTCCCGCAAACGCTCCTCGTAATCGTGCGTCTTCGCTTCCGCAGCCGCTACATCCGCACGAGCTTTAAGGATGGCGCCTTCGGTGCGCTCGCGACGCTGCCCCAGCACTCGCATGAGCGGCTTGCGCACCACCAGATTGTAGATGGCATAAAGCAGCAGCAAGATGACGACGGTCGGAATAGCTCCGAGCAGTAATTCGCCTACTTGCCTGAGAGTCTTGTCCATTGTGTGTTCGTGAATGCCTACTGCTGAAGAAGCACTGAGGGCGCAGGGCTGTTACTAGAACTATTAAAACTATCAGGCCTCAAGCCTGAGTGTCAACGAAGCAGAAGATGAATAGAGTGTTGCAGTTCGATTTCTCCGACAACGCCGATGTGATTCCTTCGGGAGCAGCGCAGCCACTCGGGCTGCGCTCCCAGAGAAAAAACCCGAAGGCACTCGCCAATAACGGAAATGCTGCGGCGGGACAAGTCCATCGACTCAGTGCGCCTACTTTTGCTGGATCGAGGCCAAGTATTTCGTCAGGTTGCGAATGCGTTGTTGCACCTGTGCTGTGTCATGCCCCATTTCCAGGAACATAGGTCCCCAGACCGGCATCTCTTTGCTCCCGTGCGCGGAGGTCATAGAGTCACCCTTGATGATCTGGGCAATGTGGGCATCCGGAAAAGTGCCGCCATTTTTCATGGCGATCTGCGTGAGGTTGGTCGGCAGCGTCTTCAGTGCCGACGCCGCCGGGCCCTCGCCCTTGCCATCGACTCCATGGCAGGACGCGCAGTACGCCATGTACATCTCTTTCCCAGAGGATGGATCGGTATAGCCAGGAGCTACCTTCTTAACCGTGGGTTTGCTCGCCTGCGGCGAAGCAGAAGCGGGTTGAGAACCCGAGCTGTTCTGTGCTGCAAATGAGAACGGAGAGATCATTACTAACACCGCCGCCAGGCGGAGCAAGCGTAAATACATAAAGGCCTTCTTTCCAAGTTTCATTCTGGTACAACCTTCTAATATCAACCGTTCCGCAAATGTCCGTCAGCGACGGACATCACACAACAGTAGTGACTTAGACCCCGGTTGTCCCGATTCGGAACTGGCCGTTTCTAGGGTTGCGATGCCTTAGGAGGGCATGGTCTTCAACTCAGGGCTGAGGATAAGCGGCGCTTCGGTGGCGCGCTTTACGTCCTCAGGCGTCAGGCCGGGAGCAATCTCTTCCAGCACCAGGCCGCTCTCGGTCACTCGAATCCACGCCATTTCGGTAGCGATGGTGTGCACGACGCGCAGGCCGGTGATCGGCAACGTGCAACGCTTAAGGATTTTCGGCGCACCGTCTCGCGTGGTGTGTTCCATAGCAACAATTACTCGTCTGGCGCTGGCCACCAGGTCCATGGCGCCGCCCATGCCTTTGACCATCTTGCCGGGAATCATCCAGTTGGCGAGGTTTCCTTCTTCGTCCACTTCCATCGCGCCCAGCACGCTAAGATCGACGTGGCCGCCGCGAATCATGGCGAACGATTCCGCGCTGGAAAAATAAGCGGTTCCCGGAATTTCCGATATCGTTTCTTTCCCTGCGTTGATCAAGTCAGCGTCTTCGGTTCCCTGTAAAGGATACGGGCCCACACCCAACATGCCGTTCTCGCTTTGCAGCACGACTTCCATACCTTCAGGGACGCAGTTCGCCACTAGAGTAGGCATGCCAATGCCAAGATTTACGTAGAAGCCATCGCGCAACTCATGAGCCACGCGATGGACGATGCGGTCGCGCTTGTCGGTGTCCTTCTGTTTTTCAACTCTCGGAGATGTGGCCATAGAGTTCTCCTAATCTCAGTAACAGTCGCTATGCTTTCCGCACGGTCCGCCGCTCGATGCGCTTCTCGTAATCCGTACCTTGGAAGATGCGGTGCACGTAGATGCTCGGCGTGTGCACCTGCTCAGGCTCGATCTCGCCCGGCTCCACTAAATGCTCCACTTCCGCGATGGTTATTCTTCCGGCGGTCGCCATCATGGGATTGAAGTTCTGCGCCGTCTTTCTGTACACGAGGTTGCCCCAGCGATCGCCCTTCCAGGCTTTGACGAGGGCAAAGTCGGCGGTCATCCCCCGCTCCAAAACATAGGCGCGTCCATTGAATTCGCGTGTATCCTTGCCGTCGGCGACTACTGTGCCAAATCCCGCCGGCGTGTAGAACGCCGGAATTCCAGCACCGCCGGCGCGAATGCGCTCCGCCAACGTGCCCTGGGGAATCAGTTCCAGATCGATGCGGCCGGTCAGCACCATCTCCTCCAGCAACCGGTTCTCGCCCACATAACTTCCCTTGTGTGACTTGATTTGTCCGGCGGCGAGCATCAGCCCCAATCCGGCGCCGTCAATGCCCACATTGTTGCTGATGGTGTGCAGGTCTTTGATGCCCTTCTTGACCAGTGCGCGGATGAGGTTTTCAGGAATGCCGCACAACCCGAAGCCACCGAGCATGATAGTGTCGCCATCCTTAATGTCGTGAATGGCCTCGTCTGCGTTCGCAAACACTTTGTTCATTGCCATAGAGGTTCCGAAGCGCGATTTTACAGGTGTGAGCGGCCCCGCGCAAAGTTCAAGGGACCTCGGTAGTGGGCTAATTTTGAATCTGACAGCCATCGCAGATCGGCAGGTGTTTGTGGGATGATGACCTGTCGGAACAGTACCAAGTGAGGAGAGAAGGAACCATAGTATGAAACGGTGGCCGGTAATCACCGCATCGATTGTGGGCTATCTCAGTGTGTTCTACGTGGGCATGGCAGTCGGACTCGGCACTTCTCTTACGACGACAGCAACTGTAATTCTTGTTATCGTCTGCCCTGTATTTGGTGGGGCTCGTGGCTTGTACCCATTTTGAATGCGGTGCTCTACGGTGGAATGGCATTCGGCGTCGCAAAATGCTGGATGTCCCGAAATCTCTGGCCGCCCGGAGCTTAAATTAGCCCACTTCCATCCAGTCTGGCTGATCCGAATGCTCTTCTAATACTCAAAACTGGCTACTGACCACTGGCTACTGCCGTCAAGTCCAGATAAATCGGAGAGTCTGGCAGCCGAAAAATCACGGATTCAATCCAGTCCCCGCTGGAACAATCCCAACCTTTGCGAGTTTTCGGGTCGACGATCCAAATGCCCGGAATGCCCTTCTGCAAATAATCGGCAATCCGTTCGCGGTAATCGCTGATGCTGTCCTCGGGAGACAGGACTTCAATCACCGCGGCAGGAACTGCGGTGACGAAGCGAACATCGGGATTGGCAAGTGGGCGCAAGCAAATGTCCGGTACACGGTAGTTATCTGTCCTCACCTGCACGCGCACGTCAGGCAGTGCCTCAAGCTGCCAGGAAGTTTCGAATCGCTCAAACCAGCGCAGGATGGCCTTTACCATCCGGGAATGCTCCAGCTCTCCCACGTTCCTCTCCCTGAGCTCACCGTCAATGTATTCCGCATCCGGACGATAGCTTGTGCTGAGATACTCTTCGAGGCTCACTTTGGTGGTTGCCATCTGCCCCTCCGCCCACAATCTTACAGCGGTTAACTGAAAATGGGGGCCCACACTTGCTTGCCTTTGGCGAATTCGGAGCTCCCTCGAAGCATACTCCCGATAAATCACGAATTCCGCCCAAACTGGTTGGCAAGTTCGAACATCTCCCGCAGTCCTGGACCGCGCAGGTTCTCACGGAGCTGCGCCAGTTGCTGCTCATAGCGCAGCATAGCCTCTTCCAGATTCTCGCTGTTCGTGAGCGCGATATCGCGCCACATCGAGTAAGGGCTGTGCCCAATTCGCGTCATCTCCTGCAACGCTCGGCCACCGATTTGTGCGACTGCTTTCTCATCACCCAGTTCCTCCTGCAACACCGACGCAAGGGCTGTCGAAATCATCTGCGGCAGATGACTGATCCAGGCGCACAGCCGGTCGTGCCGTTCGGGTTCCATTGGGATGACACGCGCCCCGACCGGCCCAAGCAGTTCAATGTACTCCTGCTGCCGGGTTGTATATTGCGGATTTGGGCCGATGGGCGTAATTAACCACGTCGCGTCGCGAAACAACTCCGGATCAGCATTCTCAATTCCTCCGAGCTCTTTGCCTGCCATGGGATGCCCGGGAAGAACGCGCTCTCCAGCGAGAGCACCAAGGACCATTCGCGCACGCTCGGCAAATTGTTGCTTGGTGCTTCCGGTGTCGGTGATCAGAGTGGGAATAGGAAGTGTTGGCGCTAGTTTTTCAAAAAGCGAGAGGATAGCCCCAACCGGCGTCGCAAGGACGACAACGTCGCTATCCCGAGCGGCCTGCTTGATGTCCGTAATGCCGCGATCAATCGCGCCACGCGTTACGGCGGTCTCCAAGACCTCCGGCGTATCGCAGCCGACAATCTTCCCCTGAAATCCATGCCGTCTAAGAGCGAGCCCAAGCGAGCCGCCGATCAAGCCCGTTCCTACAATCGTGATCTGCTGGATCGGCATGGGGAAAGATTGGACTACCCAATCGTCCTTCCCACTGCGGGAGCGATCATGCGCAACTGCTCCATCAGTTCAGAGAACTGTTGCGGATAGAGCGATTGGGCGCCATCGGACAGCGCATTGTCCGGGGAGGGATGCACTTCGATCAGCAACGCGTCGGCGCCGGCTGCGATTGAGGCGCATGCCATGGGCGCAACCTTATCGCGCAATCCAGTCCCATGCGACGGGTCGGAAGTGATCGGCAAGTGCGACAGCTTGTGCACGATGGGGATTGCCGAGATATCGAGAGTGTTGCGCGTGTAGGTTTCGAAGGTGCGAATGCCGCGCTCGCAGAGGATGACCTGATAGTTGCCGCCGGACATGATGTATTCGGCCGAGAGCAGCATCTCCTCAATCGTGGCGGCGATGCCGCGCTTCATCAACACCGGCTTGCGAACTTTCCCCAGTTCGCGCAGCAGGTTGAAGTTCTGCATGTTGCGCGCGCCTACCTGGAAGATGTCGATGTAGGGCAACATCATCTCTATCTGCGACATTTCCATGACCTCGCTGATGACCATCAGCCCATAACGGTCTCCGGCTTCGCGCAGCAGTATTAGCGCATCCTGTCCGAGTCCTTGAAATGTGTACGGCGAGCTGCGTGGTTTGAACGCGCCGCCGCGCAAGACCTTCGCGCCCGCTTGGCTCACCAGGTCGGCGCAAGTAAAGAGTTGTTCCCGCGATTCGACCGAGCACGGGCCGGCCATCACAACCACTTCCTTGCCGCCGATTTCCACTCCATTCGGCAGGCGTACTTTGGTACCCTCGGGCCGAAATGTTCGCCCGACGAGCTTGTAAGGCGCACTGATGCGGTGCACCGTCTCCACACCAGGCAGCACTTCGAGTTCGCGAATGTCGAAATCGATGCGCCTGCCGACGGCGGCCAACACACTCTGTCGCGCACCGGTCGTGCGATGCACGGCGAAGCCCATCTTTACCAGGTGGTCGGTTACCGCCTGGATCTCGTCTTCGCTCGCGGTTTCCCACATCGCAACAATCATGATTCGCTCTCAGTATTAGCGGTTAGCAGTTATTATTTAGCCGTTAGCCCTTAGCAAAAACCCAACGATGAGAGAAGGCCAATGCCAAATGCTAACCACCAAAGACCAACTACTAACAACCAACTAACCTGTAGCCCCCAAATCCCTGGCCCCTATTCTTCAATCATTGGGCTCGAATTCTGTAGTTTCACCCTCAACCCGCGACTCCGGCACCATTTCGTCACGTTGGATTTGCCGCATCACGTCAATCAGGCGCTCATACACTTGTCGTAGCTGGACTTGCGAGAGCGGTCCTGCATTATGCCGCGCGATGTTCTGATGAATGATCTTCTCCCGGTCTGGTTCGTAGATGGGCATTGCAGAGTTCCGTTTGAGCTTGCCAATCTCGTGGGCGCATTGGGCCCGCTCGTTCAGCAATTCCACGAGCCTGCGATCCAGATCATCGATTTTCTTCCGCCAGTCCACGATGTCCATTGGCTTTTTGCCTTGCGAGCATCTCCCATCCGGCGAATCTACTTGCCGGCTGAGGCCGGCATAGCCGCTCCGATCAGGGATGACAAGAATTCTGACACAGCAGGCGCTTCGCGGCCCGGATTTTGTTCGATCCTCTGCACAATCGCGCTTCCAACTACGGCTGCGTCTGCGAACCTGCCCACCTCGGCGAACTGCTCCGGAGTGGAGACACCGAACCCAACTGCGATCGGCAGCTTTGTATAGGCCCTAAGCCGCTCAACCAACGAACGCGCATCGCCGGCCAACTCCTGCCTCGCACCCGTGATTCCAGTTCGCGAGATGGCATATACAAATCCGCGCGAATGTTTGCCGACGTCGCGCAGGCGCTGGTCGGTGCTCGTGGGAGCCGCCAGAAATACCGGCGCAAGTTTGTGCGCCTTCATGGTCTTTAGGTAGTCACCAGCTTCTTCCACTGGAAGATCGGTGATCAACGCTCCATCAACACCGGCCTCGGCGGCAGCGGCGCAGAACTTCTCCAGCCCGAACTGCAAGATTGGATTGAGATAAGAAAAGATAACGAGTCCTGCGTTCGACTGCTCGCGGATTTGCTTCGCAATGCTAAGGACGCCGCTTAAATTTGTTCCGAGTTTGAGCGCGCGTTCGCTGGCTCGCTGGATAACTGGTCCGTCAGCGACGGGATCGCTGAAGGGCACGCCCAACTCGACGACCTCGGCACCAGCGCGAATGGCCGCGAACGCAACCTCGCGTGACGTGTCGAGATCGGGATCGCCGCAGGTGATGTAGGCGATAAGGCCGGGGATGAGAGCGAATTTGATTGACATGAGACGGAATTAGGCTAACAAGACCGTGGGAAAGAAGTTCGGGGACCCGATCAGTACTCGAGAGCGACTTGATCTGGTGGCATCGAACTTATCTCATAAAGAAATTAGTGCTGGCCACCGCCGCCGCATATCTGGGCCTTTATCGTCGCATCCTTATCCGACCCAGATCCACGATTCCTTCGATTTTCTTGCTTTCAATATCCCTCCAATAGACTCCTAGGAATATTGCCTTACCATCATCACCTGTTCTCTTCCTAACATGTTCTGCCTGGCACCGCAAAGTTAGCTCAACTTCTACTCCCTTCACCGGTGTGTCGCCACAACCTAGCACTTGGACTGTCGTTGTACAGTCATGATTACACTGGGCTGTAGTCTTGACTGGAGCGAATGCCATCAGAGTCACCAAAGTGAGCAGGACGCCTTTCATTTGAAGAGCTCCCGTAGGTTTAGTATGGCTGGCGTAGAGTAGTCGAGCCGCGCCACCGACTTGCGATCAACTCGAGACACTATCGTTCCAAAAACTACATTCGCAGTCTGTTGATTTACCGTTAGCGTGCCGGTATGATCGCTCAGGAAATAGTAATCCTGTGACGTTTCACAAAGCAGTCTCATTTTGTATGTTGGTAGTGCTGGATTAAGTGCAGGCCGGTCCTTGCGATCTATGAAGACATCATCGAGCACCGATTTCGACTCAGCAGTAGGAATCGCATAGACGGGAATTGGTCGCCCCCCGGCGTAGTAGTACGGAATATAGGGAAAAGCGAAAATCGCGAAGTGCAGGCAGCAGAGGATTACGACCACGACAGTGCCGAAACTAACGACCACCCAGTCGTAATCCGCCGGTGCCAGATCTTTGTGCCTCTCCATACGATTTAACAATAGGATCTGCAAAACGGCAGCAACGGCCGCCGCCTCCAGTAGCTGCCCTAAAGGGTGCTGCATTTGATACAACGCAGCTGCATCGATCACAAAAACGGCAATGAAAACCGCTGCCATTCGAAGCCAGCGTATTGTTACGAAGCGAGAAGCGGCGGCACTCACGGCCCAGGGTAACAACCCGTATGCGGTGATTACATAGAGGCCAGTGACAACGCACTGTGGCGAAAGAAGGGAAAGCGCCGGAACACGGAAGCGAGAGTAGTAACTGACGCTAGTAAAGAAGCCTACAGTGAGCGGTATTAGACTTGCCTTCGCCAAGTCGATCGGAGTTGCTGCAACGCTGCGCGGCACAGGTGCAAAGTCTAACACGTGTTGGGTTCGACGCAAATGCTTTTATGTGGCGTTTGTCGCGTTTCTCAGAACGCGAGGTTCTCCCGCAGGATCCCAATGTCCTTGTCGCCGCGGCCCGACACATTGACGATCACCAGGTCCGACTGCGCCATCTGCGGAGCCCGCTTCATGCACTCCGCAATAGCGTGAGCCGACTCCAGCGCCGGGATGATTCCCTCCATCCGCGCCAGCGCCAGGCAGGCATCGAGCGCTTCCTGGTCGCTGGCCGACACATACTCCGCCCGCCCCTGATCGTGCAGCCATGCGTGCTCCGGTCCAATGGCCGGGTAGTCGAGCCCTGCCGAAACCGAGTGCGTGGTAGCGATCTGGCCTCCCTGATCTTGCAGCACGTAAGAATAGGTTCCCTGCAATACCCCGGGGCCCCCGCCGTCAAAGCGCGCCGCGTGTTCGCCCAGCGAGTGACCGCGCCCGCCGGCCTCGACGCCGATCAGCTTTATCTCCGGGTCCTTGATGAATTCGTAGAACGCGCCAATCGCATTCGAGCCGCCGCCGACGCAGGCAATCACCGCGGTCGGCAGCCGGCCTTCGGCCTTGAGAATCTGCTTGCGCGCCTCCTGGCTGATGACGCGATGGAAGTCACGCACCATGGTCGGATACGGATGCGCTCCCAGCACGCTGCCCAGCAAGTAGTGGGTGGTCCGGACATTAGTTACCCAGTCGCGCATGGCTTCGTTGATGGCGTCTTTCAGCGTGCGCGAACCTGACTCCACGCCGCGCACCTCGGCGCCGAGCAAACGCATACGGAAAACGTTGAGCTCCTGACGTCGCATGTCCTCGGTGCCCATGTACACGACGCATTCCATGCCAAAGAGCGCGCATACGGTTGCGGTGGCTACGCCGTGCTGCCCAGCGCCGGTTTCGGCAATGATGCGATGCTTGCCCATGCGCCGCGCCAGCAGCGCCTGTCCGATGCAGTTGTTGATTTTGTGTGCGCCGGTGTGCAGCAGGTCTTCACGCTTTAGGTATATCTTGGCGCCGCCGAGCTCCTTGGTGAGGCGCTCAGCAAGGAAGAGCGGCGTGGGACGGCCTGCAAAGTCCGCCAGCAGGCGATGGTATTCGTCGCGGAAGGATTTGTCTTTGCGCGCCTGGGCATACGCGGATTCGAGTTCCTGCAACGCTGCCATCAGCGTTTCGGGCACGTAGCGTCCGCCATAGGAACCGAAGCGGCCGGGAACCGCGCGCATGCGCTTCGGCTGGGTTTGTTTCAGGGGCGTCACGCTTTGAATTTCGCTCGTTGCTTCTTCCATGGTTCCCTTCAACGTGTTCGGACTGCCGATGCAACTTGCCGAGCCGCAGCCACGAAGCTGCGCAGTTTGGCTTCATCTTTCTTACCGGTCTCCCGTTCTACGCCGGACACCACGTCCACGCCCCAAGGTTCGAACAGCCGGATTGCCTGGTCCACGTTTTCGGCGGTCAGGCCGCCCGCAATGATCACGGGCAACACCGCCTTGACTCTCTGAACTATCGGCAGCGCCATTTCCCAGTCGAACGGTATGCCGGTTCCGCCGCGATTGCCGGGTCGGCCTGAGTCGAGCAAGATGGCATCGATGATCGAGTGGGCATCGATATACGGCTGCAACACCCGGCTGTTATTGGCCGCCAGCAACTCGCGCACTTGCAGCGTCTTAATGAGCTTGCGACCCCCTAAGGCCCGGCGATACCCGGGTAACGACTCAGCCGACTCATCGCCGTGCAACTGACAACCGCTCAGCCCGACTTGTGAAGCAACTTCGGCAACGCGCTCCGGAGTTTCATTGACGAACACGCCGATTTTTTCAATCTCGGCTGGAAGGGCTGCAATGATTTCGACAGCCGTACTGGCTTCGACTCGGCGCGTGCTCGGCGCAAAGATAAACCCCAGCGCATTCGCGCCAGCAGCCACGCTCGCCTGCGCATCGCGCAGGTTAGTAGTGGCGCAAATCTTGACCCAGGTCATCGGCTTGAACTCTTGAACTCTGCCGTCCCTGAAGGGACTCGGTTCCATTTCTACCTTACCCACCACTCCGCCTTCGACTCCGTGCTGGGCTGGACTGAGCCGCGCCTACGGCGCTGCTTCTTTGGGCTTCCAACTCCACTGCTGAAAGAGTTGAGTTCTCACGCACACTCTTTGAGGGTTCGCCCTGTCTCTCCTGGAACGTGTTAGCCGCATTAAGCAACTCCCGCAGTGCCTCTCCGGGACGGGCAGCGCGCATCAGGGACTCGCCCACCAGAAACGCGTCGAATTCCGCTTCCCTCAGCCGGGCAATATCGTCACCGGTCTCAATCCCGCTTTCTGCGATCTTCAAGATTTCGGGCGGCATCAATCCGGCCAGTTGCACCGATGTGTTCAAGTCAACGCGAAACGTGTGCAGATTGCGGTTATTCACGCCAATGGTTTCGCAGCCGGCATCGAGCGCACGATACAGATCCTCGGCGTCGTGCACCTCGCAGAGTACGTCGAGATCCAAGTCGCGCGCCCTGCGATAGTGATCGATCAACTCCGCCTGCGTGAGCGCGGCGACGATCAGCAACACCGCATCGGCCCGCTGCGCCCGAGCTTCCAGCAACTGGAACGCGTCCACGATGAAGTCTTTCCGCAGGCACGGCAGGCGAGTGGCTTGGGATGCGATCTCGAGATTCTGCAGCGAGCCCTGAAAGAACAGCTCGTCGGTCAGCACGGAAAGAGCCGCCGCCCCGGCCTTTTCCAGTTCCGCGGCTAGCCCCGCGACATCGAACTCGGCGCGGATCAAGCCCTTCGACGGCGACGCTTTCTTCAGCTCGGCGATGACCGCAATGCCCGATTTCGCAGTCCGCCGCAGAGCTTCACGGAACCCTCGCGGCGTGTGCCGCTCCGCCACTGCAGTCAATGCCCGCAAGTCGGCCGATGCTCGGGTCGCGGCAACTCGCGCGCGGGTAGCGGCAATAATGTGTTCCAGTTTGCTGGGCATCGCTTTGACCAGAATATACCGAAACAGGTAGTGGGTCAGTTTGTGCTATGGAAGCGCGCCTTTCGCGCGTCCCCTCTACCCCAGAAGATGCAAAGGCGGGGGCTTCCGGGGACCCCGACTGGCGCGAATCGGAGCGCCCAGGTTCAGCCGCAGATCGTGGCCCTCTTCCGGCCTACTGCGCCGGCGCTGCCGGGATGTAATTACCGGCCTCTGCGGAGCTGCCTTTTGGGGGGTCACTCCCCTGATTCCGCGTCTCTTTCGCTGCTCGTTCGCGGTTGCTGCACACCTATAATCAAGGTGCTCTGGACGAGAAGTCTCCGCCGGGCTGCGTCTCTTCGCGGTCGCTCTGAACGTGCGACCAGCGTCGGGAAGCATCCGGAAGCTGGTTCGTATGACGCACCTCCAGCGCCGACGCAACGCCGGACAGTCCCCCGCACACCGCCTTTCCTCGCCCTGTAAACCCAGCACACGCCACCGATCTTGGTGGATCCTTGCACTATCCGTCGGGCTGATCTCCACCAACCTGACGGGGTTTGCCGGCAATCCGGTTTCGCGCAAGCAAGAAGCCCACGATCAGTTCGAGAAAGCCGAACAGATGCGTGAGGCGCTGAACGGGCGTCTGGAAGAAGAGCGCACTCGTCGCGATTACCAGCGTGTTGCCGATGCCTATCGTAAGGTCTATTACGTTGCGCCGGATTCCAGCAAAGCCGACGCCAGTGTTGTCGCCGTTGCCGAATTACTGGCTGAGATGGGCCGCCAGTTCGAGCCCGGGGACAAAGACCTGAACTCGGCCATCCGCGAATACGAGTTCCTGCGCCATGAATATCCTGGCAGCAAGTATCGTTTCCAGGCGTTGTTTACCATCGGGCAAATCTATAAGGACGACCTTGGCGACGAGCAGGCGGCGCGGAAAACGTTCGAGGAATTTCTGACGCATTATCCGCGTAACTCATTGGCTCCCGAGGCGAAGAAGACGCTGGCCGAGCTCAACCGGCCCAAGCCAGCCAAGAAAGCGGTGGAAGAGGCGCGCAACGAGCCGCCCGCAGTTCCCACCCCGGACAATAGCTCGCAGCCAGTAGCGCCGAAGAAGCCGGGGCTTCCCATGGTGACTGGCATCCGCCACTGGTCAACACCGGATTACACGCGCGTGGCCATCGACGTAGACCGCGAAGTGAAATATGAGGCGGGCCGAGTCTCCGGCCCTGATCGCATCTTCTTCGACCTGCCCGACACCAAGCTGGCCTCGGTGCTGGTCGGCAAAAGCTTCGATGTGCAAGACGGCTTTCTGAAGAAGATCCGCGTGGCCCAGTATCAGCCCGGATATACGCGCGTGGTGCTTGAGGTGGCTGACGTTTCCGACTATTCGGCGTTCCTGCTGCCGAATCCATATCGCCTCATCATTGATATTCACGGACGCCAGCCACATTCCCAAACAGAGGTAGCCAAGGCGGTCGCTCCGGCTGCTCTTGACGAGGACGAGTCGGCGCCGACGGCCACGGCAAAGAACTCCTCTACCAGCGGAAAGTCTAACGAAAAACCGGCCACGAAGGACTCTGCCAGCAATGGCACTCAGAAGAAGACCGCCGCCAACACCGGAAGCACGGCTGATTCGGCATCTCAACCAGCCGGCGTGCCTTCGCCGCAAGCATCGTCCAAGATATCCGCGCATAGGGTCGTCGTCGAGGATGACGACGTCGCGACCGTCGCCAGCCTGGGGACAACAATCCCGGCGGCGAAGACCAGCACCACATCCGCAGCCAAACCAAACAGCAAGCCGAGCGGAACCACCGTCGCCCGCTCCACCCCTCCCGATGACCCCTTGCTCTCCGCTTCCAGCGACGCTAAAGGTCCTGAGCTGAAGGCCACAGGTCAACCTACAAGCGCGCCAACGGCCGTAGCGGTAGCTCCGCGCTCCAAAGCTGGCAAGAAGACCTCCAAGACGGTCGCTGCTGATGTTCCTCCGTCCCATGAAGCGGCGCCAACCTCCGCCGGTGAACGCAGCCTGATTCGCGCATTGGGCCTGAAGATAGGCCGCATTGTGGTGGACGCGGGGCATGGCGGCCATGACACCGGCACGATCGGCCCCAACGGCCTGATGGAGAAGGACCTGGTTCTGGATGTGGCGCTACGCTTAGGACGGCTGCTGGAGACTCGCCTCGGAGCCGATGTCATCTTCACGCGCGATGATGACACCTTCATCCCGCTGGAGACCAGGACCGCCATCGCTAACGAGCACCAAGCCGATTTGTTCATCTCCATTCACGCCAATTCCAGCCCTGATCCGACAGCACGAGGCATCGAGACGTATTACCTGAACTTCACCTCCAACCCTGATGCGTTGGAGGTGGCGGCGCGAGAGAACGCGGTCTCCCAGAAGTCGATCTTCGAACTCCAGGACCTGGTGAAGAAAATCACTCTGAAGGAAAAGATCGAGGAATCGCGCGAATTGGCGACGGACGTTCAGCAATCCCTTTATGGCGGACTTGCCACCAAGCACACGACGCTCCGCGACCGCGGTGTGAAGAAGGCACCGTTCGTGGTGCTAATCGGCGCCAACATGCCCAGCATTCTCGCTGAGATTTCTTTCGTCTCCAATCCCACCGACGAAGCCAAGCTGGAAACTCCCGATTACCGGCAAAAAATCGCTGATTCGCTCTACAAAGGGATCGCGACGTACGCCGGCGGTCTCAGTGGAGTGAAAGTGGCCTCGAAGATGAGCAAACCGGCAGGCAACTAGGAACCAACAGTCAGCCAGTCGTGTCCGGGCACCCAGATCAGACCGCCAAAAACCGCCAAAAACCCTTGACAAACGAATGCGAAAAGAGGAGGCTTATGCCGCCCTTCGTCGTAAGGGCGGCTCGGCGATCCCAAGGATACGTCAACAGCCATTTGGATCTCCGGCTAGCGCCGCTTCCCAGTCTCCTTAACTGCAACTTCACGTTCGAACCTTCCAAGGAGGAATGAGATGAACGCTCTCAAGGTACGCACTCTCCTGATTGCAACTCTGATGGCGTCGATGCTAGCTGCCGCGAGCTACGCCAGTCAGCCAAACCCGCAAGACAACGATAAGAAAGATTACAGCGAAGCCACCGTCACGCAATTGCAAACGCTGATGAAACAAGGCAAGCTGACTTCCGAGACTCTGACAAAGTGGTACATCCAACGCATCCTAGACCTGGACCAGAACGGTCCGGGAGTCAACTCGGTTATCGAACTCAATCCCGATGCGCTGGACATCGCGCGCCAGATGGACAAATTGCGCAAGAAGGGTATCGTGCTGGGGCCGCTACACGGCATCCCGGTACTGCTGAAGGACAACGTTGATACCGGCGACAAGATGCAAACTTCCGCGGGGTCGTTCGCCCTGGTGGGGAAGCCCGCGTTACAGGATTCTACCGTGGCGGCGAATCTGCGCGCCGGAGGCGCGGTGATTCTCGGCAAGACGAACTTGTCGGAGTGGGCCAACTTCCGCTCGTTTGAGTCGATCAGCGGCTGGTCCGGCCGCGGCGGGCAAACCAACAATCCTTACGGTATCGCGCGCAATCCCTGTGGCTCCAGCTCCGGCTCGGCCGCCGCTGCGTCGTCCAACTTTACTACGCTTTCGTTCGGCACGGAGACGGATGGCAGCATCGTCTGTCCGGCGAACGCGAGTGGCGTCGTGGGCATCAAGCCGACCGTTGGGCTCACCAGCCGGGCGGGAATCGTGCCCATCTCGCATACGCAGGACACCTTCGGCCCGCACGGTCGCTACGTTGCTGACGCCGCGGCTGCGCTTGGGGTGGTGCAAAGTATTACCTGCGATGGTCGTGATCCCGCGACCTGTGGCGTTCCCCTCGGCTGGCAAGGACGCTTCAATCGGCCTTCCAACATTCCTACCGACTACACGCAATTTATTGATCCGAATGGCCTCAAGGGCGCGGTGCTTGGGGTGACTCGGGCTCCCTCAATGG